>ORMF010553787.1_pt1 | contig 23835 bp, 27 predicted proteins | sample 1779871 | NCBI WGS metagenome assembly ORMF01 (sample SAMEA104232316, study PRJEB22302) | groundwater metagenome | biome: forest; feature: aquifer; material: groundwater | place: USA | collected 2011-08-07 | depth 5.4 m | reverse complement strand
TTAATGTAAAACATATTTATTGAAAAAGCCGTAAATCAGTACAAAGTCCATTAAAAATACATGTACTGAGCCGTTTTTTGCAAAAGGACCTAAAATTTGAAAATGTCCTTTATACACCTATTCACATAGTTATCCCCAGTTTTCCCTTTGTTTCTCTTAAAAAATGAGCTTTTAAAAGACTTTTCTGTTGGTGCGGGTAGGGAGAATCGGTCACAACTCTCGGCCTGCTGGCCTCGGTCGCGACCCCGCCTCGCGATGCAATGCTCCTAGGGTCGCATTCATCACTCCGGCCTTCAATTCTCCTTCTGGTGCGGGTAGGGAGAATCGAACTCCCATCATTTGATTGGCAACCAAATGTTCTACCATTGAACCATACCCGCTAAGTGCCCGGCAGACTCGGCCACAACTCTCGACTCGCCGTCGCTCGTCTCGGTCGCAGTTCTTTTGCTGTTGCAAAAGAAAAAGCCAGTACATTTGGTCACACATAAAATCCTACTGGATTTTTGCGCGACCCCGCCTCGGCAGCCAAGCTGCCTGCGGCTCGCAAATGTACCCCATACATTTTCGCCCGGCAGGACTCGAACCCACAACCTCTTGGTCCGAAGCCAAGCGCTCTATCCATTGAGCTACGGGCGCACCTACGCATCATACGACAACACTAGGGTAAACACAAAACATGCTAAAATAGAGTAATGTCAAATGGGCCAAAATTCACCATTCCACCTGAAATCGTAGCGGTACCGGAAACTCTAGAAAAGGCAGGTTTTGAGGCCTATTTGGTGGGTGGCTGTGTCCGCGATTTAGTACTTGGCAAGAAACCAAAAGATTGGGATGTTACTACGAATGCCAGGCCCGAACAAATTCAAGGCCTTTTTGCCGAGACCTTTTACGAGAACGAATACGGTACGGTGGGTGTTGTAAACAAAGATGTTTCAGATGAAACACTCAGGGTGGTGGAAGTAACACCATACCGCCTTGAATCTGGATACTCTGATGCTCGCCGGCCGGATAGCATTACTTTTAGCGACAAACTAGAAGAGGATTTAAAGCGCCGAGATTTCACAATTAACGCTTTGGCCTATAGCATTTCTAAAGGACAACTTATAGACCTTTATAAAGGACAAGAGGACCTCGACAAAGGTATTGTCCGCGCGGTGGGGGAGGCTGATGAACGATTTGAGGAAGACGCCCTCCGAATCTTGCGCGCCATTAGAATTGCCACCGAACTTGATTTTGCTATCGAGGAAAAGACTAGGGAGGCAATCAAAAAAACGGCTAAAAACCTAGAGAAAATAGCCAAAGAGCGCATCCGCGACGAATTCTGCCGTATCCTCATGACGGAGCAGCCAATGGAGGGACTCCTCCTTGCGCACGAACTCGGCGTACTTGCCTATGTGACTCCCGATATCGAGCGGGGGATTGGCATTGACCAAAATCAGGCTCATAAATATAGTGTTTTTGAGCATAATCTTCGCGCCCTCAAGCACGCGGCGGATAGAAAGTGGGACTTGGACACCCGCCTTGCGGCGCTCTTTCACGATATTTCAAAACCGGAAACGAGGCGTTGGTCAGATGAAAAAAAGGACTGGACCTTCCACGGCCATGATGTTGTTGGAGGCCGTGTTACCAAAAAAATTCTGACCGACCTGAAGTTTCCCGTGAAACAGACCGAGAAAATCACCAAATTGGTGCGTTGGCACCTCTTTTTCTCCGACACCGATGTTATAACCCTCTCGGCGGTGCGCCGCATCATCCGAAATGTCGGGCAAGAGAACATTTGGGATCTCATGAACCTGCGCGCTTGCGACCGTATCGGCACCGGCCGCCCCAAAGAGCATCCGTACCGCTTCCGCAAGTACCGCGCCATGGTAGAAGAGGCACTTCATGACCCGATTGCCGTCGGGATGCTTGCGGTAAAAGGAGAGGATGTTATTCGTGAAACAGGGTTGCAGCCCGGACCAAAAATCGGCTACATACTTCACGCGCTTTTAGAAGAGGTACTTGATGACCCGAAAAAAAACACAAAAGAAACATTGCTCGCGCGCACCAAAGAACTTGCGGGGCTTCCGGAAAAAGAATTGGAAAAATTAGGGCAAGGAGCAAAGGATAAAAAGGAGGCTATTGAGGAAGCGGAAATCACCAAAATACGAAGCAAACACTATGTAAAATAAGGGCTTCGGCCCTCTAGCCGGATTGGAATTGAAAAAAGCCGTCATGGCCCGTGGAGAATTGAGCCAAAAACGGCTTTTCGTGTAACAGATAATCTAGCAACGAACCAGTGAGACATAATACCTCTGAAATAAAAATTTATATTGATTGCAGATATATGTACTGCCCTGACTCTTGAATAAATTACTGTTAAGGACATGTCCTGCAGTGGGAAGAACTTTAAAAGAACTCTCCAGGATCGTATGTCCGATATTCATTCTATAGGACACGCACAGCCTGTAAAGGACATGCCTGTGGATAAAGGTCACTCGGCTATATTCGCTTTCAAAACACGATAAATCCTGCCAGCGCAGGATTTTCTCTGCTCAGCGCCCGCTTCTGCCGCCGCCAATGCTCTGGCATAGAGGGCGGCAGACACCCTGCTGCGGGCGCTTCCGCAAGGTTTTGAAAGCGAAATAGCCTCGTTCTAATAAAAAGAAAAGCTGCTCCATGGCAGCAGGTATTAGTTTTGTTGTAGAAGTTTGTAGCGCTTGCTGTGAAAGGAGAATCGTGTGCGTTTGGTGTCCTCGGCAATCCATTTTTGCTCTTGTTTTGTTTTGTACTCCTTTTTACTCACATAGCAGTGTGCAAAGGGAAGTTTCTTGCCCTTGCCGCGGCTTTCAAAATAGACTTCTGCAAGCCGTCCACGCACTATGCCAAAACACCAGGGTCTCAGCTAGGCAAAGGCGGGGAGGACGACGGATTTTTTACCGATGGTAACTCGGTTGAAATTCTTTTTCCCTATTTTTTCGCTCGCGCCAATGATTTCAATATTGAGCGTATTGCCTTTTTTGTCTACATCAAGCATCACCTCGGGTGCAACCTCGAGCGTCTTCGCCACCACCCCGCCGCGAAGCGAAATATTGAGAGCGTCAACCGATTTGTCATAGGTGATTTTCATGGCTCAAGTATGTTACTTTTTGCAGAACGTTGCAATTTGACAGCGGGGTTTGTTGGTGTACACTTACGGTACACTAGTTAAATAAATTTATGGTTACCCGTTTTGTGGGAGTGAAAGAGTTGCGCCAGAATATGGCAAAGGTGTCGGAGCAAATGCTTAAAAGGGGAGAGCGCGTTATTGTGTTGCGTAAAAACAAGCCCATTTTTGAGCTCCGGCCGTTGAAAGACGACGAAGCGCTCGTTGAATCGTTTCGAAGAGACATCGAAGAGGCGCGCGCGGATGTTCGCGCCGGCAAGGTGCATACGCAGGCGCAGGTCCGAAAGAAGCTCGGGCTCTAGCATGCACTTTCTCTATTCGCACCACGCGCTCGCGGACCTTGCAACGCTCCCCCGCAAAACGGCGGACCGCATTACCGCAAAACTCTTATGGTATGCCTCCCAAGATAACCCGCTACGGTTTGCCAAAAAACTGAAACCGCCGTTTGACGATCTCTACGGGTTTCGCATCGGAGAGTATCGAGCTATTTTTGAGCTTGATTCGCGGCAGAACATAACCCTGCTGGTCATTTTGAGAGTACGACACCGAAAAGACGCGTACGAGTAACTATTCTTATCCTAGTGTTTTGCAAAAGACTAGAATAAAATGATTGGACAAAAAGAAAAGCCGTCCTCTGACCGGGCGGCTGCTTAGGATTTGTTTACCCCGAGGTATTCGAGGGGTATCCCGCGTATGCACCGCGGCGATATTTTTGCTCTACTCTACCCCTTCATCTTTTTGTTAAACATTTGGGTATAGAGCTTTTTGATGACTGCGGAATCAGTCGATTTCTTTTCCTTTTCCGAAAGCAGGCCCATCAGATGCTCACGGACCTCACCTCCGACAAAAAGCGGTCCCGACAGTAAGATCGCGCGCGTGATGGCCCCCTCCGGCTTCATTTTGCCGTTTCTCATGAGCTTTTCCGCAGTGCAAAGCGTCTCTTGGACACTTTCAAAGAGAGTTTCGTGCCGAGCGAGCATTCCGAAAAACAGATTGGTGCCCTTGTCCATGTCAATCTCCAATGTTCGGAGGAGTTGGAAGGTTGAAAAACTTTGCAAGAACTTGGCGACCAGCCCAGTCAACCCCTCCTAAAGCCAGAAACGCGCGGACAACTCCCACGTGTAGATAGTACTTGGACACAGTAGCTCTCCTTTGTTTGAACTCTGAACTTGGTGTTACAGAATCACTACCGAGAATGTTGGGAACGCTTTCTTCAACATTTTAGCTGTCAGACTTTTGTCATCACTTCCAAACTCGAAGCTCTCGTCCCAAATTTCAATGCGACGCTCTTTCTTCCACACCCGGACTAGTCCGCCCCCTATACACTTTAAGATCGTTACCTTGCGACCGAGATGACCAAAAAGTTGGGCGTGACTAAGCATGTTTCCTGATTCTACAGCCCAAAAAACAGTCTTCTCTTCACCGGTTGACGGATCGCGGACTAGGGCAACGACATACTTTCCAAATACATCCCTTACCCCTAGGTCATGTAGGCCATGTTCACCAATAGTGACAAGTGAAAATTCCGGTTCCTGCTTACGAGGTGGCTTTTCCATAGGAATCTCCGTTGCATGTTTAACTAACCCAACAACTAAATAACACTGTTTCCATGGTTTGTAAATATAAATTATAAAAAGTGTTGACTGAATCCGACAACTGGTATATGCTCGTCACATGCTTCCTCCACTCAAAAAAGCCCTTGAAGTCATCGGATTGAGCAAGAACGAAATAGCGATTTTGCTTGTACTTCTGGAGAGCGGCTCAATGTTTGTCGTTTCTATTGCCCGAGCAGCAAAACTTAATCGCACCACGACATACGGAGTACTTAAACTCCTAGCAGATAAGGGGCTTGCATCGTCAGTAAAGAAAGAAGGTGTGGTGCGGTACCAGTCCATCGCACCAGAACTTCTGCCCGGTTACATTGAACGCAGGCGTGAGACACTTGCAGAAACAAAACAGGAAGTCACAAAATTAATACCGCAGCTAAAATTACTTCGAGCAAAGGGGGGAACGCTTCCGAAGGTACAATTTTTTGAGGGGAAAGAAGGTGTTGAGCAGGCATATGAGGACACTCTCGAGAATAATAAAGAGAAGTTCTTGCGAGACATTACCGGCGTAGACGCCGTGTTTACAAAGTTAGATCCAAAATTTCTTGATTACTATCTAAAAAAGCGTGCGCGTCTTGGCATCAAGTGTGTTGATCTTGCACCTGAAAGCGAGTGGGCGCGGAGAAGCAAGGCTGACGATAAAAAGTACTTGCGCACAACCAAATTTCCCCCGCCACAGTTTGGTTTTGATGCGGAAGTCAGTATTTATGATAACAAAGTTGGAATTTTTTCTTACTCGCAGGAAAGTCCCGTCGCTGTCATTATTGAAGTTGAGACAATCGCGCACACCATGAAACAGCTTTTCAACTATATCGACTCAACTATTCGCTGAGCTCAATCCCTACCGGGCAGTGGTCGGAGCCGAGGACAGCGGGGAGGATAAATGCTTTTTTGAGGCGAGGAAGAAGAGACTTGCTTATAAAAATATAATCTATGCGCCAGCCGACATTGCGCGCGCGGGCGCTTTGCCAGTGGCTCCACCAACTGTAGTGGCCGTTGCCTTTGGGCGTGAAATGGCGAAAGGTGTCAACAAAACCGGCGTTGAGTATTGCGTCGATGCCTTCGCGCTCTTCTTTAGTGAATCCTTTTTTGCCTTCGTTTTCTTTCGGATGCGCGAGGTCGTCCGGGGTGTGCGCGACATTGAGGTCGCCGCAAAAAACAACCGGTTTTTCTTTTTCAAGCTCTTTGCAGTAGGAAAGAAACGCCGGGTCCCAGTGTTTGTGGCGAAGCGGCAAGCGGCTTAAATCATCTTTGGTGTTCGGCGTATACACATTCACGAGAAAAAAGTCAGGCAGTTCCGCGGCAACAACGCGCCCCTCGCTATTGGGGTCACCATAGCCGTCTTCGGCAAGTTTGAATTTTTTTGCGATATGTTCCGGCAAGCCAAATAAAACTTGTAGGGGCTTCGTGCGACTAAAAATCGCCGTTCCGCTGTAGCCCTTCTTTACGGCCGAGTTCCAGTATTCCTCATATTCAGGTAAATCAACCTCCGACTGATGCTCCTGCGCTTTCGTTTCCTGCAGACCGAGCAGGTCGGGTTTGTATTTTTCCATAAACGGCACAAAGAGGCCCTTCCGATGCACCGCGCGCAGGCCATTTACATTCCACGAAAGTATCCGCATGAAGTAATAGTAGCAAATTTTGGTTTGACAGTGTTCTTGAAAATGACTTAAATAAGGTAAGGAAACTGGAGAAGGAAACAACGCCATGCGCCACCTGGCAATTGCGGCAGCGCTTCTCGGTATCTGCGCGAGCGCAATCGCGTGCGCACAGACGATGCCTAAGAACGAAGGCCCGAAGACGACTCTACCGTTCTGTGAGAACGCGCTCGATGAGCGTGTGAAGCGACTCTGCGACCTCAACAAGGAGGAACAGCAAGTCAGAACGGAACTCGTCAATCTCAATGCGGGTCTCTATGAGCTCGGCACTCGCATGGGCAAGATGCTTCAGGACCTGCGCTCGACCAACACCCGTTATGTCCAAGCGAGCACGGAAGAGGGGGTTGCGCTCACCGAACACATCGATCGTCTCAATCGGGACCTCGACGAGGCCAGCCGGCAAGTGAGCCGCGTGCGGCTCGAGATGCAGGTCCGGATTTTTCGACTCAAGGGAATCCCGCATATACGGGGTTTCATGTTGCAAGACCTTGGCCTCATCCCGGGCGGCGAAAACGGGAAGTAAATCGTGTTGCTTGCGGCGGCTCCTTAGGGAGCCGCCGCTTTCACATTTGACGCCGTGGCAGCTTTAGCATTGAATGTGAGAGGAAAGGGGAGAGCCGCCATGCGCATACCGACAGTACTTATTGTGGGCGCGCTTCTCATTGCCCCCGCAAACGCGAAGACCGACCCGACGCAGGAAGTGTCGCGCGAGTGCGACGACATCGAGTTCCTGCGGGACGAGATCCAGACCCTTCGCGCCATCATCAAAAACGCGCAAGCGCTGAAGCTCGCTCCCGGCTATATAAAAATGCAGGAAGAAAAAGAACAAGTCCTCGCCGAGCGCGACCGGCGGTGCCCCGGGCGGAATCAGCGGCGAAACACCAAGAGCTAGCCTTCGGCCCGCCACATGCCCGGGCGCACCTCGCGAGGGGCGCCCGGTTTTTCATTTTCTGCGCTTACCGTGAAAGGCCCGATGTACTTCCTGCAAATGTTTGTCCGTCACATGCGTGTACACTTGCGTCGTAGAAATATTGGCGTGACCGAGAAGTGCTTGCACACTACGCAGATCAGCGCCATTCTCCAAAAGATCCGTTGCAAACGAGTGGCGAACGACATGCGGTGTAACTGTTTTTGAGATGCCTGCTTTTATCGCGTAGCGTTTCACTAGGCGCTCAATGGAACGCGGTGTGAGTCGCAGTCCGCGGGCTCCCGTATTTTTCCCCGCTGCCTTTCCGTACTGAATAAACAGCGCCTCATCAAAGTCTCCTCGTTTCGCGATGTAGTTTTTCACCGCCATCTTCGCGGCGGGAGAGAGAAACACCACGCGCACCTTATCCCCCTTGCCGCGCACCGAAAGACTGTCTTTGCTGAGATCAAGGTCCACATTAAGCGCGCACAGCTCCGACACACGAAGACCCGTTGAAAACAAAAGTTCCAGTATCGCGCGATCTCGTAGCCCCCGAAGGTCATCTCCTTCGGGGGCACGGATGAGGCGGTTCAACTCTTCAGAGGTAATTAAATCGAGATCGCGATCGCCAACTTTGGCGAGCTCAATGCGCTCGGGCGAGAGCGAATCAATGCCGCGCTTGCGCAGATATTTAAGAAAGGCGCGAAGCGCGATCAAATAATAGTTTTGTGTGTTCTTTTTTAGCGTTTGGCTTTCCCCTGCAGGCTGTCGATTAAGCCAGAGTCTGAAGCGGCGCACCAGTTCATCGTTGAGCTGTGACGGTTTTGAAACACCCGCAAAGCGAATAAAACGGGTAAGATACCGGTTATAATTTTCAACCGTTTTTAAACTCCGCCCTTTTTCGATTTCAAGATGCTCAAGAAATTGCCGCTTGAGTACCACAAGGTCCGCCATGCCCTTAAGTATACCAAGCGTCGCACAATATGGTGCCAGTAAAAAGAAGCCCCGCCGAAGCGGGGCAAGTTCATATCAGGGAGACGCAACTCAAGATTGCGGGTACTACTGCACCACGGCGCAACCTAGTGGGGAAACGCCGCAACCGACGAGGCCACGCGTTGCACGGACCCCATCGCCTATCTTCACTATAGCACCAACGCAAAAAAAGAAAGGGGCTTTTGCTGAAAATTGTGTACAAGAACGCGGAAGAAGAAAGGTCTTGCGGAATATTTAAATGCATGCTATGATTGATTTGTCATGTTAACCAAGAGAAAGAAGCAAAATGCGATTGCCGAAGTGCAAATCCACGAAAAAGACACTGGTTCGGCCGAGGTACAGGTCGCTGTTTTGACCAGAGGTATCAACGAACTCGCGTCTCATTTGAAAAAGCACAACAAAGACAAGCACTCACGACGCGGCCTTCTTCAAATGGTCGCCAATCGCCGCACCCACTTGAAGTATCTTGAGAAAAAAAATAAACGCCGCTACAGCGCGCTTATCAAGAAACTCGACCTCAAGAGATAACTTCGTTAGCTATTAGTTTTATTAGTTCTTAGCAGATATTTCTCGATAGGAGCGGGAGAAGTTATACCCCCACACCAATTCTGGCATCGTTGCAGTGTCTCTGACGCCAGCCGAACTAGCTGTGTTTGTGTGTTTTGCTTTGCGCGGTGTTGTCCACTAATGAGGCAACAGAGAGACAATGCCAGAATGTGGTGTCGGGGGTATACTTTGTGCAGTAGATCATTTTTATAATTTTTTAGATGTGTAACTGTTTTTCCAAAAGCTAACAGCTAACGCAGCTAAAAGCTAACAGCTAGGTATATGTCAGTCATTAAACACTCCGAGCAACGCGTCGGTATTTTTATCGACACACAAAATCTCTACCATAGCGCGAAAAACCTCTATGGTGCCCGCGTCAATTTCGGCGCCGTTATTAAGGAGGCGCTTGCCGACCGCATTCTTATTCGCGCCATGGCCTATGTCGTAACCACGGAAACCCCGGAGGAAAAGGCTTTTTTCGAAGCACTTACCAAGGTGGGTATTGAAACTAAAACAAAAGACCTGCAGGTATTCTCGGGCGGCGCTAAAAAAGCTGACTGGGATGTCGGTATGGCTATTGATGCCATTAAAATGGCACCGAAACTTGACACAGTCATTCTCGCAACGGGAGATGGCGACTTTGTACCACTCGTTGAATATCTCAAAACTAAAGAAGGTTGTCAGGTGGAAGTCGTCGCATTCGGCAAGTCGGCCTCAGGCCGCCTTAAGGAAGTGGCTGATGATTTCATCGACCTCTCCGACGATCCGAAGAAATTTTTGATCGGCGGCGCGCGCAAAGGGCGCAGTTAATGACAAACGGCCCCGCTTCGGCGGGGCCGTTTTCGTCTTCGACGGCCTCATCAGTAAGACCAGATTCCCACTGAACCGTGCTGTTCAGCCGGCTCGTCCGGCACCACGAGAAGTGGCTTTGCCGGAGCCGGAGGGGCCTCTGTGACCGGATCCTTTGGGCCATGGTCGGTAACCTTCGGCTTTTCCGTTTGGGGTGTTTGCTGCGGTTTCGGGGTCATCTCGCGCCTCCACTTGGCTCTGTCTATTGTAACCCAAAAAAAGAGACATGGTTGCCGAGCGGAGGGGTTCTGCTACACTTTCGGTAAGCATTTATCATTTAACCGGAAGCTTTCTCCCTCCAGTAGTGTATTTTGTCTCCGCGCGAAGCCGCGCCTTGGCACAGAAGCAAAATCTACTACTAGGAAAAGCGAGGAGTCCTTATTTAATGCAGACTAAAGAATATTCGATCGACATCAGCGGCAAAAAGCTTACGGCCCGTTTTTCCGATCTCGCGGACCAGGCACACGGCTCCGTCATGCTCCAATACGGCGAGACGATTGTGCTCGCTACGGCAGTGATGGGCGGAGCCCGCGAAGGTTTGGATTATTTTCCACTCTCCGTTGACTACGAAGAGCGATTTTATGCCGCGGGCGAAATTCTCGGCTCGCGTTTTATGCGCCGCGAGGGCCGGCCCTCCGACGGAGCAATTCTTTCCGGCCGTCTCGTAGATCGCACCATTCGACCTCTTTTCTCGCAACATATTCGAAATGAAGTGCAGGTGGTAGTCACGGTGCTTTCCATTAAAGAAGACGACCCCGATGTCTTGGCGGTAAATGCCGCCTCCCTCGCCCTTCTTGTTTCCGACATTCCGTGGAATGGTCCAGTGTCCGCCGTTCGTATCGGCTCGTATCATGAAGCGCCCGCGTTTGAAATAAATCCTACCTACGGCTGGCGCGGTCATGACGATCTTGAGCTCGATTTGGTAGCCTGCGGAAAAGGGGGGGCGATCAACATGATTGAGGTGGGCGCCTATGAAAGCTCGGAAGAAACCATTATCGCCGCACTCCAGAGGGCATCAGAAGAAATAGAAAAGCTGAACGCGTTTCAACTTCAGATTCAAAAAGAAATCGGCAAAGCAAAAAGAGAAATGCTGGAGCCCACACTTCCGGAGAGTGTTGCCGCGCTTTTTAAAGAAACGGTGAAAGAAAAATTTATGGACGCAGTATTCCCCGGTACTGCTGGCAAAAAAACAATGCACGCGCTTAAAGACGAGTGGCGCGCGTTAGCGAAAGAAAAACTACCCGAGGTGGCCACATCGTTCACCGATAACTATTTTGAAGAGAGGGTAAACGAGATTTTGCACACGGAAGCTATAGAGCGAGAGCGCCGCCCCGACAATCGTAAACTCAACGAACTTCGAGACCTCTTTACGCAGGCGGGGGGGGTTTCTTCGGTACTTCATGGCTCGGGTATTTTTTATCGGGGCGGCACGCATGTGTTTACCGCGCTTACCTTGGGCGGCCCGGCGGATTCTCAACTCATCGACAGCATGGAGGAGCAGGAAACCAGTAAGCGCTTTATGCATCACTACAATTTTCCACCGTTTTCTTCGGGAGAAACCGGCCGCCTCGGCGGCACCAACCGCCGCATGGTGGGGCACGGCGCGCTTGCGGAGAAATCGCTCGTACCCGTAATCCCTCCAAAAGAAAAATTTCCCTATACGATTCGACTTGTTTCAGAATGTTTCGCATCGAATGGTTCGACCTCGATGGGCTCTGTCTGTGCCAGCACCCTTGCGCTTATGGATGGTGGCGTGCCGATTACCGCGCCCGTTGCGGGCATTGCGATGGGGCTCATGATGGAAAATCAAGTAGCAAATAGTAAAAATCAAAAAGAATTAAAATACAAAATACTGACGGATATTCAGGGACCGGAAGATCATCACGGCGACATGGACTTCAAGGTCGCGGGAACGCGGCGCGGTATCACCGGTATGCAACTGGATGTAAAGGTGGACGGCGTGCCAATTTCAATCCTTGCTGAGGCGCTCCAGGAAGCGCGTGCGGCGCGCCTCCAGATTCTCGACACGATTGAAAAAACTATTTCCGCACCGCGCCCTCATATTTCGCCCAATGCCCCCGAGATTCTCACCCATACCATCAAAGTTGCCCAGATTGGTACGGTTATTGGGCCAGGCGGAAAGGTAATCAACGGCATTAAAGAAACAACGGGCGTTGACGAAATTACTATTGAAGATGACGGCACGGTATTTATCACCGGAAAAAATGGCACCGCCGAGCGCGCCCTAGAAATCATCCGCGATATGACGCGAGAATATACCGTGGGCGAGCGCTTCGAGGGAGAAGTAACCCGCATGCTTGATTTCGGCGCGTTTGTTAAAATTGGTGCAACGGCCGAAGGACTGGTGCATATTTCGGAAGTGGCACCGTTTCGCGTCGATCGGATCGAAAGCGCGCTCAAAATCGGCGAACGGGTGCCCGTCATGGTCAAAGAAATTGATGAAAAGGGTCGCATCAATCTCTCCATTAAAATGGCAGACCCCGATTTTGCCTCACGCAAGGGCGTAGCGGCGAGTTCGCTTCCTCCCGCCACGCCTCGTTTCAACGAAAGACGGGAAGGAGGACATCGCGACCGACGCTTTTAAGAAAAAATGGCTGACGAAATACAACCTCCTCAAAACCCCGCGCCTCCGGCAACTCCACCACCGCCCTCTTCGATTCAACTAACGCCGCCGCAAGAAGAACCGAGAAAAAATGGCCTCGTGCGGCCGCTTCGCACCTACCGCGATGATGTCGCGTCCCTTATAAAGAAGGGTGGCGCATCCTATATTTCCATGGCAGTGGCCGCGTATCAAAAGGGAGGTAGCACAGCACCAAGTCCTGCCAATCCCCGCAATCTCTTCTTTGTGGTCGCAAGCGGCATACTCGTTCTCTTAGGTATTGCGGCGGGAGCCTTCGTACTCTTTTTCCGCGAAGCACCACCGCAGAGTGCCGGTATCACGCTCGCGCCGCTTATCTTTGTCGAATCAGAAGAAGAGCTCGACGCGACGGGAGTGGGCCACGAGGCGCTGATGAATAATCTCTTCCAGAAATGAAAAGCGCTGGATTAGAAAATCGGCGCCATAACCTATGTCTATCTCACCGAGTTGGTACCGGCAACGGAGAGTGCGCCCGCCGCCGTAAAACTCATGCCCGCAAGTGAATATCTGCGCGTGATTGAAGCCCGCGTATCGGGAGCATTTTTGCGGGCCCTTGAAAACAATTTTCTTCTTGGCTTCCATGAGGTAAGCGGCAACAAACCGTTTCTCATCCTTAAAACCACCTCGTTTAACCAAGCGTTTGCGGGAATGCTCGCCTGGGAACCATACATCCGCCGCGATCTTGCGCCGGTGTTTGGCACAGCCGCCGTTGCCTCTTCCACACCAGATTCCGCCGACATCTTTCGCGACCGCGTTATACGCAACATCGACGCCCGCGCGCTTTTTAATCAAGATGGTACCACGGCGCTTCTCTATGCGTTTCCGAATCAAGAAATCATTATCATCACCACAAATGAAGCAACTTTTAACGAGCTTCTCCAGCGGGTGATCACTGCCGGCTCCCGTCCCTAGCAATTGCTCATACCTGCGCGCTCTGCTATTATCGCCTTCATGATAAACACCGATCACTTCAAACAAAAACTAGAGGCTGAACTTGCTATCCTTGAAGGGGAACTAAAAAGTATCGGGGCGCGTAATCCCGCTAATCCTGTGGATTGGGAAGCAAAAGCAACTCCCATGAACGAACTCGCCTCCGACCCAAACGAGGTGGCAGACACAATCGAGGAATTTGAAACGAATAGCGCACAGTTGCGCCAACTTGAGATCCGCTACAACGAAGTAAAGGCGGCGCTTGAGCAAATACAAAACGGCACCTATGGCTCGTGCCAAGTTTGTGGCAAACCAATCGAGCCGGAACGGCTTGAAGCCAACCCCGCGGCAACTACCTGTATCGCGCACCGCGACTCGTAAACAGCAATGAAACATTTTGGGAAGGTTTGGAGCGCCCAACCAACGCTCTTAGGGGCAAAAATCGTCGCCGTCGAAACAGACCTCTCCAAAGGATTACACGCGTTTTCAATTGTGGGTCTTCCGGATAAGGCAGTTGAGGAATCAAAAGACCGTGTTTCGGCCGCCATAAAAAATTCCGGCTTCAAGTCGCCAAAGAATAAAAATCAAAAAGTGGTTATCTCGCTCGCGCCGGCGGACTTAAAAAAAGAGGGTCCGCTTTTTGATTTACCTATGGCGCTTTCCTATCTTTTGGCATCGGACGATATCGTGTTTAACCCGGAGGGAAAAATGTTCATCGGCGAACTCTCGCTTGACGGCGATGTGCGCTCCGTTCGCGGCACCTTGCCTTCGGTCCTTGAAGCAAAACGGCGAGGGATCCCTGAAGTCTTCGTTCCCGCTGATAACGCGCGGGAGGCGGCACTCGTTGAAGGAATCACCATTTTCCCCGTCGCGACACTCAAACAACTGGTCGAACATCTCAACAATCGTAAAAAAGAAACCAAAAAAGGAGTGGGTAAAGAGACACCGCGGAAGTACATTACCCCCGAGGAACACACACCGCTCCTCTTTACGCCTCCCGAGGACTCAATTGATGTAAGCGATATCCGCGGGCAAGAAACCGCCAAGCGGGCACTCCTCATCGCCGCGGCAGGAGGGCACCATGTTCTGATGTGGGGCCCACCGGGCACGGGCAAAACCATGCTTGCGAAAGCCCTTGCGGGAATATTGCCGCCACTCTCGTTACCAGAAACACTCGAAACAACCGCCATTTATTCGGTTGCCGGCATTTTGGGCGAGAGGCTCATCACCTATCCGCCTTTTCGCGCGCCCCATCACACCTCTTCGTATGTTTCATTGGTCGGCGGCGGCACCGTGCCGCGCCCGGGCGAAATTACACTCGCGCATCGCGGTGTACTGTTCCTTGATGAATTCCCCGAATTTGACCGCCGGGTGCTTGAAGCGCTTCGCCAGCCGCTTGAGGAGCGCACGGTATCCATCTCGCGCGCGAAAGGTTCGGCAACATTTCCCGCTAATTTTATTTTAGTCGCGGCGATGAATCCGTGTCCGTGCGGCAATTTTGGCTCATCGAAAGAATGTGTCTGTTCACCGATTTCCCGCGAACGATACAAACGGAAAATTTCCGGGCCTATTATGGATCGGATTGATATGTGGGTTGAGGTGAGCCCGGTGGCTCACGAAACTCTTACCGAGGAGCGCGAGCTCACCAAAATTTCCGATACCTTGCGGCGTATTATTGCAAAAGCACAGGAGCGGCAAGTGGAGCGCTTCAAAAACGAAGGCCGACACATAACCCACAATAGTGAAATGAATGTTCGCGACCTTACGAAGCTCATTCGGCTAACGCCAGGGGTTAAAAAAGTGCTCGAAGACGCCGCACGGACGCTCGACCTCTCGCCGCGTTCCTACCACCGCGTCATTAAGTTGTCTCGCACCATTGCCGACCTTGATGAGAGGGACGGTATCGAACCGGAACATGTACTTGAGGCTCTCCAGTACCGACCGCGTAAAGTGGAATAAATGCTTGGAATATTCATTGGACTTTTAAGCGCCTCGACAGAAGGGGTACGAGGCGCTATTCAGAAAAAACTCTCCGCCCTCAATCCGTACGCCCTTACTTTTGTTTCTGTCGCCGCGAGCCTCCCCGTGCTCGCGCTTCTTATCACTATTTTTGGTCTGTGGGCGATACCACCGAAAACATTTTGGTTCATTCTCGCGCTTTTTGTGCCCATCGAAATTTTTCTCCAATACATTGGTGTTCTTATGCTTCGTTACGCGCCGCTTTCCGTAGCCGGGCCACTTAGGGCCTTCACGAGCATTTTTCTTATCCCCATCGCTTTTATTATGCTCGGCGAAGTTCCTTCGCTCCTTGGTGTCCTCGGTATTATTATTATTGTGTGTGGTTCTCTTTTCTTGCAGCCGGGTATGTTTACCTCACGGGAACTGCGCGCACGAATACTCACTGATCGCGGTGTACTTCTGGCACTCCTCTCCGCTTTTCTTGCCGCCGTAACGACCGGCATATTGAAACTCACCTTTAGTTATGCCTCTCCGCTCCTTGCCAGTTTTTATGTGGACGCCGTTACGGCCGTGGTGCTCATACCGTTGTTTGTCCGACATCGCCACATGTCAGCGGTCGCGCCGCGCACGCTCGCGGCGCTCGCGCTTACTTCAGGAGCCGGTGTAACTTTTCACACGCTCGGCCTCTCACTTCTTCCTGCCGCGTACTTTGTCGCGATCAAGCGACTAAGCATGGTCATCAGCGTAATTTTGGGTCGTGCGTTTTTCAAAGAAGAACATTTTCGCGAGCGCATGATCGGCTCACTCCTCATGACCGTTGGCGTCATACTGCTTAGCCTTGGACTCTGAAAAAAGGTACAATGCTTTCCAAAGCAACTCTTTGAAGGAGAGGGCTATGGATCTTTCTGCATTCGAACGCGCCCTTATGGTGGCTCTGCATCCGCTTACCTGGCGATTCTCTGAGTTTCTCACCACCAACATGGGAAGAGCTCTCGGCCGGGAAGTGACTGAGGCGGAAATACTTGAGCATCTCGGTGGGCTCAAGGGTCGTGGACTCGTCGAGTCAACGACCCTTGAAATCAAGGCCAAGACCTTTACGGTGTATCGCCTCACGCAGAAGGGCAAGGTGGAACGCTTCACACACATCGAGCGGGTAGTGGGTACCTCCGAGCCCGTTTCGGAAACCGTCTAATCAACGGGAAGGGAATGGCGAAACCGCCGCGGCCTCTGGTGCCGCGGCGGTCTTCAATTTTGGCTAATGGCAATTTGTGGTAAGGGGCGTTAAGCCCCTTGATTCGTCTTCGCTCGGACGCTCTCGTGAGTGAGTACACTCCCACGCTTTCCCTACAGGAACGGTACACCTTTCGCATTCTGATTACAGAATGCTCAGGGTCTTGCGGAAGCTCCAAGTATTCGCTTCCTCACCTCGTTAGCCGAAATAAACGCTCGCCTTACGGCGAGCGTTTGATATCTTGGAGCAACATCCGGTCGAAAGGATTGAACTCCTTCTGCTGCCAAGGCGGACATCTCGCCTACGAAGTTTGCATGGCTTCGAACACCTCGTCGTCCAGAATACCGATGCGCGGCTGTGGCTTATTGGAGAAGGTCACGAGCGGATTTTGGCCGCGCCGTGAGCGCCGCAGGCGCTCAATTGCCCTGCGTTCGGTGTACTGGATTCCCTGCTTGCTACTTCCCATAAGTTTGGCGACTTGCGGAAGCGAATGTTCTCCGATACCCCCGATGCCGAAGCGCAAGCGAAGCACCCGCTCCTCCCGCGCAGACAACTGACCAAGCGCCACACGAATTTTTTCACGCAATTCGCCTGCGTGTGCCAGAGCCTCGGGGCTCTGTCCGCCAGCACGATGCTCAAGAAGCATCCGCACTTCCTCGAAGCTGACCTTAATTGACGCCCGATTATTGGCAAGCGCAATCTGCTCCTGCTCGGGAGTAAACAGGTCTTCCGGAAGCCGTTTGAGCACTTCGGCTAACCGGAAAGCAATGGGACGCCAATTGCCCAGATGGTCCGTGGGCGCCTCTCTTAGGTTGATGAGCGTGTACAACTTGCTGGTGTGGAAGCGAGAACCATTACTGCGCATGCGCCGTCCGAGTTCTGCGATACTCTCGATGCCGTTTTCCTGCATCGCCTCAAGAACGAGATTGTTGCGAAATCGCATATCAAGCCTGAATTCTTGGGTCATGGGGCCCTCCCCCTTGGGTTGCTGGGTTCTTCCAGAATTAGAACATAAAAAAACAAATCCCCAACCGGGGAGCTGTGTATACTCTTACTTTACAAGGTCCGACCTTGTTGTTGTGGGACTCCTGATTCAGTGCTTAGAATGGGTTCTTAGCCCCGCGAACTTCAAAGTGGAGATGGGCACCTGTTGTTTTTCCTGTGGCACCGACACGGCCGATGAATTGACCTTGGACAACATACTGACCTGCGACAACATCGGCCGCGCTCATGTGCGAGTAGAGTGTCTGTGTACCGTTCCCATGGGTGATGACCATATAGATACCATAGCCACCGTTCCAGCCGAAGTCGCGGCTCACAATAACTTGGCCTGCGGCGGCAGCAATAATGGGTGTACCGTACGGCGATCCGAGATCAATGCCGTTGTAGCCATGAAGTCCTTGTGTCTTTCGTCCCGGCACCGGACGAATATAATAGCCCGGATATGATGGGCCGCTGGTACCGTGAACCGCCGAGGTCGGCCGCGAAGAGCCAGACACGCTCGGCGCGGACAGCTCGCCGTCAGGAATAATAATGACCTCACCGGCCGAAAGCGTTGCGCCCACTTTCAAATCATTGAACTGCAGAATTTCAGTAACATCGCCTTTATACTTTGCGGCAATGCTCTTAATAGTTTCTCCTTTGACGACGGTATGCTGGATGCCGGAGATCGGCAAAATGATGAGTGTTTCCCCTTCGCGAATAATGCCACCCCTGATGTCGTTGGCCCACACAATCGTATTAATGGAGACGCCAAACATCTTCGCGATAGCGCCGAGAGTATCTCCTTTGCGAACGACATAGACGCTAATCTGGTCCGAAACCAGATTCTCGGAAAGATTGGCGAGGGTCCCGGAGGGGCCCGCTTGGGCAAGAAGCGCCGTGCCGCTAACAATCATGATGTCGCCACCACCCCTAAGCGGGCTCGGATTAAAATTGATCGCCGCTTTTAAGAGCGGCATGGTCTGCGAGTTGTTTTGTGGCCCGTCTATGCTTGCGGCGCTGGCCGATGACTCAAAGAAACCCACGATGAAAGAGCCAACGCTCGCCTGCGCAACAAATGGAGCAAGTGCAAGAAGCGCGGCGCCACCAATACCAAAGGCCTTAACAGCAAAAAGCTGAAAACGCGCTTGTTTTGTCACCCGGCCCCTCGAAATACCTAAACCGCCAGGGTCTTGTTTTTGGAGTTCTATAAGTCGAAATTAGATAGATAATCAGCCGTTTCAGAATGAATATGGCTCAACAGAGCCACAGAATTGCCATCAGTGCGGGCTCATCCCCACTATAGCGGGGGAGGTGCCAAAGTCAACAGAAAGCTATCCCCTATGTGGATATCTAAAACCAGGCTTTAAAATAAGGTTTTTAAAGAAAATAGTCTCAGCAATAGCATGTGCAACCTTGTGGGGGTATAGTGGCGGGATGGACCATGTAACCACCCTCAACGAAGCACAAAGGCGGGCGGTCCTCCACAAAAACGGACCCCTGCTCATCATTGCCGGAGCCGGAGCCGGAAAAACACGGGTTATCACGGAGCGTATCGCCGAGCTCATCCGCTCCGGGGTCGCGCCCGAAGAAATTCTTGCCGTTACCTTCACCAACAAGGCGGCAAAAGAAATGCGCGAGCGGGTGGGCAAGCTCCTTGTCGAGGACCGCGGGTTAAATCTTCCCGTGTCACTCTCCGCCCTACATGCCGGGCGCCCATTTGTTTCCACCTTCCACGCGCTCGGCGTCTATATCATCCGCGCGCACGCGGCGAAAATCGGACTCACGCGGCATTTTAAAATCTATGACCGCGCCGATAGTATCCGCGCGATTAAAGAAGGCATGGAGACCGTCGGGCTTGACCCGAAGACACTTGAGCCGCGCAAAATCTTGAGCGCCATTTCGCGGCAAAAAGGGAACGCGGTTGCGCTTACTGTCTACGCAGAAGATGCACAGGGCAATTTTTTTACCCGCGCGGTTGCCGCCACCTGGCGCGAGTACGAGCGAATACTGCTACGCGAACGAGCGCTTGACTTCGATGATTTGCTTTTAAAAACCCTGCTCCTCTTGCGGGAGCACGCGGACATTCGTCGCGTATATCAGGAGCGGTGGAATTACCTGCATATCGATGAGTACCAGGACACGAACATTGTGCAAAATGAGCTCGCAGAACTCCTTGCTGCGAAACAGGGGAATCTGTGCGTCGTCGGTGACATCGATCAAAACATTTATAGCTGGCGTGGCGCTGACCTTGAAAATCTTCTGGATTTCGAGACACGGCATCGAAATACAACGGTTGTGCTTCTCGAAGAAAATTATCGCTCGACAAAAACTATCCTCGAAGCGGCAAACCAGGTCATACGAAAAAACAAAAAGCGGAAAGAGAAGAATCTTTTCACTAACAACGCTTCCGGCGAAAAAATATCCCTCTATGCCGCCTACGACGAAAATGACGAGGCGCGCTTCGTGGCGGAAAGCGCTTGGCAACACATCACCGCAGGCATATCTGCGGCGAGTATTGCGGTGCTGTATCGCGCAAATTTTCAATCGCGGGCGCTTGAAGAGGCCATGCTCGCGGCGGGTATTCCGTATCAAGTGCTCGGCGTACAATTTTTTGAACGCAAGGAGATCAAAGACATGCTCGCGCTCATTCGTGCGGCGCTTAACCCTGAAAGCGCGGGCGATGTAAAACGAGCGATAAACACCCCGCCGAGGGGCATCGGCAAGGTAACCCTTCTCGCAATGTTTGCGGGGAAAGAGGCGGATTTAAACGCCGGGCAACGGCAAAAAATAGCGCAGTTCCGAAGTATTTTGACCGATATCCGAAACGCAATTGCGACGCAGAAGCCGTCGGAAGCGGTTCGTTTTGCGCTCACGCGAAGCGGTCTTGAAGAAAAACTACAGTCGGGAATTGAAGAAGACCTGGAGCGACTCCAAAACATTCACGAGCTCGTATCGCTTGCCACAAAATACGACACGCTTGCTCCAGAGGAGGGCATCGAGGCGCTTCTTACCGACGCCGCACTCGCGACCGACCAAGACGAGCTCAAAGACGAGTCTGAAACCGTTAAGCTTATGACCGTACACGCGGCAAAGGGACTCGAGTTTGATGTGGTGTATATTACGGGACTTGAAGACGGGTTGTTTCCGCACGAAGGTATGGGAGATGAGGATCGCGACGAAGAGGAGGAGCGACGGCTTTTCTATGTCGCGCTCACCCGTGCGCGAAAAAAAGTGTACCTCTCCTGTGCGTCCGTGCGCACCATTTTCGGCGCATCGCGCGTTAATGTGCCGTCAGAATTTATTATCGATATCGGCGACGAATATCTCGAGCAAGCTGACCAACAACTAACTACAAACCCCCAACAAAAGAGCAGAACAATATATCTCGACGAATAAAACTATACGATATATCGTATAGTTTCGATTATGGAAAAGAGAACCTATATACCGAAAAAGAAATCTCTGGGGCAGCATTTTCTGACCAACCCGCGGATTGCCGCGCGAATCGCGGAGGCAGCCGCACTCACCAAAAATGACACGGTGCTTGAGGTCGGTCCGGGTGGCGGCATTCTCACCCGTGAGCTTCTTCTGCGAAGCAGCCGTGTCATCGCGGTGGAAAAAGATCGTCGACTAATAGATACCCTCGCTGAAACATTTAAGCAAGAGATCGCGGAGAAAAAACTTTTGCTTCTTTACGGCGACGCGCTCCTCGTTGACCTTTCGTCTCTCCCGCTCCCGCGAGGATACCAAGTTATTGCAAATATTCCGTACTACATTACCGGCGCCCTCATACGCAAACTGCTAACCACAAACAACCAACCACAAAAGATAATACTCCTGGTACAAAAAGAAGTCGCAGAAAGAATAGTGCGCTCGAAAAAGGAGAGTCTCTTGTCCCTTTCAGTCAAAGTGTACGGTACACCAAAAATCATCGGCCGAGTCCGCGCCGGAAGTTTCAACCCACCACCTAGGGTAGACTCGGCAATCCTTTCTATTGAACACATTTCGCGTAAGAAACTGGGTACGGTCTTGGAAAAGTGTTTTTTCGAGCTTGTTCGACAAGGATTTGCTCATAAACGGAAGCTCCTTATGGGTAATCTGGGCGCACTGGCTTCACGAGAAGAACTTGAGGTGGCCTTCCGAAATGCCGATATCCCTAAAAACGCCCGTGCTGAGGATGTTTTGCTTCAAAAATGGCTCATGCTCGCAAAAAACCTTAAATCGTAAGGGATCGCGGCCTGTTAGGTAAGGAGGACTTGTAGACTTGTTGCCATCGCTAAAGTGAGTTCGTGCGTTTTGGGTGCTTTCTGAACCCTCACCCAAAACGCACGGGCGAACGGCCATTATCCACAAAAAAATAAAATTTTTGGCCTCAAAAGAGCACTTTTTTGCTACAATGAAAAGGCTCGTAATGCGTTTCGGTGAATTTTCTACCGAGTAAAAAATGGGTGCTGGTTGTTTTAGGATTAGCGGTAATTCTTGCGCTCGGATTCCTAGCCTATGGCCGCTTTCTGAAAACAACGCCGGCTCCCGCCTCCCTCGTCACCACGCTCTCGGAGACAATCACACTTAAGGACAGCGACCACGACGGTCTCAAGGACTGGGAGGAAACCTTGTGGAGCACCAACGCGGCCGTTGCCGACACCGACGGCGACGGGACCACGGACGGCGAAGAAGTCGCGCAAGGTCGAAACCCCTCTCTCAAAGGACCCGACGACAAACTCGACACCAAGGCGCTTGCAGCACGCGTGCAAACAAGCGCCGAGGCGCTCAGTCCCACCGATCGGTTCGCCAGAGAATTTTTTACCGAATATCTTTCACTGAAACAAAACTCCGACGAGCCCCTCACTGAGAGCGACAAAATTGCACTCATCGAGACGACCCTTAAGCGCGCTGCGGCACAGGACACCACTCCCACCCCTCTCACTGTTAAGACAACTTCCGATAACAGTGCCGGCGCGATTAAGACATACGCAAACGCGGTGGCGCAGGCCCTTCTTTCAAGCGGCGCACTTCAGGGACCAAATGAAGCGGCCGTTCTCCAACAATCACTTGCTACGGAAGATCGTGGCGCTATTGTAAAACTCGATACCAATATTCTGGCATATCAAAAAACGGTAGCGGCCGTTGCGGGGACACCAACGCCAAGCTCTCTTGCGCCGCTTGCGCGAACCTTTCTCGCGAGCTTACAACAACTCACCACTATGATTATCGCCATGCGCGGGGTATATGAAGACCCTCTTGCCGCCCTCGTCGCGGTCGGTGATTACCCAAAGCGGGTGGACGCGTTTAGCGCGGGCCTTCGCTCCATTCGCCTCTCGGTTGAAGGACGCGCGGTATTTGAAACAGCTGACCCGTGGTATACGCTTATGCATTTTAATACAAAAACGCAGTAATATGGGGCTATTTTTAAAAAAAAGCGCCGCGGGCATCCTTATACTCTCCATTGCGCTGTCATTTTTCTTTATGCCGAACCCGAAACCGGCGCGGGCCCTATTCGGGGTCGCTGATGTTGCTATTGTCAACGACCCCATCAATCTCGTTGAAAACGCCGCAACGGCAATCTTTTCAGGGGTAAGTGCCGCCGCCGACACCATAACAAGTACCGGCATAGGTGCTTTGGTGCTTAAGGACTTCAGTCTCGATACTATTGCTTGGTATATCGCCAATCTCATGCTTAAAGAAATGTCGGCAAGTGTTGTGGACTGGATAAATAGCGGCTTTGAGGGCAATCCTGCGTTTGTTGATGACTACGGCGGTTTTCTTTCAGATATCGCCGACCGCACGGCAGGTTCCTATATCTATGGCAGCCAGTTGGCATTTCTATGTCAACCCTTTGCGCTTAATATTCGTCTATCGCTCGCGCTCTCCCGCACAAAACGGAAAGTAAACTGCCGTATCTCCGATGTGACTAAAAACATAGACGGTTTCTTTAGCAATGGCTTCAACAATGTTACACGACTGGAATCACTTGAGCAGTGGGTAACCCTTACTGCTGACCCTTACTCAAATCCCTACTCGGCATACCTCAACACACAAGCAGAGCTTGATGCGCGACTCCTCGGCACCTCTCTTGGTGCGGTAAAGAAACTCGACTTCGGACGCGGGTTCCAAAGTTTCGAGCTTTGTGATACGCCAGTCGATCCACTCAATCCATTCCCGCCAACATCCGAAGAGCGCGGCTGTAAAATCACCACGCCCGGTGCCGTCATTGAAAACCAGCTCAACCAAACCCTTGCCGGCGGTCAACAACGACTTCATGTGGCTGACGAGATTACTGAAATCGTGAGCGCGCTGTTCGCACAACTTGCTAAACAAGCACTCTCGGGCGCTAGCGGACTTAGAGGATTAAGTAGTGGAAGCAACA
>ORMF010302840.1_pt1 | contig 23845 bp, 21 predicted proteins | sample 1779871 | NCBI WGS metagenome assembly ORMF01 (sample SAMEA104232316, study PRJEB22302) | groundwater metagenome | biome: forest; feature: aquifer; material: groundwater | place: USA | collected 2011-08-07 | depth 5.4 m | reverse complement strand
TGCCTATCGGCGCCATCTCCACAACCTGCCCTTCAATCAACTCCACCCGGTCGGCCTCGGTCAGAATCCCGGCTTTGGCCATCCGATAGAAATCGTCCACCGTGAAACGCCGCGTCACCAGTTGCACGCTCATGGCACCCCTCCGATGTCCATCTCCCGCTACCCCAGGATGTCGTCCACGGCCAGGTCCAGGTCCGGGAACGCCTGTGGCGTGATGCGCTGGCCTCGCCCAACACGATGCGTATCCTGGTAGCCCTGCGGCGATGGCGAGCGGTACACCTCAATCACATTGCGGGTCAGATCTTCCAGCCAAACTTCCGGGATACCCGCGCGGGCGTAGATGAGGAGTTTGGTCCCCCGGTCGTACACAACGGAGGAGTCGGCAACTTCCACCAGCAGGAGGACGTTAGACGGAGTAGCGCCACCGCTCTCGTAGTAGTCGCGGCGTGGCCGGAGGAGAACCACGTCTGGAAGTAGCTCGGTGTGGGGGTCCAAGCGAAGCGGGTTCTGTACCCACACGATGGCTCTTCCCGCCAGCTGTGAGCCGAAGACGTTCGTGAGCCGAGCTACGTCAGCCGCATGTCGGTCGCCTATCGGTGCCATCTCAACGATCTGCCCTTCTACAAGCTCCACCCGGTCGTCTTCGGTCAGAATCCCGGCTTTGGCCATCCGATAGAAATCGTCCACCGTGAAGCGCCGCGTCACCAGTTGCACGCTCATGCCTCACCTCCGCTCTGCGCCGCATCCGCCTCTTCCTCCTCGCCTGAGAGCCGGAAGAGGTCGTGCACGGCTTGCACGTGCCGGGGGTCGTTCTGCTCCTTCAACGTCGCGACAGGGTCGTGGAGCAGTTTCTTGACCAGCGCCTTGCTCATCGCCTCAACCACGGCCTGCTGTTCCGTGTTCAGCCCGCTGAGCTTGCGCAGCGCCCGCTCCACCTCGCGCCGCCGGATGTCCTCGGCGTACTGCCGCAGCGACGCGACCGTGGGCACCACGTCCAGCGACTGCCACCAGACACGGAAGCGCGCAACCTCCTCGTCCACGACCGCTTCCGCCCGCGCCGCCTCGGCGAGCTGCCCCTGCCGGTGCACCTCCGCGACGCCGTTCAGGTCGTCCAGGTCAAACAGCGACACGTTGGGCAGCCCGCGCACGTCCGGGTCCACGTCCCGCGGGATGGCGATGTCCAGGACCGCGAGGGGCCGCGCGCCGTCGCCGCCGCGCGCCTGTTCCAGCGCCGCGCGTGTGAGCACCGTGCCGGGCGCCTCGGTCGCGCAGACTACGATGTCCGCCTCGGCGAGGGCGCGGCGCATGTCGTCAAACGGGACGACGCGGCCGCCCAGCTCGCGCGAAAGCTCCTCGGCCCGTGCGAAGGTGCGGTTGGTGAGGGTCAGCGTGCCGACGCCGGCCTGCACCAGCGCCCGCGCGGCCAGCTTCCCAGCCTCGCCCGCGCCGATGACGAGGGCGTGGCGTCCCGCCAGCGGCCCCACAGCCTGCCGAGCCAGCCGCACGGACGCGCTGCTCACCGAAAGCTCGTTGCGGCTCAAACGCGTCTCGGTGCGGGCGCGCTTGCCGACTCGCAGCGCCTCGTGGAACAAACGTGAGAGGGGGTTGTGCACCGCCCGCGCCGACACCGCCGCGCTGTACGCCGTCCGCACCTGGCCCAGCACCTGGCTCTCGCCGACGAGCATGGAGTCCAGCCCCGCCGCGACCCGGAACAGGTGACGGGCGGCATCGTCGCCCTCGTGCTGGTAGAAATACCGCTGGATAGACGCGGCCTCCAGCGGGTACAACGATTCCAAGAATGGGGCCCATTCGGGGCGCGCGGAGTCCGGGGCGAGCGTGTAGAACTCTGTGCGGTTGCAGGTGGACACGATGACCGCGTGCCCAAACGCGCGGTGCACCAGCTCCAACGCCTCCGGCAACCGCTCCGTGGACACGGCCAGCCGCTCCCTTACCTCCAGCGGCGCGGTCCGGTGGCTAACACCCAAAACGACAGCTTTCACCGGCCTACCCTCGCGCGGGCGCGGCGTGTTGCGCTCCCGCCTCCAGCCGCTCCGTGAGGATGCGCTGGGCCTTCTCCGTATCGCCGCGCTGGCACATCGTCAGGACGTCCTCGGTCATGCACGCCTGCCAGCGCGCGGCGGGCACCTGGACGCCCCTGCGGCGCAGGTCCGCGCGCACTGCTCCCAGCACCTCGCCGCCGTCCGACCACGCGAGGCAGCAGTCCGTCCCGCGCCGCGGGCTGGCGTCCAACTCGTCCTTCAGACGCCTCGCCAGGGCTGGGCTGATGCCGCCCGTGGACGCCGCAACCGTCACCGGCCCGCGTCGCGTCACCGCCGGCGCAATCCAGGTGCACAGGTGCGTGATGTCTGCGACGTTAAGGAGCGTGCTCTGCGCCTGGGCCTCGTCGTACACATCCTGGTTCACCTTGGGGTTGGAGGTGTCCGCGACGATGGCCAGGAACGCCCCCGCCAGGTCGCCGATCCGATAGCCACGCTGGCGCCAGGTAAACGCCCCCGACTGCGCTTGTTCCTGGAGCTTGGGTGTCAGCTCCAACGCGATGACCTCCAGCTTGGCCTGCGCGATGAGCAGGCCGGACACCTTCTTCTCCGCCTCGCCGTTGCCGCCAAAGATGAGGCAGCGCTTGCCTCGCAGGTCAAGGTACACGGGGTAAAACGGGTTCATGGCGTCACCTCGGCTTGAAGTCCTTCAAGAATTACTGTGGGACTCGTCTTTGCCAGCGCCAGGTGTTCGGAAGCGCCAAGCACTTCAATCCCCACCACTTCTTCATTCGGCCCCAGGTCCACCGCGACATCTTCGCTCAGCCGCACCGTTGTCACCTGAACAGGGCCCTTCTTGAACGAGATGTACAGGGCATCCACCCGAGGGTCATAACGGAGCTTCAATGCTCACCTCGTTATCGCGCTTCCCTCACACAAAGTACTTCACGCGCGTCTTCTTGTACTCCCGCGTGCTGTACAGCAGCAGGTAGTCCGTCACCCCGCTCGCCTGCGAAAGCTCCCGCGCCACGTCCTCGCACCGCTCCTTGGACGTGGCGTGGATCATCGCAAAGTGGCTGTACGGCCAGTCCGGGTACGTGGGCCGTTCGTAGCAGTGCGTCACCCACTTGGAACCCGCCAGCGCCCTGCCCACCGCCTCCTTCTTCGCCGGGTCGTCCACCCGCCAGACCGTCATGGCGTTGGACATGAAGCCCGCGCGGCGGTGGTGCAGCACCGCGCTGTACCGCCGCATGATGCCCCGCGCCTGGAACTCCGCCGCCATGCCGAACATCTGCTCCAGCGAAAGGCCCAGCCGCTCCGCCATCGCCGTGAACGGCCTCGGATCCAGCGGCAGGTCCTCTTGCAGCTCGCGGATCACTTGCACCTCAAACGGCGTCACCGGCTCCGCCTTGTTCCAGTTGGGGTTGTCCGGCTCGTAGGCGAAGGCCGCGCCCTCTTCCTTCACCATGTCAAAGTTCACGCCGATCTTGAAGAACCGGATCGTCGGCAGCAGCCGCGTTTCAAGAGCGCTCGTCTTCCGCGCCATCTCGGTGATTGTGTCCTCCAGGCTCTCGTACGGCGGCGCCGCCAGCGTGAACCACAGGTTGAACTGGTGCCCCTCGCGCGCGTAGTTGTGCGACACACCCGGGTGGCGGTTGATGAACAGCGCGCTCTTGTGCAGCTTCTCCGGCGGGAACGACATCGCCACCAGCGACGTCTTGTACCCCAGCCGCCGCGTGTCAAAGATCGCGCTGATCTGCCGGACCACGTGCTTGCGCTTCAGCGCACCGATGCGCTGGATGGCCTCCGCCTCGCTCATCCCCAGCTCCTCGGCGACAGCGCGGTACGGCGCCTCGGCAAGCGGGAAGCGGCTCTGGATGACGTTGAGGATGCGGCGGTCGTCCAGGTCCAGGTCCTTGCCGTTGTTCCGCGAGGGCTGAGCGTTCCCGTTCCGCGACGGCTCCACCTGCTTCCCCACCCGGGCCGCGTGTTCACCGGCTGGCAGCGACTGGGGCATGGGCGCTCCTTTCGTACGCGCGGACCATGGAGAGCAGCACCTGGTCGGTCAGCTGCTCCGTCTGGCCCCACAAATGGGCGATGTCGGCGCCGCGAAGCGGTCCTTGCGCCACGGAGTCCCGAACCGCGTCAAACAGCGAGTTCCGGAAGAAGATAAACGCCTCCACCATCTGCTCCAGTGGCACACCGCTCCGCCCCAGGTCAAGCCCGTACTCCTCGCCGATGGCGCGGACCTCCTCCAGGATGTCCGCGCGGTGGCGCCGCTGCGTGGTGTAGGCCACGCTCAGGTCCAGCAGCCGCCTGCCGAACAGCCGCAGCCTCGTGCGCCCCTCGGGGCTCAGGCGCTCCATCCAGCCGCCGGGCGACGAGCCTTGCGCAGTATGCTCCGCGTTCAGCCGCCGCCGGATGCGGCGCAGCGCCGTCTCCTCCAGCGACTCCGAGACCTCGCGCGGGCTGGCCCGCTGCTCCGTCATGGCCGCCAGGTCGTCGCGGAAGAAGCGCCGGTGCCCACCGGGTGTGCGGAAGCTACGCACGCGCCCGCTGTCCGCCCAACCCCGCAGCGTGGACTGGTCCACCGCCACCAGCTCGCTGGCCTGGGCGATGCTCAGCCATTTGCCCTCCGCCTCCCTGGTCCGCGTAGCCATCGGCACCCCCGAAAACCTATGGAAATCTGTAGAAATCTGCTGCCCCTTGCAGCGCCCAAGCCTAGCACCGCCCTCTCGAAAAGTCAACGGACTTGCTCCCGTCGCGTCGTAAGGATTCCTTTCCTGGTTGCAGAAACCCGGCAAGGCTAGGGGCCTACTCAGCCCCCGCCTGCCTGTTATCCGCACGCTTTTCGTCATTTCACTGGCTCTCCGCGCGTTGCCGCCACCGCAAACGTCTCTTCGTTAGTTGGCTTTGCCCGAAAAGACCCGTCTGGTGATAACGGCGCAAACCGGTTTACGTAGGTCAGTCCTGTCATCCAACGGATACCTCATCCCCCTGCCCCCTTCTCCTGCTGGAGAAGGGGGAATCAGTCATGAGAGAGGGGCTTCGCCCCTCTCTCATGGACGTGACCACCCTCGTCAGCTAAACGCACTAACGCTGTCGCCAAGCCACCAAGATTTCTCGGGCAAAGCCCCGTGGTTGCAGACCTCCGTGAACGAACCTCCAAACAACCCCCACGAAGAAACGCGCAAAACAAGGCCTCCTAGCCTGCCGCCTCGTTCGTGATGCACCAGCCATCCGTTGGTGACGCTTCTCTCCCCTGCGTTCGCGGCGCACCTGCCACACGTTCGTGGTGAGCTTGTCGAACCATGAACGCCGGAATCTTTTTCCTCAGCAACCCCTTCAACCAAGAGACCGGACCGGCGGAAACAGTACCCATTTCAGGTGCTATAGTGGAGCCTGAGGCGACGGCAATGACCACCCTCAGCGTCAACGGCCACGGCCCCGTCACCGGCAAGCGCGCCATGCTCGCCCTGGTCCGCCGCGAGGTCCGCGACGAGCGCGTCGCCGCCGCCATGGGCCGCGTCCCCCGCGAGCGTTTCCTTCCACCCGCCTGGCGCCACGCCGCCTACAGCGACAACGCCCTCCCCATCGGCCACGAGCAGACCATCTCGCAGCCGCTCATCGTCGCCATGATGACCTCCCTGCTTGCCCTGCGGCCCACCGACAAGGTGCTTGAGATCGGCACGGGCTGCGGCTACCAGGCCGCCGTCCTCGCCGAGCTTGCCGCCCGCGTCGTCACTGTGGAGATCGTGCCGGAGCTCGCGCGCGCCGCCGAGGCGACGCTCGGCGAGCTTGGCTACAGCGGCCGCGTCTCCGTCCGCCTCGCCGCCGGCGGCCTCGGCTGGCCAGCCGAGGCCCCCTACGACGCCCTCCTCGTCACCGCCGCCGCGCCAAAGGTCCCCGCGAGCCTCCTCGCGCAGCTCGCCGTCAACGGACGCCTCGTCCTCCCCGTCGGCGTGCGCGACGAGCAAGTCCTTGTCAAAGTGGTCAAGACCGCCGACGGCTTGCACGTCACCCGCCACGGCGGCTGCCGCTTCGTCCCCCTCCTAGGCCCAGACGGCTGGTTTACGCGCTAGCGACGCCCAAAACCTTATGCCTCGGAGTCTGACTTCACCCCAGCCGCGCCGCCTCCAATGCTATACTGCAATCCATCACCACCACACGCAGAGGGACCGCTATGGCAACGCGCACCGCCCGCGGCAAGACCGGACTCTTTGGCCGCGACGTCCTCTCCTTCGCCGACTTGTCTCCCGACGAGGTCCAAGCGCTTCTTGACCGCGCCCTCGCCTTCAAGCGCGGCGATCGGAGCAAGCCGCTGGAGGGCAAGACCGTCGCCTTGGTCTTTGAAAAGCCCTCGCTGCGCACCAAGGTCAGCTTTGACATCGGCGTCCACCAGCTCGGCGGCCACGCCGTCTACATCGCGCCGCAAGAGGTCGGACTCGGCACGCGGGAGCCCGCCTCCGATGTCGCCAAGGTCCTCTCCCGCTACGTGGACGCCATCGTCTGCCGCACCTTCGCCCAGAGCACCCTGGAGGAGCTGGCCCAGGCCGCGTCCGTGCCCGTCATCAACGCCCTCTCCGACCGGGAGCACCCTTGCCAGGCCCTCGCCGACATCCTCACCATCCGCGAGGCCAAGGGCCGCCTGAACGGCGTGACGGTCGCCTTCGTCGGCGATGGCAACAACGTCGCCGCCAGCCTCGCCCTCGCCGTCGCCAGCACCGGCGGCGCGTTCCGCATCGCCTCCCCTCGCGGCTACGTCCTTCCACAGAGCGTGGTGGACCAAGCAAAGGGCATCGCCACGGCGACCGGCGCCTCCGTTGACCTGATGACCGACCCCAAGGACGCCGTGCGCACCGCCGACGTCGTGTACACCGACGTCTGGACCAGCATGGGCCAAGAGGCTGAGACCAAGGTGCGCCTCGCCGCCTTCAAGGGCTACCAGGTCAACACCAGGCTCATGGCCCTCGCCAAGCCCGACGCCGTGTTCATGCACGACATGCCCGCCCACTACGGCGAAGAGGTGCCTCCCGGCTTCCTGGACAACCCCAAGTCGGTTGCCTACCAGCAGGCCGAGAACCGCCTCCACGCCCAGAAGGCCCTGTTAGCGGCGGTACTGTCGCGGTAGCCGGGGAAGGCAAAGAATCCGCATCCATCGCTTGCCTGCCGGCCCAACCCTCCCGCTCACGAGGCGAAGCCCCACTGCCATGCGCCCCTACCCCAAATCACCTCTCACCAGCTACGCTAGACGTGGATCGGCTCGTTGCACCTTACCATCCCGAGCAAAACCCTCGGCCATCCCTCGCAGGGGCCGCCGCCAAACAACCCGATTCTGGGGGCGCACCGAACGTGCGCCGTTCCGGTGTCCACGGCCCAAACAGCTTCAAACCCGCCGGAAAAACAACGCCTGCCAGCTTGCAGTCCCGCGCAAAGTCAAACCGAACAACCCGGCCTACCGGGGGCCTTCCGCTCCTCTCCTCCCCGTCCTTGCGTAGCCGGTGGGGGGGCGGAGCCCTCTTGACCAAAGAGAGGCCCTCAGTGTGTGCGATACTTGAATAGTCCCCAATGAACTGCCCGAATAGGTGAACATGAGCAACGCATTGCCCGTCATCGCCATCGTGGGCCGGCCCAACGTCGGCAAGTCCACCCTCTTCAACCGCCTCATGGGCCAGCGCGTCGCCATCGTCAGCGACATCCCGGGGACGACGCGCGACCGCCTGGTGGGCCGCGCGCTGTGGGACGACCGCCCCGTCCTGCTGGAGGACACGGGCGGCCTGGAGGTCCAGCCCGGCGAGGGCCTTGGCGCAAAGGTCCGCAAGCAGATAGAAGCCGCCATGCAGGAAGCCGACCTGGTCCTCCTCGTCGTGGACGCCTCCACGGGCCTCCATCCCACCGACCAGGAGGTCGCCCAGCTCGTCCGGCGCAAGAGCAAGAAGGTCATCCTCGTCGCCAACAAGACGGAGGGCCGGCTGGAGGACACGCTCGCCGCCGAGTTCCAGACCCTCGGCTTCGGCGACGCGGCCCCCGTGAGCGCCATGCACAACACCGGCATCTTTGACCTCAAGCTGATGGTGTTCGCCCTCTTCCCGTTGCCCGCCGCGCCCTCAGAGGCCGAGCAGCCCACCCTCCAGCTCGCCATCGTCGGCAGGCCCAACGCGGGCAAGTCCAGCATCATGAACGCCATCGTCGGCGAGGAACGCTCCATCGTCCACGAGGAGCCGGGCACCACCCGCGACACCGTGGACACCACGTTCACCTACCAGGACCGTCTGATCACCCTGCTGGACACCGCCGGGGTCCGCCGGCGAGGCCACGTCCTGCCGGGCATTGAGCACTACAGCGTCCTCCGCGTCCTACAGGCCATAGAGCGGTGCCACGTAGCGCTCCTCGTCCTGGACGCCACGGAGCTCGTCACGGCCCAGGACACGCACATCGCGGGCTTCGTGGTGGACGCTTACAAGGGCACCGTCATCGTCGTCAACAAGTGGGACCTCGCCAAGTCCATCGGCCTCACCAAAGAGGCGGCGATCCAAGAGGTGCGGCGGCGCTTCCAGTGGGCGTCGTACGTGCCGGTCTGCTTCGCCTCCGCTCTCACCCGCGAGGGCGTGGACGAGGTGCTGGAGACGACCCTGCACGTGTTTGCGGAGCGCATGAAGCGCGTGTCGCAAGACGACCTGGACGCGCTGCTGAAAGACGCCCTCGTCAAGCGCCCTCCCGCTGAGAACCCGGCCCACCCCGTCCACGTCTACCGCCTCCTCCAGGTCCAGACGGACCCGCCGACGTTCGTGGTCTACGTCAACCAGACCAGGTGGGTCCACTTCTCCTACCGGCGCTTCCTGGAGAACTCCATCCGCGGCGCCTTCGGCTTCCAGGGCAATCACCTGCACATGGTCCTCAAGCCCCGGACCCGCCTCAGCGGCGAAAGGGATTGAAGCTCCAGGCGCTCAACGCACCAGGCGCTTTTCCGACACGGCCCGCAACGACCCTCATGAAGAATTGCAGCGACATTTTTCGTCGCCGCGACAACCTATAATGCCTGCATCGTGCTCATCAAAACTTTAGGCCGTGGCGGGCCGCTGGGGGAGAGCCCGTGATCGTTCGCATCCTCGGCGCGCACAACCTGGAGTCCAGGACCACGCGGCACACTTGCTTCCTTATTGACGGCACCTTGGCCGTAGACGCCGGAGGCCTGACCGGCGCGCTCAGCCTTGAAGAGCAGGCGGATATCCGGGCCGTCCTGCTGACGCACGAGCACCTTGACCACAGCCGCGACCTGCCCACGCTCGGCCTGGCGACCCTGGATGACCCGCGCCAGATTGACGTGTATGGCCTTCCCGAAACGCTGGAAGGCGTGCGCGCGCACCTGATGGACGGCCGCGTCTATCCCGACCTGACCAAAAAGCTCAGCGGCACGCCGCCCAGATACCGTCTTCACTCGTTGAAACCCGGTTCGGTTAGCGATGTCTTGCAGTACCAGGTCAAGCCGGTGCCCGTGTCTCACCCGGTGCCCGCCGTGGGTTACATCGTAAGGGCTGCCGACGGCGCGTGCGTCGCGTTCACAGGCGACACGGGCGGCAGCATCCTCCAATTCTTCACCGACGCCCTGAGCCCTGAGACCCTGTTCGTGGACGTGACGTTTCCGAACCGCCTTGAGGAACGCGCCAATGTCTCCGGCCACCTGACGCCTGCTTTACTGGCCCGTCAGCTCCATGACGCGGCACAGCGCCGGTTGAGGACGCCGCGAATCATCCCGGTCCACCTGGGCCTCCAATACCGAAATGAGTTGGCGGATGAGTTGGCCGCTGTGGGGAGCCAGATGGGAATGGACCTGACGCCAGGGCGAGAGGACATGCTTGTGACGTGAGCGAGCGGGTATGATATGGTAGGGGCGCGGAGCTGTGGAAAACCGCCCTTGCTGATTGCCCGTTGCCGCGTGTTTTCCGGCTCGCGGGTTGATGAGGGAGCATCGTAATGCAATGCCGCCGCTGTCAGGCGAATAACCCCGCCGACGCGAAGTTCTGCATGTCGTGCGGCGCTGCGATGGGCCTGTCGTGCCCACAGTGCAACGCCGGCGTCCCCGCCGACGCGAGGTTTTGCCCGCACTGCGGCCGGCAACTGCAACAGGCCCAGCCTGAGCCCGCGCGGAGCCGCCTCCAGCAATACGTTCCGCCCGAGCTGCTCGCCAAGCTGGAGTCGGCGCGGACGAGCGGCGTGTTCGGCGAGCGCCGCATCGTCACCATGCTCTTCTGCGACGTCAAGGGCTCCACCGCGGCGGCGTCTTCGCTTGACCCCGAGGAGTGGACCGCGATCATGAACGGCGCGTTCCAGCACCTCATCGCGCCGGTGTACCACTACGAAGGCACGCTGGCGCGGCTCATGGGCGACGCCATCCTGGCGTTCTTTGGCGCGCCGATCGCCCACGAGGACGACCCGCAGCGCGCCGTGCTCTCGGGACTGGCGATCCTGGAAGCCATCCAGCCGTACCGCGAGCAGGTGAAGCGCAGGTGGAACGTTGACTTCAACGTGCGCATCGGCATCAACACCGGGCTGGTGGTCGTGGGCGAGGTTGGCTCCGACCTGCGGGTGGAATACACGGCGATGGGCGACGCGGTGAACCTGGCGGCGCGCATGGAGCAGACCGCCGAGCCCGGCTCGGTGCAGATCACCGAGGGCACCCACCGGCTGATCGCGCCGCTGTTTGAGTTCCAGGACTTGGGCGGCATCGAGGTCAAGGGCAAGCCGGAACCGGTGCGAGCGTTCCGCGTGCTGAGCGCCAAGGGCGCGCCCGGCAGGCTGCGAGGGATTGAAGGGCTGTCCGCGCCACTGATTGGCCGCGACCGCGAGATGCGCACCCTGGTGGGCCTGGTTGACGGTCTCCGGCAGGGCCGAGGGCGCATCGTCTCCGTGATGGGCGAGGCTGGGTTGGGCAAGTCCCGCCTCATCGCTGAGCTGCGCCAGGCCGCGCTGGGCGGCGGTCCGTCGTCCGTCGCTACGAGCCGGCCGGCAGGCCCGGCGCGCGACCCGAGGACCGCGCCGGTGCGATGGCTTGAAGGCCGCTCGCTTTCGTACCAGTCGTCAACGCCGTACGCGCCGTTCGCCAGCTTACTGGGCGACTGCTTCGGCCTTCGTCCCGAGGACAACGACGCGCAGAAGTACGCCAAAGTGCGCTCCACCGTCGCGGACGTGATGACGGAGCGCCCTGACGACGCGTCGCCGTACCTCGCCTCGCTGCTGGGCATCAAGCCGACCGGCGACGACTTTGAAAGGGTCAGGTACCTGGAACCGCCGCAGCTGCGGGAACGCGTCTTTGCCGCGACGCGCAGCTTCCTGCAGTGTCTGGCGTCGTCGCAGCCGCTCGTGCTCGTCCTTGAGGACCTGCACTGGAGCGACTCAACCTCGCTGGACCTGGTGCAACAGATCATGCCTCTGACCGACCAGGCGGCGCTCATGCTGCTGGCGGTCTTTCGCCCTCAGCGGCAAGAGCCGTCCTGGCGGTTCCACGAGACCGCGGCGCGCGATTTTGAGCACCGCTACACGCCCATCACCCTGGAGCCGCTGGATGAGAGCGACACCCGCACACTCGTGGCGAACCTGCTGCGCATTGAAGGGCTGCCCGAGAGCGTGCGCGCGTTGATCCTGAGGAAGTCGGAGGGCAACCCCTTCTTCGTGGAAGAGGTCATCCGCTCGTTGCTGGACGCCGGCGTGGTGGTGCGGGACGGCGACCTCTGGCGCGCCACGCGCGACATTGCGGACATCGCGGTCCCGGACACAATTGCGGGCGTTCTGACGACCCGCCTTGACCGGCTGGACGAGCAGACGCGCCGCGTGGCGCAGACCGCGTCGGTCATCGGCCGCGAGTTTGACTACGACACGCTGGCGAGCGTCCTCGAGACCCCGCAGGCGCTGGAGGAGGCGCTCACTGACCTGCAGCGGCGCGGGCTGGTGCTGGAGAAGAGCCGCGTGCCGCAGCGGGTCTACACGTTCAAGCACGCGCTCACCCAAGAGACCGCTTACGCGACGTTGCTGCTCAGCAGGCGACGCCAGTTGCACGGGCGCGCGGGAGAAAGCATTGAGCGCAAGGACGCATCCCGCGTGGGCGACATTGCGTGGCACTTCATGGAGGCACGCGAACACGCTCGCGCACTGCCATACCTCGTGAGGGCGGGGGACGCGGCCTCCCGTGCGTACTCCACGCCGGAGGCGATCCGGTTTTTCACCCAGGCGCTTGACCTGATAGACGAGGTCAACGACCTTGATCTGGCGCGGCGCGCGTATGAGGGGCTGGGTGGGGCGCAGACGCTGGCGAACGACATCAACGGCGCTTTGGAGACCTACCGCAAGATGTTTGCGTACGGCCTCTCCCACGGCGACATCCCCATGGAGGTGTCGTCCCGCAGCAAAATGGGGTGGGTAACCGGAATGCGCCTTGGCCAGCTTGCCGAGGCCGAGGAGCACCTGAAAGAGGCGGAGCTGCTGGCGCGCCAGTGCGACGATCTTCCGGGGCTGGCGGAGGTGCACGCAAACTTCTGCTTCATCTACAACTCCACCGGCAATTTTGATAACGCCATGAGCCATCTCAGCGAGTCCGCGGTGATTTCGCAGCAGCTGGACATCAAGCCGCTTCGTTTGTACAGCTTGACCCACATGGCGAACACGCAGGTCATGATGACGCGCTTTGACGAGGGCTGGGCGTCGGTGCAACAGGCCCGCCAACTGGCGGAGGAGCTTGGCCACCGGCAATTCCTCGCGGAGCTCTCGGCACAGGCCATGGCGACATGCTACCTTCGGAACGGGGACGTGGCGGCTGCCGAGAACGCCGCGAGGCTGGGCGTTACCATGGGCGCCCAGGTCGGTTCAGCAATGGCGGAGGGCGCGGGCCGGTACTTCCTCGGCCAGCTTGCACGCTTCCGCGGCGACTATGAGCAGGCCGTTGAGAATCTGCAAGAGATGCTCCGGTCCGCCCGTGCTTCGGGCATGTTCTTTTTTGAGGCGGCGGCGCTGTGCGCGCTCGGCGGGGCTTACGCAGACATCAGTGAGGAGCTTAGAGGCCAGACGGCAAAGCACCACGCCGAGGCGCTCAAAATCATGGAACGTCCCATGGGCCAGATCATGGGAGCCATGGGGTGGGTGGAGATCGCCTCGTGCGCGCTCGCGGCGGGCAACCTTGCAGACGCCGAAGATCTTTTCCAAAGGACGTTGACGCAACCGACCGCTGCTATGTATGTCATGCGTCCTCAGGCGCTCCTGGGCAGCGCGTTCGTTGCGCTGGCACGGCACGACTCAAAAGCGGCGACAGCCTTGGTGGAAGAGGCCCGGCAATACGTTGAAGAGCGCAGGATGCAACACTTCTACCCGCCGCTGGCTCTGGCCGAGGCGTTCGTCCGCGCATCCACGGGCGAGGTGCAACGGGCATTGGAGCAGTTCAATCGCGCCGAGCGGCTGGCGCTCCAGTTGGGAATGCGGCCCGTGGTCTTGCAGGCGCGGGCGGGCCAGGCCCAGGTGCTCGCGGCGATGGGGCGGACGGCGGAGGCCATCGCGGCGCTCCAGGGTGCGCGGGCCATGATTGACGAGATCGCCGGTCTGTTCAAGGATAGCAAGCTGCGCGAGCTGTTCTTGGCGAGCGCAAGCCGAAAGCTGCCAGCCCTGGTATGAGGAGTCAGGCGAGAGCTTCGCATTGCTGAAGGAGCATGGAGTTCATGGCCACGCCGATCATCTTTACGATTGACGACGAGCCCCAGGTCCTCAACGCCGTTGAGCGCGACCTGCGGCGTCACTACCGCAACGAGTACCGGATCGTGAAGGCGGGCTCCGGCGCGGAGGCGCTGGAGGCGGTCCAGGAGCTGAAAAAGCGGAACACTCCCGTGGCGCTCTTCGTCGTTGACCAGCGCATGCCTGCCATGAGCGGCACCGAGTTCCTCATAGAGGCGCGCAAGCTCTATCCCGAAGCCAAACGGGTGCTCCTCACCGCCTACGCGGACACCGAAGCGGCCATCACCAGCATCAACACCATCGGCCTTGACTACTACCTGATGAAGCCCTGGGACCCGCCCGAGCAGCTGATGTACCCGGTGCTGGACGACCTGCTGAGCGGGTGGGCGAGCACGGTGGATACGCCGTACGACGGCATCAGGGTGGCGGGCACGCTCTGGTCCGCGCCGTCGCACGCCGTCAAAGACTTCCTCTCTCGCAACCGCATTCCGTACCAGTGGCTGGACATTGAGAAGAATGACCAGGCCCGCGTTCTGGTGGAGGCGGTGGATAAAGAGGCGTCTCATCTGCCGGTTGTGTTTTTTCCGGACGGCGCCAGCCTGGTTGCCCCGGACCTGCCCTCCCTGGCCGCGAAGGTCGGGCTGGGCTCTCAACCGACGAAGCCGTTCTACGACCTCGTCATCGTGGGCGGCGGCCCGGCCGGCCTGGCGGCGTCGGTGTACGGCTCCTCGGAGGGCATGCGCATCGCGCTCGTTGAACGCGAGGCCACCGGCGGTCAGGCAGGCATGAGCTCCAACATAGAGAACTACCTGGGCTTCCCCAGCGGCGTCAGCGGCGGCGAGCTGGCGCGCCGGGCCACCACGCAGGCGAGGCGCTTCGGCACGGAGATACTCACCGGCGTGGAGGCCACCAAGATCCGCGTGGACGGACCGTTCCGCCACCTCACCCTGAGCAACGGCAGCGAGCTGAGCTGCCACGCGCTCATGGTGGCCACGGGCGTCCTCGCCACGCGGCTCAATGTACCGGGCATTGATCCGGTCACGGGCGCGGGCGTGTACTACGGCGCTGCCGTAACGGAGGCGGCGCACTACCGAGGGCAGCCCGTGTTTGTGGTGGGCGGCTCCAACTCCGCAGGCCAGGGCGCCATTTTCCTGGCGCGGTACGCCAGCAAGGTCACGCTGGTGGTCCGGCGCGCCTGGCTGGACCAGTCCAAGTACCTGCGCGACCAGATTGCGGCGACCCCAAATCTTGAGGTGAAGTTCAACACGGAGGTCGCCAGCGTCCAGGGCGCGCGGCAGCTTGAATCCCTCACCCTCAAGAACAACGAAAGCGGCCAGACGGAGACCGTCCCCGCCGCCGCGATGTTCATCTTCATTGGCGCAAAGCCGCACACAGACTTCGTTGCCGACCTGGTTGAGCGCACGCCCGAGGGGTTCATCGTCACCGGCGAGGACCTGTTGCGCGATGGCAAGCGCCCTAAGAACTGGACGCTCAAACGGGACCCGTACATGCTGGAGACGAACGTGCCCGGCATCTTTGCGGCGGGCGACGTGCGTTACGGCACCATCAGCCGCATCGCTTCGGCAGTCGGCCAGGGCGGCATGGTGGTGAGCTTTGTGGAGCAGTACCTGAAGACCGTGTAGGACAAACAGATACATCGTGGCGGACGAGTTTCTGAAGCACGTGCCCCTCTTCGCCGGCCTGCCCGAGTCGGACCTGGACCAGCTTTGCGAAGCGGTGGAAGAGGTCCGGCTTCCGGCGGGGAAGCAGCTCTTCGCCGAGGGCAGCCACGGCGACCGGGCGTACATCATCAAGGAGGGCCAGTTGGAGGTCGTCAAGACCTCCGCCGGGCACGATGTGCTTCTCGCCGTGCAGGGCCCGCCTCAGGTGATCGGCGAGATGGCGTTGCTGGAGAACCAGCCGCGCATGGCCGCGGTCCGCGCCCGCACCGACGCGGTGCTCCTCGCCATCACCAAGGAGCAGCTTGACCGCCTGCTCGCCACAAGCCCCTCGGCGGCCCGCGCCATGTTCTACACCGTCCTGGCCCGCTGGCGCTCCACGGAGGCGATGCTTCGCCAGAACGAGAAGATGGCGCAGCTCGGCACGCTCACCGCGGGCGTGGCGCACGAGCTGAACAACCCCGCCGCCGCGGTGAAACGCGGCGCGGACCAACTGCAGGATGCGTGGCTAGGTCTCGTCCGCGCGCAAGCGAAGGCCGGCGAGGCGCACCTGAGCGGCACGCAGTGGGAGACCTTGGAGCGCCTCTTGCGCGAGGCGCAGGAGCGGCCCGCCGGTTCGCTGCGCCTCAGCGCGCTTGACCGCAGCGACCGCGAGGCGGCGCTGGAGGAGTGGTTGGACAAGCGCGGCGTTGAGGACCCCTGGGAGCTTGCGCCAACGCTCGTGGAAATGGGCTACGACGACGCCGTCCTCGCGAAGATCGGCGAGCAGTTCCAGCCGGAGCAGACCGGCGCGGCCGTCGGGTGGCTGGCCGCCAGCTACGGCCTGCGCAGCCTCATCCTGGGGATTGGCGTCGGCGCGGGGCGCATCTCGGACATTGTGAAGGCGCTCAAGTCCTACTCGTACCTGGACCAGGCGCCCGTGGTGGCCGTGGACATCCACGAAGGGCTGGAGAACACGCTCCTCATCCTGGGCCACAAGCTGCGCTCGCACGTGACGGTCAAACGCGAGTACGCCTCGTCGCTTCCCAAGATTGAAGCGTACGGCAGCGAGCTGAACCAGGTCTGGACGAACATCCTTGACAACGCCGCCGACGCCATTGGCGAGCGCGACGGCACGATCACGATCCGCACGCGTCAGGAAGATGGATGGGTCGCAGTTGACATTGAGGACGATGGGCCGGGGATTCCCGAGGAGGTCCAGCCGCGCATTTTTGACGCCTTTTTCACGACCAAGCCGCCCGGACAGGGCACCGGGCTTGGCCTCAACATCAGCTACAACATCGTTGTGCACAAGCACCGGGGCGCGATCAAGGTGACGTCCAAGCCGGGCAAGACGTGCTTTCAGATACGCCTGCCAATGCAGACAAGAGCGGGCTGACGCGGCCTGAAACGTGGGGGCTGGCTGGGGTATGGCTGGCAGCCCGCGTCCGGGGCGCGTTATGAAAACGCGCTGCTGAAGCGATCCAGCGACAAGGGCGCAAGGCCCCACCGGGCGCGTTGCTCCTGGATCAAGCCCCGTCCCAGCGTGATGAGGTCAATTCCCCGGAGAGCCAGCGCCCTTGCGTAGCGGCCCTGCTCCACCGGCCCTTCCGCCATCAGCAGCCCAGGCCCCGATACCTCCCGCGCCTGCCGGTCTTCCGTGGGGCGCCAGATGCCGGAGAGCACGTACTGGAATCCCTCCAGCGCGCCGTGGCCGTCAATGCCCGGCGATTCGGGGGACAGCTCCAGCGCGTCGCGGTACACTGGCCGGCCGTCCACGGCGATTCTCGTGCGGGTGCTGATCCGCCGGAACGCCCCGCGCTCGCCACGTTCCACGCGGCCCGCCGCCCACGTGTCCAGCATGGCGAAGCGCGCGGAAGCGGCCAGGTCAACGGACACGCGCTGGGAGATATCGGCGCTGGGGAACGGGATGCACAGCCCCGGATAGTACTCAAGCGACGCGCCTTCGCCGACCGTGAACGTCACAGACTGGCACGCGTGCAGGCCCGGCGGCATGGTGTGCACCTTGGACGCGGAAGCGCCGATAAGCACGACGGCGGCCCCATCCTCCACGACGATCTCCAGACGGTAGCGGTCTCCGGCCATGATTCCAGGCCCGACGTGGGCCAGCTGGAGCAAGGCTGCGCCGTCGGGCAGCTGGAAGGGCCGCACCACGCGCCACGGCGCCTGGACGCGCTGCTCCGCCAGGAAGGTGACGCCGGCGCGCCGGCGAAAGACCACGCGGAGCAGCGCGACGGCGTCAGGAGCCGCCATCGGCAACACGCCTGGGGACACCAGCGCTTGCCGCTGGCTAGTGCTCAGCGCCATGGTGCACCGCAGTCCTCACAGCGCCCCTCGCCAGCAGCTCGTGCAGCCACGCGACGACCTGTTCAAGCCCGTCGCCTGACTTGAGGTTCGTGAAAACGAAGGGCTTCTCGCCGCGCATGGCGCGGGAGTCCCGGTCCATCACCTCCAGGCTCGCGCCCACGAACGGCGCGAGGTCGGTCTTGTTGATGACCAGCAGGTCGCTCCGCGTGATGCCCGGTCCTCCCTTCCGGGGGATCTTGTCACCTCCCGCCACGTCAATGACATAGACGACCGCGTCCACCAGCTCAGGGCTGAACGAGGCGGAAAGGTTATCGCCGCCTGCCTCCAGGAAGAGAACATCCAGCCTGGGGAAGCTCGCCTCAAGCTCTTGGGCCGCGTCTTCGTTGATGGACGTGTCTTCTCGTATGGCGGAGTGCGGACAGGCGCCCGTCTGCACGCCGCGGATGCGCTCCGGCGGCAGCGCGCCCGACCGCACGAGGAACCGCGCGTCCTCGTGCGTGTAGATGTCGTTGGTCACGACGGCCAACTCCATCTCGTCGCGCAGCCGCTTGCAGAGCGCGTCCACCAGCGCGGTCTTCCCCGACCCCACCGGCCCGCCGACGCCGATCCTGAAGGTTCTCATTCCAACCTCCTGTTACGACTGAAAAAGCCTGGTGCGCAGCAGCGCCTGCTGGTGCGCGCGAATGTCCAGCGCGGGCGTGCTCGCGAAGAACGATCCCTCAGGGTCCTGGAGCGTGCGTTCCACCGCCACCGCCAGCGCGGGTTGCAGCTCCACCAGCAGCTCCTGCACCTGCCCCGGCCCTATGGCCATGCACCGCGTGGCCACCCAGAGCGACGCGGTGAGCAAGTTCTGCGCGTACGCCGTCAGCGCGGGCCGGAGTGGCAGCTCCAGGCGCGGCGCCACGACGCCGAGCACGATGGACTGGTGTGGCTCACCGAGCACTATGCCTTTCGTAGCCACGGGGAAAAGGCGCTGTGCCAGGCCGAGGGTGCGCCGGCCAAGCCGCAGGCTGCTCTCGCGAGTGGTCGGGACGACCTTCCACGCGGAGACCTCTTCGCCGATCTGACGCAGCGCCGCCGGGTCATCCGCGTCCCGGTACGCCAGCGCCATCGCCGCCAGGTCCAGGCGGCCCCAGCCACGCTCAACCTGGGTGGCGAGCAACGCCCGCAGCCCCGCCGCATCCATCCCAAGCTGCCCGTACGTCTCCAGCCCGCCGGAGTAGGCGTAGCCGCCGATTGGGAACTGGGAGTCAAACAGCTGCATAAGCCGGAGCAACGCGAGGTCGTTCATGCACGCCTATCCTACCGCCTACTGCAGGCCACTCGTTCGGCGACGTCTCTTGCTGTCATTCTGAGGAAGCGAAGCGACCAAAAGTTACGGTGTATTGCTACCTGTCCCTGATTGCGATGCAGGCACGTGGCTTGTCATGCGTGCGGCTAGACGAGCAGGCATTGTGAACGCATAGTCAAAAAATGACCTTGCGAAATCAAGGACAGATTCGGCATCCTCCTTAGTAGCCCAATGGAGGTCTATGTCTCCCCACTTGTCACCACCTGTTCCGTGAGCGCCAATTTTTCCGCCTATTTGTGCTTGTGAAGCCCAAGCATGAAGCGGCGGTGTAATCAGATGGTGCAGGGCGAGCCAGTCCAATTTTGTAGGGATGTCGTCCCTTGGCTTCGGTGGTTTTGCAAGAGAAGGGTCTTTCTTTACCGCTTCTGCAATGATGTAGTCGGCCGCTTCATCTATCGCCCGCCTGGACATGACTAGGGAGCCGTTCGGTGCATTGGCAGCAATGCACCGCGCTGCCTCTAAAAAGGCGTCACCAATGTGCCCTTTCGGTAAACCTTCTGGTGCCTTTTCAATCAGCGTGGGAGTGGTAGTGAGAACGTTATTGGCCTGATCCGTCTCAAACCAGACACGCCCGCCACAAAGTCTGCAAAACCCAATATGGCAATAGACATTGGAGAACCCAGTCTTTGGATAGGTTCTTACTAGGTCAAAATCCGAGCCTGTACTGCAATGAGGACAAACGATAACTGGCATCCCGCCTTCTCCCTTCGGCAAGCACAACACTTGCTCTATCGTCGCGCTAATCATGGGAGAACCTTAGTAAAATATGCAAGAGGCTCAAGGGACTGTTCCGACTCCAAGGCACTCGCACCATCCCGCCCCTAGAACAAAAAATACCGCTGGGCGAGCGGCAGCACCTGCGCGGGCTGGCTGGTGATCCGCTGCCCGTCAACGCTCACGGCGTAGCTGTCCGGGTCCACCGCCACCACCGGCATGGCGTTGTTCAGAATGAGGTCCGACTTTCGCAGTTGCCGCGTCCCTGAGACGGGCAGCGCGGTCCGGCGCATCCGCTCCGGCAGATTGCCCTGCTCCAGCGCCGCGCGGGAGACGAACGCGAAAGCGAGGCTGTCCATCGCCTTGCCAAACGCCCCGAACATGGGGCGGTACAGCACCGGCTCCGGCGTGGGGATGGACGCGTTGGGGCTCCCCATGAGCGAGGCGACGATCATGCCGCCCTTGATGATGAGGCTGGGCTTGACGCCGAAGAACGCGGGATCCCAGAGCACCAGGTCGGCGTACTTGCCCACCTCAATGGAGCCGACGTACCGGCTGATGCCGTGCGTGATGGCCGGGTTGATGGTGTACTTGGCGAGGTAGCGCCTGATGCGGAGGTTGTCGTTGCGCGCGCTGTCCTGGGGCAGCGGGCCGCGCTCCAGCTTCATCTTGTGCGCGGTCTGCCAGGTGCGCAGCACGACCTCGCCGACGCGGCCCATCGCCTGCGAGTCCGAGGACATCATGCTGATGGCGCCGATGTCGTGGAGCACGTCCTCGGCGGCCATCGTCTCGGGCCGGATGCGCGAATCGGCGAAGGCCACGTCTTCCGGCACGTTCGGGTTCAGGTGATGGCACACCATGAGCATGTCCATGTGCTCGTCCAGCGTGTTCACGGTGTACGGCATCGTGGGGTTGGTGCTGGACGGCAGCACGTTGGGGAGGCCGACGACCCGCAGGATGTCCGGCGCGTGGCCGCCGCCCGCGCCCTCGCTGTGGTAGGTGTGGATGGCGCGGCCCCTGAACGCCGCAATCGTGTCCTCCACGAACCCCGACTCGTTCAGCGTGTCGGTGTGGATGGCCACCTGCACGTCGTACCGGTCGGCGACGGAGAGCGCGGCGTCAATGGCGGCGGGCGTGGTGCCCCAGTCCTCGTGGAGCTTCAAGCCGATGGCGCCCGCCAGGATCTGCTCCTCCAGCGCCTCCGGCAACGAGCCGTTGCCCTTGCCGAGGAAGCCAAAGTTCAGGGGCAGGCCCTCCACGGCCTCCAGCATGCGGTGGATGTTCCACGCGCCGGGCGTGCAGGTGGTGGCGCGCGTCCCCTCGGCGGGGCCGGTGCCGCCGCCCAGCATGGTGGTGACGCCGCTGTACAGCGCCTCCCACGCCTGCTGCGGACTGATGAAGTGGATGTGCGCGTCAACCCCGCCCGGCGTGAGCACCTTGCCCTCGCCGGAGATGATTTCGGTGGACGGGCCGATGGCGAGGCCGGGCGTGACGCCGTCCTGGATGTCCGGGTTGCCCGCGCGGCCAATGGCGCTGATCTTGCCGTCGCGGATACCCACGTCCGCCTTGACGACGCCCCAGTGGTCAAGCACGACACAGTTGGTGATGACGACGTCCGGCGCACCGGCGGCGCGCGAGACCTGGGACTGGCCCTGCCCGTCGCGGATGACCTTGCCGCCGCCGAACACGGCCTCGTCACCGAGGGCGTGCAGGTCGCGCTCTATCTCCAGCACCAGGCCCGTATCGCCCAGCCGGATGCGGTCGCCCGCAGTAGGGCCGTAGAGCGCTGCGTACGCGTCGCGAGAGAGCCTCACTGCTTGTCCTCCACGGCGAGATAGCCACGGTCAGCCGCCAGCCGCATAGCGGCCTCGCGCTGCTCTTCCAGGCCGCCCATCACCAGGCCCGCCATGCCGTACACGCGGCGCAGCCCGGTAAGCTCCACCAGCTCCACCTCGCGCACCTCCCCCGGCTCAAACCGCACCGCCGTCCCCGCCGGGATGTTGAGCCGGAAGCCGTAGGCCGCGACGCGGTCAAACCGGAGCGCGCGGTTCACTTCAAAGAAGTGCGTGTGCGAGCCAACCTGGATGGGCCGGTCGCCGACGTTGCTCACCTGCAGACGCGCGGTCTTTCGGCCCGCGTTGAGCTCCACATCTTGCCCATCAAGAAGATATTCGCCTGGGATCATGCGCTCACCTCACCGTATCGGGTGGTGGATGGTGACCAGCTTGGTGCCGTCCGGGAAGGTGCCTTCCACCTGGACATCCTGCACCATCTCGGGGACGCCTTCCATGACGTCGTCACGCGCCAGCACCTGAGCGCCGAGCTGCATCAGGTCGGCCACCGACTTGCCGTCGCGGATGCCTTCCAGCACCTCGGCGGCGATGAGCGCGACGGCCTCGGGATGGTTGAGGCGCAGCCCGCGCGCCCTGCGGCGCCTGGCGACCTCCGCCGCCACGAAGATGGTGAGGGCTTCTTGCTCTCTGGGCGTGAGGCGCATGATGCATTCCCCCGCGTGGTCTTTCACCAAATCTGCGTGAGGCTGGCGGTTTTTGCTGTCGCCGCCCTCGCGAACCTCACCCCACGTGTACACCGCGCCTCGTGGCTGAGAGCGGCCCCTCTCCGACTCGGAGAGGGGTTATGCGACAGAGGTCACGGACCGGTTTCCCGCCACCTTCTCTCAGAACTGGTCTTGTGCAGCCGCATTGGCGGACCGGAGAACGGGGCGCTACAGGTTCAGCAGTTGCCCGACGGCGACGTGATCACGCTCGCGGGTGCTGCCGTCGTCCAGGTGGCGCCCCTTCTGGATGACGTAGTACCGGTCGGCGAACTCCCAGGCGAACGCCAGGTGCTGTTCCACCAGGAGCACGGTCACGCCCATCTCGCGGCGGATCCGCGCCAGCGCCTGTTCAATGTCCAGCACAATAGACGGCTGCAAGCCTTCGGTCGGCTCGTCCAGGAGCAGCAGCTTGGGCTGCGAGACGAGGGCGCGCGCGATGGCGAGCTGCTGTTGCTCGCCGCCGCTCAGGTTGCCGCCCTTGCGGGCCATGAGCGGCCGGAGCGAGGGAAAGAGGGCGAAGACCGCGTCGTCCGGCAGCGCGCGGCTCACGCCGCCGTTGCTGGCGATGCCGGCGGCGCCCATGCGCAGGTTCTGCTCCACCGTCAGGTGGGGGAAGATGCCTCGCCCTTGCGGCACGTACGCCATGCCCAGCCGGACGCGCTCGTGGGCGGACATCTTCGTCACGTCGCGGCCGTCAAACGTGATCTTGCCGCCGGATGCCTGATGGAGGCCGACGATGGTGCGCAGGAGCGTGGTCTTTCCCGCGCCGTTGCGGCCCAAGAGCGCCACCGCCTCGCCCTTGCCGACTTGGAGGTCCACGTCCCAGAGAACGCGGCTGGAGGAGTAGGCCGCGCTCAGGCGCTCAAGCGTGAGCATTGGTCTTCGTCACGGCGCGGCCCAGGTAGACCGACACCACCTCAGGATCGTTGCGGATGGACTGCATGTCGCCCTCCCGGAGCAGCTTCCCCTGGTGCAGCACACTGACCGGCGCTTCCAACAGCTCCACGAAGCTCATGTCGTGGTCAATGACCAGCACCGTGTGCCGCTCGGCCAGGCGGCGCACCAGCCCGGCGGTAAGCGTGGTTTCCGCCGGGGTCATGCCGGAGGTCGGCTCGTCAAGCAGCAGAAGCTCCGGATCGCACCCGACCACCATCCCCATCTCAAGCCACTGTTTCTCGCCGTGGCTGAGCTGAGACGCCGGCAGGCGGCGCTTGTCCGCCAGGCCCACCATCACCAGGACCTCTTCCATGCTGGTCTTTTCCTTGGCCGAGAGCCCTGGGCGGAGGTTGGCCCACAGCCCCTTGGCGCGACGCACGGCCACCGCCACGTTCTCCTCCACGCTTAGGCCTCCCAGCACGCCCGGCGCCTGGAACTTGCGCCTGATGCCCATCTGCGCGATGCGGTGCTCCGCCATGGCGGTTATGTCAACGCCCTTGTACCGGACTCGGCCTGACTCGGGCCGCACGCGGCCAATGACCGCGTCCAGCAGCGTGGACTTACCGGACCCGTTGGGGCCGATGAGCACCTT
>ORMF012598187.1_pt1 | contig 23872 bp, 25 predicted proteins | sample 1779871 | NCBI WGS metagenome assembly ORMF01 (sample SAMEA104232316, study PRJEB22302) | groundwater metagenome | biome: forest; feature: aquifer; material: groundwater | place: USA | collected 2011-08-07 | depth 5.4 m | reverse complement strand
TGCGTGTCGTGCAGATCGAGCCCGGCCCCACGCCGACCTTGATTGCATCGGCGAACGTGCAGGCCGCTTTTGCGGCCTCCGCGGTCGCGATATTGCCGAATATCATTTTTGCGTGTTTCAAACTTTTCTTTATTCTTTTCGCACTCGCGACCACATTCAAATTATGTCCGTGTGCGCAATCGATGACAATCACGTCGCATCCCGCCTCATCAAGCGCCTTCGCGCGGTCGGCGGCAAACGGCCCGCACGCGGCGGCTACCGGCACACCCGATTTCTTTACCTCACGCACCATCTTCGTCTGCTCCTCGACGGAGCAGTTGCGGTGCAAGACGCCCAAGCCCCCGAGTTTGCCGAGTGCAATCGCCATCGGCGCCTCGGTGACGCGATCCATCGCGGCAGACAAAAAAGGCACCTTCAAGGTGAGCCCGGCTATCTTTGTTTGGAGAGACGCCTCCGCAGGCTCCATGCTACTTGCGGCAGGCCTGATGAGGACGTCGTCGAAGGTGAAACTTTCGTCGAAGATTTTCTTACTCGCCATGGCCTATTATACTCCCAAGCGCAAAAAAGTCAACCCTGCGGAGTGGAAACGGTGGCGACGAGAGCGCAATGGTCGGAGACACCACAGATCATTTCGACATTGGAAACCCGATATGCGGGGGTCGAAAAAATACCGTCGACCATACGATTGAGTTGCCCTCTGCGATGCAAGTTACCGTCAATTGAAGTTGTGTAGTCGGGTGGTACGTTGTCTTTATAGCGCCGCGCGAGCACTCCGAACAGCTCGCCACCGCGCGGCACGTTGAAATCACCGGCAAGGACAAATTCGCCGGCGGATTCCAAAATCCGCAAAAGCGACTGCATATCCCCGCGTTGCCCGTCGGTCGGTTCCCCATCGGGAGTCCACGTGAAATGTGTCGTGCCTATCCTGAACAGATGCCCCTCCTTCTCGACATCACACATCACGACCATTCGATTGCTCGCGTTGTACGTCGAAGGATCGCGGTCGTCGGAATCCGGAACATGCGGAGGCAGACCGGCATAGTACCGGACATTCTGCGCTTTGATGGGCAGTCGTGAAAAAATCGCGACACCCTGCATGTGCGGCGGATTCTCTTTTGGTCGCCTTGTCATGGGGACATACACGTACGCAGAACCAGAAAGTGCTTCCGCAATGGTCGGTATCGAATTTTCGTAAATTTCCTGCACGCAAAAAACATCCGGCGCTTGTTCTTCGAGGAACGGAGCAACGCGGTCGAGATGCCTGTCTTTCTCGATGTTGAGCGATATGAGTTTCAGGCTAGGCATGCACTCACGCTTTTTTCCGCTCAATCGCCGCTTTGATGAACGCGCTGAACAAGGGGTGCGGTGTGAGCGGGCGCGCTTTCATTTCGGGATGGAATTGTGTACCGAGGAAGAAGGGATGGACCGAGCGTGGAAGCTCCGCAATCTCCATGAGGCGGCCGTCGGGCGATTTCCCCGAGAAGACGAGGCCCGCCTCTTCAAGACGTGCGACATACTCCGGATTCACCTCGAAGCGGTGGCGGTGGCGCTCGCTGATCTCTTTCGTATCATAGCTTTCCGCGGCAATCGTGCCTTTCACAAGGTCGCACGGGTACGCACCGAGACGCATCGAGCCGCCGTAGTCTTTCTTCGCCATTTTTTCCCGTTGCTCCGGTAATATCATGATGACGGGATGCGGGGTATTCGCATCGATCTCGGTCGTGTGTGCATCTTTTAGTCCCGCGACGCTCCGTGCATATTCGATAGTCGCAAGCTGCATGCCATAACAGAGGCCGAAATACGGAATCTTGTTCTCGCGCACGAAGCGGATAACGCGTATCTTCCCCTCAATCCCCGTCTCACCGAATCCTCCCGGGACCAATACGCCGTCGTAGTCTTTCAGTCCGGACACCGCGTCCGGATTTGATTCATAGTCTTTCGCATTGAGCCATGCGATTTGGGGGCGAACACCGTGTGCGAACGCAGAGAACTTGATCGCCTCGATCACCGAAAAGTAGGCATCGGAGAGCACGAAGTCGCCGGTGTCGAAATATTTACCGACAATGCCGATCTTCACCACACCCGTACCATTGTGTGCATGCTCGGCAAACTCCCTCCATTGCGAAAAGTCCGGCGACTGCTTCGCGCGTTTGCCCAAAAGACTCATGAGAATTTCAGAAAGCTTGTCGCGTTCGAAATTGAGCGGGACATCATAAATAGAATCCACGTCGGGCGCGGAGATAATGTGATCGGCCTGCACATTGCACCAGACCGCGAGTTTCTCTTTTCGCTTTTTGTCGAGCGGAGCGCTAGAGCGCGCGAGAATCACGTCAGGCTGGACTCCGTAGGCATTGAGCTGACGTACTGCGTTCTGCGTCGGCTTCGTCTTCATCTCGCCGATGGTCGAAGGGACCGGCAAGTAGGAAACCATGACGAAAAGAACGTCCGCGGGATGTTTCAGGTGCATGACGCGCGCCGCGTCAATGAAGAGCGCGTTGGAAAAATCGCCAAGCGTACCGCCGATCTCCACAACCGTCACGTCGGACTTCGCCATGCGCGCTGAACTCTCCAAGCGCCCGACGATCTCGTCGCGCACATGTGGGATCGCCTCTACACATTTTCCCCCATACCCCAGATTGCGTTCGCGTTCGATTACCGTCTTGTAGACCATCCCACTCGTCATGTAATCCTGCGCGCCGAGGTCGCGGCCCAAGAATCGTTCGTAGTTGCCCATATCCTGGTCGGTCTCGAGACCGCTCTCGAGGACGAACACTTCACCGTGCTCCGTCGGATTCATGGTACCCGCATCCACATTCAAATACGGATCTATCTTGACGAGATTCACGGAGAGGCCGCGTGCCGTGAGAAGCTTCCCGATAGAGGCAGTCGCTGTCCCCTTTCCGACACCCGACATAACGCCGCCCACGACGAAAATATATTTATGACCTGCGCGCGCACGCTTCATATCCTCCCTACTGTATCACGGCCCCTGCGACCATACGCGGGCCGGAACGTGGGCCGGGGTGTGAATAAGCCTGGACCGCACGGCCTTTTAGATGTGAAGGTAGCGGCGAATGGCCAAATAACTGGACAGTGTCCCCAACACGACACCGAAGCCCATGATGGCGAGAAAAAAGAGCGGAAATGACTCGATAAAGTAGGAAAAAACGTTGAATGTACCGAAGAACCGCTCACTCCCCGGACCGATCCATGCGGTCAATGGGTAGAGGAGGAGAAGGACGATGAGCCCCGAGACGACGCCGTAGAGGACCCCCGCAACCATGAAGGGGCCGCGCACGTACCAACGTTTCGCTCCGACCAGATTCATGACGCCGATCTCATCGCGCGCGGTGTATATCGCGAGACGGATCGTGTTGAAGGAGATGAGGAGCGATGCGATACCAAGCACCAGAGCGATCGCGATACCAAGCCGCTTCGACGTCTCGATGACATTGGTGAGGGTATCGATGGCGGTCTTGTTCTGATAGAAATTTACCTTGTCGATAGAAGCGCCGGCGCCTCCCTGCTCCTGCTGGCTCTCAAGGAATTTTGTGATCGCCTCATAATGCGAGGTCTTCTTCGCACGCACCTCGAGTGCGGCCCCGAGAGGATTCGCCCCAAGCTCGTCGAGTGCCTGCAGTGTGAGCTGATCATTCTGGTGACGTTCGCGGAACGTCGCAAGCGCTTGTTCGCGGGTTACGAGCGTGACAAACGCAACTTCCGGCAGAGCTTCGAGCGACTTCTTAATCTCTGTGATGTGTTCATCGGCCGCGGTCGTATTGAAATACACCGTCACGTCGACCTTGTTGGTCAATTGGTTGAGGGTCGCGTCGAGCGCGGCACCCGAAATCATGATGCCCGCGAGAACGAAGAGCGTAATCGTCATGATGAGAACCGCCGCGAGAGAGACGAAGCCATTGCGCACGAAACCGATCAGCCCGTAGCGTGCGACTCTCTTTATGTTGATCCAGGAAGACATAGGTTCTAGGGAATAGGTTCTAGGGAATAGGTTTCAGTCATAATTTTTTGCATTCATATACTATAACCTAAAACCTGGCCCCTATAACCTACAAAACATATTTCCCATGCTTGTCGTCGCGGACGATTCTGCCCTGATCCATGGTAACAACCCGCCGGCCGATTGAATCCACGACCGATTTGTTGTGCGTCGTGAGGAGAACCGTCGTGCCGAGGTCGTTGATCTTTTTCAATATCTGTACCACGTCGTGCGCATTGACGGGATCGAGATTCCCCGTCGGCTCATCTGCGATCAAGATGTCGGGCTGATTGACGATAGCGCGCGCGATCGCGATGCGCTGTTGCTCGCCGCCGGAGAGTTGGGAGGGGAAGCTCCACATTTTGTCGAGGAGACCCACGAGCTCAAGGACATGGGGTACATCGGCCTCTATATCGTCGTCGGACTTGCCGGCAACCTCAAGCGCGAAGGCGATATTCTCGTAGACCGTCTTGGTGGGAAGAAGCCGGAAATCCTGAAACACCGTGCCGATGTTGCGGCGAAGCTTGAGAAGCTCGCGCGCCGAAAGACTGCCAATCTCCTGCGAGCCGAAATAGACGGCTCCTTCGGTCGGCTTGACCTCGGCAAAAAGCATCTTCAAGAGCGTCGTCTTGCCTGCGCCGGAATGGCCGACGATGGAAACGAATTCGCTTGGCTCGATGCGGAGCGTGATATCGAGGACGGCCGGCGACTCGCTTCCGCGGTAGGTCTTCGTCACTTTGTCGTAGTAAATCATAGGGCAGGTGTCAGCTGACAGGTTTCAGCTTTCAGGAAATTCAAAAACATTCAGCCATTATAGCGCGCCTGGAGCTCCTTCCAAACTCTTTTCCGCATCGATGAAGGATTGGATGTCGCCTTCAAGCACCCGATCGATATCGCGACGCTCATGCAGGGTGCGATGGTCTTTCACGAGCTGATAGGGATGCAAGACGTAGGAGCGGATCTGACTTCCCCATTCAATCTTCGTCGAGGCACCCTGCGAGAGCCCCCGTGACTCCTGTGTTTGCGCCTCTTCCCGGATTTTGAAGAGTTTACCGCGCAACATTTCAAGAGCTTTCTCCCGATTTTGCGCCTGACTGCGCTCAGAGGTCACATGGACACTCAAACCGCTTGGTGTGTGCGTCATGCGCACCGCCGTGTCACGTTTATTGACGTTTTGCCCCCCGGGCCCGCCGCTTCGTGCGACCGATACCTCGAGTTCGCTCTCGGGAATGTGCGCGTCGCCCACGTCGGGCAGTTTGGGAAGCACTTCGACGAGCGAAAATGAGGTCTGCCGTTTCCCTGCCGAATTGAAGGGCGACATGCGCACCAAGCGATGCACGCCTGCTTCGTACTTGAGAGCGCCGTACGAACCACTTCCATCAACTTCGAAGGAGATGCTACGGAATCCGCCCATCGAATTTTCATTGGATGAGAGCAGTCCCGTGTTCCAGCCCCTCGCCGCCGCGTACTTCTTGTACATCTCAAAGAGGATACGGGAGAAATCTTCCGCGTCATCGCCGCCCGCTCCCGATACTATCGTGACAAGCGCATCGCTCTTGTCGTATCCCCCGCCGCCCGCGAGTTTCGTCTTCAAACCCTGATATTCTTTAAGCGCGGCCTGCGCCTTGTCTTTGTCCGCCCAAAAGTCAGAAGCGCCCATCGCGGCTTCAATTTCTGCGATTCGAGCTTCAATAGCCTCTTTCTGCATCCGAGAAGTATAGCAAAACGATTTGAGCCACCACGCTCTTTGGAAACCCAAGGTTTTCCAACGCTCGTTTCACTCGCTGCCTTCCTCCACGGGGAACCCCCCATTCCCCGACCCCCTCCCACCGCGAGTCATCTCACTCACTTCGTTCGTGAGCCACCTCGCGGAATCGAACCGCGGACATCGTCTTTACGAAAGACGTGCTCTACCAACTGAGCTAAGGTGGCAACGCCGCTTATCCTACGCTAAGAAACTCGCGTTTTCAATCACTTTATTACCGATGGGCATTTTCACTACGGAAAGTACCCGGCTGGGGTTGGTATTGCTTGGAGGATACTGTCGAGAATCAACGCACTACTGTCATGGTATTACCGGAAATAAGATTGCCTGATGCGTTATTCCCGATTGCTCCGCCTAAACTAGTAGTGCCCCAAGATCCGCCGAAAACACCGTAGACCGTTGAACCAATATCACCAATACCAGCCGAAGGACTGACGTCACCAACAACTCTTAAAACCAGTGTCTGGTTGTCCGTAAGCGGTATATTGACAGAAGGAAAGTTCATGCCGGCGGTGGTAACGCTTTGCGTCGTACCGAGTTGCACACCACTCACATCGTCGTAGAGGCGTAAAGTGGAAATATTTTGGTAACCGTTTAGCATCGGTAATAGCGACACCGCGAAGCTCTTCAAGGTACCGTCGCAATTCGGAGTTGCATTGAATTTCACCAGATTAACCCCGGTTTGACCGGGACGTATGGTTTGTGCCGGAGGAGTTGTCTGGGCAATGGAGACCGTAAGTACGCACGACTGAGTTATAGGGGTCGGGGTGGGAGAAGGCGATGGAAGTACAGTTGGCGTGGCTGGTGTTATCTTGATGATTTCGGCGCCCGGAATCATGCTTGAACGCATTGAGTTGGGAGAGAAATCTGTGGGAGAGCTTGGTCGCGCAGAAAGGTCCGGCGTAGCGCTTGCTCCGCGCGCGAGATGTTGTGGCACAAGCGCTTCTTCTGGCGAAAGATTGGCAATCCCACAAATATGGTCGCTACGCACATAATATGTTGAGCCGTCTTTAGCTATGTAAAACTGCCACCGATGTTGGTCATTATCACACGCGGGAACAGCCGGAAAATAAACTATTTTTGGACCTGTATCGGTCGTAATTTGGATATCAAGCGTTTTACCTAATATTTCAGGAGCGACAAGATCACTTATCATAATACTAAGATGGTCGGGTTGGGCGCCGCTGCCATATTTCAAATAGTACATTGTTTTTAACTCATTAAGCCAAAAAGGATATGCCCCATCGGTAAAAGGCAAAAAATCACTATCACTAAGATTGATTTGAGATAGCCGACTACCCCAGCCAATTTTATCTTCTCCTTTTGTGACTAAAAGAAATGTCGGATCAAATACTGGTTCAACAATTCTTTGAATGACCAAACTAAGTTTTTTCGTTGCGCGGGAACCAACAGCGTCAACAACTCCAAAAGTAATTGTCGCCGTACCTGGAAGTGCTACCGAGCCATCAAGAAGCGTCTCCGAGCCATCAGTATGCACAACGTGTTGTAGGAGGCCGGAAATAATACCAGTCTTTGCGTCAAGAGTAATCCCTGTGGGGAGAACGCCGCTGCTAATGCTCCATGTGTACGGAGCAGTACCTCCATTCGTGCCTAATTCTGCACGATACCGCATCTGGAGCGTCGCCGTAGGCAAACTCGCAGTGGTAATAGAAACTGCCTTAGAATTCGGTGTGGGGGTAGGAGTTGGGCCGGGCTCTGGTTCGCACTTACCCTCATATTTTTTTATCCTCCTATTTTCATTATTTTTATTATTTTTATCATCGTTCCATGCGTCTTCGCAATATTTGATTATTTCTGCATCGCAAATTTTGGTTCGGCCCTTTTCCTCTCCTCGACGATTCGCTTCGTTTTTAATGCACGCAGCAAACTCCGTTTGCCCTCTTTCCGTATCCAGTTTTTCTTTTTTGACAGTGCTACCGGCGGCGGCCTGCAAATTATTCGCGGTTTCTTGTTCAAAGCATGGCCGATTTGCGTCAGAAGAACAATTTTGTGCAATGTCTTGTAACACGCCCCCATTGAAGAAAATAAGGGCAACCCCTCCCAATGCAGAAATTCCAAGTATGATATACAGAAGCCTCGATTTCATCGGTTTAGATTTCATCCCTGTAATGATAGCAAAGGCAATATATAGCGATATAAAGTTATCCCCTGCCCTAATATGTTTGATATAGCTGAGAAATCACTGATCGACGGCCAGCGGACTGACAAAACTGGAGCCGTTGTCCGGGATTGAACCGGAGACCTCGCCATTACCAATGGCGTGCTCTACCAACTGAGCTACAACGGCTCACTCCACCACCTCGCGGAGGGTGTTACAGAGAATATCACGCAACAGGATACTCCCACAATTCTTCAATGATGGGCGCGACAGCCGCATCGGTGATATCCTCTGGTCGCAGATCCACGTGTTCGAAAATAGTTCGCTCCAAATCATGAGCCGCGCGCTCAACGACCTCATCTCCTTTTTTCTTATACCGGCGCATGAAATCACTGAGGCGCTCTTCCACCGATACGATGCCGGTCGGGGAAACTCGCAGGTCCGCATACTGCAAGACCTTGAGCTCGTTGGATTCTCCGCGGAGAATCTCGGGAATGGCCATAAATCCAGCGTTCGCGATCATGGATACGATGTTCTCTGACAATCCTATTTCGCCGGCGATAGCAGCAGACGCCGTGTGTTGTTCTGGTCCGTATGTTTGGATGATCTCTTTTTGCACGCCCTCCCAATAGGTGACTCCTTGGGGTTCAGAGAGCTCTGGAAAATCCCGGAGTTTGAACTTCACGATATTCCCTATGTCGTGAAAAAGACATGCGAGCACGACATTTTCTTTATTCACCGTCTGCGTAAAATGTTCGCAGACCAACTTCCCCACCGCCGCCACGCGCAGTTGGTGTAACTGCAGGCTCGGCATTATTTTGTACTCCTTGTATATTTCCCGCGCTGTTCTCATGCCAAGCGTCGAACAGACTAGACCGAATTTGCGAGTGATTGCACGAGACTGATGAAGAAATTCAGAACGTAGATGATGAGGTTTACGAAGAGCGTAATGATCTGGACTAAAAACTCGAGTATGGTCTTCAGGAACGTGTAGATGGCATCCATGGAACCAGTATAGCCTGCCTACCGGCAGGCAGGCAAAGCATTGTAAGAGAGCATTTTTTACAGTATTCTTCAGTCGTTGCGGGCGTAGCTCAGCTGGTTAGAGCGTTCCCCTGTCACGGGAAAGGTCGCCGGTTCAAATCCGGTCGCTCGCGCAAAATAGAAACAGTAGAGGGTGTCGGGGGAGAGACTCGAACTCTCGACCTAGCGCTTATGAAACGCTCGCTCTAACCGGCTGAGCTACCCCGACAAGTGAGCAGCAAAATGAGAATATCGTATATTCTCATTTTCTGCGAACGCCGTCGGAGTATGAGGAACAATTACCCCGACAATTACGCACAATAGCAGGTTATCTTTTTCCACTCAACACATGGGGTATACTTTGGAGTATGGCGGGATATTTTTGGAATACCGTTCTTGCGGTCAATTCTGTCCTCTGGTTCTTGGCGATCGCTTTTCTCACCTATGCGACAGGAATGCTCGTTATTGCGGGCGAATGGAAACAATTCCTCATCGCCCTGTCCATTTTCGCGGGAATCTCATTCGCCGAGCAAGTGCTCACCGCGCTTGCGCACGATTAGAATACTTCTGGTCGCATCGTGCCCCGGGTATTTATATTGCGATACCACTCTGTTTGTAGTAGATTTCCACCTAGCGGGGTGGAGCAGTAGTAGCTCGCAAGGCTCATAACCTTGAGGTCGCGGGTGCAATTCCCGCCCCCGCAACAAATACTGAAAAAGCTCTCGCTCGTCGGGGGCTTTTTCAGTATTCGGATTGTGCGGGGAGCGAGCGAACTGCTTCGCTCGCGTGCGGAATTGCAGGGCGGAGCCATGTCGCTTGCGACAGGCGAGCCAGGGCAGTGAGCACTTAGCGCGAAGCGCTTAGTGACTCACGCCAATTCCCGCCCCCGCAACAAACATATACCGCAAAATCTACTCGACGATGCGGAATTCTTTGAACACACGCGTGTACAGATCGATGACGCGGCGCGCTTCCCGCGCACTTATCTCGTGATCCGCCCCCTCGTGCGCCACACGATTGCGGACCTTGTGCGCCTCCCACGCGAGATCGATCGTGTTGAAATTCGCGCGGTCGACCTGTTTCATCTTGTCAGCCATCGTCTCGCCTTTATACCCTTGCAGGTCGAGAAGCTCATTGAGCATAATATCCGACTCAAGGATTGCGAGCCGCCAGCTCTCCGGCGTCCCGGCGCCCATCTGATCCATAATCCTCCTCCAGCGTAAATGCGTCTTGGGAATGTCCTTTGCCTCGACCGTGCGTTGCGCCGCGCGAAATCCGAGATGCTCACGATGCCGTATCTGCAGAATGCGTATCCAGCTATACACGCTGACCGCGATGAAGGGAATGGATATGGCGAACGAGATGAGGGTAAATATGACCCAGCCGCGCGCTAACGCATCGTAGTTTGCAGGACCGGATGTGTACGCAAGAAATGCAGGAACATTCCACGCGGAAAGTGGAGTCGATGTCGCCGCGGCCGTGGGATCGGTCGCGATCGCGGCAGAGATGACCGCAGGTACCCACCTGAAAAGAAGGTCGCCCAAGAAACTAAGCGCCGGTGGAAATGACCCTATGAGCGTCGCATCAGTGCCTTCCATGTGCAGATTATACCCTGCTATTTTCCACCTCGTGTCCGATTGCGAACAGCGTATCTTCCCCGCCCCACGTACCGATTATCTGGAATCCCACCGGCAACTTTACTGTCCCGCCTGCCCCGAGCGAAGTCGAGGGGCGCTCCACGGTGCCTCCCGGCACGGATATCGCTGGCACTCCCGCGAGATTTACCGGTACCGTGAAAATATCTTCCAAATAAAGCGACACGGGGTCGCTGTTTTTCTCGCCAAGCTTGAATGCCGGCGAAGGGGTGGTCGGCATGACTATCGCGTCGACCGATTCAAATGCTTTTGCGAAATCGGCGCGTATGAGCTCGCGTACCGAGCGCGCTTTGCGGTAATACGCATCGGCGTAGCCCGAAGAGAGCACGAATGTGCCGACGAGAATTCTGCGCCGAGTCTCGGGGCCGAATCCTCCAGCCCGCGTTTTTGAATAGACTTCTCCGATAGTGTCGGCGGGGACAGAAAGCCCGTATCGAATGCCATCGAGCCGCGCGAGATTTGTGGACACTTCGGCAGGATTGATGATGTAGTACACCGCAAGCGCATACTGGAGGGACGGCAGAGCAACATCGACAACCGAGTATCCCTTGCCCTTCAGCGTTTGCAATGTGTTTTCAAATTGTGTGCGCATTTCAGGAGCAAGATCTTTCAAAAACTCTCGCGGCACTCCGACGATTTTCCGGTTTCTGTTCACCGTTGCCTGTTCGCTACTCTCTGGCAATGACGTACTATCCATCGGGTCGTGCCCGCGAATCGCGCTGAAGAGAGCGTTCGCGTCACCTACATTTTTTGCGAGTGTGCCTATTTGGTCGAGAGAAGACGCCGCGGCGATAAGACCGGAACGGGAAACTGCGCCGTAGGTGGGCTTCAATCCTACAATACCGCAGAAGGCTGCGGGCTGGCGGATAGAGCCGCCCGTGTCGCTTCCGAGAGCCGCGATCGCCATACCAGCGGCTACCGCAGCGGCTGAACCACCCGATGTGCCGCCCGGCACGCGCGACGTATCGTGAGGATTTTTAGTCGGTCCATACGCAGAATTCTCCGTCGAACTGCCGAGTGCGAATTCGTCCATGTTTGTCCGGCCGAGAAATACAGTGCCTTGTGCTTTGAGCTTCGAAATAACTGTCGCATCGTACGAGGCCGTGTAATTCTCCAACATTTTAGACGCAGCCGATGCGATGCGGCCTTCGATGAGGATATTGTCTTTTATTGCAAGCGGAATGCCCGTGAGCGGCTGTGACTTCCCCACCGCCATCATTGCATCCGCGGCTCTGGCTTCTTCTCGGGCGGAATCCGCCCAGACTTCGAGATATGCATGTATCTCTCCATCTTTCTCGGCGATAGCATCAAGATACGCATTCGTAAGCTCGAGCGCGGAATACTCTTGGGCATCCAAAGCCCGGCGCGCCTCAACAATAGTTAGTTTCGACAAATCCATACTACTTTTTGCGCGATATAACCTGCCTCACCGCAATGCGGTTCCCCTCCCGCGCCGGGGCGGCATCCAAAAGCCGCTCGGTATATTTCCCGCTTTCATGGGGATTCTCATCCGCACGCATAATGTTGCGGTGCGCAGGTGATTTTTCTTCCTTTGGCGCATTGGCACTCTGTATCGTTTCTACAAACTGCAAAATCGCCGGCACCTCTGTTTCCAGTTTGGCCAACTCATCTTGAGAAATCTCTAACCGCGCGAGTTTCGCAAGCGCACGTACGTCAATCAGAGGCCTTGTCATCGGCCTATCATACGTATAAATTCACCTTCTGTCAGCACCAGAACGCCGAGTGCACGGGCCTTGTCGAGTTTCGAGCCCGCTTCCTCCCCCGCGATGACGGCCGTGGTCTTTTTGGATACCGAACCCTTCATACTCTTGTGATTAGATCCTCCCTTCTCCTGTACCCGACATACACTAAGCCTACGCTATAGCGTAGCTTTAGTGTATGCCGAAATGACCTTTCAAATGCCTGTCACCTTCCAGTTCCTCCACGATCATGTAAAGCATGTCTTTGCCGATCTTGAAATCGGCTTTCAGAAGCGCTATAAGGTCCTCGCAATCGTGCGGATATACCCATACGCTATCCTGCAAGCGCACGAAGCCAATCGCTTCGAGCGTGCGACGTATCTTGTCTCGGAGACTCTTGCGATATTCGGGAATATCAAATATAAGTACACGCCATTTGCCGTCCCATCGCTTCGGCCGTGCAATCTTGAACTCGCGGATTTCGAGAGTGCGCATCACAGCCTTCCCTTTTGGTGTGAGGCGCAAGAATCCGTCCTCGCGTTTCAAAAGCCCTTGACCAATCAGCCTGTCGCGCGCCCTATTGATGATTTCCCTTTGCCGACGCATCGGCATAAGCCCAAGCTTATCCATTGCGCCGAGCACATTCGGTGCTACCACGGCAACACCAAGCATCCCCGCAATCCCAACTGCGCCGAGAATAAAGGACGCGACATTCTTCCTTTTCGTTTTTCGCCTTCCCGATTCTTCCAAATGCCCCATACACTAAGTATACGCTATAGCGTAATGTTAGTGTATGTTAAGTTTTTAACAACTTGAGGAGATCTTGTTCTGTGTATATCGGAATATTGAGTTTGTTGGCAGTATCAACTTTGGAACCAGGAGAATCTCCGACGATGACGGCCGTGGTCTTTTTGGATACAGACGCCGAGACGTCGGCGCCGAGGGAACGGAGTTTTTCTTTTGCCTCATCACGCGACATTGATTTTAATGAGCCGGTGAGCACATAAGTCTTACCCGCCAGCTTAAGCGCAGCGGCTTTGAGCTTTGGTGGAGCTTTGATAGTTATTACTTTCTTGAGCCTAGAAATCAGTTTGAGATTATCTTTGTCGTGGAACCAGTCATACGCCGCTTTCGCCATGATATCCCCCATGCCATCGATTGCGTTCAATTTCTCCTCGCTCGCCTTCGCAAGCGCATCGAGCGAGCGGAATTCTTGTGCAAGAAGAATCGCTGTTTCTTCTCCGATATGCGGGATAGAGAGCCCGACAAGAAGGCGCGCGAGTTCGACTTCGCGTGACTTATGTATCGAGTCAATGAGTTTCTTTGCCGAAACTTCCGCAAACCCTTCAAGGGGTAGGACGTCGCCTTCGGTCAGCGTGAATATGTCATCAAAGTGCTGGATAAGCCCGTTCTCTAAAAGCAAATCAACGGTCTTTTTGCCCAAGCCTTCGATGTCGAGTGCGTGCTTGCCCACGAAATTGTGGAAGACGCGGCGCGAGACCGCAAAGGATTTTTTGTCGACACAGCGCCATGCGGAAGCCCCTGTGATGCGCTCAATGCGCCCGTCGCCACCGCATTCTGGGATATGCATGGGCCATTTGAATGGTTTCGCTTTTTTTGGGCGCAGGTCTTTCACCACCTCCACGATTTCCGGAATGACGTCCCCCGCTTTTTGTAGCACGACGGTGTCGCCGATACGGACATCGAGCCGCTGTATCTCGTCCTCATTGTGGAGCGTGGCGCGCGACACCGTCGAGCCTGCGACGGATACGGGGCGCAGGTGCGCGACGGGCGTCACGACTCCCGTGCGGCCTATCTGGAATACGATGTCTTCGAGCACCGTCGTCACTTGTTCTGCGGGAAATTTGAATGCAATCGCAAAACGCGGCGCCTTACCTGTGTAGCCGAGTACGTCTTGATATTTTTTCTCATTGACCTTAATAACGACACCATCAATCCAATATTCTTGATGTCTGCCCTTCTTTTTCCATATCTCCCAAAAATCGATACATTCTTCGATATTCTTCGCGAACATATGATGAGGATTGACCTTGAAGCCGAGCTCTCGTAAATACTCGAGCTCCACAGCTTGCATGAGCGGCATCGCCTCACTCGTCTGCGCGATATCATAAATGAACATGTCGAGTTTGCGTGAGGCGGCAATAGAAGGATCCAGCTGACGAATCGAGCCTGCGGCGACGTTGCGCGGATTCGCGAAGAGAGGCTCTCCTTCCTTCGCGCGTGATTTGTTCAACAATTCCAGATTCTTTGAACTCATCCACACTTCGCCCTCGACGATGACGTCGACGGGGCGCTCGAGCGTGAGCGGGACCGATTCGATGGTCTTTATGTTTTGCGTGACATCCTCTCCGACCGCGCCGTCGCCGCGCGTGGCCGCGGTAACGAGGATTCCTTTCTTATATTCCAAAATCACTTTGAGACCGTCTATTTTTAGTTCGCACACGTAACCGGGTTGCGCTTCACCAAAACGTGCTTTTAAACCGCGTTTGACGCGGGCGTCGAACGCGCGGATATCTTCCGGAGTGAACGCGTCGTTGAACGACCACTGCGCGACCTTGTGCCGCACTTTCTTGAATCCCGGAAGAGGTATGCCTCCCACCCTCTGCGAGGGCGAATCGGCGGCAATCATCTCCGGATAGCGCTCTTCTATTTCGGTGAGCTCGTGCTTCAGCGAATCGAGGGCTGGTGGGGATATCTCCTCTTTGTCGTAGACATGGTAGAGCGTACGGAAACGATTGATGGCGGTTTTCAGCTTGTTGTAGCGTGCGCGGACATTGGCGGGAATCATCGGTATAGTCTACCGCTTCTAGCTTCTAGCTTCTAGCTTCTGGCAACTGGTTTCGATAGGATTCCACGTCTCTACGCTAGTACCATCCCTAACGCCGAGTGGCTTAATAATGTAATTCCACAGAGCGCTGTAATGCCCGTGGCGAGGTCGCGATTGCATCGCAACTGGTCGAGAACCCGTCCGAGCGAATGGCGGTTTTCGGTACGTCGCTGTCGCCGTCGAGAGTTTTCCCGATCTCAACGCGCGCGCATTTGCCGTTCGGCTCGAACGTGAACGACATCGTGTACGGATACAGAAGGGATTCGTCTTCCGATGGACTCTGTTGAGGCGGTCGCCCTGTTATATCGGTATTCCCCGCCGCGATGAGCGACTGCTCGTCGCAGAGGGGTGGGGGTGCGTCGGACGGCGTCGATGTTCCGAAATATGCATATCGTATATCCCAATAGAGCGCACATTCGGCGGCGGTGTCGGCCGCATAGAACGCGAACTGCGAGTCGCGTCCCATGGCCGAGAGGGCGAATTCTTTTCGGGCAATCTGGAATACTGAGGTGCCGAGAGCAAGCACGATCGAAGCCACCAATGCCGCAAGCAGAAGGGTGAACCCTCCTTGTCTCTCCCGGTCCACATTCATATTCTGCTTCATAATTACAGTGACGCGCCGCTTCCTTCCTCGACCCAACGATACAGGTTCTCAAAGATTGCTATTTCTCGGCTGTTGTAGGTTCCCGTTTGCCAGGACACCGTTACCGACAGGCGCACCTCATCGCGATTCTCGGTTCCGTCTTCGGGATTCGTCAGGAATTCGGCGATAACGGTGCGCCTGAACTTTGTATCGTTCCACCCCTCGTCATATCCGTAGAACGTGCTTTCCGGATCTGTCTGGAGAAAGGGGCATTGATCCCCCGATCCTCCACTGCACAACACCGTCGTATTATCGCGCGTATCGATCCTAAAATTCTGACCGACCGGGATCTGCGTCTTCGGATCCGCAGGATCCCCCCCCAATAGATCAGTCGGCGTACCGAGCGCGGTCCGGAGCACATTGCCGTCGCGGATGGCACGTACCGCTTCGACTGCTTCCTGCGCGAGATGCGAAGCGGTAATCTGATCGCGGGCATAGTATGCCGTCGAGAGACTTCTCGCGGTCAGTGTCATGGGAGCCACGACCGCGACGGTCAGGAGCGTCACAGCGACCAAGGTCTCGATGAGGGTGAAGCCGCGCAGGTTATAGGTTCTAGGTTTCAGGTTCCAGAGAAACGCGGGGGGCTGGGATTGCCTTCCTGACACCCCCCAAGGGGACTGCCGTCCACAGGTGCACATCTTGAACTGATGTGCCGATTTTCTATGCCTCGATTTCTCGACATGAAAATCGGGAGCCTGACACCTGACACCTGACACCTGGTTTTTCATAGATCCAAAAGCCGCTGAACGGCCGTCGCTTGTATGTTGAACGTGGTTTTCGTCTTTACTTTTTCCGCGCCGGCGGTCCCCTTCATCTCGACGACCACTTTGGGCTGTGTAGTATCCCCACGTTTGGTGCCGACGACATAGAACTGCATGCTGTCAATCGAGACCGCCGGCGCGGTTACGGCTAGAGCATCCAATCCCTTCTCTGATCTGTAAATGCGTCCGATTCCGTTCACATCCGCCGCAAACGAGTATACCCAATCCTGTTCCGTATCGGAGGGGTCGGCTCCAAATGGCGTGAAGTAAAGAATGGTACCGCCATTCGGGCAGTCGGAAGGATTTTCGGGCGGCGGATTCTGCACGTTGCACCGGTAATTGCTTCCCATACGGATAGAGCGCACCATTCCATCGAGCGCGATGTTGAGATTGTTCATGACCGATTGCAGAGCCTGCGCTTTTCGATTCGCGTCGACGAGCGAGAGGAGCGCTGTGACGGAAATGAGCATGACTATCGCGAACAGCGCAACGGCCACGATCATTTCAACGAGCGTAAAGCCTGAATCCGCCGCGAGGCGCCGCTTCAGGCGGTTCGACTGTCGGCCTCCGGCCGATGGGAGAAGGTTCACGTCGGAACGAGCACGTTCCGACGAAGAAAGTCCTGCAATCCTGTGTTTAATCCGATACATACTCATTCCACCGATATTTGCCCCGTTGCCTCAATGATGATACCCCTCCGATCGCCGCGCGGGGATTCGAAGACGACGCGAGCGCTCTCCTCGGGGCTCTGCGTACATTCGCCCTCCGAATTAATCTTGACGGCATCATCTGCGCTGATGCATGCGTCGGGCTCCGGTCGCTTGAACAGTATATCGAGCTTTGATACCCACAGACCGGAAGTCGATACGCAAGCGCCTATTGAGCTCCCTGCGGGGACGCACAATTTCACGACGCGGTAGTTGCGCTGTATGTCGGTCGACTCGACGCGTTCGCCCTGATCAGGCTGGTATATACCGTCTCCTCCCGGCGACGGATAGACGTCCGCAAAGAGGACATAGGTTTGACTGTCCGTATCGAAGTGCATGCCGTAGCCGAAGTCGAACTCGCCGCCGAAACTCCGGACTGAGATACCGTACACTTGCGCCTCCCGTACTGAAAGCGCCACATCATACGCAAGATTCTGCAAAAGGACGGTCCCGCCAAAGCGATTATTGCTGAAGAGGACCACTGATGTGATGGTAACGAGAATCGCCGTCACCACCAGAAGCTCGATCAGGGTGAAACCTCTACTTGATTGCGTGAACCCACCATTACCCTTCCTCACAGAAAGGTGATGAGTGGGATTTGAATGCCGTACATCTGTAATATCCATACGAAAAAACAACTTGCAATGAGAAACGGTCCAAACGGAATCTCACTCTGCATTGTAAACCCCGACGGACGTAGAGACCACAGGTATGGCTGGATAAACTTTTTTATCCCTCTCCACCGCTCTGACGAAAAAAACAAGAGGGGGACGCAGACGACCGCGCCGAGAATGAACGCGAAAAAAACCGCATAGAGGCCCCACAGGGGCCCGAGGAGCCAGCCCATAGAGAGCGCGAGTTTGGCGTCACCCAATCCCATCCATCTGCCCCCCGATACCAACCAGAGAACAAAAAGCGGCAGACCAGCAAGAGGGCCTGCGAATATAACGCTTGCAAATGCATAGGAATCCCCTGATTCCCGGAGGGCGATGAGCGCGGCCCCGAGAGACAGGGCCGCGGCGGTATACGCCCACGCATCCGGAATGATCGTGTGGTAGAGATCATAGACGGCGATGGCCACGAAAAGCGCTGCGACGGGGAGCGCGAGCACTTTCAAAAATACGGCGATGGGTGCCACGCCGATGAGTATAAAGATAATCGCCGTCGCTCCCTCGACCAAGGGGTACTGGACCGAGATACGTGCACTGCAAAAACGACAGCGGCCACGGAGCGCTATCCATGAATATACAGGGATGAGATCGAACCACAGGATTCCCTGCCGGCACGACACGCAAGCGCTCCTCCCCCCGAGCGAGCGCGCTCCATGCCGGATGATGAGGACATTGAGAAAGCTCCCGATGATAAGGCCGAAAAGCCCGTAAAAAACAAACGCCATGTAAAAAATATATTACTGGCTGACGCGGAACGTGCAGAGCGCTCCATCGCATGCGGTAGCCGGAAATTCCGGCGAATTGCAGGTATCCGTTGCATTCGTCGTCCCCTCAAGAGCCGCGCCAAGACAGTACGACGAGGAATTGTCGGCCGCATTGCTGATGTAGTAGTAATTCTTCGCGGCATCCGGATCGTCGGGAAGAGCCCCGGCATACGAAGGTACGAGTACGCCGAGTGCCGTCTGGATGTTCGCGGTACTTGCGCTGTTGGGATATTCCCCGTTTGAATCGTAATACATTTCAAGAGTGAGCTGAAGTGCTCCGATCTCGGTGACCCGTTTTGCGTCGCGGCCTTTCGTCTTGGCACTGCCGAGCGAAGCCAACACAACGCCCGAAAGAAGTCCGATGATCGCGATGACGACCAGAAGTTCGATCAAGGTAAACCCCGTGCTTGATCGGGTGAACTGCCCGCATTGCAAACGTCTTAGGGACATGCCGCCACCGAGGCACCCCCACCGAGAGCCGGTGCCGTAGCCGATCCTGTATTTGTGGATGCGCCATTGCTGTCGATACAAAACCAGCCGGTGACCGAGCGCATAAGGACGGCAACCGCATAGGAATTTCCAGTGCTCGCCACCGCACACCGCGTGACGGCGGCAAGTGTCCCGCCATTTGCCCCCTGCGCGGACTGAATCGCCTTCCAGATGGTCGCATCCGCGAGTAGAGTACCCGCCGTCGCGGCACATGTCGCAGAAGCCAGCCCTGTCGACCCGTCGCTATTGTACTTCTGTGTAGTGTCGTAGTAGAGCTCCGCCTGCGTCTGGACGGTTTTGAGATTCGATCTGATGCTCGCGTCTGCGCCTTTGGTCCGCGCGGTGTTGAGCGAAGCCAACACAACGCCCGAAAGAAGTCCGATAATCGCGACCACGACAAGAAGTTCAATCAGGGTGAAACCCGTACTTGATTGAATAGAGCCGCGAGTTTTTAATGGCAACATGACAATCAGTTAAGTTCCTAAGCTCCCATTATGCCATAGGCAACCAAAAATCCAATGCGTATGGCTGTGTGGTTATGGGCAGACCGTGGCATTGGCGCCAAGAACTGCCGTGACTTGTTTGGCAAGTCCGGTGCTATCAGCGCAAAAAGCCACGACAGAGGTACTCACTGATGCTTTGAGCGGTACAATGGCCGCCCATGCACTCGCGCTGTCATGACACTGTGCCGTGTCCCACGTACTTGCGGTCGCATCGGCATACACGGTCGCCGTACCGTCATACGCAATCTCGGCGGCATTGATGCTGTCGCCAATAACATTCGTGCCCGTGAGGGCGCAGACCGCATTGTAGGTCACGTTGGTGTCGTAAAATATCTCGGCCTCCGCGCGCGCATTCGCAAGATTTTGCTTGACCGCCGCGTCGGCTCCCTTGCTCCGTGCGGTATTGAGCGAAGCCAACACGACACCAGACAAAATACCGATAATCGCGATCACGACCAGAAGTTCGATTAAGGTGAAGCCCTTAGACTTTTCGATTCTACTCATAATGCATTAAAATTAACTGCTAAATAGCCCTTTTGAGAAGCCATTGCATACGCGCATTGTACACCAAGCCCCTTACCCCCCAGACGTGGGTGTGGATAATTTGGCCCGCACGTGCTCGTGCGTCTATATCATCGGAACGTGCTCGTTCCGATGTGAATCTTCTCCTATCGGCCTGCGGCCGACAGTCGAACCGCCTTCGGCGGCACCTCGCGGTGGATTCACCTTCGGGCGCTCTCTTCGAGCGGCGTCAAAAACCCTGCGCGATGTTGTAGATTGGGACCAAGACCGAGGCGAGGAGCGTCGCAACGCCGACTGCAAGAGCCACGATCATGATTGGCTCGATCAGGCTGACAAGGGTATCGACGGCATTATTGACCTCGCGTCGGTAGAATCGTGCCATCGTATCGAGAATCTGGCCCATGTTGCCGGTCTCCTCGCCGATCTTCAGCATCGCAATGACGATACCCGGGATCTCCGCATGTTTGCGCATGGCCTCAGAGACCGGAAGGCCGCCCTTAACGTCGATGGCGGTTTCTTTGAGTACTCTCTCAAAAACAGGGTCCCCGACGACGGTTCCCGTGATCTCAAGCCCCCGCAAAACCTGTACGCCGCTTTTGAGCATTGTTGAGAGGTTGTCCGAAATGCGCGAGAGGAAGAGCTTCTGATAGATCCCTCCTACCGCGGGGATCTGCATGCGCGCGCGGCTGAGCAATTCGCGCCCGCTTTCGGTCTGGGCGAAACGGTACAAGAACACGACGCCGGTAATAAAGAGGATTCCGATGAGAAGAATGTACTGAACGAGAAATTCGCTGATGCCGATCACGATCTTGGTGTAAATGGGAACCGCTTGCCCCACCTCATCAAGCATGTCCGCAAGACGCGGAATGACCAACGTCATCATGAGGCCCATCACGCCGACGAACGTGAGCATGATGAACGCGGGATAAATGAGGGCGTTCCGCGCTTTCTGCGTTATCTCGTAGTTGCGGTCCAGATAATCGGCGAGAAAGGCGAATGTCTCATCGAGTTTGCCCGCTTCTTCACCCGCGCGCACCATATTTACGTAGAACGGAGAGAACACCTCCGGGTGTTTCCCGAGCGCGGCGGATATGGTCGAGCCGCTTTGAATATCATTGCCGATCTCTGAAAGCTTCTCGCCGAGCTTCGGTGTGCGCGCCTCCGAGGCGAGGAGACGGAACGCCCGGAGAGCCGAGACCTGCGCTTCAAAGAGCGTCGTAATCTGGCGACTCAGCATTACGATATCGGCGTTCGTTACACGGTCGAAGAACGCGATGCGTCCCCACGCGGAGCCGCCGGAATCCTGCGGATCAATCGACGAAATGATGAGATCGCGCCGCTGAAGGGCGGTAATCGCCACGTCGATGTTGACCGCATCGATCGTCCCCTGCCTCTCAGCTCCCTCGGGATCCACCGCTTTATATTTGAAGAGAGCCATACGGAAATAGGTTCTAGGTTCTAGGTTCTAGGTTGCAGGGAAATGCAAAAAGTGAGAATCTTTTCTTCCCTGACACCTGACACCTGACACCTGGAACCTTTTTCATAGGAGTTTCTGCAACACATTCGGATTGAGCGAGTGCTGGTAGGCACTCTCGACGGTAATCTCCCCCCGTGCGACCAATTCCGCCAACGAGCGGTTCATATCGATCATGCCTTCGGTCGAGCCCGTCTCAATGACGGTCGGGATCTCGTGCGTGCGCTTCTCGCGAATCAAATTCGCGACCGCCTTGTTGTTGATGAGTAGTTCATAGCTCGGTATAAGACCGCCCGAAATGCGCGGGACGAGCCGCTGACTGAAAATACCGGCGAGAGATGCGGCGAGCTGGAACCGGATCTGGTCCTGTTGTCCTCCCGGGAAGGTATCGATGATACGATCTATCGTCTGAGAAGCGTTGTTGGTATGGAGTGTCGAGAGGACGAGATGACCGGTCTCGGCGGCAGTAACAGCGGCGGAAATGGTCTCCGAGCCGCGCATCTCGCCCACAAAAAGCACATCGATGTCCTGCCGGAATGCGGATACGAGAGCAGTCGGAAAATCCTTGGTATCAATACGCACCTCGCGCTGATCGATCAATGATTGTTTCGGTTCAAAAATGTATTCGATCGGATCTTCGATGGTAACGATGTGTTCCATGCGCTCGGTATTGATGAGCTCTATCATGGCCGCAAGCGTTGTCGTCTTGCCCTGCCCGACTGGTCCGACGACAAGAAAAAATCCCTGCGATTTGCGCGCGAAAGTCGTCAGAATATCCGGCAGATTCAGCTCCGCAAATCCGCGGATAACCTTTGGTATCAACCGGAGCGCGATCGAGACAGAGCCTCTCTGGAAAAATGCATTGCCGCGAAAACGCGTCTTGTCCTCGCTCTCATAGGCAAAGTCGACTTCCTGCTGAACGAGAAACCGTTTCTGTTGTTCCGGTGACACAAGAACCTTCATCAGATTGAGCGTATCTTCCGGCGTAAGCGGCGTCTCTTTGAGCATCGGGGAAAGCGACCCCGACACGCGAATCGTGGGATGCGCGCCCGCAGAGAAATGCAAGTCGGACCCGCCCTCATGCACAAGAACGTTAATGTACTTCTTGATGAGCGCGGAATAGTCAGTCATACACCTGATTGTATCATCAAACGCGCGAAGGAAAGTGTTCGGCTGTACAAAAATGATGTCTCATTAGGTCTGTTTCTTTTTTGCGATCTCTTCTCCCACTATATTGACGACCTCGGAGGGAATCGTACTCGCTTTTACGATGTAACGGTCGACGCCCAAACCCTCCACCCGCGCTTTCTCGTCGTCATTGTTTTGGTTGGTCAGAGCGACACGGGCGGCGTGCGGAACGAGCTTCTCATCACCGAGTGTTGAGAGGAAAGAGAACCCGTCCCGCTCCGGCATTATGAGATCGAAAACGACCGCATCGGCGAGAAATCCGCCGCGCAAGATTTCCAGCGCATCGGTCGCGGATATGCATGCCTGTACTTCATAACCGGAAGCGGCGAACTTCATGGCGTACATGTCGACAAGAAACTTGTCGTCGTCGACCAAGAGAACGCGCATTCTGGGCGCGTCACCTGACACGCCCCGTGGAATCCCTTTTTGCGTATCCTGTATCATAGCGATTCTTTTTTTCCGCCGGAAGCAGGCGACTCATCCGGTCTCTCTCCCTCATCGCCGGCAAGCAAGAGATTCGAGAGTGTGTTGACTTCGGAGAATGGAATACGTTTCTCGAATGCTTTCATCATAGCATCCTCCTGCATGGTGAGCATGCCCTGCCTGCGCGCGGCGGCCCACAGACGGGACTCGACAGGATTCTCGAGAATGATGCGCTCTATTCCCGCGGACATCTCAAGGACTTCGAACACTGCCATTCTGCCGCGGAGCCCCGTGGGCGATAGCGGCGTACGCACCGGCTCCCACGCCGTGTGCGGAATCTTAAAACGATATTTCTCCGGAAGAGTCTCCATCTGTGTCTCGATACGCTTGCGATCGCTCGCGGATATTTCCACCTCATGCTCACTCCCTTCGGCAAAGGTACGCGTCAGACGCTGGGCGATGGAGGCGATCAGAACGGGAGGGATAAGATACGGTTCGACGCCCATATCGATCAGACGCTGGATCGTACCGACCGCATCGTTCGTGTGAATCGTCGAGAGAACGAGGTGGCCGGTCAGCGCGGCCTGTATCGCAAGCTTGGCGGTTTCGCCGTCGCGGAT
>ORMF010197574.1_pt1 | contig 23899 bp, 28 predicted proteins | sample 1779871 | NCBI WGS metagenome assembly ORMF01 (sample SAMEA104232316, study PRJEB22302) | groundwater metagenome | biome: forest; feature: aquifer; material: groundwater | place: USA | collected 2011-08-07 | depth 5.4 m | reverse complement strand
TCGGGAAAATGCTCCTTGGAGAACTCGACGACGGACTCGTCGATCTCCACCTGGGTCAGCCGGGCGACCGCCTTGTGCTTCAAAACCTCCTCGGCGATGCCGCAGTCGCCGCCGCCGATGATGAGGACCTCCTTGACCCGGCCATGGGCGAAGATCGGCACATGGGTCATCATCTCGTGGTAGATGAACTCGTCCCGGCTGGTGACCTGGGTGGCGCCGTCCAGCATCAGCATCTTGCCGAAATATTTGTGCTGGAAGAGCACGAGGTGCTGGTGCTCGGTCCGCATCTCGTAGAGCACCCGCTCGACCTCGTAGGTCATGCGGAAGCCGAGCTCGTCGAACAGGGTTTCGGGAATCCAGCGCTTCTCGGCCATTAAAATCTTCCTCCGATCAATCCGGCTCGTTTAACCCAAGTCTGCCGTCTTGGCCGGGCTTGTAACTGCAAGTCGGGCCGACTTGCAGCATTTATATAGACGACGGAACTCGGGCAGGCCCGAGGTCCGTTGCCATCCACGCCTTTTTTGCGGCCCAAACGCGAAATGCCCGGCACAAGGCCGGGCATCGCGAGTTTCTGAAGCGACGTGTATGCCTAAGCGGCGCCTTGGCCGCGCAGGATTTCGCTGACAGCGACCTGTTTCGGCTTGAAGGCCTCCCGCAGAACGGGAACACAGGCCTCCGGCTTGGCATCGCCGCACATGAACACGTCGAGCGCGGCATAACCGTTTTCCGGCCACGAATGAATGGAGATGTGGCTTTCGGCCAGCACCGCCACGCCGGAAACACCGCCATTGGGCTCGAAGTGATGCAGGTGGATGTGCAGAAGGGTTGCCCCTGCCGCGTCCACGCAGCGTCGCAGCGTCGCTTCGATATGATCGATATCGTCGAGACGTTTGGCGTCGTAAAGGTCGACGATGAGATGCGCTCCGGCGCACCGCACCCCGTTCCTCACCACGAAATGATCGTCAGGCTGTTTGGTCTCGACCACCGGGGCGGCTTTGACTTTCTTAGCTTTGACGATCGCTAGGTCTTCCTTTCGGGAGGTACTTGGGGTCCCCAAGCCCGTCCCCAATTGGAAGAGGGCTCGCTGGCTCATGCCATGTCCTCCCCAACCAGAGATCGAAGCCCGAGAGACCGGCGAACCGGCTCACGGAATGCGAATGCCGCTGAACGAGACCTGCAAGCAGACAGACCCGCGACAGCGGCAAAACCCAAATAACACACAATCCCCACCATTCAAGAGAATTCTTCGGCTGTGTGCGCCGAATCTCTCCGACTAAATCATGCCTGCGGAAAGTTAAGGAATTGAACGCGTTTCTGCCGCGAGCGGCATGTGCACGACACCGGCCGATGGGGACGAAAGAGTCCCCGGCGCTGCTCCGAGCGGCGGAGATTTACCGAGCGCGGCGAGAATCGGGATGCCGGCGTCGTGCGCAACGACTCGCGCCGCCGGCTCCGCACCCCACGTCCGGAAGGCCGGAGCGGAATTCCGGCGGCCTCTCCGCTCGGAAGCCGGCGTTGATGCTCTGGTAACCATGCCTGCGGGCAAATCGCCGCCATGGCCGCGCCATGGCTGCCGAGAGCCCATACTTAAGCTTGCTTTTACGGGGCTACACCACCTTGTCAGTCCGAGACGAGGGATGGGGCTTGCGCGCGGTAGGGCGTCAAAAGGTCGTGGCAGTGGTGGCTGGCGTTCTCCTAGCGGGCGCCGGCTTGTTGGCGTTCAACTGGCTGCTGGACCAAGTCATCGCGCGCCAAGCGCATCAGGAGGTCGAGTCGGCGGCCCTGCGAAAGCTCGCGCTGGCCGAAAATCGCATCGATCGTGTCGTCGCCACCCTCGACGATCTCGCCGGCCAAGGGATCGACAGTTGCCGCCCCGCCCAGCTCGATGCGCTGCGGCGTGCCGTCTTTTCCAACGTGATGATCAAGGAGATTTCCTGGATCGCGTCGGACGGTAAGGCCGCGTGCAGCACCTCGGGACTGTCCGGTATCCAACGGAGCTTGCTCGCATCGCAGCGGGCCGTCGTTTCGCCCACCGTCATGCTCGAGGTCTTCGATTTTAACGGTGCTCGCGAGCGCACCCTGAATGAGAAGATCGTGCGCATCCGCCGGACCGGCGGCGACCATATTGCCGGCCTTGGCGCCCAACTCCTGGGTTCGAGCCTCATCGCTCAAAGCTCGACCGAGACCGGCCCCCTGACCGGGCACAGCCGGTTGACCATGCAGGATGGCACCTTGATCGGGGAATCCGGCGAGCCGATAGGAGAGAATTCGGCAGATACCTTCCTCGCGGCCAATTTTACGTCCGAACGTTACGGCATGAAAATCAGCACGTCGTTCTCGCAGGCGGCGGTCAAGGCGCATGCGGGCCGTATTCATGCTCTTGGCTCGGCGATAGCCGGCGGCTTGGCCGTGCTGCTTCTCGGATTCTCATTCCTGGCGCCCCGCTCCGAGCGTGAAAATCCCATCGCCGAGCTGGAACGGGCGCTGCGCGCCGGCGAATTCGTGCCGTATTATCAGCCGGTGGTGGATCTCGTATCCGGCAAGCTGCGCGGCGCCGAGGTGCTGATCCGATGGCGCAAGCCGGACGGCAGCGTGGTATCGCCGGCCGCTTTCATCCCGCTCGCGGAATCCAGCGGCATCATTCTCGACATGACGCGCTCGCTGATGCGCCGGGTATGCCAGGAAATCGGCCCGGCCTTTGCCCAGCGGCCGCACTTGAAGGTGTCGTTCAATCTTGCCGCGCGGCATTTCGAGGACGAGACGATCGTCCGCGACGTGCGGGACATCTTCGGCAGGGGCACCGTGCGGCTGTCGCAGCTCGTGCTGGAGCTGACCGAGCGCCAGCCGATCGACAACCTGATCGAAACCCGGCGGTTGATCGCAACGCTGCAAGGAATGGGCGTGCGCATGGCCATCGACGACGTCGGCACCGGCCATAGCGGGCTTTCCTACATCCTCAAGCTGGGTGTCGATATCATCAAGATCGACAAGATGTTCATCGACGCCATCGGCATCGAGCGCAGCTCCACCACGATCATCGAAACCTTGATCGACCTCGCGCACAACATGCGCATGGAAGTGATCGCCGAAGGCGTCGAGAATTTCGAGCAGGTGGTTTGCTTGCGCGAGCGCGGTGTGCGCGCGGCACAAGGTTTTGTCTTCGCCCCGCCGTTGCCGGGATCGTCCTTCCTGCAACTGATCGAAGCGATCGATCCCGTCGTTGCGGAGTCGGCGCCGGCGCACCGCACGCGCCTGGCGGTGGCCTGAACGGCGCGTTTGAAACGCGGCCGACTTCACCTTAGAATAACGGATCGAAGCAGGAGAGGGGAGGCAGAACATGATTCGCCCAATCGGAGCTGCATTGTTGCTGACGCTCGCAGTTGCAATTCCGGCGCACGAGGCGCCCGCGCAGAATAACGCTCTTGGCGGCGCCATTGGCGGTGCCATTGTCGGCGGCGCGATCGGCGGCGCCGCGACCGGCAAGGGCAGCGGTGTTGCGATCGGTGCGGCCATCGGGGCCACCACCGGCGCGATCATCGGCGCGGAAGCCGATCGCAGAAGCGGCGGCTATTACTGGTGGAAAGGCGACTGCTATTACAAGGACCGCAACGAAAACTGGTATCGGGTCAGCCGGTCCAAGTGCGGCTGAATTGAATCGAAAGGCCCGGCGTTGAGCCGGGCCTTTCTGCAACGCGAACAGCCAGCGACGGGCTATTCGCCCCGCGCGATTTCCCTCAGCTTGTCCTTCATGCCGCCGACGGCATTCTGCACCTTGCCTGCAATCTTGTCGGCTTTGCCTTCGCTCTCGAGCTTGGCATCGCCGGTCATCTTGCCCGCGCTTTCCTTGATGGCGCCTTTGGCCTGATTTGCCGCGCCTTTGATACGATCCTTATCCATCGTGTTTTCTCCGTTGCTCGATGAGGAGGAAACGCGTGGCGGATTGGCGTGTTCCTTACGTCGCGAGCTTTACCTGCAGTTCCAGAAGAAACGGCTTCTGGTAGGCGATGATCTTCTTCAAGGCCGTCGGGTAATCGAACCACGCCAGCCGATCGACCTCCGGGAAGCTTTGAAGACGGCCCGAGTGCGGCGGCCATTCCATTTCGAACAGGTTGCTGGTGCGCCGGGTCAGATCAAAGTCGGCCTCAAAGGCCCAGGCCAGCACGGTTTTGCCGCTGCGTTGCCGCACGGGCTTCAGAGGCGCCACGTCACCGCTGGCGACGAAGCCGGTCTCCTCCGTGAATTCCCGCCGCGCCGCCGATAGCGGGTCGGTGTCTCCGTCAGCGAGCCCTTTGGGAATGGTCCAGGCGCCGTCGTCCTTTTTGGTCCAAAACGGGCCGCCCGGATGCGCCAGAAGAACCTCAAGCCCGTTTGATCTGCGGAAGGCGAGCAGTCCGGCGCTGACCTGCGATCTCCGCGACATGGGTCGTCCCGCTACATTATTTGGCGGCCGTGATCACGATTTCCACCAGGCTGTCGCCTGTGAGAGCAGCGCCGACACAAGCCCGCATCGGCGGGGTGCTGACGTCGGCCCATTCGTCCCACGCCCGGTTCATGTCTTCCTTCTGCGCCATGTCCGCAATGTAAACCATGGCCGTCAGGATGCGCGACTTGTCCGTCCCCGCTTCCGCGAGGCTCGCCTCGGCGTCGGCGAGAGCCATCCTGGTCTGCTCATACATGGAGGGAACTTTATCCCGGGCTACGGCGACCGCGAACACAAGGCCGTCATGAATGACGGCGCGGCACCGGGTCGGTCTTTCGCCGGGAAGGCGGACGATCATGAAGAACTCCTGGCGGCATTGCCCGGAAGGGGCCCGGTTCGTCCCCTGTTGGTAGCTGTCCGGGACGAGCGTCTCAATAACGAAAACTGGCCGACGCGTTGACTCATGATCGGCAGCGTGTGAACGCCGACTCGTTGGCGCCGTTCCCCGGAACTTTCCGTTTACGAAAATTGATCCGATTAACAGCTATTCAGGTTGAGATTTATTTCGGATTTCGAGCGCGACGAAGCGGCGTCGCACAGGAACGATTTCGCAGCCGATACGTTTTATGCGGGCGTGCAAAAAGGAGAGCCCTATGCGCAATCACATGTTAGCCACAGCGTTTGCCCTCGCAGTCATGTCGCCGACTCTTTGCTTCGCCCAGGCGTCCACGGCCACCGGTGCGGTGGGCGGCGCCGCCGCGGGCGCGGTTGTTGGCGGTCCCGTAGGCGCCGTCGTCGGCGGCACGGTCGGCGCCGCAGTTGGCGCGGCGGCTGAGCCGCCGGCCGAGGTCCGTACCTACGTCACGAGAGAGACTGTGCCGTCCGTGACGGTCACGGAGAAGGTGGTTGTCGGTGAGCCGCTCCCGGCCACCGTGACGCTCCGCCCGGTTCCGAACCACGCCGAATATAGTTTCGCGGTGGTGAACGATCAGCGCGTGATCGTGGAGCCGAAAACCCGCCGGGTCATCACGATCGTCAAGTAAGCGAACGCGTAGCGAAGAAGCCCGCCGGGCCTGGGCCTGGCGGGCTTTTCATTTTGTCGTTTTTGCCCGGCGAATTTTCAGGTGAGTTCCTGGAACAGGCCCGGGGGCGGTAGCGTTGTCTCATTGCCTTTGACAGTCCGAGCAATTGGATAGTTGGGCAGGAAGAGCCCCCGGCGGTCAAACAAACCCGGGGGCTCTACCGTCCTGCACGCTGCAAGGCGTAAGGAGGCCATCATGTTCCGGATCTACAGTGGTCCCAGCGGGAAGGATCGTATTTCGCCGCTGGAAAAAGAGCGTCTGCTGTTCAAGGAATTCCCGACCCTCGATGAAGCTCTCGGCTGGGCAAGCCACATCGCCAAAACGGGCCGCGCCGCTCTCATGATCGAAGGCGATGACGGCACCCGCCTGGGGGCTCACGAAATCGCGGGCGCGTTACGTCACCGCGAGGGCGTGCACTGACGCTTAGGCTGCTCTGGCCAATTGCGCGTCTCGAACCACCCATTCATGCCGCTGACCGCAATGCGGGCAGCGGGCGCGAACCTTGCTGGCGCGGATACGCAGCAGCGTCTGCAACTCGCTTTCGACGCCGATGTCCAGCTTCCGCCGCGTATAGGGACAAATGAAAACCAAGCGTTCCATCGCGACGCCTCCGCGGAAATTCGATCCTCATTTCAACTCCTGGACGGCATGAGGGTTCATTCCCTGCCATCGGGAACTTGTTTGCTGCCGAGGCAGCCATGGGCGCCGTTTCATGCAATCTGGACGGGTGCTGAGGGGCGAAATGTGGCATTCGGTCTGCCCGGCTGTGCGATGCAGCGGATAAGGCATCAAATTGCCGCGCAGGGCCTGCATCGCGGTCATGCAACATACTGATTATAAAAGCTTAATTTCTATGCCATGATTTTCTCCCCAGGCGCGAAAATTAGCTGCTATAGTTGTTCTATGAGCAAAAATTCGGCGAAGAAAAAGGCCCTCGGGGAAAGAGCGTCTATGCCTGCCCCTGTGCGAGAGGCCGCACCAAAAATGCACAAGTTCCAGGTCGGCCAGGCGGTCTATTTCACGGCCGGGACCATGGGCCGGCCGGGCGCGAGCGGCAGTTACAAGATCGTCAAGCTCCTGCCGTCCGAGGGCGATGATTATCAGTACCGGATCAAGAGCCCCGGCGAAGCCTTTGAGCGTGTGGCGAAGGAAAGTCAGCTCGATCGCGATCACTGATTTGGCGCGGGACGCGTTCGCGGAACGTGCAGCCATGCCGTGCCAGCATCAGAGCGCTGGGGCTCGCAGGAAGGAATGAACCATGCCCATCTTTATTACGCAGGGCCGCTTCACCCGTGAAGCCGTCAAAGGAATGATCGTTCGTCCCGAGGATCGGGCAGATGCCGTGTCGCGGCTGCTCACCAAGGCCGGCGGACGCCTCATCGGCTATTATGTGACGTTCGGCGAATACGACTTCCTCACCATCGCCGAAGCGCCGAGCGAAACCCAGATGGCGGCGGTTCTGCTCGCCGCCGCGAGCGGGGGCGGCGTGACGGACTTGCGCACCACGCTGGCGATGACCTCGATCGAGGCGAAAGGCGCTTTCGCGGCCGCCGGCGATCTGGCGCCCGGCTTCAGGTCGGCGGGCGGGGTTTAGGCGCTTCCGCGATCCTGAGGGCTTGCCGGAACCGGGCGCGACCGTGTTCAATGGAGCAACGGACGGAGCCGCCCGCTAAGAGGCGTGCACGGTACGTTTGTCCAATTGGGAGGGAACCAATGCACGTCTTGCCGCGTCTCGCCGCACTTGCCGCGACGGCTTTCTCGTTGATCTTGCCGCTGTCCGGCGCGTCCGCGCAGGACTATCCGAACAAGTCCGTCCGCGTGATCGTGCCCTTCGGCGCCGGCGGTCCCGCCGACGTCTATGCCCGCGTGCTGGCGCAGCATCTCTCGGATGCGCTCAAGCAATCGTTCGTCGTTGAAAATCGTCCGGGCGCGGGTGCTATCACCGGCACCGACGCGGTGGCGAAGTCGGCGCCCGATGGCTACACGCTGCTGCTGATGTCGAACACGCACACCACGAACGAGTCCCTCATCCCGGTCCGGCCCTACCAGTTGATGCGCGACTTCGTTCCGGTGTCGCCGATCAACTATTCCGATCTTTTGATGGTCGCGCATCCTTCCACCGGCGTGAAGGACCTGAAGGAATTCATTGCACTCGCCAAGAAGGATCCGGGCAAATTGAATTATGCTTCCTCCGGTCCAGGCACCCCGTACCACATGGCCGGAGAGCTGTTCAAAGCCATGAGCGGCACCAACATCGTCCATGTGCCGCATAAGAGCTCGGGCGACATGCGCAGCAGCGTCATGGGCGGCCACGTGCATATGATGTTCGACGCCATCACGGTGATGAGGCAAGGCGTCGAAGGCGGTCAGCTCATTGCATTGGGCACGACCGGAAAGCAGCGCTCATCGGTAATGCCGAACGTGCCGACCGTGGCGGAAGCGGGCGTGCCCGGCTACGAAGCGACAATCTGGCTCGGCGTCATGGCCCCAACCGGCACGCCGACGCCGATTGTGGACAAGTTGAATGCCGAGATCGTCAAGATCATGAACCGGCCGGATGTGAAGGAAGCGTGGGCAAAGCAAGGTGCCGTGCCTATGCCGATGACGCCGGCCGAATTCGATAAATACCTGCGGGCCGATATCGCCAAATGGGCGGAAGTGGTGAAGGTTTCGGGCGCCAAGGCCGAGTAAGGCTGGCTGCGCGCGCGGACGTGAATTGCAAGGAGAGGGAATGCTGGAATTGAATGCTGCCCATGAAATGCTCTCGCTGCCGGTCTGGGCGGCGGGGGCATTTCTGGCTGTTTTGGTGGCCGTCTGTGTGATGGCGTTGCGGCGCTCGGCGAATGGCGGATCATTGGCGGCGGTGTTCGGCATCCCCGCGCTGGTCATCATCGCCTGGTCGGCCTGGACATTCGCCGATCATGCGGTTCTGCGCGGGAGTGCTGCGGAGCGCCAAGCACTCGACGCACGCGCCTTGCAGCTCACAGTCAGCGCCACGGCGCCGGGATCGGCCCTTGCCTGTCTCGACGCCGGTGCGGGGCAGGCGGTGGAGACTTCCTGCGAAAAGGCTGTATTTGCCAGCCCTGAGGCGGTGGCGGCGGCAACGGCGTATATCGAGGCGCGGCTGCGCTTTCTGGCCGATGGTCTGGATTACGCCCGGCGCACCGACCGCGGCTATCACACGGCGCTCGCGGGATTACGCCGCGCCATCGAGGCCGATCGCTTCGGCTTTGTCGCGCATGTGCTGGCGACCCGCGATGGCTGCACGGCCGAGCAGTGTGACGCTTTCGCGCTGCTGCGGGACACAAGTATCGTGAAGGCCAATCTGCAAGTGCGCAGCTATGACAAGACCGTGGCCCGATATGCGGCGGGCTGGGCGGAGCAAGCCGATGCGACGCCGGTTGTCACAGGCTCTACCCACAGGCCCGCGGATGCTATCGCTTTGCCGGCCGCGGCGGTGGTGACCAAGCCAATCGATTTTCCCAGCGCCGCCTCAATACCGGCGGTGAGCATCATGAACACGGAACCCGCCGCTAACGCCGCCGCGACGGCGGAGGCTACACCCACCCCGCGCCGTCCGCCTACGCCGGCTGCCAGCGTGCCCGCGCCGCGCACGCCTTGAACGGCGGGCGGCGATGGCTCTGCATCTGATCAAGCTTTGCGTCGGCTGCGATTCCGTCAAAGATCATGAGGATTGGGTCCGTCAGAAGCTGAAGGACCGCAAGAAACGAAAACTCGCGCTCGAATATATCCACACCACGCGGATGGTGCCCAAACGCGCGGACGAACTGATCGACGGCGGTTCGCTATTCTGGGTGATCCGCGGCCAGATCAGTTGTCGCCACCGTCTGCTCGCGGTGCGGCCCTTCGTCGATCGCGAGGGGATCGGCCGCTGCCGGCTGGCGCTCGATCCGGCGTTGGTGCTGGTGGAACCGCGGCCGTTCCGCGCCTTCCAGGGTTGGCGGTATCTGGACGCGAAAGACGCGCCGCGCGATCTCGACAGTGCGGCGCCGGGCGCCGCGACCATGCCGGAGGAATTGCGGCGGGAGCTGCGCGAGCTCGGGTTGTTGTAATTATACGCCGATATTGTCGATCAGGCGCGTCTTGCCGATTTTGGCGGCGACCAGCAGGCGCATCGGCCGTTCCTTGCCTGAGCCTACGCGCATGAGCGTCTTGGCGTGGCGGGCATCGAGATAGTCCAAGGCAAATCCCGCGCGCTCAATGGCGACGCGGCCTTCCGCCAAGACGCCGCCGATCGGGCGGCCTTTTTTTATCTGCTCCGCGCATTGCAGAAGAACGCGATGCAGGACGGGAGCGGCGGCGCGTTCCTGCGGCGAGAGGTAGACGTTGCGCGAGGACATGGCGAGACCGTCCTTTTCGCGGACGACCGGAATGCCGGCAATCTTCAACGGAAGATCAAGATCGCGCGCAAGCCGCGTGACGACCTGAAGCTGCTGATAATCCTTTTCGCCGAAGACGGCCACGTCGGGCAGGCATTGCAGGAACAGCTTAGCCACGACGGTGGCGACGCCACCGAAGAAATGTGGCCGGAAGGCGTCTTCCAGCCCGGCGAGGGCCGGTCCTTCCGGCACGAGGCGGGTCGCGAAACCTTCCGGATACATCACCTGCACGGAAGGCGCCCATACCAGGTCCACGCCTTCGCGCGCCAGCGCGGCCAAGTCTTCGTCGAAGCGGCGAGGGTAACTGGCCAAATCCTCGTGCGGGGCAAATTGCGCGGGATTGACGAAGATCGAGACAACCACGCGGTCGGCCATGCGTTTTGCGCGGCGAACCAGGGCGAGGTGGCCAGCGTGAAGCGCGCCCATCGTCGGCACCAGCGCCACGGTTTCAGCGGCGGCGCGAAAGCGCCCGATCGCGCGGCGCAACGGCTGGAGTGTGCGTACGACAATTGGCCGATTTTTCATGGGTTCCGCCGGGGCCTGGAAAGTGCCGTCAAACCTAGCAAAGTAGCCGGTCGCCAGCTACGGGCGGGGTTAATTATGAATGTGTGCATATTGAGTTAATTCTTGACCAGCACAGCAAAAAAATCGAGAATTGAAATGCCTCGGGGGAGCGTGTGTATATGGGTATCCAGGGGGGCTTTGGGCGGCCCAAATCCGCCCACGTAATCGTGCTTGGTAACGAGAAAGGTGGCTCGGGTAAGTCCACCACCGCCATGCACATCGCCGTTGCCTTGATGAAGGCCGGCCAGCGCGTCGCCACGATCGATCTCGATTCCCGGCAAAAGAGCTTCACCCATTACGTGGAAAACCGCCGCGATTGGGCGAAGCGCGCCAACGTCCGGTTGGGAGTTCCCGCGCATTACTGCATCGCGCGCGGAACCAGCATCAAGCTCGACGAGAACGAGGCCGTGGAATTTAGCGGCTTCGCCGAAGCGATCAGCGCGGCCGAGAAATCTCATGATTTCATCGTAGTGGATACGCCGGGTACCGATAACTATCTCATGCGCCTCGCGCATTCGATGGCGGATACGCTGGTCACGCCGCTCAACGACAGCTTCATTGATTTCGACGTGCTTGGCACGGTGGACCCCACCACCTTCGCCGTAACCGGCCAAAGCCAGTATGCGGAAATGGTCTCGGATGCGCGCCGCCAGCGCCGGTTGATCGACGGGCTGCTGCCCGAATGGGTGGTGGTGCGCAACCGTCTCTCGATGCTTGGCTCGCGCAACCGGCGCTTGGTCGGCGAAGGTCTGGACGAACTGGCGCTTCGCCTCGGCTTCCGCTTCGCCGACGGCTTCGCCGAGCGCGTGATCTACCGAGAATTCTTCCCCCGTGGCCTCACCGCGCTTGACGATCTCGACGAGACGACGCTCGGCACCCGGCCGAACATGTCGCACGTCACCGCCCGGGAAGAGGTCACCCAACTGCTCTCGGCGCTGAAGCTGCCGATGGACGAGCGCGGCCTGAAGCGCTCCGCAGCCCGCGCCGAATGGCGGACCGCCGTCACCGAGCCGCTCGAAATGCACGACATGCTGGCCTGAGGGCCGGCGGAGGAACTACCGGACTGTCAGATATTTCGTCTTGCCGGGCGGGTCAGGTTGAGGGTTGAAGCCCTTGGCCTCTCCCGGCGTCGTCGGCTTTTTGCTCGATGACTTGGTGGACGAATCTTTTTTCGTGGACTTGCCCGGAGGATCGGGTTGCGGATTGAAGGCGTTGGCGGACTGAGCCGTCACGAATAGCCCGGCGGCGATCGCCGCCACGCATGCTGTGAATTTCCTCATGTCACCCTCCCTGGTGATCGGCAGGGCCGATGTCTCCATCCGCCGTAATTCGTGGATGGCCGCTCCCAACGGCGTTGCAATTTAGCTCAATTTTCCAGTCTTGTGCGGTTAGACTGAACGACTTCGGTTTCCGCCTTCCAGCCAGGAAACCGGCCATTGCGCCCGCTGCACGAGGGGACCACCTTAGGAGCGGGCGACCATCGCGGAAGAGGCGCGGCTCCATGAGCAAGCAACGGCCCGGCACAGGGCCGGACACAGGCAGCAAGAACGAGGTGGCGCAAACCTCATCCCGCGCGGATATCGACGCGTTTCTCACCCAGGTGCGCACGCTCACCTCCACCACGGCGCCGGGCCAGCGCGGCCGGCTGATCTTTGCGCTCGATGCCACCATGAGCCGGCAGCCCACCTGGAACACGGCGCGGCGGTTGCAGATCGAGATGTTTGCTGAAGCCGCCGCCGTGGGCGGGCTTGACGTGCAACTCGTCTACTACCGTGGCTTGGCCGAGTGCCGGGCGTCGGGGTGGGTGTCCGAGGCGGAGCGGCTCGCGGGCCTCATGGAACGCATCGACTGCCGGGGCGGGCATACGCAGATCGGAAAAATCCTCAGTCACGCGCGGCACGAAACCCAACGCATGAAGGTGCAGGCCCTGGTCTTTGTTGGCGACGCCATGGAAGAGGCGATTGATGATGTGTGCAGTTCCGCGGGCGAGCTCGGCCTGCTTGGCGTTCCCGCTTTCATGTTCCAGGAGGGGGACGATCCGGTCGCCGAACAGGCGTATCGGGAGATCGCCCGGCTGACGAAGGGCGCCTATTGCCGCTTCGATCCCGGCGCTGCGCAACAGTTGGCCGAGCTGCTGCGGGCTGTTGCGGCCTATGCCGCGGGCGGGCTGAAGGCGCTGGCGGACGTTTCGCGCCGCTCCGGCGCCGCAACGCAGAAGCTGCTGGAGCAGTTGAGATAGCCATGCAGGTGTTGATCCTCGGGACAGTCGTTCTCGTTCTGGCGCTATGGGCGCTGAACGGATTCGCCAAAATGGACACGCGGCAGCTCGTGCGCATCGCGCGGCCGGCCGGAGGCATCGGCGCGCTGGCGCTCGCGGCTTTTCTCGGCGTGCGCGGCGAACTGGCAGTGGCGCTGCCGCTGGGATTTGCCGGTCTCAGCCTGCTCGGCTGGCTTCCGTTCGGTCCGGCCGGATTTGGCCAGCGCACCAGCAAGAGCCCGCGCCAGGTCTCGCGCGTGCGCTCGGCATTCCTGGAAATGGAACTCGATCACGACACTGGCGCCATGCGCGGGCGCATTCTGGCGGGCCCGCATGAAGGCGTGCCGCTGGAAGCGCTCGACGTTCCGACCTTGGTGAGCTTCCTCGCGGCGATCGACGAGGAGAGCCGCGCGCTACTCGGCGCTTATCTGGACCGCCGGGAGCCGCGCTGGCGTGAACACGCGCAAGGCGATGCGGCAGCGGGGCAGGGCGCGCCGCCGCGCTCCGGCAAAATGACTGAAGAGGAAGCCTATCAGATCCTTGGCATTGAACCCGGGGCGAACGCGCAGGAAATCGGGCGTGCCCACCGCGCGCTCATGAAGAAACTGCATCCCGACCAAGGGGGGTCTACGTACCTCGCGGCCCGCGTGAACGAGGCCAAGGACATTCTTCTTCGCCGCCATCGCTGATGCACTCCTGACGCAACATCACAGCGAGCGGCTCCTGTCGTTTGACGTTTTCCTGTTTCGCGCCGGCCCTAGTTCTTCAGGGTCAGGCAGGCGATGTCGTTTTTCTTGAGATATTGGCAGACCGCGTCGGCCTGATCCTTGTCGAGGCCGGCAAAGCGGGCGCGGTAGAGGGTCTTATCGCCCTTGGTGACGCGCTCGGTGAAACCATTGGCGATGCCGAGCAGGGACTTGGCGCGGCTTTGCGCGGAGGCGAGCCGCTGTTTGGCTTCCTTCTCCTGATCGAACGCGCCGATCTGGATCATCCAGCCGCTGCGGTGGGGCTCGGCGGGGGCTGCCGCGGGGATGGCGGTTGGGGCGATATGCGCTCCCGGCGCGGCGGAAGCGACCCTGACCGGCAATACGCCGAGCACGCCCGGTTGCGGGGCGGGAGGACGAGTTTCCGCGTAGCCGAGTTCCGGTCCGGCTTCCGTGTGCGCGATGTCGGCGGGCGGCACCGGCGACTGGCCGCCAAGCGTGGCGATCTTCGTCGGCGCGGCTTTGACCGAAACGGTCTTCACGGAAATGGGTTGCAGCGGATCGTCCGACCCCGGCACCGCCGCGGGCGCCGAGCGCGGCACGGGAATGGCGGACGTGGGGGCGGGATCTGCCTTGGCCGGCGAGATGACCGCGGCGGCGATGCGTTGCGCGGGCGAGGGCGCGGCAGGTTCCTTGGCTTGGGCGAGCACGGGCTGCTTGACGGAAGCGACGCGGACATAATTCTCGAGCAGCTCGCGCATCCGTGCGTCGCGCGCGCTGGCGCTGTAACCGCCGAGCACGACGGCGACCAGATGGCGATTGTTGCGCTTCATCGAGGTCACGAGATTGAAGCCGGATGCGTTGATGAAGCCGGTCTTGATGCCGTCCACGCCGGTGACTTTTCCGAGCAGGCGATTGTGGCTGCTGATTGAATTTCCGCGGAAGGTGAAGCGGGTGGTGGAGAAATATTTGTAGTATTTAGGAAACCGCTCCTGGATCACGCGGCCGAGCAACGCCTGATCGCGCGCGGTGGTGATCTGCGCGTCGTCGGGGAGGCCGGAAGCATTCATATAGACGGTGCGGTTCATGCCGATGCCGCGCGCCTTACCGGTCATCGCCTTGGCGAAAGAATCCTCGCTGCCGGATATCGCCTCCGCGATCACCACCGCCACGTCGTTGGCGGATCTGGTTACGATGGCCTTGATGGCATCTTCGACCTGGATCGTCTGCCCCGGTTTCAAGCCAAGCTTGGAGGGCGCCTGCGCGGACGCGCGCGCGGAAACGGGCAATTCGGTGTTGAGCTTCATCTCGCCCGACTCGAGACGCTCGAACAGCATGTAGAGCGTCATGATCTTGGTGAGCGACGCGGGATGGCGCGGGCTGTCGGCCGCGGTGGACTGCAAGACGCCGCCGGAATTGGCGTCGACGACGATGTCGGCATAGCGGGGAGAATAGGTTTCCGCGACGGTGGCCTTGGCGGGGGCGGCCTTCGCGGCTGCTGGGCGCGCGGGTTCCTTCTTCTTGGAACGCGCATCGGCGACATCGGTGGTGACCGAGAATGCCGCAACCACAGCGATGAGACTAAAAACGCCCCGGCGAAGCCTGCGTGAGGCTCCGAAACCCTTTATACGCATCGTTTCCCCGTCCCCGATCCGCTGGCGCCCTTTGGCACCGTTTCCCTGTCTTTTTCCTGGTCCGGTGCGGAGGGAATGTCGACGCAAGCACGGCGGGACGCCTTAAGGCGCGGCGCCGTTTTCGACACTCAAAACGGGTAACTCCCCTCCACAACGGGCCGGCCGCCGTCCCGACGGCACAGTCAGTCAGCCTAGGCGGACCCCCTTGCCAAAGGGTTAAACGATTTATTGAGGCTATTGCAAGGCCTTAGGGGGTCTATCTGACCGGAAAGGTTACCGATGCGCGGTCAGGAATCCGTCCACCAGAGGGACCCAAACCCCCACCGCGTCAGCGTTTTCAATAAATGTATGGCCGTCCGCGCCCAAGGGCGGCAGCAAGCGGTAATCGGCGCGGCCACCGGTGCCCTGGAAGGCTTCCGCCATGCGCTTCGACAGGGCAGGCCCGAAGAAGCTGTCATTCTCGGCATAGAGCCAAAGCGTCGGAATGCGCGCGGAGCGGCCGAACTCACCCGCGGCGGCCACCAAACGGTCGGGCGCGCAGTTGGTGTCCGGTCGGCCGTCGGCGCGGCCGCCGCGGCCCCCGGAGAAATTGACGACGGCGCGCACCATGGGCGGATTGCGGCTGGCCAGGGCGAGCGCGCCCCAGCCGCCGGCGGATTGGCCGACGACGATCACGCCCGACTTGCGCACGAAAGGCTGCGCGACGAGGTAGTCGATCGCAGCCTGGATGCTGTCCGCAGTAGCAGCGCCGGCTTTTTCATAATCGGGATTTTCGCATCGGCCCTGATCTTCGAAATAGGGCCCTCCGGTTGCGCCATGTCCGCCGCGTATCGGTAGCACGACCGCGTAGCCGCGTTCGAGGAACCAGCGTGACACATGTTCATAAAGCGATGGCGTGAACTGGCCGCGCAAAAATGAGCTTTGACTGGAGCCGTGATTGATGACGGCGAGCGGGAAGGGACCGGGGCCGGGCGGCCGCAGCACGGCCGCATGCATCAGCAGGCGTTCGCCCGGCAATGGGATGAGCCAGAGCTGGAGCCGCCAGGCGCCTTCCTCCGATCCTTGCGGGCCCGGCATTTGCTGGCCGGTCTCGAAGGCTTGCGGCCCGGGCGTCAACGCGAAGACGAAAAGCAAGAACGCACCGGCCAGCGTTATCGCTCGTCCGATGCGTCCCATGATTGTCGGCCTCCGCCGGCGCGGAGATTACTTCGCGAGCCTGAGCTGCGACAGGTTCGTGCCGATGGTGTTGAACGTCGTCACCATCTGGTTAGCGGAATCCAGCGCAAAGAACTTCGTCGAGTCCGTGGCGCATTTTTTCAGAATTGCCGAGGTGGGATCGCCGTTGCCCTTGACCTGCACCGCGTAGAGAGTGATGCCGGCCGCTTTGATATTGGCGCAAGCCTTCTCCGTGCGGGCGTCGATCTTGGACGAGTCCGTGGTCCAGCGGTTCACCGTGTTTAAGCCGTCGGTCAGCAGGATGATGACCTGCTTGACGTCCTTCTCCGGCGCAGGCGCGTTGAGCGGGACTCCCTGCGTCAGCGCCTGCCAGCCCCAGGCCAAGCCGATGGTCTGGTTGGTACTACCGACCGGATTCATTGCGTCGATTTTCTTGTTCAGCGCCGCCCAGTCGTAGGTCAGCGGCAGCACCGCTTCGGGACAATTCTTTTCGTAGACCGCGGGGAACAAGGTTGACTTGTTACTTGTCACCGGAACGGTATTGAGCACGTCGTAATCCTGGTCGCGGTCCATCACGCAACCTTGCCATTTGCTCTTGTCGACGGTCTTATCCTTATCCTTATCCTTGTCCTTATCCTTATCCTTGTCCTTATCCTTGTCCTTGTCGTCCCAGCCGCCGCCGCTCGAGCTGCTACCGCCTGAGCTTGAGCTGCTGCCCCAGCCTCCACCGCCGGTGGCTTCAAAATTGCTCCAATCGAGCCAAGCGGCGTCCTTGTTGTCCTTGCCCACGTTGACGACGTTGGCAAAGGGGACGATTGCGACGCGAACGTCGCCGTCCTTCTGCGCGGCGGCTTGCAGCTGCTTCAGCAGGTTGCGAGATGCGGTCTTGAGCGCGCCCATCTTGCCGCTCGAGCTCATTGAGCCGGTGTTGTCGAGAACAAGCGTCACCCGCAGCTTGGACGTGCCCCAGGCTACCGTCGAAGAGGAGAGGACGTGCACCTCCGAGAAGCCCATGACCTGAGTGAATTCAGTCTTGATAATGGTGCTGCCGTCCACCGTCACGGCGGAGCCGCCGTCGGTCTTGTAGCTGGCAGTGATCTTGGTGGACTTCGCTTCGGGATGCTTGAACACCGCATCGAAATAGGCCTGGGCCGAGGTCTGCAATTCATCGGCGCTTTGCGTCGCGGCGCTCTTGGAAATCATCAAAGCCGTCGCGTCGAGCGACGATTGCAGATCGGCCTTGATCGCGTTGGCGCGGCTGTAATCGACCGCTGCGCCGATGAGGCCCACAATGGGCAAGCTCGCGAGCGCGAAGATCACCGCGATGTTGCCGTCGCGGGCCGTGGCGAAATGCCGAACCTGGCTGCGCAATCGGGCGGCAAGAGATTTTCTGGCCATGGCCATCACCTGAAATCCTGTTCAGTCATTAGGCTGTGATCGTGAATGAGACATGTGAAAACAGCGTAAAGTCTAACGCGGAAAGTACCGTGCATTGGTGGGGAGTTGGAAAGGCAGGCGGCTGTCAGTGTTTATGGAAAATTTTTTCAAATTCAGCTCACGCGATTTTCACCTTCCCGTAGACCATTCATTCATCTTATCCATCAGTCCTTCGCACGCATTTTTGAGCCTCGCGGGCATCTGGTGAAGCGCGGGCAGCGGGAACTCTGGCGTAACACCCCGCGTTTCGCTCACATGCAACAACAGCGGAGGTTTTTTATGTGTCACGGCAAAATCATTATGGCGATCTGCGCAGCGGCGGCGGTCGCAGCGGCATCGCCGCCCGCATTGGCCAAGGGCCCCGGCGCGAAAGTGGATAAGGGCCAGGCTGCATTTGCTTCGTCCCGCTTTGAAAACAAAACGGGATTCTCCGGCAGCACTCCGCCGGGCTGGAGCCAAGGCAAGAAAAAAGGTTGGCATTGCGCGGTCGGCACGGCCAATTGCAAGCCGCCGGGCCTTCGCCGTTAGCGCGGCGCAAACCGGCGAGGGCGCTTATTTGGCGACGCGCAGATTGGCGAGATTTTGCGCGATCGAGCTGAACACGCCGTTCAACTGGTCGGCCTGCTGCACGTCGTAATACATGTCGGGCTTGGTCGCGCAGCCCTTCAGCAGCGCAGCATCGCCGTTGATGACGCGCACGGTGTAGAGGCGGACATTGGCGGCCTTGACGTTGTCGCAGGCTTTTTGAGTGCGCGCATCGATCGAGGAAGCGCTCGAGGTCCACCGGTTCTGCGTGTTTTCGCCGTCGGTCAGCAGGATGATGACCTTGTCGAGATCCGTGGCGGCGGCGGGCGCATTAAACGGCAGGCCGGGCGATAGCGTTTGCCATGCCATCTGTAGACCAATGGTGACATTGGTGTTGCCCGTCGGCGTCATCGCGTCGATCTTGTTGTTGAGCGCGGTCCAGTCATGGCTCAGTGCCATCATCGACGTCGAGCAGGCAGAGGCCTGGTGGGCGCGGTACTTGGTTGACGCAGTGCTGCCGGGCGTCGTGTTCAATACGTCGTTGTTCTGGTCGCGATCGTTGACGCAGCCGTTCCAAGTACTGTGGCTGTCGGGCGTCCAGGTCTTACCGGCCGAAGTGCATTCGCTGTAGGTATCGTACCACGATTTGCTGCACTTCCCGTTTGCTTTGTCCCAATCCGCCCAGTCGATCCAGCTCGCGCTGGCGTTGCTGGTGCCGACGTTCACGTCGACGGCGAAGGGCACGATGGAAACCTGGATGTCGCCTGGGACCTTCTCGGCGTCCTTGAGCGTCTTCAGCAGATTGTGCGCGGCCGTCTTCAGCGCGGTCATCTTGCCGTTCGACGACATGGAGCCGGTGTTGTCGAGCGCAAGGGCCAGGTTGAGTTTCTTGATGCCCCAAACCACCTCGGAGTTCGCGGAGAGGTCGAGCTTTGTCTGGCCGATGATCTGGGTGAAAAGCGTATCGACCGAGGCCGTGCCGTTGAGCGTCAGCTTGTAGCTGCCTTGTGAGGGCTGATCCAAGACTGCCGTCACCGCAACGTTGTTAGCCTGCGGAGAATTGAACACAGCCTTGAAATATTCATTGGCCTTTTGATTAAGAGCGACGCCGGAGAGGCCCTGTACATTCTTCGACAGCATCAGGCCGGTGGCGTCGAGCGCGGATTGCATGGCGCTGTGAGTCGTGGCGGCCCGGCTGTAGTCGACGGAGGCGGCGACCGCCCCCATGATCGGAATGATGGAAAGAGCGAGGAGCGGCGCGACGCCGCCTTTGCAATCTCTGAGAAAACGGCCCAGCAGCATCGGATGAGCCCCCCTTCGGAAAATCCCTGTTCGTATTTCTGCCCATCATTGGCGAGGGAACTTGAAAAATTGTGAGGATCACTGCGCAAATTTGAGACAATTTTGCCTCGAATCGTTCCGAATTGGGTTGAGATTGCTTAACCAATACCCACATCGGGGGTCCCTGACCCGCTCGTGGTTTGGGCGGACATGGCCGCGTCAAGGAAGGAACTGGAACCGCGCTCGCCCGATCCTTATGATCGGGGGTCCAAGGGTCTGGCGCCGGCCGGGGCGTCCGCCGCCGAGGCCCCGCAATGCAAGCACTCACGCCGCCATGGTACCCGCGAACGAAAAGATGTCAGACGTCGAGAGCCGGCCGCTTCGGAGAGAAGCGCGCATGGCCGGAGATGAGCGCAAGCGGAGGGGAGAAACCGGTCCGGGGACCGCGATCATCACCAAGACCAGGCCGCAGACCAAGCGGCCGAACATGTATCGCGTGCTTATCCTTAACGACGATTACACGCCCATGGAATTCGTCGTTCACGTTCTGGAGCGATTTTTCAACAAGGACAGCGAATCCGCGCACCGGATTATGATGCATGTGCATAATCACGGGGTGGGCGAATGCGGCGTCTATACTTACGAGGTGGCCGAGACCAAAGTGACGCAGGTGATGGACTTCTCGCGCAAACACCAGCATCCTTTGCAGTGCGTGATGGAAAAGAAGTGACGGGGGCGTTGAAAGTGAAGGGACGTTGATGCCTAGTTTCTCCCGCAATCTCGAGCAGTCGTTGCATCGGGCCTTGGCGCTTGCCAACGAGCGTCACCACGAATACGCGACGCTGGAGCATCTTCTGCTGGCGCTGATCGACGATCAGGACGCCGCAGCGGTCATGCGCGCCTGCAATGTCGATCTCGACAAGCTGCGCCGCAGCCTGGTCGCCTATCTGGAATCGGAACTGGAAAATCTCATCGCCGACGGCAGCGACGATTCAAAGCCGACGGCCGGATTCCAGCGCGTCATCCAGCGCGCGGTGATCCACGTGCAATCCTCCGGCCGCGAGGAAGTCACCGGCGCCAATGTGCTGGTCGCCATCTTCGCCGAGCGCGAGAGCCACGCCGCCTATTTCCTGCAAGAGCAGGACATGACCCGCTATGACGCGGTGAACTACATCAGCCACGGGATCGCCAAGCGTCCGGGCCTGTCGGAAGCGCGCCCGGTGCGCGGCGTGGAAGAGGAAACCGAGACCAAGACCGGCGACGAGCCCAAGAAGAAGGGCGACGCGCTCGAGGCCTATTGCGTCAACCTCAACAAGAAGGCCAAGGACGGCAAGATCGATCCGCTGATCGGCCGCGACGTTGAGATCAGCCGCTGCATTCAGGTTCTTTGCCGGCGGCAGAAGAACAATCCGCTGTTCGTGGGCGATGCCGGCGTGGGCAAGACCGCGATCGCGGAAGGTCTCGCGCGCCGCATCGTGCACGGCGAAGTGCCGGACGTGCTCAAGAACGCCACGGTGTTCGCGCTCGACATGGGCACCTTGCTGGCCGGCACGCGCTACCGCGGCGATTTCGAGGAGCGCCTGAAGCAGGTCATCAAGGAGCTTGAGGCCTATCCCGGCGCCATCATGTTCATCGACGAGATCCACACGGTGATCGGCGCGGGCGCGACCTCGGGCGGCGCCATGGACGCATCGAACCTGCTCAAGCCGGCGCTGGCCGCGGGCACGGTGCGCTGCATCGGCTCGACCACATACAAGGAATACCGGCAGTATTTCGAGAAAGACCGCGCGCTGGTGCGCCGGTTCCAGAAGATCGACATCAACGAGCCGACCGTTCCGGACGCCATCGGCATCCTCAAAGGCCTGAAGCCTTACTTCGAGGATTATCACAAGCTGAAATACACCAATGAGGCGATCAAGGCCGCGGTGGAGCTCAGCGCAAAATACATCCACGACCGCAAGCTGCCGGATAAAGCCATCGATGTGATCGACGAATCCGGCGCGGCGCAGATGCTGCTGCCGGAAAGCCGGCGCAAGAAGACGATTGGCTTGAAGGAAATCGAAACTACCATCGCCACCATGGCGCGGATTCCGCCGAAGGCAGTGTCGAAGGATGACGCCGAAGTATTGCGTCACCTCGAAACGACGCTCAAGCAGGTGGTCTACGGCCAAGACAAAGCCATCGATGCGCTGGCGGCCTCGATCAAGCTCGCGCGCGCGGGTCTGCGCGAGCCGGAAAAGCCCATCGGCTGCTACCTGTTCTCCGGCCCGACCGGCGTGGGCAAGACCGAAGTGGCGAGGCAGCTTGCCGGGACGCTGGGCGTGGAGATCATCCGCTTCGACATGTCCGAATACATGGAGCGGCATACGGTGTCGCGCCTGATTGGCGCGCCGCCCGGCTATGTGGGATTCGACCAGGGCGGGCTTTTGACCGACGGCGTCGACCAGCACCCGCATTGCGTGCTCCTGCTCGACGAAATCGAGAAGGCGCATCCGGACCTGTTCAACGTGCTGTTGCAGATCATGGATCACGGCAAGCTGACCGATCACAACGGCAAGCAGGTCGATTTCCGCAACGTCATCCTGATCATGACGACGAATGCCGGTGCGTCCGACCTGACCAAGGCGGCCTACGGCTTCACCCGCACCAAGCGGGAAGGCGACGATCTCGAGGCGATCAATCGCATGTTCGCGCCCGAGTTCCGCAACCGGCTCGACGCCATCATCACCTTCGCGCATCTCTCGCCCGAGATCATCGCCAAGGTGGTGGACAAGTTCGTGCTGCAGCTCGAGGCGCAGCTCGCCGACCGTGACGTCACCATCGAGCTGTCGGAAGAAGCCTCGAAGTGGCTCATCGATCAGGGTTATGATGAGCAGATGGGCGCGCGGCCCATGGCGCGCATCATCCAGGAGCACATCAAGAAGCCGCTCGCGGACGAGGTGCTGTTCGGCAAGCTTAAGGAAGGCGGCCATGTGCGGGTCGTCATGGTCAAGGGCGAGCAGGGACGGGACGAGCTGGCCTTCGAATATCTGGACGGGCCGGTCACGCCGAAGCCGGAGAAAATTCCCCAGGCTCCGCGGCCGAAGGCGAAGCGGCGCGCGGCTCCGAAGCGGAAGCCTCCGCGCGGTGGCGACGATACGCCGCCCCGGCGCGGCTCCGTGCCGAAGGTGCCGCTGGTGAAAGCCTAGCCGTCCGCTTCACAGGAATCGACTTATCGCGCATTGCGGCGTCTGCCGCGATCGGACATGAATTCCGGTCATGTCTGAGCTTTTGCGCCCTGCGGAACCGTTCTCGCCATGGCCGCCGTTTCTCGCCGGCTTTACGGCTGCGCTCCGCTCGGTCTTCGCCTATGTGCTGTTCGGCACCTTCATCGGCATCGGGGCGCTGGGCCACGATTTCGGCTTTTCGTTGCTCTGGATGCTTCTCTCGACTGCGCTGATCTGGGCGGGACCGGCGCAAGTCATCCTGATTTCCGCCATGGGCACGGGTGCTGCGGCAAGCACAATCGGGGCGGCCGTCGCCGTCTCGCTCAGCAGCGTGCGGCTGCTGCCGATGGTGGTGGCGCTGTTGCCGCTGCTGCGCACGGAAAAGACGCGAACCAGGGACCTGCTGCTGACGGCACATCTCACCGCCATCAGCATGTGGGTGGAATCGCTCCGGCTCTTGCCGCAGATCCCCCGTGAGCAGCGCATCGCATTTTGCAATGGGCTTGGGACGGGATTGCTCGTGCCGTCGCTGCTGGCGACCGGCATTGGATATTATCTGGCGGGTAGCCTGCCGCTCGTTTTCGCCGCGGCTCTCCTTTTTCTCACGCCTTTGTCCTTCCTGCTTTCGGTCACCCGCAACAGCCGGCTGCTGGTGGACCGCCTCGCCTTTATTCTGGGGCTGGGCCTCGGCCCCTTGCTCGCGGCCATGAAGGTGGAGCTCGATCTGCTGTTGTCCGGCGTCGTTGGCGGCACACTGGCCTATGTCGTGTATCGTTTGCGAAAGGCCGCGCGATGAACTCCCTTGTCACGGAATTTTGGCCTTACCTGATGCTCATCCTGGTCGGCTTCCTGCCGAACGAGATATGGCGATTGCTTGGCCTTGGTCTGGCGCGCGGCGTGAATGAGGGCTCGGAAATCCTGGTCTGGGTCGGGGCAGTGGCTACCGCCGTCCTTGCCGGGGTCATCGGCAAACTGATCCTGTTTCCGGCGGGCGCGTTGACGACGGTCCCCATGCCAGTGCGTATCGCTGCGGCCGGATTGGGTCTCCTGGCCTTTTTCCTGATCCGCCGCTCGGTCTTTGCCGGCGTGGTCGCCGGGGAAGCGGCGCTGATCGCCGGCGCCTTGTGGTTTAGTCCTTAAGGGCGGCCGCGAGCTTGGCGGCATTGGCAGCCAGGACCTCGGGCTTTTCCTTCTGGCTCGCCGGCGGCTTCAT
>ORMF010100392.1_pt1 | contig 23917 bp, 22 predicted proteins | sample 1779871 | NCBI WGS metagenome assembly ORMF01 (sample SAMEA104232316, study PRJEB22302) | groundwater metagenome | biome: forest; feature: aquifer; material: groundwater | place: USA | collected 2011-08-07 | depth 5.4 m | reverse complement strand
CGCCGGTCGCAGCGGCGCTTCCCGCGCGCGGTGAAGATCAAGATGAGCAACTACCCCCTCAAGCGGTCGCGGCCCAGGAGACGTCATGTTATCTAAACGGCATTGGGCCTAACCCCCTACGTCGAATGCGTTCCGGTGGACTTGACCAGGTTTGGTGAGAGGGTTCAGCCGCTTTATCCTAATCTATGCTCCCCGCTCCTCCACGACCCCTACAGCGCGCCCGTACCCCGCTCTGCCTGAAGGGGCCCGTAGAACCCAGGGACACCGTGCCAGGGGACCACCGACGCTCTAGGGCGGTCTTGCTGCCGCTGCTCGTCACGCTCTCGACACCGTCCCGGTCACTGCTTCGGAAGAAGTCAATATTTTCAAGCTCCTCCGACCTGGCGTCTCTGCGGCACCGGAGTTGCACCGGGTGTGTCTAGATTCGTAGGTTCGCTCACGGAGGAGGAGACGGCCATTTACACGAACGGGACCACACAAGTGCAACCGGGGAGCCGCGAGAGCCGCGCCGAGTCCGCGCGCCCCAGTCGGGCGTCGAGTTCGGCCACCCAGGACGACCTCCGGGACGCCGTACGGGCGATCACGAGCCGACTAGACGCTGGTAGCAGCGCCGTCGCCCCGCGTGGGGGGGGCCGACGGCCCTTCAAGTTCGAATCCCTGGTGACCCGCGGGTTCCTCACCCGCGACCAGCTGGCCGCCACCGCCGTCGAAGCCAGGGAGCAACAGGCCAGTGTCGAGTCGCTCCTCATCCTCAAGTACGACATCCCGAAGCCTGACATCGGGCTCGCGCTCAGCCTCTTTTACCGCTGTCCCTTCGTCCAGGTCGACAGGCGGACCATCATCTCGCCCGACCTACTGAAGAACCTCAGCGCCGACCGGGTGCGGCGAGGCCGCTGGGTCCCGCTCAGCCGAGAAGGCGACACGCTGTCGGTCCTCCTGTGCGATCCGTACGACCTCCCAGAAGTCGATGCGATCGGACACCTCTTCGCCGGCCACAAGATCAAGCTCGTGGTCGGAATCTCCGACGACGTCGTGCGTCTGATCGACGAGACGTTTCAGGCGGGACCCGCGACGACGACCCGGTTGCTCTTCGAAGACGTCGGATCCGAAGGGAAAGACGCGGAGCCCGACGACGTCGATAGCTCGACGGACGGCGGCATCGGGGATAGCGACGGAACGGTCATCCGCCTCGCCAACCACCTCATCGAGGAAGCCCATCGGGAGCGCGCGTCCGATATCCACATCGAGCCGTGCAGTCTCTCGAAGCAGACCGTCATCCGGTTTCGCGTCGACGGCGTGTGCCTCGAGTACCAGAGGGTGCCGCTCTCCATCGCCCGCCCCCTGGTGGCGCGCTTCAAGATCATGGCGAGCCTCGACATCGCGGAGCGACGAAAGCCTCAGGATGGCAAGATCCACGTGCGCCTGCCCGACGGGGAACTCGAGTTGCGGTTGAGCACCATTCCGACGATCCGCGGCAACGAGGACCTCGTCATGAGATTGCTCGCGCCGCAGGACCTGATCCCGCTCGAGGAGCACGGGCTCAACGAGCGGAACTTCCAGGAGCTGAGTCGACTCATCGTCGCGCCCCACGGCATGCTCCTCTGTGTGGGACCGACCGGCTCCGGCAAGACGACTACGCTCCACGCGCTGCTCAAGGTCATCAACACCCAGGAGCGAAAAATCTGGACCGCCGAGGATCCGGTCGAGCTGACGCAGATGGGTCTCCGCCAGGTGCAGGTCCGGACGAAGATCGGGCTTACCTTTGCTTCGATCATGCGCGCGTTCCTCCGGGGCGATCCCGACGTGATCATGGTGGGAGAGATCCGGGACACGGAAACGGCGTTGATCGCGGTCGAAGCGTCGCTCACCGGCCACTTGGTACTGAGCACTCTTCACACGAACAGCGCCGCCGAGACGATCGTGCGGTTGCTGGACCTGGGTGTGGAGCCGTTCAATTTCTCTGACGCGCTGCTGGGCGTGCTCGCACAGCGCCTGGTGAGGCGCCTCTGCCTCGATTGCCGGGAGCCGTACCGACCGACCGCGCAAGAGCGGGAGCGCCTGATGGGCGCGTACGGGATCGAGGAGGCGGCCGAGATCGGCATGGCGTGGGACGCCGACGCTCCGCTCTACCGCGGCCGGGGATGCGCGAGCTGCCGGGGCACGGGTTACCGAGGCCGCCTCGCCATCCACGAGCTGCTCGTAGCCTCGGACACGATCAAGGACATGATCTATCGACGGGATCGGATAACCGATGTGCTCCGGGACGCCAAGAAGGGAGGGATGACGACGCTCGTCCAGGATGGTGTTCGGAAGATTCTCGCCGGCCTCACCGATCTTTCCGCGGTGGCGTTGGTCGCGAGCCGCTGACCGTCGCCGCGCGAGCGGTGCCTTTCATAGAAACCCACGCCCGACCGCGAGGTCGCGAGGAGGAGAGAAACCGTGGACGTCATGGAATTGACGGATATACGCCAGCGCGCTGTGGCACTGATTCAGGAGACGGGCACGCTCCTGGAGATGATCCCCCAGCTTCTCGACAGGAGCGAGGAGCTGAAGACGCAGTTGGAGGCCGTGTCGAAGGACAGCGAGGGGCTTCGCAAGGAAGTCGCCCCGCTCCGGGCCGAGCTTCAGCAGCTGAGGACGGAACGGGAGGAGATGTCGGACGGCTTGACCGTCATCATGAACGAGATCCTGCGACTGACGAGCAACGCGGTCGCGCTCCTGCAACCCTCGGAGCGTCGGGGCTCGTTCCGGCGGGAAGAGCCCCCTGCCATGGGCAACGGCGGCCCGGCGCGAGCGGCTGCGACGGCTCCCGGACTAGCGTGGAAACGGGACCGGTGATGGAGCATCCGTTAAATGCCCAGCTGCTCCCCGGTGCCGCCGGCGCTGCCGTCACCCTGATGGTGCCCGACGACGTCGCAGGGGGTGACGGTTCAGTGGAGACCTACCGGGCGAGGATCCTGCTCGTCGACGACGAGCCCGCCACCCTGGATCTCCTCGAAGAGTATCTGCGCATCCAGGGCTTCGACGTAGTCACCGCGGGCAGCGGGATGGAAGCCCTCGCCGTGCTCGAGGGAGATCACCCGGACGCCATCCTCCTCGACATGCGGATGCCGGGGATGGACGGCATCGAGACGTTGAAGCGCATCGTGGCACGGACCCCCCGCGTCGGCGTCCTCATGATCTCCGGGAACGACGACGTGATCCTCGCGAAAGAGGCCATTGCCCTCGGAGCGTTCGACTACATCTTGAAGCCGATCGACTTCGGGTACCTGGACCGGGCGCTGGAGAAGATGACGCGGATCGATGCGCCCGTCGTCCCGGTTGGGGGCGCGGCCATCGTGACGAATTCCGATTCGGTCCCGGTGTCGTCGTACGAACTGGCGCTGGAAGTGTGTCGGGTCACCCGCGCGATGTTACCGCCCGCGCGGCGATCGATCGGGTTGGGTATCGAGCGGATTGCCCTCCGGCTGGTCCGCCAGGGCCCGGGGGGCGACCGCCGCAGAGTCTTGCGGTACCTCAACGAGATGCGCGCGCTCCTGCGCTTCGCCAAGGACATCGGCGACATCACGGACGATGCCCACCGGCGGGCGGAGTCTTGTCTCGTGCGGGTCCGCCGCGCTCTCGGCGCGTCGTAGCCGGGCGGCCGGCGCCGCGGCGGGATCGCGTCGGGTCGTCCGGCACACCATCCGCCGGCTCACGCCCTGCACACCGGCGGCGCGATCTGCTTGCCGGCGACCCGGAAGAAGCGAGGGAGCGCCGCGAAGCGTTCGCTTCACGGCGAGCCGCGGTACGACATCCCGGAGATACTCCTGCGGACCAGCGGCCGTCGCTTTCGGAAAGAAGCGAGTGGGTGGCGAATTCTCGGAACGCAGGGGCGCTCGATATCAAGTTCGAGAACGTTCCCGACGCGGCAATTCGTCGCGCAGATCGTGCCGGAAGTCGATCGCCGCCGATTCTCCGAAGCCAAGAGGCAGCTTCGCCGGATCGAGCTCGCCGACCTCGGCGGAAACGGCATCGGGCGCAGGTATCGAGTCGCGGATTGCCGCCAAGGAGTAGAGGATCCGACTCGCAGACACTTTTACTTCTTCGAGATCATGGGCCGCGGGTTCTTCGCGCTCCTCGTCTACTTCGCACTCATCGTGACGAGCGGCGGGCCCGGGCGCCGGGCGTCCGGGGAGCGGGGGTCGCGCAGCCAGGCCCCGCGGCGCAGGAGGGGCGCTAGTGGCCCAGGAAGATGCGCTTGACCTCGGAGGACGCCAGGAGATCGGCGGAGGGGCCTTCGAGGATGGCGCGGCCGGATTCGAGGATATAGCCGCGGTGGGCCATGCGAAGCGCCAGCTCCACGTTCTGCTCGATGAAGACCACCGTGATGCCGCGCTCGCGGTTGATCGCGGTCAGGACTTCGGCGATCTGCTCGATCACGCGCGGCGCCAGCCCCAGGAAGGGCTCGTCCACCATGAGCAGCGCGGGGCGCGCCATGAGGCCGCGGCCGATGGCGACCATCTGCTGCTCGCCGCCCGAGAGCGTCCCCGCCATCTGGGTCTGCCGCTCCCGCAGGTGCGGGAAGAGGGCCTCGACGTCGGCCAGCGTTTCCTCTCGTCGCGCCCTGGCTCCCGGGTGATAGGCGCCCAGCAGGAGGTTCTGGCGCACCGTCAGGTACGGGAAGAGCCGGCGGCGCTCCAACACGTGAGCGAGGCCGAGCCCGACGATCTTGTGGGGCGGCAGGCTCTCGATGCGCCGGTCTCCCAGGCTGATCTCTCCCGAGCGGGCGCGCACGAGCCCGGAGAGCGTGTTCATGAGCGTGGACTTGCCCGAGCCGTTCGGCCCGAGGATCGCCACGACTTCGCCCCGGCGCGCGCGGAAGGAGACGTCCCAGAGGATCTGGTAGTCGCCGTAGAGGACGTCGAGGCCGCGGGCCTCGAGGGCGGTGCCGCCCAGAGCGTCAGCGGACATAGGCTTGTCCCAGGTAGGCCTCGACGACGCGCGGGTCACGGCCGACGGCGGCGGGCGGCCCGTCGGCGATGACCTCGCCCAGGTGGAGCGCCACGATGCGCCGCGAGACGTCCATGATCACGCCCATGTTGTGCTCGATGACGACCAGCGTCGTGCCCGCGGCGTTGAGTTCCCGAACGAGCGCGACGAGTCCCGGGATGCTGCCGAGGTCCACGCCGCCCGTCACCTCGTCGAGGAGCAGAAGGCGCGGCTTGGTCGCCAGCGCGCGGGCCAGCTCGAGGCGCTTGCGCTGGCCGGTCGAGAGCACGCGCGCGTGCGCCTCCGCCTTGTCGGCGAGCCCGACGCGCTCGAGAGCCTCGATCGCCTCCCCGCGGGCGCGCGCGAGGTCGGTCGTCTTCTGGAAGGCGCCGACCATCACGTTCTCGAGGACGGTCATCTGGGTGAAAGGCCTGAGCTTCTGGAAGGTGCGCGCCACTCCGAGCCGGCCGATCTCGTCCGGACGGAGCCGCGTGATAGGGCGGCCGTCCAGCAGGACCTCGCCCGCATCCGCCGGCTGGAAACCTGTGAGGAGATCGAAGAGCGTGGACTTGCCGGCGCCATTCGGGCCGATGATCCCCCCCATCTCTCCCGCGCCGACGCGGAAGGAGATGTCGTTGTTGGCAACGAGCCCGCCGAAGCGCTTCGTGACGCCCCGCACGTCCAGCAACACCCCCTCTCCGGGTCGGTCCATCAACCGGTCCGCCGGCGCCCGCGCTGGGCCAGCGCCATGATGCCGCCGGGTTGGACCACCGAGATGACCATGATCAGGAAGCCGTAGATCAGCAGGTCGATGGCCTTGCCCGTGCCGCCCAGGTAGATGCGCGTCGCCTCGCCCAGTGGGACCAGGATGGCCGCGCCGATGAGCGGTCCCCAGAGCGTGCCCACCCCGCCCAGGACGGCGATCAGGCAGATCAGGATCGAGAGCGACAGCGGCAGCACAGACTCCGGATCGATGAAGAGGATGTACTGGGCGTAGAAGGTCCCGCCCAACGCCGTCAGCGCGGCCGAGACCGCCATCGCCCGCTGCTTGTAGCGGGCCACCGGAATGCCCAGGCTCGCCGCGGCGTCCTGGTCTTCCCTGATGGCGCGGAAGTAGTAGCCGGTGCGCGAGCGCTCGATGCGTCGCGTGACCCAGAGCGCCAGCAGCAGAAGCCCGAGCGCGATGTAGTAGTAGACCTGCTTGTCCCTGAACTGGAAGGCGAGGAGCGAGCCCGTCCGGTCGATGGGGATGAACAGCCCGCGTGCCCCGCCCACCCAGTCCCAGTTGATCATGAAGGTCTGGACGATCTCGCCCACCGCGATCGTCGCGATGGCGAAGTAGTGGCCGCGCAGCCTGAAGACGGGATAGCCGATCACTTGGGAGAGCGCGACGGCCAGCGCCGCCCCCGCCAGCATCCCGGCCCACGGCGTGAGGCCGAGCGTCTTGACGAGCACGGTCGAGGTGTAGGCGCCCGTGCCGAAGAACACCGCGTGCCCCAGCGAGATCTGGCCGCAGTAGCCCGCCAGCACGTTCCACGCCGTGGCGAGCATGGCGTAGAGGAAGATGCGGATCATCACATCGCGCGGGTAGGGGAGCGTGAACACCAGCGGGAAGGTGAGGAGCAAAGCCAGCGCCACGAGGCCGGCCGTGAAGGTGAGCGGCCTGGGCATCAGAATCGCCCGAACAGCCCCTGTGGTCGCCAGAGGACGACCAGCAGATAGACGACGAAGACGGCCACATACTTGAGCGCCGGCGCGATCAGCAGCCCGCCCAGCACCTCGATCAACCCCACCGCTACGCCGGCCACCAAGGTTCCCGGCACATTGCCGAAGCCGCCGAGAGCCACCGTGACATAGGCCAGCAGCGCGAAGGTCGCGCCCACGTCGGGGAAGACGTAGAAGAAGATGGTCAAGAGCGCCCCCGCCACTCCCACGCAGGCCGCGCCGATGCCCCAGCCGAGGGCGAACATCCGCTCCGTGTTGATGCCCATGAGCGAGGCCGCCTGCCGGTCCTGGGCCGTCGCCTGTAGCGCCAGCCCCGTCTCGGTGCGGCTGATGAACCAGTTGAGGAAGACGAAGGCCAGGAGCGCTCCGACGCTGGCCACCAGCTGCGGCAGCCCGATGAAGAGCCCGCCCAGGGAGATGCGCCCCTGCACGAGCGGATCCTTCACGAGATGGAAGTCCACGCCCCAGATCGCCTGCGCCGCCGAGCGCAGGAAGATGGCCAGCCCGAAGGTGGCGAAGATCTGGGCCAGCATGGGCGCGCCCAGCACCCAGCGGATCAGGCCGTGGTAGGTCGCGAAGCCCAGAAGGAACAATGCCGCCGCCGTCAGCGGCAGCGAAACCACCGGATCGAACCGCCAGAGCGCCCAGGCCCAGTAGGTCGAGAACATCGCCAGCATCAGGAACTCGCCGTGGGCGAAGTTGACGATCTCCATGAGGCCGAAGATGAGCGAGAGCCCGGCGGCGATGAGCGCGTAGACGAACCCCATGAGGAGGCCGCTCACGATGCCCTGCAGGAGAACCTCGGCTGTCACGGTGCGCTAATCTAACACCAGCAGGACGCCGATAAGGGCCCATTTGCTTCGTTGGCGCCCTCGGCCGCAGGCTCAACGTACAGGAGTACGCCTCGCCTGCGGCCCTTCGGGCGCCGCCTCGCATCTGGACCCTTCTCGCCGCCCTGCGCGGCCTCGAATGTGGACCTTTTTGAGTGGCCTGGTGCTGTTGGGCTACTTCCTGTCCTTCCAGGGCGTCAGCGGGTAGACGACGTCGGCGGCGGCCAGCTCGAAGGGGTAGATGGTCGCGTATTTCCCCTTCTGGACTTGCTGGAGGATGGCGCGCACGCCGGTGTTCTGGCCCTTCTCGTCGAACTTGACGCCGCTCCAGGGCATGATGAGCTGTTCGGGCGGCATGTTGGTGGCCGCGAGCGCCTTGCGGATCTCTTCGGGGTTGACGCTCTTCGCCCGGTTGATGGCATCCGCCAGCACGATGAAGCCGGTGAAGGCCCGCGCCGGCACGTCGGAGATGTCGCGGCCGCCCGGGTTGTCCTTCATCTTCTTGAACAGCTCATTGATCGGCCTGATCATCGGCTTCTTGTCCGCCATGTCCATCGCGAAGGGCGCGCGCGTGATGTGGCCCTCGGCGTCCTTGCCCATCTCGGTGAGGAAGGTGGGGTCGGTCCAGCCCGCGTTCTGGGCGATCAGCATCTTGGGGTTATAGTCCAGGTTCTTCGCCGTCTTGACGAAGATGAAGGCGTCCGAGGTGTAGGAGGTCGGCAGGAAGACGTCCGGGTTGGCCGCCTTGAGCTTGCCCACCTCGGCGTCGAGACTCGTGGTCTTGGCGCGGTAGGCCATCTTGATCGCCACCTCGTAGCCGTACTTCTTGGCCAGCTCCTCCTGCACCTTGGCCGAGTCCACGCCGAAGAGGGTGTCCTCGTGCATGATGCCCAAGGTCTTGATCTTCACTCCGCGCCGTTTCTCCAGGTCCTTCATGAAGTCGAACATCGCCACGCTGAAATGCCCGTCGTGGGGCGAGGTGCGGAAGAACCACTTGAAGCCGCGCTCGGTGAGGCCGGGGGAGGAGGACTCGGCGTTCAGATAGGGCATGCCGTAGCGCTCGGCCACCTGGCTCGCCGTGGCGGTCACGCTCGAGAAGTAGGCGCCGTAGAGCGCGTGGACCTTCTCCTGGGTGATGAGGCGCTCGGCCTCGGCCTGGCCCACGTCGGGCTTGCCCTGGTGATCCACGATCACGAGGCGGATCTTGGCGCCGCCCAGACCCGGCAGGCCGGCGGTCTTGCCCAGGGGCAGGTTCAGGGTGGAGCCGCCATTGTTGATGATCTCGACGGCCATCTTGACAGCGCTGATGGAGTCGATGCCCACCTGGGCCACCGGGCCCGACAGCGGGTAGAGGACTCCGATCACGACTTCCTTGGGGGCTTGGGCCTGCGCGGGCGCGAACGGCAGCAGCGCCACGAGAGCCAGGGAGAGCAGTCCGATCGCACGTCGCATCACGGGGATCCTCCTCTACGGCTTGATTGAGCCTGCGGGTCGGCAGTGACCGTTCAACTGGCTCGGGAGTGTAGCACAGTCGCGGCGGGCTCGGGCGCTGTCGGGTGACGTAGCCTCCGCGGGGCGAGGGGCGAAGTGTATGCATCAGCGGACATTGACGGGCGGCGCCGATGGGGTTTAGCCTGAACGAGATGGATGCGGTGCCGGTTCCGACCAAGCGCTGGGCGCGGGTGGAATACGAGCGGCTCGTGGATCGGGCCGTCTTCCAACCCGGCGACCGCGTCGAACTCGTCGGTGGTCAGGTGGTCGTGCGGGAGCCGCAGGGGAGCCCGCACGCAGTGGCGGCCGGACTGGCCGAAGATGCCCTGCGCGCGGCGTTCGGGCCCGGCTGGGTGGTATTGTGGGGGCCGGCTGGGCCTGATCGCCACCCTCCACGATCCCGCCGTCATCCGGAAGATCCTCGCGCACCGAGCCCTCTCCCACTCGGGGCAGAGTCCCGGCCCCGCCCCACCCGAGTCCAGCGCCGCCGCGTCCTGATCGGATCGGTTCGGGGGCGCGGCGGACGCCGTCGTCCCGGCGCCGCGAGGTGGCATTCGTGCTGATTCGGCCGGTCCGCCGGCGGGCGGGCATCTGGAAACTTGACTCCTGGGTCCCGGCCCCCTATCGTCGGACACTGATTAGAAACCGGTTTGTTCGAAAGATAGCCACGAAACGAGGTGAGAGAACATGACAAGGACGATTGCGATGGTCATCAGCGCGGCCTTCCTCCTCGGCACGACCGGGTTGGCGGGTGCTCAGACCTCCACGACGACACCAGCTCCGACTACGACGCCGGCTCCGAGCACCACGGCTCCCGCGCCCGCCCCGCCGAAGGCGAGCAGTAAAGACGAGAAGGCGAAGAAGGCCTCGGCTGCCAACGATCGGATGCTCGCCAGCTGCACGGCGAAGGCCGGGACCGACGAGGCCAAGAAGGCGGACTGCCAGAAGAAGCACGACGCCCGCCAGGGGAAGATCGCGGAGAAGCAGCAGCAGATGAAGAAGTAGCTGCCGGGCATGGATGGTGCCGGATGCGCCTACGCTGCGTGATTGGCCGGAGTCTCTATGGTATCGGTGCGAGTCTGCAGCCGGACACGGAACTCCGCTCCAAGTAGCCCCTCGGCACGGTTACTGTCCCGTGCCTCCGTGATCATCCGTGTCCGGCGATCAGTTGGTGCGGGCACGTTCAGGCGTCGAACATCGCAGTGGAGCAGACTGCTGGCGCGCATTCGCTTGCCGCGGCTGCTCACCGAGGTCGTTCGGCGGACCGGAGCAGAACGGAAGGAGAACAAACCCTTGACCAGCTCGACGCATTCCGATCCCGCGGAGCGCAGCCGCCTCCTGCGACTGTTCTACCGTGATTGGAGGCCAACGCGCATCGGCCGCTGGGTCAACCGGTTGGCGAGTTGGTGGTCCGCCCTCGGGCTGTCGTCGAGGGAGATGGCCGTCCTCGAAGTCCGTGGCCGCGCATCCGGCCGGCGACGCTCGACCCCCGTGGTGATCGCAACCGTCGAAGGCAAACGCTACGTGGTATCGATGCTCGGCCCGGGGTCTGGTTGGGTGAAGAACGTCGAGGCCGCTCACGGCGACGCCGTCCTCCGTCAGGGACGCGGGCGCCCCGTCCACCTCGTGGGTGTGCCACCGGCCGAGAGGGCACCCATCCTCAGCGAGTACGTGCGCGTCGCGACGAGCGGCCGCCACCACCTCCCGGCGGCAGTCGCCGCCCCGCTGTCCGAGTTCCAGACGATCGCCGAGCGTTATCCGGTGTACCGGATAGATCTTTCGTAACGCGAAGAGTGGTGGTGTAACGGTCGATCATCTGGCGGCCAGGCGATCACATGCCTTGATCGAGGGCCAGAGGATGGCGGGGCCGGTCGACTGTCCGCGGCACCGCCTAGTTTCAGATACACTTTTCAAGCCGAGCCGCGCATGGGAAGATGATGACGGCGATGGGCACATTCAACATCAACGTTACGGTTGGGAACCTAGATGACCCCGCGCGTAACCGGCGGGTATCAGTGATGGTCGATACCGGTGCTACGTACACCACGTTGCCGCGGGAAATCGTCGAGGACTTGGCGTGCCGGCCGATCGGGTCGCGGCAGGTGGTTCTTGCGGACGGACGCGAGGACGAATGGCCCATCGCCGCTGTGCGGATCACCGTTGACGGCCAAGAGGGCCCCACGTTCTGTCTGATCGGTCCGGCTGGCGGCCCCGCATTGCTCGGGGCGGTTACGCTCGAGGAGTTCGCGATGGGCGTCGATCCCGTGGCCAAGCGACTCGTCCCCGTCCGCAGCTACCTCGCCTGAGTCAACTCCGTTCGTACGCGGGTAGTGCATAAGCTTGAAATCCGGCCGCTCGGTCCGCGTTCTATCCGGTGACGTAGCCCTCGAGGCGGTCGCGGGCGCGCAGCGCGGGATCGCGCTCGGCCGGTGGGCCGTAGCCGCCACCGCCCGGCATCAGGATCTCGATGAGATCGCCCGGCTGGAGCGTCTGCTCGGCCTTGGGATTCGCGGGCGCTTTCCCGTTGATCAGCACCTGTCCCGTGGCGCCGGGCAGGCCGCCGAAGAAGCCCTGGGCGGGGACGGTCGTCCGGTCGCAGAGGACGGAGCAGGTCGCCGGCTCGTCGGAGAGCACGCGAAAGGCCAGCGCCTGGCCCAGGCCCCCGCGGAATCGGCCGTCGCCGCCCGAGCCGTCGCGCAGCGCTTTCCGCTCGACCAGGAGCGGCGCCAGGGTCTCCACGACCTCGACGGGCGTGCCGAGGACTCCGGAGGGAAACGCGGTGGCGCTGAGCCCGTCTTTCGTCGGCCGCGCCCCTGTGCCGCCCGAGCCGAAGAAGGTGTAGACGAAGGGCGTCTTCGCGCGGTCCTTGCCCGAGAGCTGGATGCCCCAGATGTTGGCCGAGCCCTCGGCCATCACGCGGTCGGGCAGGGCCTGCTTGAGCGCGCCCGCCACGACGTGGGGCAGAAAATGGCCGACGACGTGGCGCGCGGCGACGGGCGCCGGGTGGCGGGCGTTGAGAATGCTGCCCTCGGGCGCCGTGATCCGGAGCACGCGGAAGGCGCCCTCGTTGTTCGGCACGTCCGGGCTGACGATCACCTTGACGCCGTAGGTCGTGTAGGCCTCGGTGTAGTTCATCACCACGTTGACGCCGCGGCGGCTCGCGGGCGAGGAGCCGGCGAAGTCAACCCAGAGGCTGTCGCCCGCGATCTCGCAGCGGCACCGGACGGTCAGCGGCTCGCCGAAGCCGTCGGATGTCAGCGAGTACTCGTAGCGCCCCGGCCTCAGGCGGCCGATGGCCTCCCGCATGGCGCGTTCTGTGCGGACGACGATCTCATCCGACAGCGGCTCGAGTCGCTCGAAGCCGAACTCCTCCATGAACTCGAGCAGGCGCTCGCCGCCCACGGCGCCGCCCGCGATCTGGGCGTGGAAGTCGCCCATCACCAGCTCGGGCACGCGCACGTTGGCGCGGATGATGGCCTCGAGCGCGCGGTTGATCCTGCCGCCCTCGTAGAGCTTCATGATCGGGATGAAGAGCCCTTCCTCGTAGACCTCGCGCGCCTCGGCCGAGAGGACGTGACCCCCGATGTCGGCCGAGTGGCAGGTCGAGGCGAAGAAGGCGACGAGGTCGCGTCCGCGGAAGACCGGGCTCGCGATGGTGACGTCGTTGAGATGCCCAGAAGTCTTCCAGGGGTCGTTGGTGATGATCACGTCGCCGGGCTCGAAGGCCTCGACGGGGTAGGCGTCGAGGATGTGCTTCATCGCGAGCGCCATGGAGTTGATGTGCCCGGGCGTGCCGGTGACGGCCTGCGCGACCATCCAGCCGCGCCGGTCGAAGACTCCGGCCGAGAGGTCGCCCGCCTCGCGCACGATGGAGGTGAACGAGGTGCGCATGAGCGCCGCCGCCTGCTCGTTGACGACGCCGATGAGGCGGTTCCAGCAGATGTCGAGCGTGATCGGATCTAACTCAGCCCTCGCCTCACCGCTCTCGTCGCCTGCGGCTCCTCGGCAGCGTTTCGGCTCGAACGTCATCACACTGTCTCCCCCGGCTCGAGGATCAGGGTGAGCCTGCTGTCGACGCTCACGCGCGCGCCGGGCCCGGCCACGGTGGTGGACTCGCGCTCCTCGATGATGACGGGCCCGGCGAAGGCCGCGCCCGGCATGAGCGCGTAGCGGTCGTAGACGGGCGTGTCCACGTAGCCGCGCGCCTCGGGGAAGTATGCCTTGCGCGTGGCCTTCGTCACGGGCGTGGCCGCACCCGCCGCCGGAGCGCCGGGCTTGGGACCGGACACGGAGATGTCGGGCACGGGGCCCGAGACCACGACGCGCCAGTTGAGCGCCTCGATGGGGACGCCCATGGGGATCCGGCTGTAGAGCGCGCGATACGCCGTCTCGAAGTTGGCCGTGATGGCGGCGAGGCGTCCGGCGCCGAGCGGACCCTGAGGTACCTCGACCTCGACCTCGTGCCCCTGTCCCGTGTAGTGCATCTCCGCCGTGCGGCGGATGCGCACGAACCTATCCGGCACTTCCGCGCCGCGCAGGATCCGCCGCCCCTCAGCTTCCATCTCGCCGAAGAGCCCGTTGACCTGCGTCCAGTCCGCGGCGTCGAGACGCTGGGGCGCGGTGCGCACGAAGTCGAAGGCGAGCGGCGCCGCCAGGAGCCCGTAGGCCGATATCGCGCCGGCGCCGAAGGGCACGAGGACGCGCGGCACTTTCAGGATGCGCCCGACCTGCCAGGCGTGCACCGGCCCCGCGCCGCCGAAGGCGAAGAGGGGATAGGCGCGCAGGTCCTTGCCGCGCTCGATGCCGTGCACCCGCGCGGCACCGGCCATGTTCTCGTTGACAACGCGGTGGATGCCCCAGGCCGCGTCGGTCAGGGACAAGCCCATGGGACCTGCGATCTTCTCCTCCACGGCGCGCCGCGCCGCGTCCACGTCGAGGCGCATACGGCCGCCTAGGAAGAAGCCGGGGTCGAGGTAGCCCAGCAGCAGGTCGGCGTCCGTCACCGTCGGCACCTGGCCGCCCTGGGCGTAGCAGGCCGGGCCGGGGTCGGCGCCCGCGCTCTCAGGCCCAACCTTGAGAAGGCCCATGCGGTCCACACGCGCCAATGACCCGCCTCCGGCGCCTATCTCGATCATCTCGATGCAGGGAACGCGGATCGGCAGCCCCGAGCCCTTCTTGAAGCGGTCCGCCCGCGCGACTTCGAACTCGCGGGCGAGGAGCGGCTCGCCGCCGTCTATGACGCAGGCCTTGGCCGTCGTGCCGCCCATGTCGAAGGAGAGCAGGCGCGGCTCGCCCAGCTCGCGCGCCATGCGCGCCGCGGCCAGCGCCCCCGCCGCCGGGCCAGACTCGACGAGGCGGATCGGCACGCGCTTGGCGGTCTCGGGCGTGGCGATGCCTCCGGCCGAGAGCATGACGTAGAAGTGTCCGGGGACACCCAGGTCGTGGAGCTTGCGCTCGAGGTCATCCAGGTAGCGGGACATCAAAGGCATGACGTAGACGTTGGCGCAGGTGGTCGATGTCCGCTCGTACTCGCGGATCTCCGGCACGACCTCCGACGAGCAGGACACCGGCACTGCCGGCAGCAGCTCGGCGCAGAGCGCTGCCAGCGCGCGCTCGTGGGCCGGGTTGCGATAGGCGTGCAGGAGACAGATCGCGACGGCCTCGACGCCTGCGTCCTTGAGCTTGGTGATGGCCGCGCGCGCGGTCGACTCGTCGAGCGGCGTGAGCACGCTGCCGTCGGCCATGATGCGTTCTTTGACCTCGAGTCTCAAGTGGCGCGGCACCAGCGGCGCCGGCTGGTCGATGAAGAGGTCGTACATGTCGTAGCGGCCTTCGCGCCCGACCTCGCCCGCGTCGCGGAAGCCCGCCGTCGTCAGGAGCCCCGTCCGGGCGCCCTTGCGCTCGATGAGCGCGTTGGTGGCGAGCGTCGTGCCGTGGATCAGCGAGCGCACGTCTGCCGCGCGGCCGCCCGCGTCGTTGAGGAGCGTCACCACGCCCTGCTCGACGGCCTGCGAAGGGTCCTTGGGGGTCGTGAGGAGCTTGCCGACCTGAACGGCGCCGGTCGCGTCGTCCACCCACACGAGGTCGGTGAAGGTCCCGCCGATGTCGACGCCGATGCGTGCGTGCCGGGCAGGGGATGTCATGGCGCCAGAGTGTACACGGGTTAGCGACACGGTCAACTGAGACACCTGCCAATGATCGAACTACAGTCTTGCTAGCTCCCGTTTGTCACTGTCGGCGCTCCCCCAGCTATCCTCACGTGCGGTGCCTGGTAGGCGATGGCATCTGCAAGACGCTTGGCGGGGTTCTTCACGCCAAACGTGTGAGTCCTGCCACCGCGCCCTTCAGTCGCCTTACTCCCTTCGTATTTCCAGTCGCCCTTCTTGAGGAAGACCACATCTACTCGCCAAAGCGGAACATCCTTGCCACGCTTTAGCCGTTTCGTCGGATCTACTGCGTAGCGCCAGATGATGTACCAACCCGCGTGGTCGTAGTGAGACTGGATGGCCCAAGGCCGCGAGCTGCCCTTGGACTCAAGTGCTAGCGCTGGGGGCGGGTTCAGTCTACCTTTCAGCGACAGATCAGGAAAGCGTTGCTGGGCCACATCGGGATGCTTATGTCGCTTGTATGGACTTAGCGAATGCAGCGCTCGAACGCCGAAGATCCCTACCAATCCACTGAAGACGTTGGCCTGCTCGAAGTACACGTCCAGCATCTCCTCTGCTTGCTCCTCGACGTATTCGATAGCCCTCCGAATATGTGGTATCCGCAGACCAGTTGGAAGCGGCACTCCCCGATCGAAGCCTTCAGCGTCGCGAGGCATGAATCTAGCGGCTGCCCAGGGAGAAGAGAGTTGGCTGAACTAGTGCCACTTGGCCTCTCTTGTGGGCTCTCGACCTACGCCTTTGCTGTCGTTCGATTTCGAAGCGCGCCAATGCAGGGACCGCGCGCTTTGCGAGCCCAAAGAAGACCGAATCCACCTCTAGGCCAATGCTTTCGTACCCGATCGCCGACGCCGCTGCTATGGTAGAGCCAGCTCCCATGAACGGATCAAGTACTATCCCTCGGCCCAACGGTAGGGCCGCACGCACGATCTGTCGCATGAATGCCTGTGGCTTCAGAGAGGGGTGTGGCGCAATCTTTCTCTCTTCCGGTCGAGTCGGGGAGGACTGGATCACATCAGTAAACGGTGCGGTTTCTGATATCCGTCGTAGTCCACCCGTCTTCCATTTGCGTAGGTTGTCTTGAACCCGACCCTGACAGGGCTTTCGAAATAGCCCCCATGGTTCCCAACATGAACGAGGCATAACCGTCACGCCCGAGAACTCTTGATGCGCGTTCTTGGGCCGATCTCCACCCCTCAAGGTCTGAACCAGCCGGATGATCTCGCCACGCTTTTCAAAGCCGGCCGCGACTAGAGGTAGATAAACCAAATGCGAAAGGAGTGGGTTCGTGGCGACGAAAAGATGACCTCCGGGAGTCAGGATTTTAAAGGCTCGCTCAGCAAAGGTCGAGAAGAAGTGCCTGAGCCGATGGCGATCCCCTAACGTTAACACGGTGAATCTGGGGAGCGGATTTCGCTCGCAACCATCGAAGGACGGTGGAATTCGCCAGACGCCTCCGCGACCCCGACGAAGCTTGGCTTTTTCTTCGGGAGTGTACTCCTTCAAACCATACGGAGGATCTGTAACGATGGCGTGAATGGAGTTGTCTTCGCGGTCGTCCATCCACGCGAGGCAATCGATGTGATGGAGCTGATAGGGAGTGTTATTGAAGCGTCCCAGGGCTTGGCGTGATCTCTTGTGGCTTGCCCTCACGCTTTGGTCTCCACTGCTGGTCATTCTCAATTCTAGCAAGCTGCTCGTCGGGCTAGCGCAAATCGGGATGCGAAGTCACCGCGTCGATTGCGCATGAGCTTACACCACGCGAGTGGGATGTGCGAGCGTCTAAGTTTCTAGACATCAGCCTTCGGCTTGGACGACTCGAAAGGGCTCGGCTGGATGCTGATTTCATGGGATCCAAAGGTAGGGAGGGTCAGACTACGTGCCCAGGTAGGAGGACACGAACGTCCCACCCGTCTCGCGTCCGGCGAATCGGTCGAGGCGGAAGGGGGCCGGGCTCACCGGCGGCGCTTGGCCTACGATCAAGGCCGCCATCATCTCGCCTACCGCAGGGGCGAGCTTGAAGCCGTGGCCCGACATGCCGGCGGCGATGAAGAAGCCTTTCACCGGCGACTCGTCGAGAATGGGCATCCAGTCCGGTGTGATGTCGAAGGCGCCGGCCCAGCCGCGGGTGTAGCGGGCGGTGCCCAGCGCAGGCACCGCACGGCTCGTGCGCTCGAGCACCGCCTCCGCCTCCTCGAAGCCCGGCTCGGTGCCGAGCAGTTCCGGATCCATCGGGTGCTGCGTCTCGTCGTCGGTGAGTGAGCCCGTCAGCGTGAGCCCGCCCGTCTCCGGCTTCACGTAGCTTCCGCCGTGGAGGTCGAGGTAGACCATGTGGGCCCGGCCGAAGCCCCCGTCGCGCTCGAGGACGAAGACCGGATGCCTGCCGATGACGATCGGCAGCTCGACACCTCCGAGGCGCGCGAGGGCAGGGGACCAGAGCCCGGCAGCGTTCACGACGACGGGCGCGACGATCTCCTCGCCGGAGGCCGTCGCGACTCCAGTGACACTGCCGTGGGCCTGGCGGATTGCCGTCCCCTCTACTCCCTGCTCGATGGTCACGCCGCGCCTGCGCGCCGCGCCCGCGTAGCCGGCGGTGACGGCCGAGGGATCCCCGTACCCTGAGCCGGGTTCGTAAAGCACGGCGCCGAGCCCGGCGGGATCGATGCGCGGCTCGACGCGCCCCAGGTCGTGCGGCTCGAGGATCTCGGCGCTGACGCCCAGGCTTTGCTGGAGCGCAAGGGTCTTTTCGAGGGAAGGGCGCATGGCGGTGCCGACACCGATCAGCACGCCGCAGCGGACAAAGCCGGACTCTCCGGCCACCGACTCGCCGAAGCGCTCGAAGACGGCGAGCGAGCGCAGCACCATCTGCGTCGTCTCCGGGGTGGGATAGAGCTGGCGGATGATGCCGACCGAGCGGCCCGTGCCTCCGGCGCCGAGGAAGCGGCGCTCCAGCACCAGGACGCGCTTGACGCCGGCTCCCGCCAGCTGGAAGGCGAGCGAGCAGCCGGTGACGCCGCCGCCGACGATGACGGCGTCGGCGGTCCTCAGAGAGCGACCTCGGTGCCGATGCCTTGCGCCATGGCCCGATCATACGCGAGACGGGCCGCGGCGGCGTCCTCGGGCGGCCAGCCCACAGACTTGAAGAGCGTGATCTCGTCGGGGCGCGTGCGCCCCGGCTTCTTGCGCGCCACGACCTCGGCCAGCTCGGCCCTGACCTGGCGCCGCGTGATGGCGCCCGCCTTCAGCGGGATGAGGAGATCGCCCGCCTCCGTCCACGCGCCGTGGTAGGTGTCCACGACGACGCGCGCGCGCTTGACGGTCTCGGTGTCGACCTCGCGGGTCGTGGGCTTGAAGGCGCCGACGGCGTCCACGTGGGCGCCGGGCCTGAGATCGCGCCCCGCGAAGACGGGACGGGATGAGGTTGTCGCGCACGTCACGACGTCGGCCTGGCGGACCGCCGCGCGCCTGTCGCGCGTGACCTCGACGGGCACGCCGAGGGCGCCGCGCATCCGTGCTGCGAAGGCCCGGGCGCGGGCCGGGTCGCGCCCGACGACGGCGACGCTCTCGACGGGCAGTGCGGCCTTCAGGCAGCGGAGCTGGAACTCGGCCTGGACTCCCGCGCCGAAGCAGGCGATGCGCCGGGAATCGGGTCGCGCGAGATACTTTGCCGCAACAGCCGAGGCCGCGCCCGTGCGGATCGCGGTAAGGAAGCCCGCCTCCATGAAGGCGAGCGGGGCGCCGGTCTCGGGGTCGCTCAGCAAGTACGAGGCGTGGAGCGTCGGCAGCCCGCGCTTCCGGTTGGCCTCGACGACGCTGACGAGCTTCGCGCCGAGCGCCTGCCGCCGGGGCAGGGCCGAGATCATGCCGATGAACACGCCGCCCTTCGCCATGGGTAGGACGGCGCGGGGCAGGGCGGGGGCGCGGCCTGCCGCCGCCTCGCTGAACGCCCCCTGGACGGCAGCGATGACCGACGCGGGATCAAGGACGCGCTCGAGGTCGGCGCGCGTGAGGACAAGCATCAGGCGGCCGTCGCCGCCCGCTTGATCATGCGCTTGATCGTTGCCTCGAGGACCAGCTCGCCGCGCTGGTTCAGCACCTCGTGCTTGTAGGTGACGATACCGCGGTCCGACTTCTTGGTCTCGCGCTTGTCCGTGATCACCACGCGGACATGGAGCGTGTCGCCCACCAGCACCGGCGCCACGATCTTGATCTCGCTGCCGAGGTACGACATGCCGGTGCCGTGGATCAACCCCGTCTGCATGACCAGCCCCTCGGAGAGGGAGAAAGTGAAGGCGCCGGGCGCCGGCTTGCCCTTGAACACCGAGGCCGTCGCGACGTACTCCATGTCGTAGAAGAGCGGCTCGTTGAAGCCGCACAGGTTGACGAAGGCGCAGATGTCGGCCTCCGTCACCGTCCGCCCCATTGTGTCGTACGCTGCCCCGATCTCATGCTGCTCGTACGTCAGCCCCTGTTTGATCATTGGTCTCAGGCCTCCCCTAGGTATGCCCTGCGGACGTCTGGGTTGTCGGCGAGGTCGCGGGCGGAGCCCTCGAGGACCATGTTGCCGGTCTCGAGGACGTAGCCGCGACCGGCTATGGACAGCGCCATGGCCGCGTTCTGCTCGACGAGCAGGATGGTCACACCCTGCCTGTTGATGGTCTGCACGGTCTCGAAGATCTGCTCGACGAGGACGGGCGCCAGCCCCATGGAGGGCTCGTCGAGCAGCAGGAGCCGCGGCTTCGCCATGAGGGCGCGGCCGATGGCCAGCATCTGCTGCTCGCCGCCGGAGAGCGTGCCCGCGACCTGGGCGCGCCGCTCCTTGAGCCGCGCGAAGATCGAAAAGACCCTGTCGATGTCTTCCGGCACGCCGGGATCGGAGCGCGTGAACGCGCCCATCTCGAGGTTCTCCAGCACGGTCAAGCGGTTGAAGATGCGCCGCCCCTCCGGGACGTGGGTGACGCCCCGGCGCACGATAGCGTGCGAGGCCACGCCGACGAGCGAGCCGCCCTCGAAGACAACGTCCCCCTGGCGCGCGGCGAGCATCCCGGAGATGGCCCGGAGCGTGGTCGTCTTGCCCGCGCCGTTGTTGCCGAGGAGGGCGACGACCTCCCCTTGCCCCACGCCGAACGACACGCCCTTGAGCGCCCGGATCTCGCCGTAGGAAACGTGGAGGTCCCGCACCTCAAGCACCGGCGCCCTCCTCCGCCCGTGGCGTCCACTTCCGCCTGCCGAGGTAGGCTTCGATCACGCGCGGGTTCTTCTGCACTTCGGCGGCGCGCCCCTCGGCGATCTTCTCGCCGTAGTCGAGCACCGTGACGTGGTCGGACACCTCCATGACCACGCGCATGTTGTGCTCGATCAGGAGGATGGTCAGGCCGAGGTCGCCGACGAGCCGCCGCAGGAGCGCCATCAGGCTCCGAGCCTCGCCCTGAGTCATGCCGGCTGTGGGCTCGTCGAGGAGGAGCAGGGCGGGCTTCGAGGCCAGCGCCCGGCCGATCTCCAGGCGCCGCTGGTCGCCGTAGGGCAGGTTGCGCGCCAGCTCGTTGGCGCGGCCGCGCAGCCCCACGATGTCGAGCAGCTCCGCGGCCCGCGCCCAGAGGGCTCCCTCCTCGCGCTTCCAGTGCGGGTTCCGGCTGAGCGCGCCCCAGAAGCCCGAGTTGACGCGCGCGTGCATGCCCACGAGCACGTTCTCGGCGGCCGTCATGTTCTTGAAGAGCCGGATGTTCTGGAAGGTGCGGCAGACGCCGAGCGCCGTGATCTGGTCGGGACGCAGTCCCATGAGCGGGGTGCCCTGGAACCGGACGGCGCCCTCCTCGGGCACGTAGAGCCCGGTGAAGACGTTGAAGAAGGTGGTCTTGCCCGCGCCGTTGGGGCCGATGATGGACGCGATCCGGCCCTCCTCGAGATCGAAGTCCACGTTGTTGAGCGCGGTCAGCCCGCCGAACTTCTTTGTGACCCCGCGCGCCTCGAGCAGGACGGCCATCTCAGGGCTCGTGGAGCTTGCGCGTGCGGCGCCGCGCAGGCAGGATGCCCTGCGGGCGGAAGATCATCATCAGGACCAGGATGAGGCCGAAGACCATGCGCTCGTACTTGGCCGGCTCGAGCTGGGTCGGCAGGTTGGCCAGGTTGTAGCCGAAGATCTCGATCCCGGCGTTGCGGAGCTCGTTGATCCACAGCGAGAGGCCCTTGAGGACCTGGAGGTTGAGCACGGTCACGACCGTGGCGCCCAGGATGGCGCCCGGGATCGAGCCCATGCCGCCCAGGATGATCATGGCGAGGACGCCGATCGACTCCATGAAGGTGAAGGACTCGGGGCTGATGAAGATTTGCTTGGCGGAGAAGAGCACGCCCACCGCGCCCGCGAACGAGGCGCCGCAGGCGAAGGCCAGAAGTTTCATCCGCACCAGCGGCACGCCCATGGCCTGCGCGGCGGTTTGATCTTCGCGGATCGCTTCCCACGCGCGCCCGATGTGGGAGTCCTCCAGCCGCCGGTTGACCAGCACCGTCGCGCCGACGATGAGCAGGACGAGGGCGTAGAGGTAGAGGGGATAGATCACGTTGGGGTCGGGAGCGATCCCGAAGGTCTCTAGGATAGGCGCGAAGAAGATGGGCGGGCGGGCGATGGGCGTGATGCCCTTGGGGCCATTGGTGAAGTTGATCGGCTTGTCGAGGTTGTTGGCGAGGACGCGGATCACCTCGCCGAAGCCCAGCGTCACGAGGGCGAGGTAATCGCCGTGGAGGCGGAGGACGGGCAGGCCCAGCAGGAAGCCCGCCCCCGCCGCGACCCCCACTCCCACGAACAGGAAGACGAAGAACCACCCCGGGGAGAGCGGAAAGAAGTCGCCGCCGAAGATCAGGTTGGCCTGCGGAGACCCGAAGATCGCCCAGGAATACGCGCCCACGGCGAAGAAGGCGACATAGCCCAGATCGAGGAGCCCGGCCAGGCCGACCACGATGTTCAACCCGAGCGCCAGGGCCACGAAGATGCCGACCTGGATCGCGATCTCCATGTAGTAGCCGTTGATGCTCCCGAGCACCGGCATGAGGACGCCGAGCGTGCCGAGCGTCAGCGATGCCTTGAGCCACCTCGGCATCCGCGCGAAGTAGAGGAGGAAGATCGAGGCCTGGAAGAGCATGAAGACCACGATCGAGCGTGGGTAGCTGGCGACGCCCCACGCCGTGACGCCGAGCAGCGATACGACGAGAATCGTCGCGGGCAGCGGCTTGTCGAGCAGGGTCTTGATCAAGCGCGCTCTCTGACGACTTCGCCGAGGAGGCCCTTGGGTCGGAAGATCAGGATCAGGATCAGGATCGAGAACGCGAGGATATCCTTGTACTCGGCGCCGAAAGCCCCGCCCGTCAGCAGCGAGAGGTAGGAGGCGCCGAAGGCTTCGAGGATGCCCAGCACGAGCCCGCCGAGCATGGCGCCCGGGATGTTGCCGATCCCGCCGAGCACCGCCGCGGTGAAGGCCTTGAGCCCGGGGATGAAGCCCGTGTACGGGTTGATCAGGCTGTACTGCACGCCGAAGAGCACGCCCGCCCCGCCGCCCATGGCGCCGCCGATCAGGAAGGTCAGCGAGATCATCCGGTTGACGTTGATGCCCATGAGGGCCGCGGCCGCCTGGTCCTCGGCGACGGCGCGGATGGCCTTGCCGAGCTTGGTGCGGTTGACGATGGTGTGGAGCCCCCAGAGCATCAGGAGCGAGGCGCCGATCACCACCAGCGACTTGACCGAGATGTCGATGGTCGGCGACAGCTCGAAGCGCTCGTTCATCACGTCCATGGACGGGTAGACGATGTTGAAGGCGTTGCGCCAGAGGGACTCGAAGAGGCGGATCGCGTCCTGGAGGAAGAAGCTGACCCCGATGGCCGAGATCAGCGGGATCAGCCTCGGGGCGTCGCGGAGCGGCCGGTACGCGACCCGCTCGACGCCCGCCGCCAGGAGCCCGCTCGCGAGCATGCCCAGCAGGAGGGCGACCAGCACGAGGAGGAAGGGCGACCACGCATCGAGGGCGCCGCGCGCCTGGAGCCCCAGCAGGACCTCGGCGCCCACGAAAGCCCCGAAGATGAAGATCTCCGAGTGGGCGAAGTTGATGAACTCGAGGACGCCGTACACCATGGTGTAGCCCAGGGCGATCAGGGCGTACATGAAGCCGAGCGTGATGCCGTCGAGCAGGACCTGCGGGAAGATGCCGATCAGGAGGTCAACGTCCATCGGCACTCGGTCCCAAGGCGGGGAGCGCGGGAGGGGCGGGGGACCGCCCCTCCCGCTGATGACTGCGCCGGACGGCTACTTCTTGGCCGCGGGCGGCGCGATGGTGAGCTGCTTGATGATCTTGTTGTCGCCCCACTTCGCCGGGTCGTCGCTCGCGACCGTCAGCACGAAGTACTGGGCCTTCAGGCGGTCGCCCTTCGAGTCGAACGCGATGTCCCCCGTGATACCGTTGGGGAGCTTGGCCTTGCGGACCGCGGTCGAGACGTCCTCGCGCGTCACCTTCTTGCCGCCCTTGGCGGCCTCCTCGATGGCCTTGATCGCGATGGTGGCCGCGTCGTAGGCCTCGGCCGCGTACGGCTCGGGGTTCTTGCCGAACTTCTTCTTGAACTCGTCGACGAAGGCCTTGGCCTTGGGCAGCGCCGAAGCCGGCCCGGCCGCCGAGGTGTAGTTCAAGCCTACGACCGCCTTGCCGGCGATCTTGGTCAGGTCGGAGGAGTCCATGCCGTCGGGGCCCATGAACT
>ORMF011826883.1_pt1 | contig 23928 bp, 28 predicted proteins | sample 1779871 | NCBI WGS metagenome assembly ORMF01 (sample SAMEA104232316, study PRJEB22302) | groundwater metagenome | biome: forest; feature: aquifer; material: groundwater | place: USA | collected 2011-08-07 | depth 5.4 m | reverse complement strand
CGCAGGCGCGTGCGGCTCCCCCCGCCGGACTTCGCTCGGCGCGGCGAGCACAGGCCTCCCCCCAGTTCGTGGCGTCCCCGAAGTAGAAGGCGCGGCTTCACTCAGCAGTTGCTCCAGCGGCAGCAGACGCTGCGCGTGCGCCATCTTCAGAAGGCCGAGTTCCAGATGGAATCGCTGGTCCTGCCGATAACCCAGCTCGCCGTGCGTGCGCAGCATAATCTGCAAGTGCCGCGCCAGATCTTCCTCGCCGAACAGATCGGCAATCCGAGCGGCGCGGGCGCGTTCATCCTCAGAAATCTGAAGCAGCGTCGACTCCTTCCCCGCTATTTTCGCAACGGTAACATTCCGCAGGAAACGCACGAGTTGGCGCGCGAAATGCGCAGGGCTATGTCCTTCGCCGATCAGTTCATCCACCAGCAGCAGAATCTTTTCGCTCGAACTTTCCGCGACTCCCTGCATCACAGCTTCGAGCGCTCCCGCAGGAGCGGCGCCGATCAGCCGCCGGACGGAGTCCAGCGTGAGATGGTCCGCGGTCGAAGCGATGGCCTGGTCAAGAATCGAGAGCGCGTCGCGGATCGAACCATCGCCCGCCTCGGCCAGCAGCGCCAACGCGTCTTCATCAGCCGGGATGTTTTCTTTGCGCGTCAGGTCGCCCAGCTGGCCCAGAATGTCCGTAAATTTAACCGCTCGAAAGCTGAAGTGCTGGCAGCGCGAGCGGATGGTTTGCGGAATGTCTTCCGGCTGCGTCGTGGCGAGCATGAACACGACGTGCGAGGGCGGCTCCTCCAGCGTCTTGAGCAGCGCATTGAAGGCCGCGTCCGTGATCTGATGCGCCTCGTCGAGGATGTAAATCTTGAAGCGGTCGCGTGCCGGAAGATAGCGGGCAGCCTCGCGCAGTTCGCGGATCTCATCAATGCCGCGATTAGTGGCAGCGTCAATCTCGATCACGTCCACCGCATTGCCCGCCCGGATTTCCGTACAGGAATCGCACACGCCGCAAGGCTCGGGCACGGGCTTCGCCGCCGAACGGCAGTTCAAAGACATGGCCAGGATGCGCGCCACAGTGGTTTTGCCGATCCCGCGATGCCCGCTGAAAATGTAGCCGTGTGCGATCCGCTCCTGCTCGATCGCGTTTTTCAGGGTCTTGGTAACGTGTTCCTGGCCGATGACATCGGAGAATTTCTGCGGACGATACTTACGGGCCAGGACCTGGTAGCTCATGAGGAATTCCTGATTATACAGGCTCCGAAAGGGCGGCTCGCGCTCTGAAAACGCCCGATTTTGCGCCGAAAGTAGAGCATAGTCCTTGCGCGGAGGGTTCCGGCGCGGTAGGCTCTTGGACTTGGGTTTATGCTGGTCCGAACAAGGAGAGATTTATGCAACTGCGATTGAGCACCCGAACCGTGGATGGCGTGCTGGTAGTGGATTGCAGCGGCCGCATCGTGTTTGGCGAAGAGTCCGCCAGCCTGCGGGACAGTGTCAAGAAGCTGCTGGGCGAAAGTCCGAAGGTCGTCCTCAATCTGCGCGACGTGACCTACATCGATTCCGGCGGCTTGGGAACGCTGGTCTCGCTCTACACCACCGCCCGCAACGCCGGCGGCGCTCTGAAACTCGCCAGCCTCACCCAGCGCGTGGACGACCTTCTGCAAGTGACCAAGCTGGTCACCATCTTTGAGGTATTCGAGAACGAGCAGGCCGCAGTGCAGTCCTTCAAGTCAGGCGTGGCCGCATAGAGTCTTCTGGGCCTCGTTCGAGGCCCGGATTCCCTTCATGATCCCGACATTGTTGTTCCTGTTGGCGCTGGGGTTTGCCGCGAGCGGCTGGGCTTCTCCACCTCTCGCACTGGCGATCGGGCTGGCGTTCGGACTGCTATTCAGGAATCCCTTCGCCGCGCCCGCCGCTAAGTACTCCCGGCTGCTCCTCCAGGCGAGTGTGGTCGGGCTGGGCTTTGGCATGAATCTGCACGATGTGGTGCGCGCCGGGCGCAGTGGATTCCTCTACACCTTGCTGGGGATCGTCTTCGCCATGACCGTCGGCATGACTCTGGGCGTGCTGCTCAAAGTTCAGCGCAAGCCCGCGTTTCTGATTTCAACCGGAACCGCCATCTGCGGCGGAAGCGCCATTGCTGCCGTCGGCCCCGTCGCCGGAGCGAGCGACGAAGAGATGGCGGTTTCGCTAGGGACGATTTTTGTTCTGAACTCGGTAGCGCTGCTCACCTTTCCATTCATCGGCGCCTTCTTCAATCTCAGCCAGACGCAGTTTGGGTTGTGGGCTGCGCTCGCAATCCACGACACTAGTTCCGTAGTCGGAGCGGCTGCCAAGTACGGAGCCGTCGCGCTGGCTGTGGGCACTACCGTCAAGCTGGCGCGCGCCCTGTGGATCGTGCCCATGACGCTGGGTACTGCGCTGGCCTGTCACAGGAAAGCCAAGGTCCAGTGGCCATGGTTTATCGCGCTCTTCTGCTTGGCCGCGGTGTTCAATACCTACGTGAGCTCGGGATCGGCGGTCTATCCATGGATCAGCAGGGTTGCCCGGATCGGCATGACCGTAACGCTTTTCCTGATCGGGAGCGGGATCTCGATCGCCACGCTGAAGCAAGTCGGCCCGCGCCCGCTGCTACAGGGCATTTTGTTATGGCTGCTGGTTTCGGTGACTTCGCTATGGCTGATCCGGATGGGATGGATCGGCCTTTGAGACACGAGCATCGGCGGGGCCGCGTTCGCGGACCCGAACCCCTTTATCCCCCCTGCGTTACCCCGGAATCGAATAGTTCCAGCGGAATTGGATCGACAGTACCGCCGGGCGCATTGTCCAGAACCACCAGCGTTCGAATCTGGCCGGCCGCCAGAGCGTATGTCTGATTAATAATGGGAGTCTTGTTGCCGGCAGGCGTGATGATGACTTGAGTCGATGCCGCAGCAGCGCTCTGATAGCCGCTTGCCTGCCCATAGGCCAGACTTGAAATGGTCGGCGAAATACCGGTGATGTCGGTCCCCGGTGCAACTATGTAGACGTCGAGGTTAGAGGGGCCGCTGGGCGAAGTATGAACCACGCGCAGCTTGAAGTTGCCGCTTTGCGGCGCTGAGTTGTCGTCGGTCAGGACGACCGCTGCAATGTTGGCCGCGAACCCGGCCGCGATTACGGTGTAAGCCTTCTGGCTCCCGAAGTTCACCGTGGAATTGATCAAGTCGGTCGTCGTTCCCGTGGTTCGCACTTCCACTCTGCGACTGCCCGCCGTCACGGTGAGATAGTCGCTCGCCGGCGAGAAACTTCCGAAGGCCAGGTCGGTGACGACCGTCTTTCCGTCCGCCGCGACGTCTACATTCGGGCTGTCCGGCGAAGCATGGACCACACGCATTTTGGCGTGGTCCGTGCCGCAACTCGTAGTAAAGACGCCGAGAGTGCCCAGCGCGAGAAGGAGAGGCAGAATTTTCAGCATACGAAGCATGTTGTGCTCCTGACGTTTTCTGAGTGGGTATGATGCGCGCTTCGGGCTCTCGGGTTTATCGGACTCTATAATCTGTTGTACCCATCTCTCTGTGAAAAAACCACGCCAATCCGGATCCAAACCGAAATCCAAGACCGAAGCCACGCGAGTCCGGATCGTGCGCTGCATCCGCGCTTTGCCCCCGGGAACCGTGTCGAGTTACGGAGCCGTGGCCCGGGCGGCAGGCTGGCCGGGTGCGGCCCGGCAGGTCGTCCGCGTCTTGCAGCAAGTCCCGGGATTGCCCTGGCATCGCGTTGTCGGCTCCGGCGGAGCAATCAAACTCCCCGGGGAGGCAGCCGGCGAACAGAGATTCCGCCTGCGCATGGAAGGCGTCACCTTCCGCAGAGCACGCGTAAACATGACCCTGCACGAACACAAATTTCCGAAGGCGCATCGGGCATGAGGCGAGTCAGAGACCCGCTTCGGCATTCTTCGGTAGTTCGCCTTCCAGCAACTGGTGCAGACGACTCGCCGGGCACCGCAACCCCACGTAGAAGCTGCCAAACAATGCGTATACCGCGCTCACCTCGTCAAACCGCATTTCGTAGATCAACTTCTTGAACACAATCGGGTCGTCGGCGAAAAGGTCCACGCCCCACTCCCAGTCATCAAAGCCGATGGATCCAGTGATGATCTGCTTCACCTCTCCCGCATAGCGGCGTCCTACCAGTCCGTGCTCGTTCATCTGCCGCTGGCGTTCTTCCATGGGCAGCGTGTACCAGTTCTTGTCTTCGCCCCGCTTCCGATCCATCGGATAGAAACAAAGGTAGCGATTCGGCGGCATGGATGGAAACAGCCGCGGCTTCATCGCTTCTTTCTGGCGCGCGATGGTTTCCGCGATGGCCTTCTTCCATTCCTCCGAGTGCGGCTCCACGCCCCGCTCCGCGAGCGACCGGTAGGTCTTCAGCGTCGATTCGTACAACCCCAGCTCAATGACCGACAGATAAGAGGTCGTAGGTTCCAGAAAATCGCTGAGCCGAAGCCGTCCCAGATCCAGTTCTGCCTGATTGAGTTCGTCGAAGCTTTCGCGGAAATGGACGAGCATCAGGTCACCCTTGTGTCCCAGCAACGAGAACAGCGCCGATTGTCCGCCAGCTCGGGATTCCATCTGCGCCAGCAGTTTCGCGGCTTCCTCGGCGATCTGGCGGCGCTCGCCTTCACCCAGCGCGCGCCACGCAGTCCAGCGGAAGCGCATCATCTGATGAAGCGTGGCGTAACCTTCAATCGTCAGAGGCACGGCCGGGAGCTGCCCGGCGGCAACGGGCGTGCTCGCTGGATGCGTTGGGTTCATATGCCCACATTGTAAATGGCGGGAACTATATACTTAACTCCCATTTCCGATAATCCAGACAGAAAAGCCATACTAGGGGTATTGATGTCCAATAACAAACTGGCCAAGCTTCTGACCGATACACTGCCGTCTGGACTGCCGACCCTGTTCAACCCATGGCGCGACCATTGCACCGACGACAAGCCATACAATGGTCCAGATGCAAAGCTGGCCCGGCTGGCAGCTCATCTCGACTGCGATCCGGAGTTTATTCTTTGCGGAGAAGCGCCGGGTTATCTCGGTTGTAGACACAGCGGGATCGCGTTTACTAGCGAACGTCTTCTGTTGGATGGGGAGATTCCTCGCATCTCTCCAATGAGTCACAGACTCACCCGCAGGCCCCGTCCCTACTCCGAACCCTCTGCCACGATAGTCTGGAAGGCTCTGTATGAGTTGGGCATTGAGGAGCGCACGATTCTGTGGAACGCACTTCAAATGCATCCTCATAGACCGGGGAAAGAACAGTCAAATCGAACACCAACTTCTGCCGAGATTGAGACTGGCAAGCCTGCCCTACGGATGCTCGTTGACGCATTTCCTTCAGCGAAAGTTGTTGCCGTCGGCAAAAAGGCGAAAGGATTGCTCGACTCGATGGGCATCGTTTCCGCAGCGACCGTGCGTCATCCCGCCAACGGTGGAGCGACCGCATTTGCGCAAGGGCTGGAATTACTTGTGAAGCGGAATCGCTAGGCCAAACCTGCAAGGGAGTTATGTATATAGTTCCCTAAATGGCAGCGTGCGCAGTGCGGCCACGCGAAAAAGGCCATTGCTTTCGGCAAGGTATCCCGGCCGCCAAGGGCCAGAGATTGCGGCGCTACGCACGGGTGTGCTACAAGCGCTATATGCGTAAATGGATGCGCGAGCGCGTGAAGCGCCGCAAAAAGGACGACGGCGGTACCCCGAAGGAACAAGCCACCGCGCCCGTGCCCCTGCAGCCGAAATATTTTGAGAGTGCGCCCGCGGCGCCGGAACCCGAAGCTCCAGCCGCCCTGTCAAAGCCCGAGCCGGAACCCGAGCCCGAGCCGCACCCTGCCGCACCGGCTTCGGAAGGTCGTCCCGAAGCGCGGCCCTCGCGTCGCCGGCGTGGCCGTGGAGGCCGGGGCCGTGGTGGCGCTCGCCCGAAGCCTGCTGATACTACTGCTCTGGCAACTGCCGCCGAGCCTTCCGCGGTGGAACCAGTGGTCGTCGCCCCCGCCGGCAAGGCTCCTGCTGCGCCCGCCCAAGTCAGCAAAGGAACAGTGGTCTTAGCCATTGGCCTGCCCGGCTCGGGCAAGAGTTCCTGGTTCAAGCGCCACAACATTCGTCCTCTCTCGAGCGATCTGCTGCGCGAGTTGCTCTTCGACGACGCCCAGGAGCAGCGCTTTCAGGACCTGGTCTTCTCCAACCTGCGTTCCATGCTGAAAGCGCGGCTGGTCGCGCGCCGTCCCGTGAACTACGTAGACGCAACCAACCTCACGCCCCACGACCGCCACAGCTGGATCAAGTTGGCCAAAGACTACGGCTACGACGTGCAGGGCGTGTACTTCGATGTGCCTGTGGAAGTGTGTCTGGAACGCAACCAGCGACGGGAGCGCGTAGTCGCTGAGGACGTGATGCGCAAAATGGCAGCCAAGCTGAAGGCCCCAACCTTTGAAGAAGGCTTCTCGAAAATCACCGTCGTGCGGGTGAAACAGAAGGAAGCTTGATTGTCGATTCCGGAATTGCTGATCGATGATTCTTGATTGTAAAACAACACGAAGAGGCTGCTGAAAGGTCGCCGTTGATTTTGGGTGGCGCAGCGCTTCAGAGTGTGCGTGAGAACTCGAATTTCGGAGTTGCGGTGGTCAAGAGCTAACGATTCTTAGCCGCGAAGCGGCGTCAGAATACAGCCCACGGCGTAAGCCGTGGGTAGAAGTGGGAAATGAGGAAGCCCCAGCGGGGCGAAAGAAGAGTTCTCACGCACACTCTTCAGCGCTGCGATAACTGGCTTGTTTTGAGAATCGGCTTCAGCCGCCGAGGTTTAAGACGCCGCTCAAGAATGGGTTTTTCAGCAGCCTCCTAAAAGTCAATCTCCTACCCCTTCAAATACGGCAGCAACTCCTTGAACGCCGGCGATCCCGACGACCGCAGCAACTCGTAAGTCATCATTTCGGTTGAAGAGATGACCGCCCCGGCCGCCCGCATGCGATCCAGCCCAACCCGCCAGTTCCATTCTGCCCGGGAACTCACCGCGTCCGAAGCCACATGCACCACATAGCCTTCGCGCAATGCCGCCAGCGCCGTCTGCATCACACAGATATGCGCCTCCATGCCGCACAGCAGCACAGTGGTTCGTTGTCCGGGCAACCGTTTCAACATGGAGCAGAACACATCGCTGCCGAAACAGGAGAACATCATTTTGTCGATGGGCGTGGTGTCCGGGAGCAGGGAAGCGATCTCCGGCGCCGTGTTGCCCAGGCCTTTGGCGTACTGGGTACTGACGATCGCCGGAATCTTCAGGATTCCTGCCAGACGGATCAGCAGTTGCGAATTCCGCACCAGCCGTTCCTTCTCCCAGATGGGCAGCAGCAGCTTCTCCTGAATGTCCACTACGATGAGCGCGCACTGCTCGGCCTCGAGCGGGCGCCGGGCAATTTCCGCGTAGTCAGTCTCAAGCTGGATGGTTCCGGTGGTCACCATGGCAAATCCTCGTCTTTCTCGCGATTGTAACCCCAAAGGCGGTTCGAGAAGCGGGTGCGGGCGAGTGTTGACCCAATCAGTCGCGATCCATAGAATCAAAACAGCCGGCAGAGGAGTTCCTTCGAAAGCCGGCCGACTCAACGCTGCCCCCTCGTTCAACGGCTAGGACACCTGCCTCTGGAGCAGGGTATCGGGGGTCGAATCCCTGGGGGGCAGCCAAATCAATATCAATCGCTACCTCCAAACCACCCTAAGAGACCAGCTCGTCTGGTGAAGCCGCAATATAAAACGGCGGCCCTGACAATACCGTGTAAGATCGAGGAGATGCCTTATATCTCGGAACATCTCTCCAGCCTTCGCCAGGAAATCACCATTCTACGGAATATGAATGCCCGCTATTCGGAGCAGGGCGAGCACAGCCCAATGGACCAGTCGGCTCTCGAGCTGCGCACCAATCGCCTGTTGGAAATCAAGCAGGAACTGTCGAAGATTCTGGACCATCCCCGCGATTCCCGGGTGTGGTGGGAAAAGTTGCGCGGTTCAGGCCGCGCCGCGTAGCTGCTCACTGCACCTGAAAGTTGCGGGCGCTCAAACTCTGAGCGCTCACAAGCGACCGCAGTGGCAATCGCTTCCAACCCTTACAAAGTTCCCATCCCGAGCTGCGATTGACAGTCGCAGGGAACGAGACTACGGTTGAAACTGAGCGATGATCGCTTGTCACTCTTTCAGGTCATCTGAGCTAAGGCAGCCTATCTGAAGTTCTCCCTCTTAGATTACTCCTAACCTGGTTAACGGCCCAAGGGCGGCCACGCAGCTACCTTCGGTTCCCGCTCCCTACGAGAATTGGGAGAATTCCATGACACCAACCGTTCAAGTCGGAACCATCCTGATCGAGGACGAGTCTGGGCTGGCCCAGGTCTTCAAGTTGAAGAGCGAATCGTATTCCGGCAATTGGAGCGTGCTCCAGGGTCACGATAGCAATGCCCTCGATCGCCAGATCCACGCTGCCGGATGGAATTTCTTCTTCGTAGCTGACGAAGTGAAGGTGATGTTCTTCGGGGTGATTGGGGCTCAGAGGGTCCAGAACGGATTGCGGCGAATACTGAAAAAAGTAAAACACCAGAACTTCAATTGCCTCGAAGTGACCGGAATCCAGGCCAAGCGTTTTTTAGGCATACACTATGCGACCGTCTCCGCACATTCACGGCACATTCAGCAGAGTTGCCAACTGGATGGCATCGAAAGACGCGCAAGCCGTCCGGCGAGACGCGGAGTGGGCCAGAGGTTGACAGCGGGCGCACACGAGATCGGAAAGGAATGAAATCCATGCTTACCAAAGTTATAAAGTGGAGTGCCATTGCAGCCTTGATCGCAGGCGCTTTCTTGCGTTCGGCATCGGATTATGTGCTCCTGTCGCAGTTTGTGGTGGTGGCAGCAGCCCTCGTCGTTCTCACACAGGCGGCAACTATGCGCCGGTATGTTTGGATGAGTCTATTTCTTGTGGTTGCAAGCCTGTTTAATCCTGTTGTTCCCATTCCATTTTCCAATTATGTTTTTGGAATCGTCAGTTGCTTCGCATTACTTCTATTCTTTTTCTCGTTGGAGCTACTGAAGCCGAACCCCAGACTGTCCATAGCTTCGATCACGGATCGCATGCCGGGAAGCGAGTCGCTATAAAACTGGAGAGCGGTCAGAGTCTCGATAGAATCCCCGAGTCTATCGTCATCGCGTCAATCGCCCGAGCGGCCTCCGGCGCGTGAATTCGACGGGGCTCATCCAGAGTCTCCGCATTCGTTGGCCCGAAGAGCGGGTTTTTCTGTAGAACCTTCTTGTCCGAGCCCTCCCTGTCCAAAGGATATTGATTGCAGGCAGAACGCGCTCATTGTGGCCATAGGTCGAGCGCAGTCTTCGACAGGATCTGCCGCTTAGTCTCCTCAGACAGGGGGAGTGCGCGGAAGTCATCCAGATTTCTTTTGATCTCGGGAACGCCCGGACCCGGCCAGTCCGTCCCGAACAGCGTCTTGCCTGCGATCTCCTCCAACCTCGGGAAATACTTAAGAAGGGCTTGCGGCGGGATACCGCTGATATCGAGAAACACATTCGGGTGGCGGCGTAACAGGAAAAAGGCGGTATTCATCCAGAGGGGGCGTCCGCCGTGCGCGAGCAAAATCTTCATTTTCGGGAAATCCACCGCGACATCGTCAATATAAATAGGATCCCCGTAGCGGTTGCGCGCCCCCGCAAAAATGGAAGTTCCGGTGTGAAACATAACCGGGACCCCATTCGCTTCCGCCGCCCGATAGATGATTTCCAGTTCCTTCACGCCATGCAAGTAGTCGTTGGGATACAAAAGCTGATGCGGCGGGTGGATCTTGATCATGCGGATGCCGAGCCGGAGAATCTGCTCCACATCGGCCAGAATGTTGACGCTGTTCCGCGGATGCAGACCGCCGCAGGAAATCAGCCGCCTGGGGTTCTCCTTGGTGTAATCGGCGATGAACTGGTTGACCCCGGACGTGAAGCCGATCACTTCCGGCGCCACATAATTGATCAGCACGGCGCGGTCGATCCCCGCCTGGTCCAGATACTTGAGGAAGGATTTCGGAGAGGAGCAACACTCGACGATCTGGTCATAGTTCGGCCGCTTTTTCTTCATCAGTTCCAGCGCGGCCGGCTTGAACATCTCGAGCGGCTGAATGTGGATGTGGCAATCAGTGATCACGGGCCGGGGCGCTCTTCATTCCTGACGTAGGCTGCTTCGCAGCCCATTGTAATGCCTGCTCCGGTGCCGAGGGCGCGAAAGAAGCCTCGTTTTCCGGCATCTTTTGGTTTGTCCATGTCTCGCTTGACGGCAACTTCGGCGAAGAGTAGCGTGCCCTTCGTTAGGAATTCTTGCTTCCCCAAGGAGACTGTTATGCAGCGGAGAGCCATGTGGGCCTCGATCGTGGTTGTATTGCTTGGCGTGTTGGTTGTCGCACAAGCGCAGGAAAGCTACTTGGACGTGTACATCGTGCAAGTAAAACCGGGAAAACGTGCAGACTTCGACGCCATTTCGAAGAAAATCGTGGCTGCCAATCGGCAAAGCGGCGGCGATAGCTGGCTGGCCGTGGAAACCGTTTATGGTCCCGGAAACCGAGTCAGCTTCATCAGCACCCGCCAAAGCTATGGCGATATCGAAAAGGCCACCGGGATGTTCTACGGAGCCATGCAAAAAACTTACGGCAAGGCCGCTACCGAAAAAATGCTCCAGGATTTCAATCAGTGCCTGGAGAGTTCGCGCTCCGAAATTCGCCGCCGCCGCTGGGAATTGAGCAGCAATGCGCCAACCGATCCCGCGGCTTTTGCCAAGCTAATTGCAGGATCTCGCTGGCTGCGCACCACTGCCGTCCATGTGCGGCCGGGGCAGAACAACGGCTTCGAAGCGATCTTGAAAGACCTAAAAGCCGCCCGCGATAAAGCTTCACCGCCCCAGACCATGCTGGTTTCTCAGGCCGTCGCTGGTCAGGAGGGCACCGTCTACTACGTCACCACCTTACAGACTTCGCTCGCCGGATTTGACGCGGTCCCGTCGGTCCCGCAACTGTTAGGCGACGAAGGCTACGACAAATTTTTGAAAGCGAGCGCGGAAACGGTCGCGAACGCGGAGACGTCCATCAACCGCTTCATCCCGGAAATCAGCAATGCGCCGGAAGAAGTGGCTGCCAACGCACCCGATTTCTGGCGGCCGAAGGCCGCAGCTCCAGTCCAAGCCAAGGCAACAACTGCCAAATCAGCGGTGGTCAACGCCAAGGAAACCACCAAGGCGGAAGACAAGAAATAGCGGGGAGTAGTCGGATCGGATAAGCGAGGGGGCGGTCACCCGGGATGCCCATCCCGGAACTCCACAGGCAGGATGCGCCTTGGACGCCGCCCACCCTTGCCCTTACAGTTATCATTGTGCGGGCGGCTCGGCGTTCTGCCGGATGAAGAGTCGATGCCGGATTGTCGCTGGAGGAAAAGCATGAGCAAGTGTTGGCTCTGTATAGGTCTGCTTTTTGTGTGCCTACCGCTCACCTTGCAGGCGCAGTCGGGAGAATGGCAACAACTCTTCGATGGAAAGGATCTGACGGGCTGGAAGCACGTCGGTCCCGGCAATCACACGGTAGAAAACGGATTGATCCAGACCCAAGGCGGTATGGGCCTGCTCTACTGGACCGGCGGCAAGCTGAGCAACTGCGTGCTCCGCGTTGTTTACAAAATGCGGGATCACAACAGCAATTCCGGCGTCTTCATCCGTATTCCTATCGAGCCGCGCGAGGAATGGATGCCGGTGCACTACGGTTACGAAGTGCAGATCGACAACGAGCCTGAGAAATCCAACGAAGACGACTACCACATCACCGGCACTCTTTATTCTTTGACCAAGCCGCTGGCTAAGCCGGGCAAGCCCGGTCCCGAGTGGAACACCATGGAAATCACGCTGGACGGTCCGCATACCGTCGTCGTGTTGAATGGCGTCAAGGTTACCGATTACACCGAAGGCGATCCTGTTCCTCCGCGCAAGTTCGACTTTGAGCCCCAACTTGGCCCTCGGCCCCTGGAGGGCTACATCGGCCTTCAGAATCACAGTGACAATGACGTCGTCTTCTTCAAGGAAGTCGCGATCAAGAAACTGAAGAAGTAGCAGCCCTGAAAACACACACCCCGGAGGCTTCATGAGCAAACAGAAAGGCTCTCTCTCGCGCCGCAAATTTCTTGGAATCAGCGCCGCCGCTGCCGGTGCTTCTCTTGCTGGTAAGGCCATCCTGCTCGAGCCCGAGCCGCTCTTCGCCTCAGCTCGTTCTATGGCAGCGAGCGACCGGGTGCGCTTCGGAATCATCGGCATCGGCATGCAGGGGAACTACCTGCTGAGCCAGTCCATCGAACTGCCGGGAGTGGAGTGTGCCCGGGCCTGCGATCTTTATGACGGCCGCCACACGCTCGCGAGAGAGATCACCGCCAAGCCCGACCTGCCCGTGACGCGCCGCTACCAGGAACTGCTCGCCGACAAGAACATCGATTGCATCGTCGCCGCCGTTCCCGACCACTGGCACAAACAAATCGTTGTGGACGCCGTCTCCGCCGGCAAAGACATCTACTGCGAAAAGCCCATGTCGCACACCGCCGCCGAAGGCGCGGAAATGGCAGACGCTGCCAAACGCACCGGCCGCATCGTGCAGATCGGCTCGCAACGAGTGAGTTCGCTGATCTGCAAGAAGGCGAAAGAAATGGTCGCCCAGGGCATGCTCGGCGATCTGATGATGGTCGAAGGCTGGCTCGGGCGCAACGATCCCACCGGCGCCTGGGAATATCCGCCGCCGCCCGATCTCTCTCCGCAGACTCTCGACTGGGACACCTGGCAGGGAACCGTTCCCAAGCGGCCCTTCAGTCCTGAGATCTTTGCGCGCTGGCGCTGCTGGAAAGAATACGGCACCGGGGTCGCCGGCGATCTGCTCGTGCACTTGATCAGCGGAATGATGTTCGTCCTCAACTGGAACGAGGCACCCAAGCGCGCCATGGCGATGGGCGGAATTCTGCGCTGGAAAGACGGCCGCAACATGCCCGACGTGCACGCGAGTCTGTACCAGTACGGCGAGATTCCGGTGTATATGCGCCTGAACCTGGGAACGGAAATGCCCGAGACGTACCGCTTCCAGGGTTCGAAAGGCATTCTGGAGATGGGCGAGTTTGGTCTCACCTACACGCCGCAAACCGGCAAAGACTCAGCGCCCAGCTACTACGACGGCAGTTTCCCCCACGCCATGCGCGAAGCCTACGAAAAGCAATGGCGCGCCGAGAACACTCCCAAACTCGGTCAGGAGCCGATGCCGGAGACCATTTCCTTCAAGGGCCCGGATTTCGACGACGTGAAGCCGCATCTGTGGAATTTCTTCGACGCCGTGCGCTCGCGCCGTCCGGTCGTTGAAGACGCGGTCTTCGGTCATCATGCGGCGCTCGCGTGCCACATGGCCAACGAGTCGTACTTCCGCCAGCAAGCCGTGCGTTGGGACGAAGCCAGCAGGACCATCAAGAGCTAAGCGTGAGGCGCCGTGACCGCGGCGCCTCAAACCGGGCTGTCATCCTTTGTTCTCCGGGATCTTCATCCCCGCGTAAGCAGCCGAACTGATGCCCATCAACCCGAGCAGACTGGCGTCGAACTGTGGCATAGCGAGCGTGTCATAGACCGTAGCGATGAAGACGATCATCAGCGCAATGCTCCACAACCCAAACTGCACGCGGTGCAGGCTGGCTCCGCCGCTCGTGGTGAAGAGGTCCGTCACAACGCTCTCATTCTTCGCGACTGTCGTATTCTTTTCCTTCCCTTTATCAACAGTCGCAGCGGCCATATAAGTTCCGGCCGAGAGCCCCAGAATCGCCAAGATCGTGCGCGGGACCTCAGTGTTGTACTCGCCGGTGATGAGCCAAATGAATAGATACGCATACACAACCAGCAGCGTCCACACGGCAACCTGGGTGCGCGACAGGCTGTAGGCCCGCTCCTGCGGCTGAATCGTATCCTTTCCGGCCGCGTCTTTCGGCGATGGCTCCTTGTCTCGCAGAGCTCCGGTCATGGAAGCGACGACCATAAAGCCTATTCCGAGGACCATTGCGATTACGAAAAAGGCAGTGAGCCCCGTTCCGCCGAGACGGACGAATTCCACCTTATAGGTGGACGGCAAAGGTGGCCCATTGATTAATCCGACGCTGACCGGCACTTCTTTCCGGTTCTTGTTCAATCCTCCCAGCAGCTTCTTCCAACTTTCCTTGCCTTTCTCGCTGGATAGGTCCCGGGTGACGGGAAAGGTCAGTCTGAATGTGACGACCCAGTCCTTGTCCTCGTCTCCTTCGCTGGAACCGGAAGGCAGTGGCTCGTCCCGCTGCTCCTCGACGACGGGATGCGTACCCGGCAGCGCCTGGCCATCCACGAACAAGATCAGGTCCGTCGCTTCGGGCGCGCCTTCCTCGTCCATCAAATCCTGGGTAGTAGTCACCTCAAAGCTGACCTTCCCCCCGATGCCGATCTCCGCATCTTCGCGAGGATGCGTAGTGCATTCGGCGTTCTTCTTGCCATCACCCGCATCGTTCATCTGGACGATGCAAGCGATGTGATAGACACCGTCAGCCCGCTGGGCCTGCGCGGCCAGGCAGGACCCGGCCAGAAATAGCGCCAACCGCCAATGTTTTGTCTTCATTGTTCCGTCTCCGTCCTTAGGGTGAAGGGTTCCAATTTTCCAACGCCTTCCACCCGCTGCTCGTGCAACTTCCCGATTCGCACACGAAGAATGACGAAATAGGATGGATCTCCCAGAGTGAAAAGCGCCGTGGTTGCGTGCTCGTGCTCGTTTTGCTCGTGTTCTTGCTATGCTCGCTGTCAAAGAACAGCCGGCCCCGAATCTTGACCGGCAACTGCCGGTCCTGGATATTTCGCAGCTTGTCGAGGTTCCAATCCTTGCTCTTGCGATGAGGGTCTTGCGGGATCATCTCCACTACCACGCCCTTTGTCTCATCACTGTTCTTCGTGGGAGTGATACTGATGTGGTAATCATTGCGCGGTTCATCCTTAAACTTGCAATTCACCGTTTCACCTTTGTTGGGGTGAGGCTTCTGTTTCTCCGAGGCGATAAACCCCGAGAGCTCGACGAAATCTCCTTCGCTGAACTTCCCGCTGGCCACCGGCAAACCCGACAGCAGGATCTTGCGCGGCGCCGCCTTCATACTGTGATAGCTCTTGACGTCCTCGCCTGCCACAGGGACGGGCGGGTGGGCGAATTTCGTCTGAACATCGGTCTGAAGGTCTTGCAGGTCAGCGAAGCTGATCTTGGCAGGACTGCCGGTGGTCGCAACTGTTCGCTTCTGCGAGTTGGTCGCCGCCAACGGCGAGTTGGGCTTGGCACACCCAATCTTTGGGCATGCGCCCAGGCTCTTGTAGGTGCACTTGACCGCTGTGTCTGCGCGCGCGGCCACGGCGGAAGCAAGCAACGCAACAGCAACCAGAGGAACCTTGGCAGTCATGCGGGACCTCTTTGGCCGTGAAATTGGGCCGAGACTAAAGGGAAATGAACTTCAGGGAAGTGGGCAGCATTTTTATCCTAGAACAGGAGCATGTCAAGGAGAATTGCGTCAGTCAAATTGCGGATTCTTGTAATGCGTCAATTTTCATATTGGAATTCCATTTCTTTCTATGCCATTACTTCTCTTTCATGCTATTCTTTCCAGAGTAAAGGGAACTTTCCAGAGGGAGCTGACTATGACCGATGCCGACAAGATTCGAGTTCACGCCCGAGAGAAGTATGTCGTCCCTGCACGCAATCGTAAGGAACTGCGGTTTTCAATCCGTGCTGGGGATGTCGTTCGCGAGTTAGGCATGAGTGGACGGACGCCCGCGGTTTGCAGCGCTCTGAAAGGCCGAAAATTTTGGCAGGGCAATAATTTGCGGCTTCTCGAAGTGAGCGGCCCGAAATCTGGACTGAGCACCACCGTGGTTTGCACCTACGAATTTGCTGACACGAAGGCGTCCTCCTTACAGCGGGAGGACCCGTGGATTCGGCTGCGCGGCGCGTTGAAGGATATTTTTGCCGAACTGGGAGGCGGCGAGGCCTATCTCCGCGCTGAGCGAGAGAACTTCTATCCGCCCAAGGAGGGCCAGTGAGCCGGATCTATTGGGACACGATGCTCTTCATCTACTGGCTGGAAGACCATCCGCAGTTCGCGAAACGCGTGAACGCCATTCACTCTCGGATGCAAGAACGGCATGACCAATTGCTCACGGGCGCCTTCACTTTCGGAGAGGTACTTGCCGGAGCTTATCGCAAAGGCGCTGCGCAGGTTGCCGGCGAGTCGCGACGCTTATTGCAGGATGTGGTTTCCGAGATAGTTCCTTTTACCCTCGAAACCGCAGACCACTATGCGCGGATTCGAGGGGCATTAGGTCTGCCCCCAGCGGATGCCATCCACCTGGCCTCCGCTGCTCAGGCCGGTACCGACCTGTTCCTGACCAACGACAAGCGACTCGTGGGCAAGATTGTGCCAGGGATTCAATTCATTGCCTCGCTAGAAACTCAGTTTTTTTGAGGGTCGGTTTGTCCTTGATGTGTTCCATCGCACTAAGCCGAGCGACGCGACGGCCGGCGCGCCCGCGTCTTTTGGGTTCCCCTCTGCCCCGAAGTCCCGCGCGCCGCTTTGCGGGCAGGCTGGATTAGGACTTCGGCAGGAATTTGCAGTTTGCGGTGCAGCTTACGAATCATATTGAGCGACAACGGACGGGCCCGGCGCATGACCTCATACACCCGGGTCCGTTGGCCAATCACTCCTACCAATGCGCGGTAGTCTTTGCCTTGCTGCTCGAGCCGGAACTTGATGGCTTCAATCGGGTCGGGAAGGTCAATGGGGTAGTGCTCGATTTCGTACGACCCAACCAGGGTGGCCAGAACATCCAGCTCGTCGCCCTCAGATGTTCCCTGGGCCGCACCCCACAGGGCTTCAATGCGGAACAGAGCAGCCTGGTAATCGGCTTCAGTCCGGATCGGCTTAATCTCCATATTTCACCCTTTTCACGTCAATCCTGTCGTACGCGGCGTGCGTCCCCAGCCATTTAATGAACACGATCTGCCTCTGGTAATCCACGGCAGCGATCAGTCGGTACGAGTTCCCTTTGATGTTGAATACGACTCGATCACTACCCACGATACTGGCGTTGGCGTAGTCCCGCACCACATCCGCGGGCCCATGCCAGTCTGCGCGCTGGACTTCATGAAACCAGGAATCAAGGGCTGACTTGACGGCCCTGTGGTCCCTGCCGCCGCGAAGCGACTCAGCAAAGTCCCTCAGCGTTTTGCGGGCAATGATCCGCACAGGACTGTATCGAACCGTTACATCGCTAATGATAGCATGTGCCCAAAATGGGCACAAGAGAGAACCGGAGTGGGGCCTAAAGGCTGAAGACCAACGGCTGAGTTTGGTGGAGGCGGCGGGAGTCGAACCCGCGTCCGAAAGTGTTACTGGTCAAGAGACTACATGCTTATTCGCGTTCCTGCCCCAGGCATTACCCTGGGACGTTCGCGGCCCACGCTCAGAACGGACAAGAAACGCGTTCCGCTAGCCTGAAGATCTCGTCCTCCCCACCCAGACGTAGCAGGGAAGACCAGCCCGCTGTGCGACGTCCTTCGGAGGCCCACGGGCAAAACCTCCTCGGACGGCTGCCTAAACTAGTTAGGCTGCGTATGCCATCTGTTGATTGGCAATTATCATTTTGCACGCGATTACGGGTGTGTGCACCCCGGCATGCCTCTTGGCCGTAAGCATCTCCGTCGAAACCGTGACGCCCCCATCTCGGTGGGATTGGCCCTCAAAGAACTACCTCTATTCTCGCACTCTGGTCGGGGATGTCAAATGCCCGTCGCGGGTGTGGGGCGGACACTCCTGTCCGCCGCCTTTTGCTCGTGCCCGTCGGCGGTTGGCATCATCTCGGCCGGCAGCGCGGGCGCGTCCCGGCGGGCCTTGTTTTGTTGAGTACGAGGGATACGGACGATGTTTTGCGATCCGCATTGCTGGCGGTTCTTCTTCTCTGGACAGGCATGAGTGTCGCGCAGGAGGCGGCGGGTCCAACGGAGACATGTTTGCTCTAACTCTGCGGTTCCATGCTCTTCTATCTCGTCAGGACCACCGGCAGCGGCTGGTCGTACGGCTGGATGGTCACGGCCACGGACTTGCGCTTGTCGAAGGCGTCCTTGGTGACCGGGAAGCTCACAATAATTGTGCCTCTTTGCGCCGCTCCCGGCAGCAGCTTGGTCTCGGGCGACAGCGGCGGCTGGGTATTCTCCTTCAGAACGGGAAACGCCTGGAAATAGCGGTCGAAATCCACGCCGGAAGCGGCTTCGTCGTCGAAGGTCTTGCCGTCGGCGTCGGTGAGCCGGACTTTCAATGTGTGAATCCAAAGCGACCTCTCCCCGCTGTTGCGCAAGGTCAGAGTCACGGCGGCCATGGTCGTGTTCTGGTAGGGGACTTCCACTGCGGTGACGAAATCGATTGAGCCTGCCGCTTGCGGCTTCTGGCGGTTGAAGTAGGCGACCGCGCCCAGGATCACGGCCAGGGCCGCAATGCACATCAGGACAATCCCTGCTGGCGGCAGAGTGCGCCGCGCGGTACCGAACTCTTCTCCAATCTGAAAATCGGTCTGGGCTTTTGGCGGGGGCCCAGGTGGCGGCGGGGCAAGCGGAGTAACAGGGTTGTCAGCCATAAGCTTGCGGCTCAATTGTACTCGCAAGAACGAAGCGACTTCCGCTTTTCGCCTCGACTGTCTCCAATGTTTCCATGCAGCTTCCGCGAAGACCGCCCCGAGGCCAGTGACTTTGGTTACCTTGCCGAGGGTGACGGTTGCTGCCACGATGCAGGAGATTTCTTTTGGAGGTAATCTGCGGTGAAACGTAAAACCTTGATTGCCGCGTTGGGATACGCCCTCCTGGCCACCAGCCTTTTGGGCTGCGGAGGCTCAAACAAATTACAGTCGATCACGCTCTCCATTGGCGGTGGCGGCGGTCTGTTCAACCTGGTGGGCATCGGTGGAACGCTTCAGTTGAAGGCGACCGGGAACTACAGCAACAGCAAGACCCGCGACCTAACCAACGTGGTCACCTACACCGTGGTTCCGGATGGCGTTGACTCGGGTGGCTTTCCCCTGCCTGCTCCGCCACTGACAGCCACCATGAGCCCGACGGGCTTGATGACCGCGGTTGATCCTGCCGATTGCACCTGGGTAAACCTGGAGCCGGATCCTGCCAAGGCTCCTGCTTGGGCGCTCACGGGTTCCTACAAAGTTACGGCCACTTTTCAGGGAATCACCTCGCAACCCGTTTTCGTAGGCGTAGCCTCGGCAGCCGGTCCGCCGCCGACGGGCGCCTGCGGTCCGTAAACTCTCTAGCGGCTCCGGGCGTTTGATGGTCTTCGGGGACGGCGGTTCTGCTGCCGTCCCCGTCTCCGTTTTTGGTCCCGCCGTCTCTGGCGATGCTGGCGAATCCGAAAAACCTTGAACCGCGCAGGCGCAGAGGCCGCGGAGAAATTTGTCTGCGCGGCTGCGCGTTTTGCCCTCAAACCTAAAGTGCGGGACGACTTCTTCGGTTTGCCGTTTGAGCAGCGCGCCCCTGAACCTCTATAATCAAGTGTTTCGCCTGCATGCGGGTTTTTCCCTGTCCCATGAACCCGACCGGCACCTCTGACACTTTGATGAAAGTTCGTCCCGGAGTCGAAGTCTCTGGTCAGTCCGACATCGGCTGCCAGCGTGAGAACAACGAGGATTCCTTCGGCTATTGGGAGCCGGAGGAAGACGAACAGTTCCTGCGCAAGGGCCGGCTGGCGATTGTCGCCGACGGCATGGGCGGTTACGAGGGCGGCCAGGAAGCCAGCCATCTGGCGGTTGAGACCGTGTCTTCGTTTTATCGCGACCTGGACAGCGACGATCCGCAGCGGTCATTGAACGAGGCTTTGCAAGCTGCCCACGAGCGCGTCCGGCAGCACGGTTTTGCGCATCCGCGACTGCGAGGGATGGGGACGACCTGCACGGCGATCGCAGTGGTCGGGCACGCGCTGCATTACGTGCACGTCGGGGACACGCGGCTTTATCTGGTCCGGGATGGGCAGATCACGCAGATCACGCGCGACCATTCCTACGTCGGGCGGCTGCTGGAGTCGGGCGTGATCAGCCGGGAAGAGGCTGAGAAGCACCCCCAGCGCAATATCCTGACGGCAGCTCTGGGCACCAGTGCCGATCTCATCATGGAGTCCCCGGGGCGCCCGGAACCGCTTCAGCCGCAGGACGTGCTGGTGGTATGTACCGATGGCTTGTGGGGACAGGTACACGATGCGGAAATCCTGAAAGCGGTGCAGGACAAGAGCCCCGAAGCGGCCGGCCGCGAGCTGATCGAACTGGCCCGGGAGCGAGGCGGGCCGGACAACATTACCCTCCAGATCCTGCGCGTGAGTTGACCGTTTTCACTCCTTGAGAACCTCGTAAGCCGGTAGGAAGGCCTCCCGGCGTTGAAGTGCAAATCCCTGCACAACGCCCGTGCGGCGCGGGTTTCGGTGGCGGTAACCCGCTGAATCTACGAGGTCATCTCCTCTGTTGAAAATCCGGTTTTGGCACCGCGATTGCATTGTCTATAATGCCTATTAAACCGATAGGGATTGTTACAGGGGAAGAAATGAAGATTTCTCAAAAAGGGTTGTATGCGCTGCAGGCAATGATGATGCTGACGCGCCGGTATAGCCAGGGAGCGATCCGCATTCGCGACATCGCCTATGAAGAAAACCTGCCCGAAAAGTTCCTGGAGTTGATTCTTCTGGAACTGAAGAATGCGCGCATCGTGGAAAGCGTGCGGGGCGCCAAGGGTGGATACCAATTGCGCCGCCCGCCCGCGGAGATTCGGCTGAGCGAAGTCATCCGCCTGATTGACGGGCCGCTGGCGCCGTTCGGCGACGCCGAACAATTGCGCAGCCTCATCACTCGCGATGCCGACCACCGCGCCCTCTACCAGGTGTTTCTCGACGTGCGCGACGCAGCCGCGAAGATTCTGGAAAATACGACGCTCGCCGACCTGATGAACAAGCCGACTGCGGGGCCGGGGCGGCGCGGCAGCAAAAAGAAAAAGGGAGAGAGCACTGTGCTGCCCATGACGGTGCATGCTGGCGGGAAAGAGGGCCATGACTAAGCGGGCCTTTATTGCTGCAATCTTCGTACTGTTCGTCGGGAGCGTCGCTTCGGCGCAGACCGTCATTCGCGTGGGCGCGTTTCCGAACATTACGCATTCCCAGGCGATGGTGGGCAAGGCCAACGGCTGGTTTGAAAAACGCATGGCGCCCAAAGTCACGATCGACTGGAAGAGCTTTAACGCCGGACCTTCCGCAATCGAAGCACTCTTTGCCGGGGCGATCGACATGACCTATATCGGCCCGAACCCGGCCATCTCCGGCTACGTTCGATCGAACGGAGAAGCGCTCCGCATTATGGCCGGTGCGACCAGCGGCGGAGCCGCCCTGGTGGTTCGCAACGATTCCGGCATTCAGAAGGCCGAAGATTTCCGCGGCAAGAAAGTGGCGTCGCCGCAGATGGGCAACACGCAGGACGTCGCGCTGCGCGCCTGGCTCATCGCACACGGCATGAAGTCCACCGACAAAGGTGGTGACGTGCAGGTGATACCGCTCGGGAACCCGGACCAACTCACCCTCTTCATGAAGAAAGAACTGGACGGGGCCTGGGCTCCGGAGCCCTGGGCAACGCGCTTGATCCGCGAAGGCAATGGCCGGCTGTTCCTGGACGAGCGCGAGCTTTGGCCCAACGGACAATTCGTTACTTCCCACCTTATCGTGCGCACGCAATTTCTGAAGGAGCATCCAGGCCTGGTGAAGGATTGGATCCGCGCCCACGTCGAAGTTACGGACTGGATCAACAGCCACTTGCCCGAGGCCAAGAGGTTGCTCAACCAGCAGATTCAAAAAGAGACCGGGAAACCACTGCCGGACGCGCTTCTGGATGACGCTTTCGGGCGGATGACGGTGACATACGACCCGCTGCGGTCATCGCTGATGACGGCAGCAAAGTCGGCATTTGCCGCGGGATTTCTAGGCCGCCAGATGCCGGACCTTTCCAGCCTCTACGATCTCTCGCTGCTGAACCAGGTTCTTGCGGAAAAGGGAAAGAAGGCCATTCAATGAGCACGAATCCTCAGAATGCGTATCCGATTCCATCCGATCACCGGGGAGTTGGGCGCGTCGGGGTATTGCGAGGCAAATCAGTTTCTTCGGTGACAGTCCTTCCAGTGCGGCCAGAAGTGGCGAACGTTGTTTCCAAGGTTTCACTAGATGGCATCTCGCTGAGCTACAAGACGACCTCGAAGGGAAGTTTGGTCGCGCTCGAGAACATCAGCCTCCAGGTTCAGCCGGGAGAGTTCGTCTGCGTTGTGGGGCCGTCGGGATGTGGCAAGTCCACCCTGTTGCACCTGATTGCCGGACTGCACCAGCAGAGCTCGGGGCAAGTGTTCGTGGACGGCAAGTCGGTGAGTGGACCTGGGACAGATCGCATCCTGATCTTTCAGGAGCTCGGGTTGTTCCCTTGGCTGACGGTGGGACAGAACGTCGAGTTCGGCATGAAGATGAAAAACATCTCGAAGGCTGAGCGCCGGGAGAAGATTCAGTACTACCTGCGGTTGGTACATCTTTCCAAGTTTCGCGACAGCTACACGCATCAGCTTTCGGGCGGCATGCGGCAGAGAGTTGCTCTGGCACGCGCTCTGGCCACTGAACCGGATGTACTGCTGATGGACGAGCCGTTCGCCGCGCTCGATGCCCAGACTCGCGACCTGCTGCACGATGAGTTGGAGCGCATCTGGTCGGAAACCGGCCGCACCATCATTTTCGTCACCCACAACGTGCGCGAAGCGGTGCGTCTGGGTGATCGCGTGGTTTTGATGACCTTCCGTCCGGGGCGGGTGAAGCAGGAGTTTCCGATAGATCTGCCGCGTCCACGCCACATCGAAGAGACCGACGTAGCACGTACTGCACGCGAGATTCTGGATTGCCTGCGCGAAGAGATCAACAAGTCCCTGGAAGCGGAGTACGCCGATGAAAAAGCTAAGTAGACAAATCATTTTTTACAGCGCGCTGATCGGCATCTGGGCCCTGCTGGCGAAGTTGCATATCTGGCCGCCGTACCTGTTCCCGCCACCGTGGGGCGTCGCCGAAGCGTTGTGGGCCGGCTTTCAGGATCACAGCTTCTGGATTGGAATCGGCGTCACCATGAAACGCATGCTGGTGGGCTACAGCCTGTCGGTCGTACTGGGGATGATCCTTGGACTGGGCGTGGGCAGCTACAAGTTCCTGGAAGATACCCTCGGCGGGTTGCTGGTGAGCTTGCAGTCGTTGCCCAGCATCTGCTGGATCCCGCTGGCGGTGCTCTGGTTCGGATTGACCGAGAAGGCCATCCTGTTCGTCGTGCTGATGGGCTCTCTGCTCTCGGTAACGATTGCGATGGAAGACGGCCGCAAGCAGATGCCGAAAATCTACGGCATGGCTGGACGCAACCTGGGAGCGACAGGGTTCCGCCTGTTCTGGTCAGTGCTGTTGCCCGCCAGCCTGCCGTTTATCGTTTCCGGCCTCAAGCAGGGTTTCGCTTTCGGCTGGCGCTCGCTGATTCAGGCCGAAATGATCTTCCTCAGTCTTGGCCTGGGACAACTGCTGATGATGGGCCGCGACCTCAACGATATGAGCCAGGTGATTGCGGTGATGATCCTGATCATTATCCTTGGCTTCATCATCGACGGCCTCGTCTTCCGCACCATGGAGCGGAAGCTCCAGGAGCGCTGGGGACTGGTGCCGGCGTAGGAAGGGCTGCGTAGAGATGCGGCTTGCCGCGTCTGACTCACAGCACGGGAGACGCGGCATGCCGCGT
>ORMF011142238.1_pt1 | contig 23931 bp, 22 predicted proteins | sample 1779871 | NCBI WGS metagenome assembly ORMF01 (sample SAMEA104232316, study PRJEB22302) | groundwater metagenome | biome: forest; feature: aquifer; material: groundwater | place: USA | collected 2011-08-07 | depth 5.4 m | reverse complement strand
TCGGCACCGGACCATTGTTCTGGTATTAAGCCGTCGGGAAGCGGCACAGATTGAAGGATACGTCTGAGTGAGCCCAGTGAACGATTCATAAGTCGTGGACCTTTGTCTCTCGGTTAAGGTGCGGGCCTCTCATCGGGTCGAACTAGCCAGTAATAGCAGAAAATTTTGTGTGTCCAGCCCTCAGCAAGCAAAATCGGCGTCTGTCGCACCTCCCCATCGGGTATGGGGGCGAAGGAGCGCTTCTGCAGAGCTGTGCTCTTGTTGTGATCTGCTTCCAGCAAATCTACGTCAGCATCGCGTTGCCCTGGCGTACCCAGAAGTTCGGCATACCGGCGCTGGTAGATTCCGATCAGACTCTTTCGGCCTTCGTAAAACTCGGGCGACACATTGCAACCCGCCGAACCGGTGCCGCCGCTGCTGGTCTTGTTTCCGTAATGAAAGCGGATCTGCTGTTGTCCGTCTTCGGGAACAATTCCGTCGAAGTAGTTTCGGGCCTGCGGGAAGACGTTGTCGTCGTTAAATCGGTCGTTAATCTTGAAGCAATAGTTGCGATAATCGCTTCCATTGCTCGACGACCCCGTTGATGCGAGACTGATCGCTTCGTAGCGGTGGTTTCCTCGAATTGATCGCCGGTTGCTGCCGACCTTGCTGGCTTTAGTTTTGCCGAATTGGCTGCGCGACGTATAACTTGTCCAACGGTATCGCGCCACTACCTTCCCGTTATCAACTACGAACATCATTCCATCATAGTGGTCAAAGCCGGCTGGGATGACGGGGTCCGCTGATGTTGGCCAGTGAACTTCTTTCGGACCAAGTTTGTATTGGAAAGGGTTGAACGCTCCGCCGATTCCCGCCGGGATGTGCCACTCAGAATTGCTGTTTGCAAAAGACGGGATGCCGTCGAGTGTCAGCGTAAACGCAACTTCGTCCTTATCGACGATGCGGTAAGTACGACTTCCGCGCCCCGAGTCGCCGGCGAGGAAAATGTTCTCCGCACCTCCTACGTTAACCTTCTTGAGATCAGTATCGGCGAGTTGAACGACACCAGGCGAGAGAACGGTAGCGTTGGTTCCTTTCAGTCGTGGTCCAATTGGATCGACCATGACCAGAATAGGGACGTGTGAGATTCGCCAAGCAGAGGTAGTAAACGCGCTCGGACCTGGGTCTCGAAGACTAAGAATTCTGCTTTGCTGATCAATTCGATCAATAAGGTACATCCTGCCCGGATCGGCGTCGAAAATGATCCCGTCAACCAGACAACGTGACTTCGCATCTACGTTCGGCAACGATGAAAGCGTTTTGATCTGCTTCAGTTCAGACTTCACATCCACGGTCACTTGATTTCCGGCAATCTGGGTTACATCGCCGGAAACAGGAATAAAGTCCACCTCGGTGTAGAGTTCAATCCGCCAGGGACCGAGTGCGGTCACACCCGCCGGGGGAAGATTTCCGTTGCAATCAACTGCTGTCAGTTGCTTTGTCGCCGCCGTGACGGCGGTGATCCTGTAGGACTGAACCGGATTACCTGCACTGAGATAAATGAAGTGGTGGAACGGCTTTACTTTGGTCAGGTCAGGACTGCCATCCAGCTTTATCTGCCGGCTCTGTCCGGAGCCAACCAACGTTGCATTTGAGCCCTCGATAACCAGACTTGCCCTGTCAATGTTTGAATGATCGGTTGGTGAGACATCAATTGGAACCGCATTCGAAACCCAAGGGTCGGTAAAGTTGGCGAAGAACTCCACGACCGCTTCCAATTGAAAGAGGTTGTCCGGATCAGTTTGGCTGAATTCGAATGCTGGAGAACTCGTCGAGGCGGGCAACAAATCATACCTTGCGAGAAGTCGAGTTCGATATAGAGCCTTCTGATTATTGCCCACGACACGCCACTCTGCTCGTGTCAGCCCCCAATCCGTGCGCAAGCTCTCCAGGTCAGACGAATTATAAAGAGCAGTAGAAGTCATCTGAATCGCTTCGGTCTTGGAACCAGCTGTCGAAAACGCGTTTGGTGGACCGGGAATCAGCACCAGTAAGTCCGGAACGTCGGCATCTTCTTCAATGAGCAGTTTCATTCGGTCGACAAATTCGTGAGGATTTCCAGGACCGCGCAAGCTTGTAGTGAGACCAAATCCGATCTCGAATGGCACGGCGGCAGCGGGGTCGGACGCGCTTCCCGCTTTGCCGATTCTGGTTCCCGCGTCTACGAACAGCGATAGCTGTCCTTTGAGAAAGAGGATCATGCGTTTACTGATTTCCTCATCGTCAGCGTTTGGATCGGCGGGTGGGACTGTACTCAACCGCAGGAGCTCGCGAACGTCTTCCCTGAACGTTGCCAGATCAACGTTGTAGTACGTAAACGCTATCTGCGCTGAATCTGGTCCGGTTATTCCTGTGAACTGCTGTAGTCCGGTCACCAGGTCCGACACCAATGTGGCAAGCGGAGACATGACGAGCCATAAATCCAGGGTCTCGGGAAGTGGTTGGTCCAATTCGTCGGAAACCTCTCCAAACCCGACGCTACTTCCGACCGGTGGCGACACGGATAACTCACCACTGCAGGAAGCGAATACAAATGCGTCGTCTAAATCGGTAACCAATCTGACATGATCCGCAAACCGACCGGCATCCTCGGCCAATTGATCGCCATAGTTGAATTCAAGGGTCCAGCGGCTGAATGGCTGATGGATGAACAGATTGAAGAGTTTTGGCATTCCCGGAATCCTTCACATTGGGTTAACAAGAATCGGATTCGAAAAGTCGCTTGTTCGCCCATCAATGGTCCGAATCTGCGCGCGATACGCCCACGAACGGTCTGGGGTCACCGCCACATCGAACAATTGCCTTTCGCCATTTCCTTCCGTCACTGTTTGCCACCCGCGACGTCCGTCGATCGATGGGCTGGCCCAGGGCTGATCATCACCGGTGCGTCTCTGTATCAAAAGGCTCGTCGCCGTCGCCACGTCAATTCTGAGCCTGACGCGGACACCCTCAACCGGAACAGTCGCCGGGTTGCCCTGATTGTCTACCCAATCAGCGGCGATGACTTCAGGAGCGGTGGGAGAGGAGCGGTCGAGACCTACGACCGTAATCGGTGGGCTGAACGCGCCGGCGATTGTTTGCAAGAACGGCTGAGGGCCGGTTCCGGCCATCAGAACCCTCTTGACCGGTACCAGACGATAGGTGTAACGCTGCCCGCCGACCAAACCAGAATCCGTCCAGGTTAAGATTGAAGGATCGCCGGTTGTTACCGTGGGACCTATCGTGACAACCAGCGATGCGCCAGAAGGCACCGTCGCAAGGCCTGAGAGCGATGTCACGAACACTTTGAATTCGTTGCCTGCCGCGATGCCTCTGCGGAACACCACCGCACCGCTGGCAGGATCGAACAGATTGCTACCACTCGGATCAGAACCGTTGAGCTCAACAACGATCGAATCAGCTATCTGCCGTGCCAAATCCTCGTCAGATATTTCGACCGAATTCAACCTGAACTCTACGTTGGGTAGTGCGACGCTCCCTGCCGCACATAACAGGGGAAGTGCGCCGGTGTCCTCGCTTTGAATGACGGCGTAAGGCGAATCGGAGGATTGAACCTGAGGGTCCGGCCCTTCGCTACGAAAAATGCGGTACTCATCAATCCCAGGATCGTTTGGGCGAGTCCAAACGAGGGTCACAGTTCGATTCCCTAACAGCGGTTGCTCCAGTTGGATATTTTCAGGAGGGCTGGTGTCAGCGAGATAAAACGGCGCGCTGATCGGTGACCAGTTCGATCTATTCTCCGCCGCGTCGACGGCACGAACTCGATAGAAGAAACAGTTGCGTCCTTTGCCGGCGACATCATCAGTGAAGCGGTTTGCTTCAATCGGAACCCCGGTGACCATGGCGAAAGCGTCCTGGGCTTCCAGCGCGAGGTGTTGAAGCGTGGCGATGTTGTTCTTAGCCTCAGAGTAATCGGGCGCCGCTTCCAATGTTGCGGTGCCGGAAGTCGGCAGCGGTTCGACTGGTCCACGCAACAGCAGATCAAGGCTAGTGCCGGCACTCTTTGCTAGCGTCACTAGGAAGTACTCGACCATGTGCACGACGACCGTTCCCTCCGGCATTACATCAAACTCAACACGAAGACGGCCGTTGCGAAAAATCGTTGGATCCTCTACCGATGTTGCCGGTTCGAACGTCGCCCGAATCAATCCACTCGCAGCTTGCAGAGTGATGTCACCCAGGTTGCCTGCCACGGTCTGCCGCTCGATCACGGGTGACGTCAGCGGTCCCTGGATCTTACCCATCTGCCATGCACGCAGGTGCGCTGCCAGAATTGAGTTGTCCAGCGCTCGCGCGACTTCAAAACGCGCTCCGTCCGCTGGATCCAGCGTAGCCGTATCCCAGGCGAGACATACTGTCGCGCGACCGGCCCGGTCAGGTGGAGTCGCATAACCGGCCGCGGCGGTTATGTCCATTCCGCAGGGATATGGTTTTGAGGGAGCGCCGCTCGGTGGTGGTCTAATCACTGAAAACTGTGCGGGAGTCCCTAGCGGACCTTCATTATTGCGAACGTCCGTTGCGCTCACCGATATGAAACCATCGCGGTAACCCTCGGACGCACTTAGTGGCAAAGCAATAGGTGCGCTGCCGGTCCCAAGCGACAGGGGCAATGACAAAACGTAGGGGGCATAATATCGGACCTTCGTAACGTTGGTTCGCAGGGTTCCGATAGCTGCAGCATCGTCCCCGCGCACGATGAGGTCAAACGTGCCCGTCGCGTTGACTGCGTTTGAGATTGCGCGCATGACAACGGTATCGCTTTCGGGATCCACTCCATCCTCAAAAGCGATTTCACCTGCGGGCACAAGTAGTCGTGCGCCATTAACCGTGCCACTTATCCTTAGGCGCCGAACCTTACCCGCTAATTCGCCTGGCGGAGAGAGAGTCAACGTATCCCCTATCGAAACATCTGCACCCGCAGGCAAACCCAAGCGCGTTGTACCGGCAACGACATTTGAAACTACGTAGATGACATCGAATGGGTGATTCGAGCTCGTAAGTGCAATGCCGCCGGCGAAAACGTCAGGTTCGGTCAGTAAACGGTTGATCTCGACTTCAACAACTTCTGCGGGCGGTGGCGGGGTTGGAAACTGCCGTCCTCGTTGTTTCGGTGGTATGGAAGCAAATGGATCTGCACTTGGAGAGATAGTTAGTTTGCTCAAGACGGTCACGGGCAAACTCTCATGTATCTCTCTTAAGGTGCCGATCAGCGGCTCGCGCCACGACACAGTTTGTTGTTGCAGTCTGATCCAGTTGTGGCGATTGTGCGGGTTCTGAACCAGTTCATAAACGCCACTCGTCATCTCGATCGGTGTCGGTTCCAGAATGACCTTACCGGCATCGTCGACTCTGTCGATCCGGTAGCGACGACGTTGAGCTGCGGCCAGTGGTTGTTCCGCGCCGGTGAGGACATTAGTCAATACGTCGCCGACAAATGTTCTTAGTTCACTGACGGGAATTGGTGTTTGATCGGAACGTTTCACCGTCAGCGTATGAAGGAACCTGCCGAAACCGTCAGGTTTCGACGTCACCACAACCCTGACCAACGACCTTGTTAGTAGCGTGTCGGGTCGCCAGTAGGGAAGGAACACCTTTACGTCAGGAGCTTGTTGGTGCTGGCTGGCGCCAAACTCGAATTGCAGACGCAGCGTGGCAGTTGCACCGGTCTGCGAGATGTCAGCGCGCGTACGGATTGGGGGCGGAGGTGCCTCGAGATCTTCCAACTTGATAGGAGGCGACTTGATTGCTGCTCCGAGTTGGCCAAATAGATCGAGAGGCCGAACTTCGTAAACGTATTCCGCCAATGGGAGATCGCGATCGACATAAAGATCAGGAGCACTCTTTCCCCACGATTGGTTGTCCACGAGAATCGGTTCAGGGATCCTCTCGCCTTTGCCTTTGAAGAATCTGGTGAGTTCATACAGGACGGGCTGAACGGCCCTGGTTTGAGGACTACTGCCAATCGGCGGCTTAGGCCATTTCAATCCCAATCTTCCGAGCGGCTGACCGTTGACCCAACGCAGACCCCCGAGCTGCTTTCCTTTAACTTCCGGGTCTATTGCAGGTACTGGAGCTGGAGGTTGACCCAGGTTAAGCAATAGACCACAACGCTTGTCGCTATCCACCCAGTCTCCTTCGACCTTGTAATCGTAGATTCGATCTTTCCTGGGTGGCTCGATCGTTTGCTGGCGCGGTGGTTCGAAAACGTCTACCCAATAGAGCGACATGAGCCGCGCGACATTCGGATCGAATGCGGCCAAAAGAAAAACCGATTGGAGGTAAGCGGCGCTTGAGGTGCTTTCCTCAACTGCACTCCTTATCTTCAGTAGGTTCGGCGGCGCCGCAGGATCTTCAAAGAAATCGATGGTGGGCGAAAGCAATCTCTTCAGCCAGAATACTATCTCGGAGGTTGCTTGTTGGTATCGCTGACTGGCCGCAGCCGGACTGGCGGCATAGTAGTTCTTCAATCCGCTCTCGAACCGGCTCAGTGCCTCTTGAACGTCGGTCGGCAGCGGCAACGTCTTAATCAGAGTCCAATTGGTATCGTTGCAGGCGTCGGCTTCAGTTATGTAGCCAATTGAATTGAGCTGCCTCGCCCCCAGGTCAATTGTGAGACGCGTGATTCCGGCGCAGGATATTTCGCCCGCTTGGGTATCAACGGAAACAGTGGTGAGTAATTGCTTTTCCTGGTAGGCCCTTACGATGCTTGATCCGGAACCGGTTATTCCCACCTTGGCGTAGACTATTGGTTCCGGAAATTCCACTTCGAGTTGCGCCCTCAATGTGGGAGTGATGATAAGGACTCTGTTTGGTCCGACTGCCAGGCAGCGCAGTTTTCTGCCTGAGGGGTGGGGAGTGAGCCCGACTCCATCGATTCGGAGATCTTCCGGTAGATCCACATTGACCGGCAGTTGTGAGAAATGGATTCCATCTTTGGGTTTTGCTCCACCCAACCGGCGAAATATGCGAAAGCCTTTTCGAGGGAAGCCCACCTCACCAGGAAAGGACCACCGCAGATGATTGCCGTTGGGCCCGATTGGTCCATCAAGGGTGGAGATTCCGATGACTCCGATTTTGTCCTCAGGCATTGGAAAGCTCGGCGCGAACAACGCGGTCGCTGAAAAGTAATTCTTAGGGTCTTACTACTTTGATAGCGAGTCGATGGCTCGCAGTAATAACCGATCTGAAAAACTAGACACGAAAGCTACAGCCAAAAATAGTTCAAGGCTGGGTCTGGGAAAACTGAGAACGCCGGAAAGAAGAAAGATTGTAATGACGATTGCCGAGACCATCGCGAGCGAAAACCTGGCGAACGTGAGCGTGGAAGTGGAAAGCTCAGACGGTATTCGGGTCTTCTTCTGGTCCGTCGCGAGGGACGATGAAAAGCCACTAAAGATTGCGCCCAGGATTCCTGAAAGGATGACTGCAAACCAGAACCATCGAGTCGACAGGGGGTTATTCGCCGCCTCCCCCACTGATTTCACAGCGGGCGAGAGCGGTGGGCGCGCGATCCAGACCCCGATTGCGATCAAGGCTATGCAGGTTAAGAGGCGGAGCCTCGACTTGAGGATTGCAAGCTTGTGATAAACATTATCCTGGTGTTCGTCGAGCGTCCGTTTTGCCCGCACCACGTCTCTCGGCATGAGTGGATCCTTCAGCTTGCCGGTCGGGTCAGCAAGTAACTCCGCGATGCCCTTCCTACGCCATGTGGTCAGTCCCTTATCTAAGTCGGAGGCTTCAGCCAGAATAAGTCTGGCTTCGCTTTTTAGTTCGTCTCTCTCCAAACCGTACAGGCGGAATCGATCAGCGGCTTTCAAATAACGCCAGCCTAATTCTGGATCGTAGTCAGTGAGAGCTTTTTTTGCCGCTTCGAGAAATTCCTTAGACCTCTTGTCCCAGCCGAAGTTAATCGTGTTGCCATATTTCTTCTGTTGGTCCTCGATCAGAGCCTCCAATTCCGGTTGGAAGGTTTGTATGGTGTTGTCTAATCTCTGAAGCGACACCGGGCGAAACAGATTCAGCCAACGCCCTTTGAGGGATCGGAACGACCTAAGCAAGAAGAATGACTGTGAGCTTGTCATGGGCGTTCCTTTCCGGGGGCCTGCCACACATCTATCAATGCTCGCTCCAGAGGATATTGAAGTCGCGCATATGCAACGTCGGCGGGAAACCAAAAGACTTCGGCTACTTCATCATCGATTTTGGAAGCGGGTTCACCTCTTGCTGTCATGTGCCAAAAACGGACCACCTTTGGCTTACCATCAGTCTGGTAAGCGATGGCCCCTGCGAAGCTGAGGATATTCGCATCGTAGCCCGTTTCTTCTCTGACTTCGCGAAGTGCAGCTTCTCGCCATGATTCATCTGCCTGCAGCTTCCCTTTGGGGAGAGTCCAGTCGTCATACCTTCTCCGATGAACAATAGCTATCTCATGGCCGCTGGAGGAACTCCGCCACAACAAAGCGCCTGCTGCTCTAATCACCTGATCAGTTGCGGTTGGCATTGCCAAGGTCTTTCCTCAGTCCTCTATGCTCGAATTGAACTTGCTTCAGCCCAAGGACATCAACATCCGTCGAACTTCGCCGAGTGCTCGAAGAAACCCGACCCGCGTTTGGATAAATAGGATAAAGCAGTACTCGGTGCTGACGATTCTCGGGACAACTGTTGCGGCGCCCTGACCCAGCTACACATAACGTCTATGAACACTCCGCCAGATCTGCGGTTTGTCATAGTTACCCCGACCCCGATGCTTAATGAAAGGATGACCAGCCTACGATGCATAAGTGAACGCCGTCAAGGGTTTTTACAATACGCAATGAGCGGGTGATTGAGCTTCGATGACCTCAACATCGTTAACGAGGTTGGTTTTCTCGCCCCCGTGCGTCACGATAAGGTTCATTTTCCAATGCCCTGCCCTGACTAAATTCATCACGCTGCAATACAGGAGTTTGTTGCGAGCTTGCGCGTGCGTTGCCTCGTCCGGTAACGTTACCCCGTTTTCATTCTCAAGTGCGATGAAGACCCGAGCATCAAGAACAGGTTGTGATGTCTCGCTGTTCTCTACCAGAAAGCTGAGGTCGACCTGGCCCGTCCTCAGCGGGCGCTCGGTAGTGAACGCAGTGACTGTAATTGGACCTGTCGTTCGTTGCCACAGGACAGATACGTCTTTCCAGGACTGGAGTATCGGTCTCTGGCGTAGAGCTTTTCGTAGATGATGATGTGGCCCAGGTCTAACCCTGACATTCAATGTTTTCGCTAGCAGGGAAAGGAGTGAAAGGTAATGTCGAGTCTTCAAGATCGTCTGGATGAATTCAAAAGGACATTCGAATCTGGTGCTCCTCCTCATAACGCGCCGCGCGAAGCGATCGAACTGATGCATCGCGCCACGGACGAACTCAAGGATTCAGGCATTGAAGGTCGCACGTTGAAGGTTGGAGACCGTGCCCCGAGTTTCATCTTGTTCAACCAGGATCATGGGCAGGTATCTTCTGACGATCTTTTACGTGAAGGACCGCTAGTCGTCAGTTTCTTCCGAGGCCATTGGTGACCATACTGCATGATGGAGCTGGAGGCTCTACAGGAGATTGATTCAGAAGTCAGAGGACTCGGAGCGAGGGTAGTGGTGCTAACTCCGGAACTCGAAAGGTACACGCGCGCCATTCACAAGAAATTGAACCTGACCTATGACATCCTGACCGATCTTCATCTGAAGACGGCAGAAGAGTTCAGGCTTGTCTTTGCATTGCCGGAATACTTACGCGACCTTTACAAGTCCTTCGGCAGTACCCTCGACAGGTTCCACGACGAGACTGTGTACCGGTTGCCGATGCCCGCTCGGTACGTGATCGATACGGAGGGGATCATTCGCGCCGCCGACGTGAATGCGGACTACACGGTCCGCCCTGAACCTTCCGAGACACTGAGGCAGCTGCGCGCGCTGAACGATTGAGATCAGAGATCAGGAGCGAATTCCGCGACCGACCTGGATTCATTGTGGCCGAAAGGCGGAAATGACCTTATCAAAGATCCGTTCGGCAGAGCGGCTCTCCAAAAGGGGCATGACCTTGCAACCAGCGAAAGAAGAGAGGGCCGTTAAGTGCGTCAACCCACACCTCCTGGACAGACGAATTCGCATCGCTTGTTCAAGAGCAGCGTATCGCTCTTGATTAAAAGCTTCCGAGAATGATATAAGCTGCCTCCCCGAAACTTTAATGTCTCTGGTAGAGGCTAGATGGCCAGCGGGGGAAATCTGCCTTCATGGGTGACTTGAACAATGAACCATAAGATCGCTGTGGAAACATTTCGCAGTCTGGTACCACCGCTAATCGGCCGGTGTTCAAAATGCCGCACGGACATTCTTGCAAGTCATGCCGATGCCAGGTGCACCGCCTGCAACGAGCCGATTCCATTCGGCGTTAACATTCTGCGAAGACCTATACTCTATGGAACGATGAAGGCTTCAGCGATTCCTGAAATGCATGCTAAACGGGAAGCGCCGGGTGGGGTGAAGCAAGCGCTGCGAACCTTCTTCAATCTGGCCCATAAGTGACGGTCGACGATCTTCTGCTTAACTCCACGTCTTGTCCTTCATGTCGTGCGCTGAGCGAGTTTAGAATCAAAGTCATGCCTCAGTCTGTTCGCATGTGCCATTGATTCGGCGTCACGCTGATTCGCAGAATTAATCTCGATTTAAGGCACTCGTAACCAAACATTAGCATGCCTGGTTTATCTTGTGCCCGTACTCGCCGCGATAAGGGGAAGTGGGCCACTCAAGGATCAAGACTTACCCAAGGCGCAGCAAGTATCCTGCCTAAAAACGGCGACTTCGCGGTACTTATTCAACCGTTGAAAGCGCCAGTTTCAGATAAGAAAAGTTGCCTGCGCGAAGTCCTCGGCGGTTCCCCGCCGCCGAGGTATTTTTTGGTCGGGAATGAAAGTCCGGCAACCGATTGGCAGCGCGATTCGCTTTTTGGGATTCATCCCACTGGTTTCCGTCTTATAATCGACACTCATGCCGGCCAGTTCATACACGAAGAGTCTTAACCCGATGTGCAAAACCAGAAATCGACGAAGTTCGCGGAATATTTTCCGTGACCCTATCGCGACGGCAAATTCCAAGAGTCCAGCAGGCCGGAGTTCTTTAGTCCTAACCAGATATTTCCTTCATTTTCGTTGGTCGTAACTGGCACGCCCGGCAACGGAGCGAAATCCGGTTGGCCGCAAGGCTGCGGCGGCGGCGCGATCGGATTCGGAAGTTGCGGCACCGAAAAGTCCGGGTGCGCGAAGTCAAAGACCCGAGCCAGATTAGTGATGTCGCCCGTCGCGTCGCGCGGGGTAAGCGGCGCCAACCGCCAGCGCCACTCGATGAACTTGAGCACGGACGTGTGATCGAAGAGAGCATTGACTACGCGGGTCTTCCGCTCATCATCGTCATGTCTGTTGCGGCTGAATGGGGAGGCCACGCACACTGGAATGCGGAAACCGAGCAATGTCTTGCCATTGACGATGTCGCCATCGACGAGGTTCGCAGCTACCACTCGCGGCGGCGGCACGTGGTCAAAGAAACCTCCCCACTCGTCATAAGTGATGACGAACGCGGTGCGCGCCCAGAGAGGCCCTTGCGCGACCGCGGCGAACGTTTGGGCCAGGAAGGCGTCGCCGGCACGAATGTCCGCGTGCGGATGATCGTCATTACCTTCGCCATCATCAGCCACGGTGAACTTTGGATCGATAAATGAAACTGAAGGCAGCGCGCCGGCTCTGGCGTCGATCAGGAATTGTTCATAAGGCCGTGAGATCGAAACGTACTTCGGACCCCACAAACCAAGAAACGGCAGATTCGAAAAATAGTATGTGCCGGTGACACCGGCTGACACCAGGCGGTCCCAAATTGTTGGCAGCGCAGACATGGCAAAAGAGTTCGTCAGACGATCAGTTTGGGCGGCGTGGCTGAACATCCGATTTGGGAAAGTCGGACCAAGGATCGAGCAGAAGTATCGGTCGCATACCGTGTAGTGTCGTGCTAGAGAATTGTGGAACGGACGATCTGGCTCAGTGTAATAACCCAGCGAGTACACGTCGTTTTTTGTGTCCAGAAGGAAGCCATCCATCCGTCGATTATCGTACTGTGTGCGCCCTCCCTCGTACGAATGATCCGGATCTGGATGTCCACATCCAGTGAAGTCACCCGCCAGATGATGGGTCGCATGCGGAAATCCGCTCGGGTCATTAAAAGTAAGGCCCGCTTGTTTCCCGTTCGTGCCCGGCATCCATCCGAACAGGTGATCAAAGCTGCGATTTTCCATCATCACCACCACCAGGTGATCGATTCCTGATTGTTCAGGCTGCGGCAAAGGCGTGGCTGCCAATAGCTCGATTTGCTGGGCCAGCGTTCTGAAGCCGGGCAAATCGATAAATCTACTTAGTACCGCGGCGCCTGAAACTGCACCCATGCCTCTGAGAAACTTCCGTCTGTTCGATCCCATTGCTTGCCTCCCTGACTGCAAAGTTAAGTTAAGTTCCTTGCGCAAGATGATAGCTTGCGTGCAAACTGCCAACTGCACTACACGGCTTTCTGAATACTCGCGCTTCAGTCGGGATGCGCTCGCTACGTTAAGGGGATTTCGGTTAAGAGGGGTTTCGGAAGCAGTCTTATAACCAAAACGAGTTACATCGGCATGATCAGCATGGGAAATCGAAGTTAAATTTCGACGCTGTCGTTCTTCATCTCTTCTCAGGTTTGACTCTCGCTGCGGCGGCCCAGTTTTACTACTGTTCTATCCGTCCTCGCTCGCTCGTTAGTTGTGCGGCTTTCGCCAAAAGGTAGTTGCGCTCCGGGAGACTCCCCGTCTTGCCTGCAGCCGCTCGGTAATGGCTGATGGCGCCTTCGTAGTCTCCGGCAAGTTCCAACAGATGGGCTCGAACAGCGTCCAAGCGGTGATGACCCGCGATGCGAGCGTCAGTGTTGAGAGCGTCCAGCAGTTCCAGGCCCTTGGTCGCACCGTGCACCATCGCTGCCGCGATCGTGTAATTCAACGTGACCATTGGGTTGTCGGACATGCGCCTAAGCAGATGATAGAGCGCCAGTATCTGCGGCCAATCCGTGTCCTCGACACGGGCGGCTTCGTCGTGAATAGCGGCAATGGCGGCTTGCAACTGGTATGGACCGACCGAGCCCTTAGGTAGCGTAGCCGAGATGAGCGCGACTCCCTCCGCGATCTGTTCACGATCCCAGAGCGTCCTGTCTTGGTGTGTTAATGGGATCAACTCTCCTTCAGCGTTCGTTCGCGCCGCGCGGCGAGCATCGGTCAACAACATGAGCGCAAGCAATCCAGCAACCTCAGGGTTGTTGGGTTGCAGACCGTGAACAATTCGTGTCAGGCGTATCGCCTCGTGCGACAGATCGGCTCGGCGCAGATCGGATCCCGCTGTGCTCGTGTAGCCCTCATTGAAGATGAGGTACAAAACGTGCAGCACTGCGCGCAGGCGTTGCGCACCCTCTTCAGCGGTCGGCAGTTGAAATGGAATGCCGGAGTTCTTGATGCTTTGCTTGGCCCGGCTGATCCGCTGGGCCATTGTCGCCTCGGGCACCAGAAACGCGTATGCAATCTCCGCTGTGGTCAAGCCACCCACCGCCCGCAACGTCAACGCAATCGCCGAAGCCGGAGTCAACGCCGCGTGGCAGCACATGAAGAGCAGGACCAGCGTGTCGTCTTCCTGCGGTGTCGTCTCGATGACGGATTCTGTTGAGAGAGCAGCCTCGAGTGCTACCTCGCTCTCGCGACGGCGGCGAGCAGACTCGCTCCGAATGTGGTCGGCCATCCGCCGGAAGGCTACCTGCGTCAGCCAGGCGCGGGGATTTTCGGGAGTGCCCTCACGTGGCCATTGCATCGCAGCGGCCAGCGACGCCTCCTGAACAGCATCCTCGGCCGCCGCGAAGTCGCGAAATCTGCGGACAACGGTCCCTAGCATCTGCGGCGTCAGCGCACGCAATAGCTGCTCGATCGAGAGATCGTCGTTACTGACTTTGTCATAACTTCCCATCGGAACCGCGACCCATCAAAGCAATTCCTCCGGCGGACCGCTCATCACTTGCCGCACTTCGATGGGCATCGTATCCGGGGTTCCTGAGGGCGCAGGCGCCAACGAAGCGCGCGCGGCGATCTTATACGCCTCCTCCGGGCTCTCAACGTCAACGATCCAGTATCCCGCGAGAAACTCTTTGGCCTCTGGGAATACTCCGTCGGTTATGGGCGCCCCGTCCTTTCCCGCCCGAACGATCCTGGCTTGGTCGGGCCACGCCAAGCCTGCGGTGGCAACCAACGCACCTGAATCCTTAAGTTCCTGGTTGAACTTGCGCATGAAAGTCATATTCGCCTGGAGGTCTTCCTTCGGCCACTTGGAATACCATTCAAAAACTTCCTTCGGAAAGCTCATCAACAGCATGTACTTCATGTTTTTTCGCTCCTTTTCGATTTCTGGCACCGGTTGGTGCTTTTTCATTGTGTAGTCGGATCACGTCCGGCGTTTTCGACATCGCTTAAGGATTTTTTTGTTGGGATCCAAAATCTTCACGGAATACGATTGTAGCGGCACCCACTCCCCAAACCGAAAGCAGGGCGGTTGGTAAGGGCACGAGTTCACGTGTCTGTAACGTCCGTGTGGTACTTAACCCCTGGATGTTTTTTTGCGGGATTGTCGATCCGGGCGTCCGTCATTCGACTTACTGTTGGAGGCGAGCAACTGATTTGCCATGAAGAGTAGGCTTGAACTGAGTGGCAGCACTGTATTCAAGCCGTGAGCCGTCGGTTTCAAGCAATTAATCAACCGTCAGATAAAAATAGGGAGAAAGGAAATCATGGAAACAAAACCAACGCACGAACAAGCACAACTACACCTGCAAGTCTACGATTTGCGCCGCGAGGCCCGGCTCCGACAGGCCCGCGATTGGTTTCAACAGAACTACAAAGCGGAAACATTCGAGGACGCCATGCGGATTGCGCCCCCCGGAACGGAAAACGGGGCTTTCGTGGGAATGGTAATTGGGTACTGGGAACAGGCCTGCGCGCTGCTCAACTACGGCCTGCTCCACGAAGACCTGTTCTTTGAGACGAGCGGGGAATTTTTCGGCGTGTGGGAGTTGCTCAAGCCGGTGGTTCCGCAGTTTCGCGAGCGGTTCGCGGACAAGGACCTTCTCGCGAATCTGGAAATCGCCGCCCAGCGCTTCGAAGCCTGGTCGGAACGCCGTTCGCCCGGTCATGTTGCCGCCATGCGGCAATTCATGCAGCAGCAGCGGGCCAAGACTTCGGCAGCAGCCAACGCCTGACCGAGTCGAAAAGCAGGGAACCTGCGACCACGTCTCCCTCTGACGAGGTCGTGGGTTCCCTGCGGACCCATTGATTTGGAGACTACGCTGCTACGGCAACGCCATGCGATCCAGTGGAGCCAAAAGTTTGGGCGTTGGAACAAAGGAGGTTGTTATGCTGAAAGTACACGCCAAGAGACTAGGGACTGTCGCCATCCTCTGCCTACAGGGGCGCGTGGTGCAGGGTGAAATCGCAACCCTGCATAATGCCGTGCTTTCCCAGTCAGAGGTCAGCGCGGTCGTGCTCGATTTGGCACGGGTAAGCACAATCGACGCCGGAGGTTTGGGCGCGATGTTGGAACTGCGCAAACAGACTGAGTCAAGAGGAATCGCGTTCAAGCTCGTTAATGTCACCAAACTTGTAAGCCGGCTGTTGGAAATCACGCGCCTGAACTCCGTTTTCGAAATCACATCCGGGGCCGAGATATTGTCGGCAAGCTCATACGGCCAACCTGCGTCAATGCGGCAACTTCCGTCCTGCGCTTAGTTCTTTTTCGACCTTATCGCCGAATAAACAAATTTCTAAGGCGCTGAGTGTCGATCCGTAGCCTTTCATCCGTCGTAAGGTTGAAAGCGAGACTTTCAATCGAACGAAAAACGGAGGAGATAAAAGAAATGAAGTACATGTTGCTGATTTACGATAACGAGCAGGCGTGGGCGAAGCTCACTGAGTCCGAACAGCGGAAGGTTTATGCTGAATACATGCAGTTCACCGAGGATATCAAGGCGAGCAGGAATTATCTCGCCGGCGCACAATTGCATCCGATTGCCACGGCCAGCAGCGTGCGCATTCGCGACGGTAAGGAGCTGGTGACCGACGGTCCGTTTGCGGAAACGCACGAGCAGCTCGGCGGTTACTACCTCGTCGAAGCGAAGGATCTCGATGAGGCGACTAAGATCGCGGCGCGAATTCCTTCCGCGCGCTATGGCACGGTTGAGGTGCGGCCGGTGGTTGAAAGGTCGGCGGAAGCGACTGCATAGCGCCTCGTTATTTCCTGATTCATTGCGAGATGGCGAGCGTGAATAGAGGGTTCCTATCCTGGACCAGCAAAAGCGCGCTCGCTAATCAAGACAAGCCAGTAAGATTCCTACTGCTTGTTGCGGACGCGAAGGCTCGGTTGAAATTCGGCCGATTAGGCAAATGAACATCGCGGCTTGAAAGCGCGGCATATCAGAAACAGTCGAAGGCTTAGTACAGCCCGGGAGGAGGCAGCAAATGAAATTCATCCTGCTGATTTACCACAACGAGCAGCGCTGGAAAGAGATTGGCGAAGTCGAGCGGCAGCAGATTTACGGCGAATACGGAAAGTTAAGGGAGCAATTGAAGACAGCTGGACAATATCTCGACGGCTCGCAGCTGCAACTGACAACCGAGGCGAACAGTATACGAATTCGTGACGGCAAAGAACTTGTTACTGATGGCCCTTTCGCCGAGACGCATGAACAACTCGGCGGCTATTTTTTGATTGACGTCAATAACGTTGATGACGCAATCGCAGTCGCCAAACGGATTCCTTCAGCGCGCATGGGTGCCGTGGAAGTTCGGCCGCTTGTAGAGAGGGCCGCAGAGGCGAATGCTTAAGTCGTGTCCGCGCTCAGTTTGCCGTCGCAGTCTAAGTATGGCACGCTCGCGGGCGTGCTGCCTGCAAGCGAAATACTCGAGCAAGTCTTTCGTGAAGAGTATGGGCGCATCATCGCGACTTTGATTCGCATCTCCGGATCGTTTGATCTCGCCGAAGAGTCTTTGCAAGAGGCTTTTGCTTCCGCCGCCTCAAAATGGGAAACAGAAGGTACGCCGCGCAATCCGGGCGCCTGGCTGACGACGGTAGCCCATCGGAAATTACTCGATGCGGTACGCCGGGAGAAAACAAAAGCCGAGAAGCAGCCGGAACTCGAATACGAGGCGACTCGATTACAGCCGTATGACGAGCCCGCGTTGCTTGAGGAGCCCGTGGAATTTCCTGATGACAGATTGCGTCTGATTTTTACCTGCTGCCATCCGTCTCTGACTCGCGAAGCCCAGGTTGCTCTGACCCTCCGCACACTGGGCGGTCTTACTACAGTTGAAATTGCCCGCGCCTTCCTCTTGCCTGAGCCTGCTTTGGCGCAAAGATTAGTGCGCGCGAAAAGCAAGATTCGCCTCGCCCGAATTCCTTACGAAATTCCTTCACTTGATGTGTTGAGCGAGCGGCTCGCCGCGGTGCAGGCCGTTATCTATCTAATCTTCAACGAGGGATATACAGCAACTGCTGGTGACAGTCTGGTGCGGACTGATCTCTGCGCGGAAGCGATTCGACTCGGTCGCGTGCTTTGCGAGTTGATGCCAAACGAACCTGAGAACATGGGCTTGTTGGCGTTGATGCTGCTGCAGGATTCTCGCCGCGAAGCCCGTATGGACGAACGCGGCGAGCTCGCCACGTTGGAAGATCAGGATCGCTCACGCTGGGATCGAAGCAGAATTGCAGAAGGCATACGCCTGGTCGAGATGGCGCTGCCATTGGGACGAGTCGGCAACTATCAAATTCAAGCGTCCATCGCTGCGGTCCATGCCGAAGCCCAAACCGCTGAGGAAACCGATTGGTCCCAAATCGTCGCGCTCTACAAAGAGTTGATGCGAATCAATTCATCGCCAATCGTGGCTCTGAATCACGCGGCAGCGGTCGCGATGAGCGAAGGATTCGAAACCGGCTTGGCGCTAATCGATGAAGCAAACGCCGGCAGGAAACTCGAAAACTATTATCTCCTTCATGCTGCTCGCGCCGACCTCTTGCGACGATTGAATCGCTTCGACGAAGCCACGACGGCATACACACGGGCACTCTCGCTAACCACAAACAAGATCGAGCAACAATACCTGCGCAAGCGCCTGAGCGAAGTAACAACGACGAACGGGCAACGTTATTGAGGACATAAAGCGCGAACCGGGCGGGATTAAACTCAAAGAGCTTTTCCGCGAGTTGAAAATGGTACGTCCAACTGATCGGGCGCTTCGACGCGTTACGCATCGGCGCAGTCGACGAGGACTGGCTTGACATCGACGACCGGCGTGCCATCGATGGCTTCGATCGGTCCGATCCGCAAACGCGTTCCGTTGATCTCGCGCACGCTCACGCGATGCAGTCCCAGAGGGTTCGGCCGGTGAGGGGACCGCGTCGCGAACGCTCCGGCAAGCGGGATCTCTGGGTCGCCGCGCGGATGCACTTCGAGCACCTCGCGATCCGCGCGATGAAGCCAGGTGATGATGATGATCTCGTCACCCGGAGCGATCCCGATTAGTCCTCGAGCGAAATCCGAATCCACTTCGAGCCAAGCGTCCGGCGCTCCCTCCGATCCCTGTCGCGGCGCATCGCGCAGCGCTCGCAGCGTCGATCGAATGTGTCCGATAGGGTGAAGCGAATACATTCGTCCCTCGCGCGATTAAGATAGCTGAACAAGCCCGGTTACATTACCGTCCGCGTCTTTTACAGATGCAATCAGCCTGCCCTCACCGACCTCCTTTATCTCTTGCTGCATTTCTGCGCCAGCCTCCAGCAGTAATCGCAGGCTCTTCTTGATGTCGTCAACGGGCCAGTACCCGATCGGCCCCGTCATCCCTTGTGTGTGGCCATTGGGATCTAAACCTATTTCCTGGTCTCCAACTCTGAAGCCAACATAATAAGGCTCATCGACATAAGGCTCTACACCCAGGAGCTTGTTGTATAGCGTTTTTGCTCGAGCGATGTCTTTGACGGGATAGATGAATATTCGGAAACCTTGATTCATGGGAACTCCTTCCGCTAATTGATTACAGCCCACTCATTGAGCGGGTTGCCGCTGATTAATCTACTTGTCACATCGACCAGGTTTCTTTCGTCACTATTATGACGGAACGCGGTCGGAGAATGTGACCGGGCACGCTTGCGGCTGAACGCGAACGTTTGAGGAGGCAGAACTATGGAAACGAAAGTAATCGGCTATTGGACGACCACCGCAATCCTCGCGTTCGCGTTGCTGTCAGGAGGTGTGGCGCAACTGGCTCATCAGCGAGAGACCGTCGAGGGCATAGTGCACCTTGGTTATCCGTTATACTACCTGACGATCCTCGGCTTCTGGAAAGTCCTGGGAGGCGTGGCCTTGCTCGCGCCGCGCTTTACGCGGCTGAAGGAATGGGCCTATGCCGGCGCCTTCTTTGAAATGACGGGAGCGGCGGCTTCGCACGCGGCGTGCGGTGACTACGGCAGCTACGCATTTCATGTTGTTGTGTCGCTCATCTTCGCTGTTCTGACGGTCGCTTCGTGGGCGCTGCGACCGCAGAGCCGAACGCTCGGAGTACTCTTTCCCGCAGAACGCCTGCGTAGACCCGTCATGAATCTCCACGAGGTCATATGACTATGGACAAACCCGATTGGCTGGCCGAGCGATTTGAGGAGAATCGGACTCACCTGCGAGCGGTCGCTTATCGAATGCTCGGTTCTCTGAATGAGGCGGACGACGCTGTGCAAGAGACCTGGCTACGCCTCAGCCGCTCTGACACGAGTGAAGTCGGGAACCTAACGGGATGGCTGACGACGGTCGTAGCAAGGGTATGCCTGGATACGCTGCGCTCACGCAAATCGCGGCGCGAGGAGTCACTGGACGCGATCGTGTCCCAGCCGACAGTAAACCGCGAGTTTGGGATCGATCCGGAGCAGGAAGCGCTAATGGCCGAGTCGGTCGGTCTCGCGCTGCTGGTGGTACTCGAAACGCTGGCGCCGGCCGAGCGTCTCGCGTTCGTGCTGCACGATATGTTCGCCGTGCCCTTCGACGAAATCGGTTCCATCGTGGGCCGTTCCACGGACGCGGCAAGGCAGTTAGCGAGCCGCGCACGCCGCCGGGTGCAGGGAGCGGCCGCGGTTCCCGAGGCCGATCTCACCAGCCAACGAGCAGTTGTCGATGCCTTCCTGGCTGCTTTGCGCGGCGGTGACTTCGACGCGCTGCTCGCGGTGCTCGATCCAGACCTTTTGGTCCGCGCTGACGTTGTCCCCGAAGGCGCCCCAAGAGAGGTGCGCGGTGCGCGGGCCTGGGCCAAGGGAGCCATCGCCTTCGCGAACGTCGCCCGGTTTGCACGGCCGGCGTTGGTGAATGGCGCGGTGGGAGTTATTTTCGCTCCGCGTGGCCGGCTGTTGCGCGCACTGAGCTTCACCATTACGCTCGGCAAGATCGCCCGGATCGAGGTGGTCGCTGACCCTGCGCGCCTCCGCGAACTCGACCTGGCGCTCCTAAACGACTAACGACCTACGACCTTGCGACTCGACTTATTTGTAACCCTCTCCCAAGGCATCGTCGATATTCACAGCTAGTTACTCTCGAGTCACAGGATTATGTGGCCCGCGCGGCACCTGTATGTCCGTTGGCGTGAGTGTGGTGAGCGTAAACCACCGCCAGGCCGTTAGGTTCGTTAACGTATTTTCCGCTCCTGCTCGGACGGTATGTCTCGTTATACAGAGCCAGATTGGTGGGATGTTCGGAAAGGTAGTTCATCATCTTTTGGTGAGGCTCGCTCTTGAAGAATCTCGCCAGACTGGACTGGTTTTTCCAGTAGCTGACCAGGATGACTTCGTTCTTTCCGCAGATGCCTGCCTTCACTTGAATGCATCCTTCAGCCGTTTCGTTACTCTTCTTGATCCAGGAAACGTGACGCCACATCCAAACCAAACCAGCGAAGTTCCGCGCGATGATCCCTTGAATAAACGTGACGGCCTCTGGGTGTTCGGGCAGCGAGACTGAGTAGACTTGATACGACATGGCTAATCCTCCAATGTTGAGACGGCAGAAATGCGTGAGCTGGCTGATTATTTCAGCCGTCGTCTGGCGTGGCGCTTGACGACTTGAATAGCGTGAGCTGAAATTTCAGGATCGATGGGTCCGCGATCGACCATTTCCGCCCAGCCGAGGATGGCTTGAATCGGACTTCGGAGTTCGTGTGAAATCCACGCCAGAAACTCGACTGGGCTCCATTCACCACAATCGTTGGCTTTGTCAGTATTAAAGCGGAAGAGAACTCCTAATTCAATCTGCGCATTTCCATTATTCGTACTTTTGCGCCTCTTCACCTTTGCCCCAGGCGCGGTGGAGTTGGGTGAGGCGCTGTCGCATTTCGACGGGAATGCGGCTTCGCTGCCTATTGCTCCGCGACAGTCGACCGACGGAAATACTGATTCTCTACCGCATCGTTTCGGCCAGCTTCGCGACCGAAGGAATATTCTTTTCCAGTTCCGCCCTGAGTTGCTCCGCCTGTTTTTGAAAGCCCGACTTGTCGTCGCCAGGCTTGTATGCGTAGACCGCGCTCATGGCGCCAATCGTTTTGCCCGACCTGTCGTGTAGCTGTAACTCAACTTCGAATCGCTTTCCGCTGATGTGGACTTCCAATAGGGGCTCGCCTGTTTGGATTACTTTCAGATCGTCCTCGTCGCCTTTCTTGCCGATCCGTCCAATGCTGGAAGCGAGGATCACATTTTCAGCGCTGCCCGGCGGGGTCACGTGCAGGGCCAGAATTTGCAGTTCAGGATGTTTCGCCAGGGTTTCGTCTACGAGTTTCTGTGCGTAAGTGTTTGTTGGCAGCGGCGAATAGGGAAATGGTTCGATTAAATTTCCCGCGTTCGTGATCCGCCGGCGCAACTCGTCGCGGACCTGCTCAGCCGAAGTCAGGAACTTGGCTTGATTCACTCCGGCCTTATAGGGGAACGCGACAGCCAGGACGCCGACTGTGTCACCGGAGACATCCTGTAACGGCAACTCGACGCTGAACCGGTCGCCTGCTTTGCCCACTTCCATTCTTGGTTTACCGCTCTTAATTACTTCCAGATCATCGGCGTCTGCTCTTTTGCCGATTCTCCCGAAGTTAGATGCAATGATCACATTATCAGTGCTCTTCGGCGGCATGACGTGCATCGCCAAAGTCGCCACTTCAGGGTGCTTTACCAGCGCTCGTTCTATCAGTGACTGACCGTAGTTTTTCGGCGACGGTTCCTGCGCGTAGATGCTTACCGCAATTGGACCGAATAGGAGGAGAGCAAGACTGGTGACGAGCCGAAGGAATGCAATACGTTTCATTTCCGTTGAACCTCTTACGACGATGACCTCGTTGTGTGAATGCAAAATCGATGCTGCAATGTTCGGTGCGAATCCATCTTAGTGAGCGGGACATTAACAGATCGTGAACCGTCTTTCGTGACTAGAGCTCTCGGTCCGGCGGTCGATTTAAGCTCCTAATAATCAACTCGCAGGTTGAGTCCCATGACATGTCTTCGGTTTAAAGGCCGGTCGCGCGCGTCATGCTGTTCGAGAAAGTACGCATCAATTCCGAAATGTTCATTAAGAGGCACCCGCACTCCGGCATAGATTCGATTCCGATTCCAAAGGTGAAGTCTCGAATCATAGAAGACTTCGTCGGCGAAATAAGGCGTAACTTTGAATTCACTGATGCGCAAGGTCCGCTCCAGCTGCAGACGATTGCGGTACCGGCCGGAATCAGTTCCGTTGATGCGGCGCAGCTCTCCGCGATTGCGATCACTAATGAGAAATCCACGCTTGAAAGGCGCCCGAGCTGTAAAGTCCAGCGAGAACCGATGCTCCTGAGTGTGGAGGCGTCCGGGAGGTTGTTGTCGGCCGAAGCGATAAGCCGGGCTGAATGAGAAATACTTTGTGAGCGAGAAGTTAAATCCAAAGCCGATCTGCTCCTCGTTCAGATCGGAAACATTCTTGCCAAAGTGTAATGTCGCCAGAGAGAGGACCGAAATTCTTTGGTTGAGCTTAATTGAAAAATCGATCTCCGGCCAAAACTGCACGTCGCCATTTCCTGGGGTTGGCTGCTGGGCATTAATCGAAGAAAAGCAACCAAGCGCAATAACGGCGCACAGCAAGGCCCGTCGCCGTATTGCATCTACCGCCCGACGATGTTTGCGATAAGCCACTCAGAAAAGAATTACGATCATCGGCCCTGATGGCCTAGCAGCTGCCTAGCTAATGCGGCTCAGCACGATCAGTACCAGTGTTACGGTGATCGCGCCGCCGATGCGGGTGGCGACTTGAGCAAAGGGCATTAGGACCATGCGATTCGCTGCCGTCAGAATCGCGACGTCGCCGGTGCCGCCCTGACCGCTGTGGGTCGCGTTGATGATGGCGGTCTCGATCGGATACATCTTTAGCCAACGGCCGACGACGAAACCGGTACCCATCAGAGTCGAGACAGTCGCAAAGATAGTAATGATGTTGGCCAGATGAAACGCTGACATGAGCTTGTCCCAGGGTGTAATGGCTATGCCGACAGCAAACAGCAGTGGATAGACAACGGCTACCCGAAAGAACTTATAAACAACGAACGCGCCTTCCTGTAGCTTTGGCGAAGCGCCGTGCGCCAGCTTAACGACGACCGCGATGAACAGCATTGCGACGGGAGCCGGCAGACCGAGCAGGTTGAAACAGAGCGTGCCAAGCAAGTAAAGCGAGATTGCCATGATGCCTGCACTGGCGATGTGAGTGACGTCCATATGACCGGTAATCTCTTCCTGTTT
>ORMF012031603.1_pt1 | contig 23953 bp, 18 predicted proteins | sample 1779871 | NCBI WGS metagenome assembly ORMF01 (sample SAMEA104232316, study PRJEB22302) | groundwater metagenome | biome: forest; feature: aquifer; material: groundwater | place: USA | collected 2011-08-07 | depth 5.4 m | reverse complement strand
GTCCTGGCGCATCGCGGCGATATCGCAGCGGGCGAGCTCGAAGAGGTCGTCTAGGTACATCCCGCATGCTCGGATCAACCGCTTTACCGACGAGTCCGACCAATCGGGCTTGGCCTCGCCAATGCGCATATGCAGCGTCACAAGGTTGACCGCGTCACGGACCTGGTCGTTGGTGAACTTCAGCCGGTTGAGCGCCGCTCGCGTCATCTCCGCGCCGACAAACTGGTGCTCGTAGAAGTGGACTCCCTTTTCATCCTCGGTCCGGGTCCTGGGTTTCCCCACGTCGTGGAACAGCAGCCCAAGCCGCAGCTCCAGGGATGATCCCGGTGTGAGTTGGCTCATTGCGACCAAGGTGTGTTCCCACACTTCGTATAGGTGCCAGGCGTTCTGAGTAACCCCAACCATCTCGAGAAGCTCTGGAAGGAACTGGGGGAGGAGATCGGAGTCGCGGAGGAACTGAAGGCCCGCAACGGCCCCCATCCCCCGGCCCCTTCCCCCAAGAACAGGGGAAGGGGAGTCCAGTGACGAGACCGTGGGCGATGATCCCACGCGTGCGCTAGGTGCGGCTGTTTGGAGGGCTAGCCCTATTTCAGAGAGTACACTTGGTAGGTCTTGTATGACTTCCTCGTTGGCAAAACGAATCACATGATATCCGTATTGTTCGAGCGCTGTGGTTCGTGCTCGATCGGCGTCCTCGTTTCCGTCATGTATGCCACCATCGAGCTCAATTACCAGATGATGAGATGGTGCATAGAAATCAAGTATAAATCGCCCGACAGGATGCTGCCTGCGAAACTTTACTCCACCAAGGGCTTTTCCACGGAGGGCCCGCCACAATACGCCTTCAGCGGGAGTCTTCGTCTTGCGCAACGCTCTCGCTGCTTCCTGTACGACTGGGTCTAGTCCACGCGGATTAAGAGGAGTCCATCGTTCGCCGGGTTGGGTCTCTGAGATTCCTGGCGATTGGTATTGTCGTGCCAAATCGGTTTTGAGCTGAGACTCCCCCTCTCCTGTTCTTGGGAGAGGGGGTTGGGGGGTGAGGGTGAGTATCTTCACGAACTCATCCCGGATACGTTCCGCCGACACCACCGGGGGCTCCGGGCCCATCAGGTTAAGGCGGTGGGCCTCCTCTTGGATCGCCGCCCAGGTCGCCTTTTCGATCTCGAATCCGAACCGGACCGCAAAACGGACCGCGCGCAGCATGCGGAGAGGGTCGTCGTAGAACGTCTCCTTCGGTTCCAGGGGGGTGCGGATGATCCCGGCTTTCAGGTCATCGCGAGCAGTGCCGAGAAGGTCGAGCGTCTCGCCCGTGTGGAGGTTTTCTAGGAGTGTATTGATCGTGAAGTCCCGGCGGAGCGCGTCATCCCGAAGCGTGGCTTTGCGGACGCTGGGCTTACGGCTGTCGGGCGCATAGCTTTCCGCACGCGCCGAGACGAGCTCCACGTTGTGCCCGTCGACAGCGATCATGGCTGTGCCGAAGCGGGGGTAGAGAACGGGCGCGTGGTCGGACAGGCCGCGGTCGAACAGGAACCGAGCCAGCTCCAGCGCGTCGCCTTCCAGTACGATATCCACATCGTCCGAAGTCGGGATGCCCAACACGCGATCGCGCGGATAGCCGCCGACCAGAAATAGCCGCTCATGATATTGCGTATTCCGGGTCGCTTCCCGCAGCTTGTCCACCGTCGTGCTCATGGGGAGATTATACCGGGAGGACTGACGAGCGACGCCCCTTCGCGCTCGACCAAGTACCGCGCGCAGGGAACCTGATGCGTGATGCGATATCTCGGCAGCGCGGCTACCTAGTTAGGGGTTTGAGAGATGACGGCTTGAAACGGCGGGTTGGATTCCATATCTTGCCGGCAACAATGTCGCCGGCGCCGGCGATTCCTGGGGACTTGCTGGCAGTTCCGCCGTCGTCCTTCATGTCCGGTCCGATGCTGTAAAGAAGGTACGCGGCGCCATTTTTGAGCGGCTTGTATATGAACGAAGGTTTCGAATCTCCTCCGAATGGGTCCGTCGGGATCGTTCCCAACAACCGCGGTACGAGAGCATCCAGCCGATCCGGAAAGCGCCCGCTTGCTTTGCGATACCGGTAGAGGGCCACCTCAACTCGCAAGAGACGAACCGCCGCGATGGATCCGGCGTGCCGCGCGGGTGAGTTTTCAGATATCATGCTGAACCAGTTCGCCAGCAGATTGTCAGGAACTCGCACTTTGGATGGTCCGGCAAAGGGCCGATCGTAATCTTTTGCAAGTTCCTCGAAATATGCCTGATTGTCACGCAGCATCGCTTCCTTGTTGGACAGGGTGTATTTTGCCATCTTCCAGGCCTGCGAGAAGTTCGGGCGATGACCTTCGTCGACGTCGGCGAGCTGCCGCATGTTCTCATATCTTTCCTTGATGGTTGTTTCCGAATTCAGGGAAGCGGCAGTGGCCGATGTCGTGTAGTTGCCTTCCTCCCGAATAGTGTCCGAGAACCTTGGATATTGGGAGATGATCCGGTCCAGGCGTCTTGCGGCAGCGGCCAATTCGACGTCGGACAGCAGAGGAAGATCGTCTTCCAATCCTGTGCCTGAGATCGATTCGATTGCCCGCGCGACGAGAAAGGCGATCAGCGGCCCGCCTCGCTGGATCATCGGAGACATCTCGAAACCGTCCAGCCTTATCTCGACGGCCTTGCCCGGCCGCCCGACGATCTCATAGTAGCGAGCTTCCCCTGACAGGGCACGGGCGGTTTCGCGAAGCGGTCCATAACTTGGCATCGCCACTCCGTTAAATCGTACAACGGGATGGAGACAAGGCTTGCCGAACACGGACCGAAGCTTCTGACGAATCGGTTCGAATTCCAGCGCGGACGTCTGGTAATTCGAGAATGTCTCCGTCTGCGGATACGGTACAAGCATATTTGGCGGGCTCTTGTGCTTCATGGCTTTGGTGAGCAGGCCAATCCGGATGAGTTCGTCGAAAGCATTCGGATTCGGCACAACCGGAGCCGGAACCGTGATGGCGATTCGCCTGTTCTGTGCGACATAGAGACCGATTATCGCGGCGCAAAGCACGAAGAAGATGAGCAGTCCGGTCAGCACGCATGACCCAATCGGGCTCTTGGGCCGTCGCGGCGACTGCTGGTCTTTCGGGTCTTTCGTCCTCGGTTTCAACGATCGCTCTCCGAGATTCGTTTGCTGCGCTTGCAACTCATGATCTTACCCGGACTGTCGTCCTGGATTCCAGCCTGAACGCTTGCGGAGTTGGCGATTGCGAGGGACAAACTTGAGATTAAAATCAGATCCGGATCTTGATGACGTCGTGAGGGCTGATCCCGTTTCTTTGCAGGCGGTTCGGTTCACCATCAGACCTCCGAATCTTTGTGTCTTCTTCGTTCAAGAAAATCGCGCAGGAAAAAAGTAAAGACCCCGCGAAACCCACTGCAGTTCGATATTTCAATTTGGATTCTCAGTCTTCGAAGTCACAACCACTGAACGAGTTAACGACTTACACACTCACCACCCAGAACGGAGTTCGTCCCATGAGCGACGATTTGTACGACCGTCCAGACCCGTCGGAGGACAACGTATCCCGACGGGATTTCCTCAAGGGTCTCAGCGGGAGCGTTGCCGCCACCGCGGCACTGATGACCGGCGAGGAAGAGAAAGCCAACGCGCAGGAAGTCCCGCCGGCTACAGGAACCCGCCTCAAGGGCGTGGTCCGGGTAAAGCTGAACATCAACGGCGAAACGAAAACCGCCGACGTGGAGCCTCGTACCACCCTGGTCAATGCGCTGCGGGATTACCTGGACCTAACCGGCGCCAAGAAGGTGTGCGACCGCGGCTCCTGCGGCGCGTGCACGGTGATCGTGGACGGAAAAACCGTCTACTCATGCTCAATGCTGGCCGTCGACGCCCAGGGCAAGAAGATCACGACCGTCGAAGGTCTCGGGTCTCCGGAACACATGAGCCCGGTCCAGGAGGCGTTCGTCACGTACGACGGTCTCATGTGCGGGTTCTGCACTCCGGGCTTCGTGATGTCGTGCACGGCCCTGCTCCAACATAATCCGAACCCGACGCTCGCGCAGGTCAAAGAAGGCTGCTCCGGCAACATCTGCCGGTGCGGAACCTACCCGCGCGTCTTTGAAGCCGCCCTCGCCGCGGCAAAGAAGATGAGAGGAGCGTAAGAAAATGGCTGGATGGAAGAAACCCTCCGAGTGTAAGATCCTCGGCAAACCAACGGCCCGATTAGATGGACCAATCAAGGTCACCGGCCGCGCGAAATACGCCTACGATATAAACCTGCCCGGGCTGCTCCATGGGCGGATACTCCGCAGTCCGCACGCTCATGCGCAGATCGAGAGCATCGACGCTACAGCGGCTGAGAAGATTCCCGGTGTGAAAGCGGTCATCATTACGGCTGTTGCACCCGCGCAAGTTGGCTACGCCGGAGATGAGATTGGCGCGGTTGCGGCGACGACCTCCGATATCGCCGAGGACGCGATCCGGGCGATCAAGGTCAAGTACAAGGTCCTGCCGCACTGCACCCAGGAAACCGCCGCGATGAAGCCGGGCGCGCCGGCCGTTCGAAACAACGGCCCAAACACCGGACAGCCCAACACACGGTCATCCGGCAATGTGGACGCAGCGTTCGACAGCGCGAAAGCGGTCCATGAAAGCACCTACAGCGTCGCGGTCCGCACGCACTGTTCGCTGGAGCCGCATGGCGTGACCTGCAGATGGGACGACGACGAGCACCTCACCTGCTGGGCGTCCACCCAGGGCGTGTTCTCGGTCCGCGGTGATCTCGCGGGAGCCGTCAACCTGAAGCCGGAAAACGTTATGGTCATCACGGAGGTGATGGGCGGCGGATTCGGGAGCAAGTTCGGGGCGGGTTACGAAGGCATCATGTGTGCGCGGCTGGCCAAAAAGGCCGGCGCGCCCGTCAAGCTGCTGATCACCCGCGAAGAGGAACAGACGGCAGTCGGCAACGCCCCTTCCGCGACGGCCCGCATCAAGATCGCCGCGGATGCGGACGGCAAATTGACCGCATTCGAGTGCAAGGCACATGGGACCGGCGGACGTCAGGGAGCGGGAGTTCCGCTGCCCTATATCTACCAGTTCCCTAACTCGCGGGTCGAGCAAACCAGCGTTTACGTTAACGCCGGCGATCAACGGGCGTGGCGGGCGCCGGGGCATCCCCAGGGATCGTTCTTGACGGAATGTGCCGTCGAGGATCTTGCAGTGAAGATGGGTATCGATCCACTCGAAATGCGACTCAAAAGCGACCCGAATGGAATGCGCCAAAAGCAGTGGAAAGAGGGCGCCCGGCTGATCGGCTGGTCGAGGCGAAACTCCAAACCGGGAGTTGGACCGCTTGCGGGCACGGGAAGATACAAACGGGGACTCGGCTGCGGCGCTGCCACCTGGGGTGGGGGCGGGCAGGGTAACTACCGCGCCCGCGTTACGATCGGTCGCGATGGCTCAGTTCTCTGCGAGCACGGCGTGCAGGACATCGGGACAGGTACCCGTACGTACTGTGCGATGGTCGTGGCCGAGGAGCTCGGCCTGCCAATGTCCCGAGTCCGTGTAAGTATCGGAAAGTCCAACCTGGGGAATGCGGCGGCCTCCGGAGGTTCGACGACGACGGCTTCCTGTGCGCCGGTAATTAAAGACGCGGCCGAAAAGGCAAAGGCGGCGCTCCTCCAGGCTGCGGCTGCGCGGATGAACGCGAACGCCGATGACCTGGATTGCGGAGACGGCAAAGTCTTCGTCAAGTCCGATCCCGCGAAGAGCGTACCATTCGCACAGGCGTGCTCCGCGCTGCCTGAATCTGGGGCAATCGGCGACGGCGTTCACGTACGCGAGCTCATGCAAAGCGGAGTGGCGGGAGCCCAGTTCGCGGAAGTGGAGGTCGACACCGAGACCGGCAATGTCAAGGTCATTTAGGTCGTTGCGCTCCAGGATGGAGGCTAAATCCTGAACCCGCTCACCTTCACGAGCCAGGTGAACGGCGGCGTCATTCAGGGTATCGGGATGGCGCTTTATGAAGATCGCCACATGTGCCAGATCACGGGGCGCATGGTCAACCCGAACATGGAGGAGTACAAGCTGCCGGGACCCATGGAGATGCCCGAGTTCGTATCCATCGCGTTCGACAATCCGGATGCGAAGGGCGTGACGGGTATCGGCGAGCCTCCGGTCATCCCGACGGCCGCCGCCATTCGCAACGCCGTCTTGAATGCGACGGGTGCTTATGTGAACGACGCGCCGATGACTCCGGGGAGGGTGCTCACCGCCCTCGCCGACGCGAAGAGGAGGGGATAAACATGAAAGCCTTCGAATATGTGAACCCTGCGGACGTGAAGGGCGCTGTCGGAGCGCTGACCAAGGCCGGTTCGAACGCGAAGATCATCGCGGGCGGGATCGACCTCCTTGGGGAGATGAAGGACTATATCCGGACGCCCGACGTGGTGGTCAATCTCAAGTCGATCCCCGGCCTGAACAAGTGGACCGTCGATTCCAGCGGTCTGCGGCTGGGTGCGCTGGTAACGCTGACCGAGATCGAGGAGAACCCCAAGATCCGCTCCGGCTATACTGCGCTTGCGGAGGCCGCGAAATCCGTTGGAACGCCCCAGATCCGCAACGCTGGGACCATTGGCGGCAACCTGTGCCAGCGGCCACGCTGCTGGTACTATCGCGACGAGCAGGTGATCTGCCTGAAAAAGGGCGGCAGCACCTGTTACGCCGTGGAGGGCGAGAACCAGTATCACGCAATCCTCGGCGGCGGACCGTCGTTTATTGTGCATCCCTCGGACTGTGCTCCGGCGCTCATGGCGCTGAACGCTTCCGTCGAGATTCAAGGACCGAAGGGTGTCCGACGGATTCCGCTCGACAAGTTCTTCATTCTGCCGAACGAGAACGTCTTCAAGGAGAACGTCCTCCAGCCCAATGAGATCGTGACCCACATTATCGTCCCGACTCCCGCAGCGGGAACCCGCAGCCACTACATGAAGATCCGCCACAAGGAGTCGTTCGACTGGGCGCTCTCCGGCGCGGCGGTCGCGCTGGTCATGAGCGGCCGAACAATCAAGGACGCTCGGATCGTCTTGAGCGGCGTGGCGCCGATTCCGTGGCGCGCCGTCGAGGCTGAGAACTTGCTCAAAGGCCGTCAATTGACCGCGGCTCTTGCGGCCCAGGCAGGCGCGGCCGCGGTCGCGAAAGCGACGCCGATGGGCAAGAACGCTTACAAGGTCCCGCTCACGCGGAACACGGTGAAACTGGCGCTGCTGCATGTGGCGGGGATGAGCGCCTAACGGATGATGGATGAATGACGAAGGCGATATCCGCTCGTTGTCCGTAGGGCGGGATATCCGTCTCAGCCCGGTACCGGTTCGACGACCCCTTTGGTCGTTGCGATTCGAGGCGCGGATGGAGATCCCGCCCTGCCACGTAGCAATCGTCGGTCGACTATCGTCCACCATCGAATGAACAGGTAACCACAATGTCTGAGTCAACACCCATCTGGATCGAAGCCCCTGCCGTCTGCCGTCATTTGCGGAGCAAACAGTTCTATATGGAATATGAGGAACACTCGTCCGGGATCGACAGCGGGACGACCGTGCCCTGTTGGTGTTTGAAGACGATGAAGCCGGTTGGTCCGGACGATTTCACAGTGTCGCAGTCGGACTGCACGGCCGATAGGAGTTGTTTCGAGGCTGACGGCGTTTGATAACGCTCACATGGTGCGACGGCGAGACGAAGCACAAGAGCAACGATCCTGCCGAGTTGAAGGAGGTCCTCGCCAAACCGGACGTATTCCTCTGGCTGGATGTGGAAGGACTCGACGAGCCCGCGCTTGCCGAACTCCTTCAGCCTTTCGGTTTCCATCCCCTCGCAATCGAGGACGCAGCCACTCAGCATCAGCGGCCCAAGGTGGACGAGTTCGACGGGTACTTCTTCCTCGTCGTTCACGACGTGGTCTATTCGGAAGCCGAATCTGACGTAAGCCGAGCCACCGATATCCAAGTGGGAGTGTTCGTTCGCGATAACGCCGTCGTAACCGTCCACCAATCGCCTTCGACCGGAATTGCAGCCCTTTCGCAGCGGTGCAGCACTCGCAATTACGTCTTGGTCCGCGGGGCGGACTTCTTCTTGTACAACCTGCTGGACACCCTCGTCGACGGCTACTTTCCGATCCTCGAGATGCTGGACGACCGGATCGACGAACTGGAAGACCGCATCGTCAAAGCGCCCCGGCAGGAACTTCTGGACGAGATCTTCACCGTAAAGCGCGAGCTGATCCACCTCCGGAAGCTGGCCGGCCCGACGCGGGAAGTCCTGACGATGCTGACCACACGCGATTTCCCCGCCATCCGCGAACAGACCATGCCCTACTTCCGCGACGTGAGCGACCACTTGATCCGAATCTACGAGATCTTGGACAGTTACCGCGACCTTATGAGCGGCGCCCTGGATGCTTACCTCTCAAACATCAGCAACCAGCTCAACCTGGTAATGCAGCGCCTCACGATCATCACGGTGATCTTTCTCCCACTCACGTTCATCACGGGCATCTTCGGGATGAACATGACCGTCCAGCCATGGACCGGACCATGGGACCACAGTCAGGTGTTCTGGACCGTGATGGTCGCGATGACGCTGATAGGCGTCGCCTTGTTCTGGTGGTTTCATCGCAAAAGGCTGCTCTAATAGACGGGCTCTAAGGCCAGGAAAGTTGAACCTTTTGCGGTCATTTGTGCATCATATTATTCAGTTACACCGAACGATGGTTTCGCCGCAGCGGTTTTGAATTTGCGCGGCAAGGAGAGACCTGACTGATGAAAGTTTTCCTCGCGATTGTCGCGGTCGGTATGGTTTCCTACGTCCCTCAGTCCGTCCAACCACTCCCTCTCGACCAAGCGCTGAAGAAAGCGCAGGTCGGCGGCAAGTACCGGATGCTGCTGAAGATGTTGAAAGTACCGGATGCGGTTCAGGAGTACACCGCATTCAAGGACTATGGTTACAGTACGAAGTCCGAGCTCGGGGACTACAAGGATATTCCGAAGGGATTCTGGGTCTACGTCCACCCCTATTGGTACATCTGGCGCGACAAACCCACCGGACAGGAGCAGAAGCGGCAGTGGGGACCGGAGCAGGCCACGGGTAAACCCGATACGCCCGAGCCGGGCGACTTTCCCACGGCCTGGGCTTCGGCGACCCAGGACGATGGTCCGGAGTGGCTCATGCTGGAGTACAAGACCCCGATGATGCCGTCATCCGTCCGCATCTACGAGTCCTACAACCCCGGCGCTGTCGTGCGCATCACCGCCTTCACCCTGGACGATCGGGAGGTCGAGGTATGGCAAAGGGCGCGCCCGGTTATTCCGGGTACGCCCGGATATGTTTTCCGCCCGGGCTTCGACCGGCGAGTGCTCACCAATCGGATAAAGATATATCTGGATTCTAAGGCCGTTCCCGGTTGGAACGAGATCGACGCCGTAGGACTTTACGATTCATCCGAGGGTCTACAGTGGGCTACGGCGGCGCACGCAAGCAGCATATACGGCGTGGGCAAGGACTGACTGGAAGCCATCTCATAAACCTTCCGACTCGCGGCCTCGTGGTCTTTCGCGCATACTTATGAGATGGCTTCTAATCCTGAGCCGGTGAGTATCCGAGCAGTAGGTGACGAGATTCAGTCGTCCTCCTCGAAACCCTGATACGCTGCCATGGCACTTCCCATCATGTCGAACCATGGAGGACGTGACTGACGGTTCTGGCGGGCGCGGGCTTCCGCTTCCGCGTAGCGCTCCCTGTTCGCACGGACGCCTTCGACAGCGGTTAAGAAGTATTCCGTCGGCTCCTTCAAAGCGATTCCGCGTGATTTGTCGAATGCGTAAAGCACTTTCCCGTCTTCGACCAGCCGCTTGATGTCGGCGCCGGTAAACTCTTCGCTCGCCTCGACCAGGCGGTCCCGGTCGATGTCTGCGAAAGCCGATGGTGCGAAGGCGAGCTGATCGTTCAGAATGGACTCGCGGGCTGCCGCGTCCGGGAGGCGCGTTTCCAGCCACAACTCGATCCTGCCCGAGCGGATCAGGGCCGGCGGCAGGTTCGCCACGTCCATCGCGGTCATCATCACACAGACGCGGCCGGCGCTCTCGCTCTCCAGACCGTCCAAAATCGTGAGCAGGTAGCGGTACAGTCCCATTTCTTCGCCGCTCTCGAAGATCACGTCGCTGTCGTCGATGAATAGGATTGAGGGTGCATTCTGCTTCGCCATCTCCACCACCTGGTAGACCTGGGAATAGAAGTCCCGCGTACCGGATATGAACGTGCCGTCGATAAGGAAGAACTTGCTCTTGAGCCGATGAGCAAGGGCGCGACCTATTGTCGTCTTGCCCGTGCCGGGAGGTCCGGCAAGGAGGACTCCGCGCTTCGGTTTTATGTTGAATTCGGCTGCAAGGGCATCGTTTTCCAGCGGAACAATGATGTTTGCCTCCAGACTCTCGATGATGTCATCAATTCCCTTTAGGTCGTGGATGTCCACTTCCTGAACTTCGCCTAGGCTGACGTTGCTCGTCATGTGTTGGGAGCGGAGATACTCGATGAATTTGTCGGTATCGAGATCGGCCTCGCGATTGAGCCATACGCATGCGCCCTTTAGCTGGTGGGCCGAAAGCTTGGGCGCGAAACGATGGACCTTTGCGAAGTCGATTTGATCTGCCTGAGCAGGTTTTAGATACGCCCGACACAGAAATCCATAATCGGCGATCTCGAATTCATTAAAGCCGTATGCATAGCTGCGGCGGCTTATGGGCCTGGGCCCGCCGTCGCGGCAGCCGACGATCAGCTTCTTACCGGAGGATTGAACGTATGATGCGATGGATGTCAGCGCCCCGTTTAGATATCCGTTCCTCTGGTAGAAGTGGCCGCAGCAGACCACATCGTTCAACAGGTGGAAGTCGTCGACAAACACGATCTCGTTCGATTCCAGCGCCTTCATCAGCAGCTTTTCATAAGTCTCTTCCATTGCGTATGGGTGCCGGTCGCGCATGGCATGGGCGAAATCCTTGGCCATGACAAAACCGCCGCCGAAACGGTTGTGGAGGGCGCGGAGTATCATCGACCGGCCAAGCCCGTCCCGCGTCCAGAGTACAAAGAGGCTTCCAATCGGAAGGGCGCCGACGAAGAAGTCGTACGCTCTCTGCTGGGAAGGCGAAAGCTCCTCGTCCGTGGGTTTACCCCCAAGGTTGTGCACGGCGTCTGACACCTGCCGTCCGAGCTTGCCGATGTCGAAGCGGGGTTTTGTCGGCTTGCCGAAGCCAAATGTGTAGGCCTTTTCTGAACCGCCGTTCGAACGGTCGGACTGCTGCGGCGACTCTTCAACGGTTTTTGATGCAGCCTGTCCACCCGTTTTCGATTGTTTGATTTGGGTTTCCGCCTCGGCAGGAGAGATTTCGCCTTTTTCCAGCGCGGCGAGAATCGCGGTAATATCGTTGTCCATAATTACCTCTTTGGAGTGCGGTGGTTCGACACCGCTTTTCCCCCGTCGTCATCGACAAACCTGGAAAGCGGCGTCGAGCCGCCGCACTCCAGCATTGGATTTTACATAAGAATTACCCGCCGAAGCGTATGAAGGTTTCGCGGCCGGCTACTTCCCGGAGAGCTCTTTGGCGAGGATAAGGAAGCTTTCGTACCTCCTCGATTGGACCGCCCCCGATTCGACGGCTTGCTTGATCGCGCAGCCAGGCTCTGAATGGTGTCGGCAGTCGTCGAACCGGCATTGACCGAGCAGTGGCCGGAACTCCGGGAAGCAGTGGGGAACATCGCCTGCGTCGAGGTCCAGAATATCGAAATTGCGCAGCCCCGGCGTGTCCGCGACCCAGCCTCCGGTCCGCAGCGGGATCAACTGCGCGGACGTCGTCGTGTGCCTACCCTTGAAAGTCACGTTTCCAATGTCCGCGGTCACCAGGTTCAGCCCGGGTTGGATTGCGTTCAACAGGCTCGATTTCCCGGCTCCGCTCGGACCCACGAACGCCGAGATCTTGTCCTTCAACGCCGCACGCAGGTCGTCGATACCTTCGTTCTTCTTGGCGCTTGTGGGGAAGACGCGATATCCGAGTTCCGCGAACGGGTCGAAGGCTGCATGGTATTCACGATCGTCGACGAGGTCCTTCTTGTTCGCGACGATGAGCGGTGCGATCTCTTCCGACTCCGCGGCCACCAGAAACCGGTCCAGCTTCCAGGGGTCGAGGCGCGGCTCTGCGGAGGCAAACACGACGAAGAGCAAGTCCAGGTTGCTGACCAGCGTGTGCTCTTTGCCGCGGAATCCGGATCGGCTGAAGTGCGAAGTCCGCGGCAGAATCTCCTCAATAATCCCTGCGGCGTTGTCAGTCGCTGAGAACCGAACCCGATCCCCCACGACGAGGGCGTCACGCGTGTATGGCCGCTTTGCCCGAGTTACACGCCGTGCGAGACTCGTGCTCGTACTGTATTGGAGATCCTTCTTGAGATTGCCGCGCAGCGTGCAGTGGACCACGTGGCCGCTCGATTGAACGGTATAGATTCCGCTGGTGGCGCGGATTACGATGCCTTCGGTTTGGGACACTTTGTCTCCTCGCAGTTACCTTTGGCGAATGGCTGCCCGATCGTGTAACGCCGAGGAGGCGGCATGATGGAACGAGGTAGACATCATTCCAGGAAACGAGGCCATCTCTGGGGCGGAAGCGGGCGAGCGGTTGCATTCAAGACTTTATTGTAAACGAGTACACTTCGCATAACGCCCACCTCCTTTGAGGAAGATTGCTGAATTGTCAGCGTGCCCAGTTTATCAGGGGACCGAGTGTTTGTCAAGAGAAAATGCCGAAACCTTCTGAGTTTACGACGCATTGTAAGCGTGTGCATGAGCGGTGTAGCGCGATTCTTGCATTTTGATCTGTTATCCGCTATCATCTGACCGTGAAGGTAGTCACTTCCGAGATGATGCGGTCTCTGGACCGTCTCGCGATCGAACGGGCCGGAATTCCGGGTGCGGTCCTGATGGAGAACGCGGGCCGGGCGGTATTCGAGGTCATTCGTGAGAGGTATGGCCCACTAAGGAATCTGCAAATTTCTGTCTGCGCCGGCCTGGGAAACAATGGCGGCGACGGATTTGTCGCAGCGAGGCATCTTCAGTTAGCCGGAGCCGTCGTCACCCTGCGGATTGCCGGCGACCCGGGAAGCTTGAAGGGGGAGGCGGCAGTTCAATACGGGCTGGTGCGAGGCGTCCCGGAAAGATGTAGTGAGATTGATAACCACTCGGATCTGAAGGTCGACGCTCTGCTCGGCACGGGTTCGTCCGGAGCCCCGCGCGAGAAGTACGCCGAAGCAATCCGGTGGATGAATGAGACGCCCGGCCCGACGATAGCAGTCGATATCCCATCCGGCATCGATTCCGATAACGGCGCCGCGCCTGGAGAAGCGGTGAGGGCGGCTCTGACGGTAACCTTCGGCTATCCGAAGCTCGGGCTTTTCATGGGTCACGGGCCGGAATGTGCGAATGAGGTAATCGTCGACGAGATTGGTTTTGACTGGAACAGCCTGGACTGTCGTACGCTGTATCGCTGGCTCCGTCGCGACGAACTCAGCGCGCTGCTGCCGGCCCGCCCGCGCGACGGGCACAAGGGTCTGTTCGGGCATGTACTGGTCGTAGGCGGCTCGCGCGGCATGTCGGGCGCTCCAGCCATGACAGCGCGGGCGGCGCTTCGGAGTGGCGCCGGGCTTGTGACCGCAGCGGTGCCGGAGACCATCCAAGCGACCGTTGCGGCACGATCCGACGAAGTCATGACGATTGCGGTATCGGACCGTGACGGCGCATTACGTCCGGACGCAATGGACGCGATATTGAACGCGGCCAAGCGGGCGGACGTGCTTTGCGTGGGTCCAGGTGTGGGACAGTCGGAGGACGCGAATAAGTTGGTGTTACGGCTCCCCCCCGCGAGCAGCAAGCCGCTGGTGTTGGATGCGGACGGCCTCAACGCCCTGGCATCTGAGGTCTCGGCGCTGGATACCCGGACGTCGCCGGCGGTCCTAACGCCGCATCCCGGGGAATGCGCCCGTCTGCTGGGCACCGATACGGAGAGTGTGCAGGGCGATCGGATTGGCGCGGTTCGTGCGGCAGCCGAGAAGTTCCGGAGTATCGTCGTTCTGAAGGGTGCGCACACGCTGATTGCGGATGGGCGCTCGACCAGCGGGGAGATTCCGATTTCGATCAACACCACCGGCAATCCCGGAATGGCGACCGGTGGGAGCGGCGACTCGCTGACAGGGATTATCGGCGCTCTGATTGGACAGAAACTCGATGCATACGACGCAGCATGTCTGGGCGTCTATCTGCATGGACGGGCCGGCGACCTCTCGGCGGCTGCAAAGGGCGAGGTCGGGATGATTGCGGGGGATATCATCGAGCAGATACCCTATGCAATTCAGGAAACAATTCAATTTTAGCCTTTCGATTGTCGAGAAGAACTGGGCACAGGTCGAGCTTGGAGGGTGGAAATCACATGAAACGACTGAAGTTTGATATAGCCGGGATGCCGATGGCGGCAGCATTCGCGGCGATCCTTGTGCTTGCTCTAGCGCAGCCGACCTCGGCGCAGACAAAGACGCCGGGCCAGGCGGGCCAGAAGCCGGCGGCGGCGCCACAGACACTACCAGGCGTCGCGGACGCCGCGGGGAAAAAGACGATTACGATTTCCGTTCCGGAGCCGGGCGAGCACTTCATTCGAATCCTTCCATCGCCTGATGCCAAAGAGAAGGCCCAGCTTCCTACTTCCTTCTTGGACAAGACCAAAACGCTCACCTACGATCCGGCCGCTGTCGGAAAGTCCGCGCGAATCGCCGTGGACAATGCCAAGACTGGCAATACGGCCATCATTCCGCCCGCGGGGCATGTATCTGCGGACGGCGCGACGGTGGAGCTTGGGCGGATCGACTTCGATCACGTACGTCAGGTGAAGGTTCTCGTAACCTATGACGGCAAGCCGGTTCAGGTGGCGCAGGTCTCGCTCGGCGCCGACAAGAGCGCGCCGACGAAGACGATCGATTCCTCGTCGCAGGGTCTCGCTATATTCGACGACGTTCCGACGGGTAAGGCAAAGCTGACAATCGTATATGGCGACAAATTGACCGAGACGAAGGACGTCGAGGTTTCCGCCGATCACCCGGGCACGTTTGTCACGATCAATGCGCCGGTCACGAATAAAGTGGCAACGCTGAACACGCCCGTCCCTGTTGCCGGCACCGCGACGGCAGCTCCAAGCGGTGGGCAGGGGCTTCCGCCCGTCGGGCAGACGACTCCGGCCCCTGGTGAAGGCGGCGGGTTTACCGGGTTTCTCGGAACGATTTTGGGTCTGGCGGCCGCCGGAGGCCTGATATACCTGCTTTACCGGTGGGCGCAGACGGGCGGAATGGCCGCGACGCTCAAAAGAGCGGGCATCGAAGTGAGCGGTACCCCGCCATCAGATGCCGGAACCCCTTGGAACCCGAACGCGCCGCCTCCGCCGGTGGTATCCGACCCCTCGATCTGCCAGTACTGCGGGCAGAAGAAGGACCAGGCCGGCAACTGCGCCTGCACACTCTCCGGAGCGGCGATCAATACCGGCCCGACCTCGCCGGTGGTACCGACGCAGCCCAGGCTCGTTGCGACGGTTGGCGTCTACTCCGGCCAGGTATTCCCGCTCAATGGCAGCGGAGTCAGTGTGGGCAGAGAACCGACGAACACAATCTCTCTGGGCGACGATACGACGGTCTCCCGCCGCCATGCCTCATTCCGGGCCGATGCGGGCAAATACATGGTCACGGATGAAGGCTCGTCGAATGGCGTATATGTGAATGGAGTAAAGATCACCGGCACGCAGCCGCTCAATCCGGGTGATGAGATCCAGATCGGGAATACTCGGTTCAGGTTCGAGGTTTAGCCATTGCGATCCCGTGTACTTCTAGGCGCTTTGTTCGGTGCAATTGGCGGATTCCTGGGTTATCTCGTCCAAGAAGCCACAACGAAGCACGACGTCGAAGCGATGATGCTTCCCGCCTTGGATCAGACCAAAAATGGCTTGATTCAGGGCTTAATCATGGGTGCGTTTCTTGGCATAGCAATCGGCATTGTTGAAGGGGTGGCCGTCTCGTCACCCCGCCTATTATTGCGTGGTGGAATTCTTGGAGCGGTGATTGGCGGAATTGGCGGCATGTTTGGGATGATGTTCGGTGGACGGGTGTTTGACCTTGCATTGTTCGGAAAACCGGATACATATTTGAGCCAATCCGGCGGCTTTCTGGACTATGTGCATCTCGTAATCGCCCGGGCATTGGGCTGGACATTTCTTGGAGCTCTGCCTGGTCTTGCAGCAGGCGCGGCTACGTTTTCAAGGAAGCGCGCGATGCACGGACTTGCTGGTGGATTGCTCGGGGGTTTTGTCGGTGGCATAGTTTTCGATTTGATCGGCACGATATTGGGACCGCTGCTAGCGCCCGCAGCCGCGCTTAGTTCAAAGCAAGTCTATGGTGTAGGGGGACCCTCAAGAGCAATTGGATTTGTGGCGATCGGTCTGTTGACCGGACTGTTCATCGGACTGGTCGAAGCGTGGCTCAAGCAGGCGTGGGTGCGGGTGCTGGCGGGTCGGAATGAGGGGAAAGATTACATCATTTCCAAGCCGCTGACCGTTTTGGGCAGGGACGAGCGGGCGGACGTGCCGCTGTTCGGTGACCCCGTACTCGCGCCCCAGCACGCCGCAATAAAGATGGAAAACGGGCGGCATACGCTGCTCGATGGCGGGGCGGGGCCGGGATCCGTCGTGAACGGCCAGCGCGTACAACAGGTACTGTTGAAAGACGGCGATATGATCCAGCTGGGACAAATGCGGCTACTTTTCCGGGAGAAGGCGACGGCATCAAAGATCGGCAAACCGGTCGTAGATGCACCGAAGGCAGCGCAAGCGCCGGGCGCGCTCGCCATGCCTTCTCACCTCTGCCCGTTCTGCGGAGCCGCAAAGGACGCACAGGGCAACTGCCTTTGCTCCGTGCCGGGAGGCGCCCCGGCAGGCGTCCCACAGCCCGCGCCGGGGGTACCGGTAGGCGCGGCGCCCTATCCGGGAGCTTATGGGAGCCCATCACCATACGACAGCGGCGGATATGGGGCTCCAGGGGTCTCTCCATTTCCCGATCCAGCCCCGTACGGCGCGCCTGGCCCGATGCCGACGCCGATGGGCGGTCCTGGCTACGGCGCTCCGGCGTTAGGCGGTTCAGGTAGTCAGCTGACCGGGCTGGAGGGCCCGTATGCAGGGCAGGTGTTTCCCCTCGCATCCCCGAATCTCACTCTGGGTCGCGAGCCAGGTAAGGACATTGCCCTGACCGGAGATACGACCATCTCACGTAATCACGCCCATATTGCCCAGGAGTCCGGCCAGCACGTGGTTTACGATGATGGGTCGTCAAACGGGACATTTGTGAATAATGTAAGAGTTCAAGTCCAGACTCTTGCACCGGGTGACATCGTCCAGTTCGGCGCAAGTAAATTCAGGTACGAATAGTTCTCATCGGAGGAATAGATACATGGAAGATCGTACGCAGCAGATGCCGAATGCGGGGGCTCCGGCCTTCGGCGCGACCCAGCAGATGAGCCCGCTCGCTCCGGGGACGCCGGGTGTCGACCCCATGAAGACCGCCATGGGCGCACCCATGCGCGCGCTGGAGATCGAGGCCGTTCCCGGCAGCCGGTACGGCTATGCTCCGGGATCTTCCCGCGAGCACCTGCTGCTGCTCCTCCGTTCGTCCGGACAGGCCATGGGCCGGCGAATGCCGCTGAATATCTGTCTGGTCATCGACCGGTCCGGCTCCATGGAGGGCGAGCCCCTCGAATATGTGAAACGGGCTTGTGCGTATGTCGTCGATCTCCTGGAACCCTCTGACGTGCTCTCTGTCGTAACCTTCGAAGAGCAGGTGGACGTGGTCATGCCTGCCCGCCGCGTAATGAACAAGGCGCTGATCAAAGAGCACATCAACCGAATCCAGGCGGGTAATACGACCAATCTCTACGACGGCATGATGGCCGGGTGCATGCAGGTTGCATCCATCAATGCACCCGGATACCTCAATCGCGTCCTTCTCCTCACAGATGGCGAGCCGACCGCCGGAATAAAGGACTTCCCCTCCATCGTCAACCAGGTGGCGGAGCATAAGAATCGGGGGATTTCCATTACGGCTCTTGGTTTCGGAAGTGAATACAACGAGGAGCTAATGGCCGGGATCGCCCGGCGCAGCGGCGGGAATTACTACTATATTGCGCAGCCCGCGTTGATACCGGAGGTGTTTCGGCGCGAGCTGGAATCGCTGATGACCATCACGGCCAAGAACGTGCGTATCCGCCTGCGGCTTCCGCGCGGCGTCCAGTGTCGTTATATCTACGGAGTGCCGGCCCCGCAGATGAACCAGCGGGTGGTTGAGTTCACGCTGCCGGATATCGAGCGCGGCAGCACGGTGGCCAATCTGTCGGAGTTCGATCTGGACCGGCACGTGCCTGGCACATACCGAATCGCCCGCGGCGAAGTGAGTTACGATGACGCCGTTTCCGGGCGAACGGAAATGCTGACGGCCGATGCCGTCATGGAGTTTGTCAACGACCAATCCATGGTCGAGAGCGGCAAGAACCCGGTCGTCCAGCGCGAGCTGGAGGTACATCTTGCGTCACGCAACCTTGAAAAGACGATGATGGGTATGCGGACCCAGCAGCTCTCGGCCGGCGGCGCGATGCAGGAGCTCCAGCGCACCAAAACCATCCTGATGCAATCAGGCCGGACGCAGCAGGCGCAGGAGGTCGGCGAGGCCATCGACGCATTGCAGCGAGGCGGTGAGGTTGAAAAGACGCTCATTGGGACGATCTATCATTTGGACCAAGGAAAGCGGAAGTGAGGTCATATGTCACAGGATAATGAAGCGACGCGAGTAATGCCGGCGGGAACGCCGCCAGTGGATCGCACAATGGTGGCGCCGGCACAGCCGGCCGCGGGCGCGACTCAGATGGGCCAGACCATCGCGTGCGCGGTCTGTAGCTCAAACAATGCCGCGCTGGAGACATACTGCATCGAGTGCGGTTTTCTGGTGGCCTCCGTTCCCGGTGCGACGGAGTCCGGCGTGGAATCGGGAACCGGCGCCGAATTGAGCGAGATCTCCCTGATCGAAGACAAAACAGGACGACAGTTCCGACTCTCTGCAGGCGAAAATGTTGTGGGCCGCGAGAACGCCGATGTCCTCCTCATGGATGGCACGGTAAGCCGACGGCATGCTCTCATCACCCTGAACGAAGGAGTTGTCACCGTCACCGATCTGGCAAGCACGAACGGCACGCAGGTAGACGGAGTCATAGTTTCTCCGAACGTGGCAACACCTTTATCTCCCGGCGCCTCGATAAGTTTCGGCAATAGCTCACTGACCCTTTCGGCACCCGGCGCGCCGGCGGAAGCCACGATCGTCGTACCGGTCGAGTCGCTCGAACCCGCCGAATCCACGCTCGCGGTAGAGGTCGCCGCGCCGCCAGATGCGTTGACCGAGGAAGCCGTTCTTTCGGATACGACTTCAACCGAGGGTGCTCCGGTCGCGGACGAGGCGGCAGCCGTTGCGGCGCCTGCGTCCGACAAAATACCGATCGGCAATCTCACGCCCACCGCGGCAGGCGGGATGTCGATTGCGCTATATCACGGTCTGATCTCCGTCGGTCGCCGGGCAGGCAATGACGTGGTGATAGACAACGACCCGTATGTATCCGGCAAGCATGCGGAGGTTCTCTGCGACGAGACCGGCTGCTACATTACTGATATCGGGAGCACGAACGGGACGCTCGTTAACGGAAAAAAGCTCGAAGCCGGGCAAAAGGAGATGCTGCTGAACGGTGATGAAGTAGCTTTCGGGCAAAGTGCATACGTGTACGAGTCGGCTGCGATTGCCGTGCCGGCGGAAGAAGGGGCCGCGCCTGCGGCGCCTGTCGGCGGACTTCCCGATCTCGCGGAGGGCGAAGTCGCATAATGGCAGTCGAGGAGTCCGTGGAAACTGTGACCGAGACCGAAGAAGGCCGGGAGATCACTGCCAAGTTCTCTCGTGATGAGCTTGTTCGTGGGTGGCGCGAGCGCGAATCCAAGGTCCCGCGCGTCATTCCAGTTGTCCGCATTGGCGCAAAGACCGATCTTGGCCGTGTCCGCGAGAACAACGAAGACAAATTCGACTATTACGAGCCGGAAGACCCGACCATGCTGGCGACCCGCGGTTGTTTTTACGCGGTCGCCGATGGGATGGGCGGCCACGCCGCGGGCCAGATCGCGAGCGAGCTCGCCCTCAAAACCACGATCGCGCACTATTACGACAGTCCCAACGAAGACATTCCCAACTCGATCCTGGAAGCGATCAGCGCGGCCAACGAGACCGTCCATAACCTGGCGGTCGCCATACCCGAGCGCAGCGGGATGGGTACGACGATGACCGCCGCCGTGCTCATAGAAGACCACGTATATGTCGGTCAGGTGGGGGACAGTCGGGCATACCTCATCCGCGACGGGCAGGTCCGACAGATTACGATGGACCATTCCTGGGTCGCGGAGCAGGTGCGGATGGGCGGGATGACCGCCGAGGAGGCGGAGTTCTCCCCCTATCGCAACATCATCACCCGCTCGATCGGGACACAAGACACCGTCGAGCCGGACGTCTTCGAGGAGCTGGCGATTCCAGGCGACGTCTGGGTGCTCTGCTCGGACGGGCTCACCGGCCACGTCGAGGAGTCTGAGATCCTCCAGATCGCCGGTTCCAACTCCCCCACAGAGTCGGCCCGCCAGCTCATTGAGCTCGCGGGAGCGAGGGGCGGGCGAGACAATATCACGGTCTTCGTCATTTCGGTACGTGATCTGATAACGTGTCGGGCGGACGGATGTCCCGGAAGTAGATCGGAAAGCGCCCCGATCGATCACGACGGTGACGAGCGCAAGGGTCGTAGGAAGCTTTTTGGGCGGTAGATGGACGAAGTCATACGCACTCAGCGCAGTAAGACCTTGAGCGCCTGGCTGCGGCACAAGCCCGAGCGCGCCGGACTCAAGCTCTCAAAGGACGGCTGGGCGAAAATACCGGACGTGCTTGACGCGTTTGAGAAGCAAGAGATGCCGATGAGCCGCGCGGAGCTCGACCGGCTCGTCCGGCTGGACGTGAAGGGCAGGTTCGAGGTCGAGCAGGACCGGATCCGGGCGCGATACGGCCATTCGATCGCGTTCGAGGCTCCGCCTCACGCGGGAATGCCCCCCGCGAAGCTCTTTCACGGTACCGCTAGGCGGTTTTTGCCGCGCATTCTTCAGTCCGGACTCCGACCAATGAAACGGCAGTTCGTGCACCTATCGCCGGACAAGAAAACGGCGCGAGAAGTCGGAGGCCGGCGCGACCAGGCCGCTGCCATACTTCTGATCGATGCTCATGCAGCCCACGAAGCCGGAATACTGTTCTATCCCCGCGGTAAGGGCATCTGGCTAAGCGACCCCATTCCTCCCCAATACCTCAGCGTAGTAGAGGACTCTCTCCCCGCAAAATCGAATCGTCCCGGAACCACCGCCATGCGTAACACCGCCCGGCTGACTGCCCCGGGAAAACCGCGCCGCCGCCGTCCGAAGGGCGGTTTCATGCGGAGTGAGTGACTCTTCAGTGTATGGTATTGTAGACACGTGGGAGGGCGAGGCTCCCGCCGAGCCATGGCGCACGGCCGTTTCATCAGTTTTGCTTTGCTCGGCGGTAGCCTCGCCCTCCCGTTGCGAGCCCTCCAATTGAGAGGCTCCCAGATGCTCTCTCGCATTTGCGCGAACAATCTGCATCACAGGGCATAATGTATTCGTATAGGGAACCGAAACTCGAAGCAACACCCAGGAGCTGAATGCCGGCCGAACTCCTCGCAAACAAATACCAGATCGTCCGCGAGATCGCGCGATCGAACGACGTGGTGTATGAAGCCATCAACACTACGATGGGCCGGCGCGTCGCCGTGAAAGAGCTGAATATCCCGGCCAACCTGACCGGACAGGCGCGGCGCGAGCGGATCGAACGGTTCAATCGGGAAGCCCGTGCCGCGGGCAAATTGACTCACCCGAATATCGTTACCGTCTACGCGTTCGGCGAGTTCGAGGGACGCCACTTCATCGAAATGGAGTACCTCGAAGGACAGACGCTGCGCGACGTGCTCCAGACGCGGGGGCAGATTCCCCTGCAGGAAGCCGTGGACATCGCGACTCAAGTGCTCTCCGCGCTCGCACACGCACATTCCCGCCAGGTCGTCCACCGCGATATCAAGCCGGACAATATCCAGATCCTCCCAGGCGGCGTTATCAAGCTGACGGACTTCGGAATCGCCCGGCTCACGGAAGAAGCTTCCCTTACGGGTGACGGCCAGGTTTTCGGAACTCCCAGCTACATGTCGCCGGAACAGATCGAGGGCCGATTTATCGATCATCGGTCCGACCTCTTCTCGCTTGGAATCGTGCTCTACGAGATGCTGGCCGGCCGGAAGCCCTTTACGGGCGACAGCGTGGTGAGCATAACATACAGCATCATGCACTCGGAGCCGACGCCGCTTGTCGGCGTTCCATATGGGATCGAACAGGCGGTCTTCCGGGCGTTGGCGAAAGATCCCGGCCGCCGCTATAGCTCAGCGGAAGAGATGCGGAATGCTCTCAAGAACGCAGACTCGGTCCCGTCGATGTTCTTCCCCAGACAGCCGACACATCTGGGTGGGATGGGAGCGCCGGGAATGGGAGGATCCCATCCATCACAGCTTCCGCCGATCGGGATGCCGGCGTGGCAGGGAGGGGTTCCAGGCTACGGTCCTGGCGCTGCGGGATACAGCGGGCAGCCGCAGCCGCCTTATGGGCAAACGGGCTCCGTGCCGCCTGGAACGGCCTATCATCCGCCTCCGCAGTCGGCCCCGCCCACGTCCGGCGGGGGCCCATTCGTCAACTGGCAGACCGGTGCGCCAGGACCACAAGCAGGTTATGTCCCACCGCCACCCCCGTTTCCGCGCGCTCCTTCCGGCCCGCTCATCTCGGAAGGGACCAAGACCTTCTTTAAGATGATGATCATTACGCTGGTCTTGAGCGGAGCGGTTGTGGCTTTTGTACTGCTGTTTCTCCGAGCTTACGAGCAGCAAAGAACCCAAGCGAATCAGCGGGGCGTCGAGGAGTTGTCCGCCCACGCGCGTAAGCTCTATGAATCGGGAAAACTCGCCGAGGCGGCAAAGGAGTTCGATCAGGCTTACCGAATGGGACCAAGCACCAAGGCAGGTGACAATGCCCGCGTAAGCCTGGCCGTGACGCTGACCAAGATGGGTACGGCGGCCTTCAAGGCCGGACGGATGAAAGACGCAGAGGAATTATGGACGCGCGCCCAGACCATCGACCCCAAAAACGAGGACGCGCCGTATAACCTGGGACTGCTTTACGATCGGATGGGTGACAGGGATCGTGCGATGCTCGAGTGGCAGCATTCCTCGAATAGCGATCGGGTGGGCGGGCCGAATCCGGCCGGTCCGAGCGATCAGACGGCAATGCAATCCAGGATCGAACGGGCTAGTGCGCTCTACAAACAGGGGATGGATTACTATAACCAGGGCGATACTCAGAGGGCGCGCGAGTTCTGGCAGCAGGCTGTTGCCGAGGCCCCGGGATCGCCGGGCGCGCTGAAGGCACAGCAGTACCTCGACCAGACCACCACCGGGCCGAACTTCTAGGAAGATTCCCCCTCATGGCCTCCAAACCTCGGCCGGACGCCACTTCCCCCAATAGCTCCAAAGGTCCGTCCGACATCGTTGCCGAGCTGCGCCAGGCTGCTTCCGTAGATTCTGCCGCACGTCTTCTTGATCTCTCTGAAGGGACTGACAAATCCCTGGCGAAGGCGGCGAGGACTGCCCTATATCAGCTC
>ORMF010198657.1_pt1 | contig 23958 bp, 16 predicted proteins | sample 1779871 | NCBI WGS metagenome assembly ORMF01 (sample SAMEA104232316, study PRJEB22302) | groundwater metagenome | biome: forest; feature: aquifer; material: groundwater | place: USA | collected 2011-08-07 | depth 5.4 m | reverse complement strand
GAGGATTTGGAAGGTTTGCGTTTTAACACGGCCATTTCAGCTTTGATGATTTTCGTCAACGAAGAAACGGCAAGAACCACTCATTCGCGCGAAGTTCTAAAATCATTTATTTTGCTGCTCGCTCCGTTTGCGCCGCACCTGGCGGAAGAATTGTGGCAGTTTTTGGGTGCCAAACAAACCTTGGCTTACGAAGCGTGGCCTGTTTATGATGAACAATTTTTGGCCGAAGATGAAGTTGAAATTGGCATTCAAATTCTCGGTAAACTCCGTGCCAGAGTGGTGGTTCCCAAGGGGACGAGCGAAAACAATCTTAAGGAACGGGTTTTAGCAGACGAAACAGTGAAGAAATGGATGGACGGCAAACCCATTAAAAAAATCATCATTGTTCCAGACAGACTGGTGAACATTATCTTATGATCCCCCACCACTTTATGGTGGGGTTAGAAAAGTTAGTTAATTTACAATGCAAAAATTTTACAAAATAAAAAGTGGTGGGGGATGAGTCGAAAAGTTCAAATCAAAGAAAATCAAATTCAAATTGAGAACCGTAAGATTCCGCTGCTTAGCGGAGAAATTCATTACTGGCGTCTGAATCCCCGATATTGGAAAACCATTCTTGATGAAATCCGCCAAATGGGACTTAAGGTCGTATCGACCTATATTCCTTGGGATTATCATGAAGTCAAACGCGGGCATTTTGATTTTACGGGTGAAACGGATGAAACCCATAATTTAAAAGCATTTCTGGAATTGACGCGCCGTGAAGGGTTTTGGCTTTTGATTCGCCCCGGTCCTTACATTTATAGTGAATGGCCCAATGACGGCATTCCTTCCTACGCTTACAAATATCACCGACTCCACCCGAAATTTTTGGAATATGCCGAAGTCTATCTCAGAAAAGTGTGCATGGTCATCAAACCCTATTTAGCATCGCGAAAATCAGGGCACATCATTCTGCTTCAGGCCGACAATGAAATTGATCCTTGGCCGGATGTGTTTGGGCATCAATATGGTTTGGATGGAAAGCCGGGACTTTTTCAGGATTTTCTCAAACGTAAATACAAAAATGACGTCCAGCAGCTCAATCGTGCTTGGTCGTGCGAGTATAAGAGTTTTAATGAAGCCGGCCCTTTCATCGCTTGCATGTTAAAAGATGAGCGCGGTCTTGCGCTTAAAGGCGATCATGAATTAAAACGGAACCTGGATTATTTTGAATTCAAATATGACTATGCCTATCAATGTGCCAAGTGGTGCGTGGATCTCTACCACAAACTCGGAATCGACATTCCGATTTATCTGAATCTCTATCCTTTTTTCTACGCTCACGATTGGGCCAAAATGCAAAGCACGGCGGATTTGGTTGGAATCGATCTGTATCCTTCCAATGAATTAATGGAAGATGAACATGAACAGCGCAAACTGATCGATAAAGTACGCTATCTCAAAAGCGTTTCAAAAGCTGCCTACATCGCCGAATTTGCCTCCGGCGTTTGGCATGCACGGCATTATGAATCGGGAATTCTCACGCCCAATCATTACCGTTTAATTACGTTGACGGTGTTGCTCGGCGGCGCCGTGGGTTGGAATTGGTACATGCTTGTTAATCGGGACAATTGGTACATGTCTCCCATTAATGAATGGGGAAGACGGCGGGATGAACTCTACGATGTGTTTAAAGGATTGGTGAAGGTATATCAAAAAATGAATCCGCCGGCACTGACTAAAATGACAGACATCGGCGTGACCTTTATTCCACTTCAATATGCAGCCAGAACACTGCCGCCGGACAGTTTGATTCTCACCGCTCTTTATGAAGCTGATATTGATTATGAACTGTTTGATCCCAAAACCGGATATCCGCAAAAGAAAATTGTTTTTTATTCCGGCAATCAATGGCTGAGCCGGAAAGCCCATGAGAACTTACGGGCTTATGTCGAACACGGCGGAATTTTGGTCGCTTTTCGAAATTATCCCAGGAAAGATGATAATTTTGATCCGTGCGATATTTTAGGGTTTGATGATCCTATTCGGATCTTATTTGAATTCCGGAAAAATTTTAAACTCTCCTTAATTAAAGGCTCCAGCATTGATTTGAATAGTTCGGTTTATAGTTTTGGAGAATGTTCCGGTAAGCCGATCCGTGCTTCGTTTGGAAATTATGGAACGCATACGGTGGGTTACTTAAGAAACCTGGGAAAAGGAAAAATTCTTCATCTCGGTGTCCAACCCACCAAGGCGCTTCTTCTTGAAATTTTAAGGTTATTCGGAATTCCGTTTTATTCCAATTCGCCCACCAAAGACGTCAACACATCGTTGTTTAAGAGGGGGGCTGCTCAGTATTACATCGTTGTAGTCAACAATGGTCGCGAAGACAAGAGCGCTACCATCTCCTTCGTATTGACAGGGAAGAAATTCAAACGTTTTAGAGTGACTGATCTGTTTAAGGATACAACGGAAACTTATTTGCGGAACCGTTCCCACGCCTCTTTCGTAGCCGAGATTCCTCGGAAAGACGGCAAAGTTTTCCAGATCAAGCTGTTGTCTTAATCGCTTTACAAGTCGGTTTCGTTTGCAGTATAATCTGCCACAACTCCTTCCAAAAAAATGTACGAAGAATATTTTGGCCTAACAGAAGCTCCTTTTAATTGTACCCCCGATCCTAGATTTATTTTCTTCAGCCGTAAACACCTCGATGCCTTTTCATGTCTTCTTTATGGAATTGAATCACGCAAGGGGTTTATCCAAATTACGGGCGAAATTGGTGCCGGCAAAACCACCTTATGTCGGGCCGTTCTGGATAAGTTAAAACACACGCGGACTCACAGTGCGATCATTCTGAACCCGCGGCTGTCTGAGCTTTATCTGCTCAGAACCATTGCCGAAGATTTTGGGATTGTTTTAAAGGCGCGAAACAAGAAGGAATGTTTTGACGGTCTGAACCGTTTTTTGTTGGATGAATTTAACAAGGGTTTTAATACGGTTCTGATTATCGATGAGTCGCAGGACTTAACGCCCAAAACACTGGAACAAATCAGGCTTCTTTCTAATTTGGAAACGAATCGTGAAAAATTAATTCAAATTGTATTGGTCGGACAACCGGAATTAAGAAATACCTTAAATAATCCTTCTTTGGCGCAGCTCAGACAACGGATTAGCATTCGTTTTCATTTAACGGCATTGGATCAGCAGGAAACCAAAGAATATATTTCTCATCGGCTAACGATTGCCGGACTTCCAGATCAGGCCAATCCATTTTTGCCGGAGGCGGTTAATTTTATTTATGAATCATCCCGCGGTGTGCCGCGTGTGATTAATAAACTGTGCGACATTTCTTTATTGGCTGCTTATTCACGCAGTTTGCGTCATGTCGATTTGCGATTGGCTGAAGAAGCGTTTAGTGAGACAGAAGGAGTCGGTGTATGATCCCCCACCACTTTGTGGGGGATGAATTAGAAAGTGGTGGGGGATGAGTATTATTACGGATGCATTAAGAAAAGCAGAAGACGAAAGAGAACTGAAAGCCAAGCTTGCATCAGCAACTGAAACGTCGCAGGTTGCTGTGACCGAGGAAAAACTTTTGCCTTCTCAGACCTTATCGGAATCCATTTTTTCTCATCAGGTGATGCAGGAGCAGCTTGCTGATACCATCGAAATTGAAAACAAATCGACTTGGAAACATCCATTTCTGTTTTTAGCTGTAGGCTTTTTTGTATTGAGTATCTGTATCTGGATGGTTCTTCCCAAGCCAACAGTTCCTCGGACGATTTCCAATGCTGCGCAATCCAAGAGTGCCGGGCTCTCTTATGTCTTATCCGGAGTCAGCAAATTGGGAAGCAGCCGGTATGCCATCATTAATGGCATGATTCTTCAAGTAGGGGAAAGTATCGCCGGCGCCCAGGTGAAAGAAATTTTAGATAACGAAGTGACGCTTGTTACGAAAGCAGGAGAAATCAAACTGATCATCAAGTAATTTACGTTCCATCCCTTCCTTCCCGCGTTTTAAAAACCCTCAAACAATTTGAAGAAAACATTTATTTATCAAAATCGAATCATTTTTTTGATCTCGGTTCTGTTGCTTCTTTTTGTTTTTAGTTCTCATATCAAAAAGAAGTTGGACCGATATTCCTATGTTGAAGTCACTCAAGCCACGCATCAATTTTAAACTGATCGGGCGCCGAAGGGTGATTTCACTGCCGCCTCTTTTTTATCTCTCCCTGGTTTTTGCTTGTGGAATCTGGGCGTCCTTTCTATTTACCGGTTCATTTTTTTCATTATTCATGATGGCCTTGGCCGGCTTGTGTTTTTTGATTTTCTTATCGGCCCGCGTCTGGTTTATTCCGGTGAGCATCGGAGTCTTTTTTGTGCTCGGGCTTCTTTACGGATCAAATGCGCGTTTTTGGGCGCCCAATCATATTTTTTTATCAGCGCCTGAAGGCAGAATTTCCCTGGAAGGTACCGTCAGGAGCGTGCCTGAAATTGTAAAACGTGGTAAAAAAGAGACCGCGTCATTTGTATTGGAAAGTAAAAATTTTTATCGATTGGGAACGCTTTATCCAACGCGGGGAAAAGTCCAAGTTTTTCTCCATAATTCAGGAACGGAAATTCATTACGGTGATGACTTAAGATTAAAAGGCTCACTTGAAACACCGAAAAAAGTGAGCAATCCCCATGTGTTTGATTATGCTTCGTATTTGTCGCACCAAGGAATTTTCAGAATCTTCAGGGGCATCGGAAAATTTTCAATTTCGCGCCAAAGAATCGGAAATAAAGATAGTTTCCTGGTGAAGGTGAACCAACTCCGGACGCACCTTCAATTTCGGATTTCACAACTTTACCCGTCTCCCTATTCAGAATTAGCCGCTGCTTTAATTTTGGGTTTCAGGAAAAATATTCCGAATGAGATCAATGAAGTATTTATTAAAACCGGAACGGCTCATCTTATTGCGATTAGCGGGCTCAACATTTCGTTGGTCGTCACCCTTTTTTATTGGGTTGTCTCATTTTTGCATCTGCCGAGGCGCATTAATTTTTTAATGACCATTCTCTTCATCATTATTTATACGGCTTTGGCCGGAGCGAACGTTCCCGTTTTGAGGGCAGGGATTATGGGATGTATGGTGTTTATCGGATTTCTCTTCAATCAAGAGCGCAATTTAAAAAGTGCTTTTTTCTTTTCTTTTTTTCTGTTGTTGGTTTTGGATCCGAGTATTTTATTGTCTGCCTCATTTCAATTGTCTTTTTTGGCCATGGGTTCGCTCCTTTACATTTTGCCGCATTTCGAAGCCAAGTATTTTCCCCAGGAAGCGCACCCAGAAGATCCTCTTTTGTCTCCGAGTCTGAAGATACCGGTGCGCGTTTGGTTATTTTTGCGCCGCTCTCTCATTCAATCCTTTTTAGCTTCCGTTTCAGCAACGATTGGCATGCTTCCGGTTCTTCTTGGGTACTTTAATTTGTTTTCGGTGATTGGATTTATCTGCAATCTCGTTGCGATCCCGCTTTGTACTTTGGCCATCGCCCTAACCTTTATTTTGTTGGTCATCGATTTCATATGTCCACCTCTTGCCATGCATTTGGCAATGCTTCCGCTTGCGATTTTGCGTTTTGAATTATGGTTCATTGATCAATTAGCACAAATTCCGTTTAGTCATTTTTATTCACCTTCGCCGAGCGCCGCATTTTTTATTTTTTATTATGGTTTGTTGATGATCTGGTTGGCGGCTGCTAAATTTCGAATTATTCACCGGTTGGCGATATTTCTGATGGCCGTTGGCACAGCCCTATTTTTATTATCAGCACAAATCCCAACGAGTCGGAGCGTTCTGTTTGATCTAGGCAAGACGGAAGCATTTTTTATTTCGTTTTCAAACGGTTCCAAATGTTTAATTAATACGGGCCGTCATTTTCCGAACAATCAAGCTTATTGGATCATCAGGTCTTTGTTGATGGCGCGGGCTGTTCATCGTTTGGATAGCATTATCCTTACTCAGGTAGATGCAGCTCATGCTGGCGGGTTTCGAACCATTTTGGATTATGTTCGGGCCAATCGGATTTTTACCGCCCCGGATTCTGAACATGCCGACCGGATAAATCGATTTCTCGGCTTTCAAGGAAAACCACAAACTTTACCGGAAGGAAGCCGAATTCAATTTGGTTCGGACTCTCATATTTACATTCAAGTCTTGACGGTTTCAAAAGGGAAGATCACTTCATTTTCAGCCAACGATCGCAACCAAAAAATGCTGTATATTTTGTCGGCTGATTCAAATACCTTTGAGGCTTTGACTGATTTAAATGTTTTTGATTTCAATTTTGTTTATTTACCACATCATGAAGATCCCATGAGTGAAGCTGAAAAACATTTTTTGAAACAGATTTCGCCTCAATATCTGGCGGTTAATCAACGCGGCAGATTGGATGAATTTTTATCAGAGTGCAAAAAACTGGTTCATTGCCAGATTCTTCCAATCCAAGAACTGGGAGCTTTGGAGCTGATCAATTCTAAAGCAGGCTTAATTTATCAGCATTCTTTGACTTCTTAAAGATAGTAGTTGCTTATGTTTACGAAGATTGACAAGGAGAAGTTCAGATGTTATAGTGATCACACTTTAGGTTGATTTGTTTACCTAAGTCCTTAAGAAAGAAGAGGTTATAACAACCCGCCGCAATGAAAAATATCCATTTTCGTGTTCTCTCAGTCTTTCTTGTCTTTTTTTTATTTGTTTCCAACGTTTATGGCTATTGGGTTTGGTCTCCTAGCGAGGGCAGATTTATTAGTCCTCAAAGTCTCGTTGACACTCAAAAAACCGCCGAAGAACTCTTCCAAGGCGCCCTCAAACTGCGTGATCAAAAAGGAAAAGAACGCGATACTATTCGCATGCTCCAGCATGTCGTCAGAGACCACAGTCAATCGGTTTATGCCCCTGAAGCCCAATTTTTAATTGCTGTTTTATTTGAAGAACAAGAAAAACCGCTCCGGGCGGTTACAGAATTTAAAAAAGTTGTTCGTGAATTTCCGCGCAGTTCACGGATCGAAGAAGCCATTGAGCATTTGTTTAAGACCGGCAATTTCTTTTTGACCGGTGAAAAACAAAAAATCATGGGCGTTGCCATTATTCCGGTTTATTCAAAAGCCGTAGATGTTTTTAAATTCATCGTAGAACAAGCGCCTTATGGCCCCTATGGGGATCAAGCTCAACTTAAGTTGGGAGTCGCTTACCGCAAATTGGGTAATTTTAGTGAAGCCGTTAATGCCTACCAAACTTTGATCGCTAATTATCCAGACAGTCCTTTGGTGGATGAAGCTCATTATCAACTGGCCGAAACTTCCTACGAATTATCTCAAAGCGCCATTCGAGATCAGTCCACCACCTCCCAAGCCTCGGCTCATTTAAAAGATTTCATCAGACAATATGGTTCTAGTTCCTTGGCTGAACGCGCCAAGTTGTTAAAACAACGTTTAGATGAACAAGATGCCGAAAAAAATTACCGGGTCGGTCTTTATTATGAAAAACAGGGCGCCATCGAAAGTGCGCTGATTTATTATGAAGATGTAGCGAAGCTCTATCCTGAAACTCCGTTCGGCAAAAAAGCCGCTCAGCGCTTGCAAACTTTGGAGCAGCCGATTCACGCCGTGGCCAGAGGCCAGGCCGCGATTCAACAAAGAATCGCTGAAGTTCGCTCCATTTTAGAAGCCTTGGAACAACAGGATCAAAAGAAAGTAAAAGATCAAAAAGCAGTTTCGGAAACGGGTGAACTGAAAGCTCAGCTGAAACAAGAATTGACTTCACTTCTTTTGGGACAAAAGAAAATCAAAAACGAAGCTCAAGAAACTTTTGCTTCCCGAAAACGGGCATTTAAAGAACGCGAAAAAAATCTTCGCCAGAAATTTAAAATTTTTAAAGGTAAGAAGAAACAATTAAGCAAAAATCCATCTCCTGAATTACAAGAAGTCATCGACAGATGGCAGGCCTCTTTGATTGCCGAACAAGAAGAATTGAATCGCGAGCGCCAAACGATCAATGAATTGAAGAGTGGGTTTAAGAGCCAGCGAGTTACCGCTGAGCCCAAAAAAGAATCACGCATGTTTGGTTGGATTCCGGATTGGAGAATCTCTCGAAAAGAACAAGCAGTCCAAAAAGTTGGTTTTGACGATCGGAAATGGAATAAATTCCAAAAAGAACGAAGCGATATTCTTCACAAACGCCAAGCCAATCAGGAACATCTGCGAAAAATTGAAGTTCAGTTTAAAGACATCGAACAACGGGAATTTGATCTTCTGAGCAATATTCCCGACCTGACCAAGTTGTTTTCTGGCGAATTGAACACAGAAAAAGAGAAGCTAGTGCAAAAGAAATCAGAACTTGATCAGTCCATTCAAACTTTTGAGCAGTCGAAAAAAGAATTCCAAGAAAAATTTGGATCTGAATTCATTAAAAATTTAAACAATGAATCCAAGATCTCAAAATTGGCAGCAGCTAATTCTTTAATAGCAAGCGGAGTCAATCTGGAACAGCACTTAACTGAGCTGCAAACAGAACAAGCTTCTTTGAGTGAAGCTTGGCTGGCTGAGACTGAGAAATCAGCGACTATGGCCAAGGCTTTTGAAGAAGTCAAAGCCGGTAAGAAGCCAACAGATGAAAATCTTCTTGCGGGTGAGGGCACCGAAGCTACTGATCAGGTCAAACACTCCAGACTTCTGAAGAAACGAATGAAGTATTTGGAGCGTGAGATCAGAAGCCGCATTGATCAGATTCAGGATTGGCAGCGAGACAACGCCAAACGGATGAAGCAATTGAATCAATTGCTGAAACCTGAAGGCCAATCCAGCATGAATAAGGCCGCAGGCAAAATTACGAATCCCGCAAAAGGTGCCTATAAATTAACGAAGGCTTTTTTCTTGGGCCTTGAAAATAATGACCAGAAGTTGATAGAACAAGCTGATGCCGAAGTCAAGAAAAGAGAACTCGAAGGTAACGCAAGTGACCGGACGGCAGCTATCCGGGAACTCCAAGAAGAAATCGAATTGCAAAGTATTTTGATTCAGGGCCGCAGCACTGAAATTAACGAACTCCAAGGTCGTTTAAGTGTGTTTCAAAAAGAAGCCAAGTCCATTCCTGGTTTTTCGTATCAATCCTTACTTATTGAGCGCATTCCAACCGATTTGGCTCATACGGTGAGCACAGCCAAGAAATTGGTTGGTTTTGGGGCCAAAGATTCTGACATTCGCAGGCGGCTGGGGACTCAAAATAAAGGCTTGAGTGATCTGGAGCAAAAAATTACCGAACACGGCAATCAAATTGAAATCGTTAATCTGGCGATGACTCTAAAAAATACTGGAGGCAATCAAAAAGCCGCCGTTCTTCCGTTTGTTTCCGGTACCACGGAAACGCTGCCTCAAGAGGGAAATGCGAATCAAAGCGATGAGCAAAATAAAGCCCAGACAAGACTGATTCAAATGCAGGCAAACATCAATATCCTCCGATCGGGTTATGAGCAGTCGCAATCAAGTTATCAGCAGAAGGTATTAACGTGGTATCAGACGACCGGTCAAAATCAATTGGGTGACAAAAATTCCAGTGATGCTAAAAATCTTTTGTCTCAAAAATTACGTCTTCAAGAAGAGAAGGAAAAAATCCAGACGCAGCAAGGAGAATTGCTCGCCAAAGAAGTTGTGGTGGTTCAATCTCAAAAAGGATTTTCCGATCAAAAATTAAATGAGCTTGAGGATCGGCTTGAGAAGCTTAAAAATCCGTCGGATTCAGCATACCAGGCGCTCATGAGTGACATTAAAAATACCCAAGAACTTCGCGATTCACTCATCCGTGATCTGTCAACCTTACAGAGTTCTTAGTCCCCCACCATGCGAACTTATGGAAACAAATGGTGGGGGATAGCAGTGAACCTTCAGTTCAACTAAACGAACGGATCATCAACCCCATGACGAGACTTGTCTGGTCTTCACTCCTCATCAGCCTATTTTTCGTTTCTGGTTGTGGTTATACACAACAGGTTAAACTCCCCAACAATATTAAGACCGTCGCGGTCGAAACCTTCAAAAATGAAATTCCGCCCAGTGAGCAGTTTGCTTATCGGGCAGGACTTGAAATCGAACTGAGAAATGCGATTGTCGAACAATTTCTTTTGGATGGAAATTTGAAAGTAGTCGATGAATCCGAAGCTGATGCGGTCCTAAAAGGATCCGTTATTTCTTATGAACAGGAAGGCCTTCGTTTCGATCGTTTGGAAAGCGTCAAAGAATACCGGTTGTTTCTCGTCGTTAAATTCCAATTAATTGATCGGCGAACCAACAAAGTCATTATTTATGAGCCTAATTTTTCGGGCCGTGCTGAATTTTTTGTGGATCGCAATCCAGCTACAGCTCGCCGCAGTTCCGCAAATTCCGCGACGGTTGATTTGGCCCAAAGTTTGGTCAATCGTATTGTCGAAGAATGGTAAAAGCGGTTTCAAAACCCTGCATTTATTTATTTACCGGCGAAGAATTTCTCAGACGCAATAAGATTGAAGCGCTGATTGATCAGCTGGTTCCCCAAGAACTTCGCAGCACCAATTTAATCCATCTTTATCATGATGACCTGAACTGGGACGTCATTTTGGAACAGGCTTCCACATCCTCTCTTTTGGGCGAGGCTCAAGTGTTTTGGATTTCCCAAATGGAGAAAGTCAAAAAAGCGGATTGGAGTGCGTTTGAAACTTATTCCGCCAAACCAAACGCTCAGAGTTTTTTTATTTTTGAAGCTGAAGAACTCCCTCAGACCCACGCGCTCCTGAAATTGGTTCAGTCGGTTGGAAAACATATTCACTGCGCAGAACAGGGCCGTGAGACGGGATTGGAAGCGATCCGAACCAAATTAAAACGATTCGGTAAAAAAATCACACCCGATGCTTGGCAGACCTTAGAAGACCGGCTTGGAGGTTCGCTGCGCTTGATGGATTTGGCTGTGGATCAGCTAATTCTTTATGCGGACACGGAGACAATCGATGAAACTTCCGTTCAGACATTGACCCGAGAATTTCTGCGATTTGAACCGTTTGATTTAACCGAAGCTCTGGCCGCCAAAGACATTCAAAAAGCGATGAAGATCTTTCATTTCTTTTATGAGTTGAGCGGTGACATTACGAGTATTGTGGGACTCATTCACTGGCAGCTCAAACGAATTTGGCAGGCCAAACGAATGATCGCACAAGGCGGCAGTCGGGATGAGATTATTAAAACTCTGAGAGTTCCGCCTTACCGGCTGGCTGGTTTTTTAAATCAGGCCAAACAATTCGATCTTTTGAAGATCGAAAAGCTGCTGAATCAGCTGGGTCAAATTGATTGGAATTCGAAGACCGGTGCGTTTGATGAAAAAGTTGCGATGGAAGTTTTTCTTGCGGCAGTGGCTTAACGACTAACGTTTTTTACTGAGTAATTTTCCGATTCTTGCTTTTTTCCGGTCCGCTCTTCCGTGAGGAATGATTCCGCGTGAGACGGCCTTATCCAATTTCGAACTTAATTCACGAGCCAATTCCTTGGTCCCTTCCGCTTTGGATTCAACAAGTGAAACCAATTTTCGGAACAGGGTATGGATTTCGGACAGCGTTGTTTGATTCGTAAGCCGCTTTTTGGCGTCACTTCTCATTCTTTTGGCGGCTGAGGCAATATTAGGCATTCGAAAGTATCTCCTTATTTGATAAACTGTTGTAAAAGAGGTGCGAATCTACCATAGCTAAAGAGATATGTCAAACCTTCAGGAACGTCTCAAAGAACGAATTCGAACCCTTCCCAATACGCCCGGTGTGTATTTATTTAAGGGTGATGACGGAAGAATCCTTTATATCGGGAAAGCCCGAGAACTTAAGAAAAGAGTGGGATCTTACTTTCTCGGCAAAGATTTTACACCTAAGATCAATGTTCTCCTGAACCGGATTTCAGATGTTGAAATCATCGAAACTCAAACTGAGGTGGACGCGCTTTTGCTTGAGGCGCAGCTCGTTCACAAGCACGATCCGCGTTACAATACCCAGCTCAAAGACGATAAAAGTTATCCGCTCCTGAAAATTACCGGAGACCGATTTCCGCGCCTGTTTGTGACCCGTACCAAATCCGCCAAAGAGCCAAAAGCCATTTATTACGGGCCTTACACGGATGCGAAATTACTCAGAGAAGCTGCTCGAATTATCAACAGCATTTTTCCGATCCGGAAATGCCGAACGCTTCCGAAGAAAGCCTGCCTTTATTATCACATTGGACAATGTATTGCACCATGCATCAAGCCGGAAGTTAAACCCAACTATGATTGGCTGATTAACGAGATCAAACTGTTTCTAAAAGGTGGCCGAAAAAGTTTGATTGATTATTTGACGGAACGAATGAAAGAAGCCGCTGTCGAATTCCGGTTTGAAGACGCGAAATTCTTTAAAGATCAAATCGAAGCGTTGGGTTGGTTCCGTAAAAAGCGTTTTAATTTCAAACATCCTGAAGGCGGCATTGGGCTTCGCGGAACTCTGGAACTAAAACAAACCCTTGAACTGGAACGATTGCCAGAAAAAATCGTTTGTTTTGATGTCTCCAATATTCAGGGCGATGAAGCCGTTGCGTCCAAAGTTTGTTTTTTCAGAGAATTGTCCAATACGCTTGAATACCGCAGATACAAAATCAAAACCGTTTCAAGAATTGATGATTACGCTATGATTTCCGAAGCGGTGAGGCGAATGATCGTTGGAATTAAAGAAGGCCGGGAAAGTGCGCTTCCGGATCTCATCATGATTGACGGCGGACTCGGTCATTTAAATACGGTAAAACGAGTGCTCGAAGAAGAACACTGTTCGGAAGTGAGTTTGATCTCCCTTGCGAAACGATTTGAATTTGTTTATTCACCCAAAAAATCAAAGCCTATTATTTTTCCGCCGAATTCAAGCGCGCTCAGACTGCTCCAAAAAATTCGCGATGAAGCCCACCGGTTTGCGATTACGTATCATCGGCATTTGAAAGCCCGGAAATTGACTCAGTCAATTCTGGATGAGATTGAAGGCGTGGGAGAGAAGCGCAAAAAATTGCTTCTTTCATCCTTTGAATCTTTGGATGAGCTTCAGGCGACGCCGGTTGAGATTTTGGCAAGGATGGAAGGCATGAACCTTCCTACAGCCGAGCGGGTCATCAATTACTTGAAAGAACATAAACCCGTCATTGCGAGCGAAGCGAAGCAATCTAAGATCTGAGATTACTTCGTCGCTGCGCTCCTCGCAATGACGTTAAGGAGTAGTAGTTTGACAGAGCGAATGCTTATTGTTACACTAACCCCTTCGAACATCGGTACTTACCAACTTAGGAACAGCTCATATGCAAGAACGTTTAGACGCGTTAGCGAAATCCCTAGATCAAGTTCAATCCAAGCTCAAAGAGCTTAGGGGGTATCTTTGACCTCGATCAAAAAGAAAAACTGATTCAATCATTTACTGACAAAATGTCTCAATCCAATTTTTGGGACAAGCCCACCGAAGCGCAAACTACCATCAGTCAATTAAAAGCCCTCAAACGTTTAATTGATCCTTGGAAAAAGGTAAATCAAGAAGCCAGTGAACTGCGCGAATTGATGACGATGGTGGGTGAAGATGAAAAATCCTTGGCCGAACTGGAATCTCAGTTTCAAAAAATAGAACGAGAAACCGGACTTCTGGAATTTCAAAGACTGCTTTCAGATCCCTTTGATCCGAATGCGGCCATTGTCAATATTAATGCCGGGGCCGGCGGAACTGAATCCTGTGATTGGGCCCAGATGTTGATGAGAATGTATTTGAGATGGGCGGAAGTGCGGCAGTTCGAAGTTCAGATTGTCGATCTGCAGCAAGGTGAAGAAGCGGGAACGAAAAGCGCTACTTTTTTTGTCCGAGGGCCCTATGCTTATGGTTATCTGAAAGCTGAGCGAGGGGTTCACAGGCTCGTCCGCATTTCACCTTTTGATGCCAACAAAAGACGCCACACTTCATTTGCATCTGTGGATGTTGTAGCTGAAGTGGAAGAAGAAGTTGCAATTGAAATCAACGAAAATGATCTTAAAATTGATACCTACCGCGCCGGCGGAGCAGGCGGTCAGCATGTGAACAAAACCTCCAGCGCAGTTCGGTTGACTCATTTGCCGTCCGGAATTGTGGTCCAGTGTCAAAACGAGCGGTCGCAGCATCAAAACAAACAAGTGGCCATGAAAATTTTAAAAGCCCGGCTCTATGAACGTAAACGGGAAGAAGAAAATCAAAAATTGAAAACTCAATACGGTGAGAAAAAAGAAATTGCCTGGGGTTCTCAAATTCGTTCTTATGTGTTTCATCCTTATACGATGGTCAAAGACCACCGAACCGGTTATGAAACCTCAAATGGACAAGCGGTGATGGATGGCGCAATCGATTCATTTATCGAAGCTTATTTAAAATATCAAGCCAAGGAACAATCTAAAAATATATGAGAGTTTTGTCATTGCGAGGCAGCATTCCAAGCGCAGCCGAAGCAATCTCAGATCTTAGATTGTCCGCCACAAAACGGCGAGATTCGTCTGAACAGATTTCGCCGAATTTTGGCGAACTTCGTCGGCTCTTCGAGCCTCCTCGCAATGACGATAGGAAATTAATATGTTAGGACTCATTCTAAAAAAATTCATTGGTTCTCGTAACGACCGGATATTAAAAGGCATTCTACCGCTCGTGGATCAAATCAATGCTTTGGAGTTGCAAATCAAATCGCTTTCGGATGAAGCGCTAAAAGCCAAAACGGATGAGTTTAAAAAACGTTTGGCAGCAGGCGCTTCTTTGGATGAACTGCTTCCGGAAGCTTTTGCCGTGGTTCGCGAAGTGGGGCAGCGCACCGTGAAGATGAGGCATTTTGACAGCCAGTTAATCGGCGGGATCGCGCTTCACCGGGGAATGATTTCTGAAATGGCAACCGGTGAAGGAAAAACGTTGGTGGCAACGCTTCCTATTTATTTGAATGCACTGGCCGGAAAAGGCGTTCATTTAGTCACCGTTAATGATTACTTAGCCAAACGTGACCGAAATTGGATGGGACCGATTTATGAATTTTTGGGATTAACAGTCGGCGTAATTCAGCACGGCCTCGAAGGCGCCGAACGACAAGCCGCTTATCAAGCAGATATTACTTATGGAACGAATAACGAATACGGCTTTGATTATCTCCGGGACAATATGGTGAGTGAAGTCCGTGACCGGGTTCAGCGCAAATTAAATTACGGCATCGTAGATGAAGTCGACTCGATTTTAATTGATGAAGCCCGCACACCGCTGATTATTTCAGGTCCGGCTGAGGAATCCACGGAAAAGTATTACCAAATCGACAGAATCATTCCACGTCTTAAACAATCAGAAGATTATGAAGTAGACGAGAAAGCCAACACGGTGATGCTGAAAGAAGAAGGCATCGCTCATTGTGAAAAATTATTGGGCGTTCAAAATATTTATGAAAACACACAAATCGATGTCATCCATCACATCAATCAAGCTTTGAGAGCGCATGCGCTGTTTAAGCGCGATGTGGATTACATGGTTAAAGATGGGCAAGTCATTATTGTAGATGAATTCACCGGCCGACTTATGCCGGGCCGGCGCTTCTCAGATGGTCTTCACCAAGCTCTTGAAGCCAAAGAGCGCGTCAAAATTGAACGCGAAAATCAAACTTTGGCCACCATTACCTTTCAAAATTATTTCAGAATGTATCAAAAATTAGCAGGGATGACGGGTACAGCGGCAACCGAAGCGGCCGAATTTGACAAGATTTACAAATTGGAAGTTTTGGTGATTCCGACCAATAAACCCGTGGTGAGGACGGATCACGCGGATTGCATCTACCGGACGGAACGAGAAAAATTTAAGGCGGTTGTGGATGAAATTAGCGGGTTTCATAAAGAAGGCCGGCCGGTTTTGGTGGGAACGATCTCAATTGAAAAATCAGAACATCTGAGCCAAGTTTTGGAACAGCGCGGACTTCCGCATACGGTTCTGAATGCAAAATATCATGAGCGTGAGGCCGAAATCATTGCTCGGGCCGGCCAAGAAGGGGTGATCACAATTGCCACCAATATGGCCGGAAGAGGAACGGATATCGTTTTAGGCCCGGGAGTTGCGCAAAAAGGCGGTCTTCATGTGCTCGGTACGGAACGACATGAAGCTCGCAGAATCGATAATCAACTTCGCGGCCGTTGCGGCCGTCAAGGGGATCCGGGCTCATCCAAATTTTATTTGTCGCTCGAAGATGATCTCATGAGAATTTTTGGCTCAGACCGAATTTCAGGACTGATGCAAAGAATGGGAATGGAAGAAGGGCAGGAGATTCAGCATCCGCTGGTTTCCCGTGCGGTGGAAACGGCGCAGAAACGCGTTGAAGACCGAAATTTTGAAATCCGGAAACATTTGCTGGAATATGATGATGTGATGAATCGCCAGCGCGAAATTATTTATGAAGAACGCAATAAAATTTTGGAAAGCCAAAATTTAACCGATCACATGGTTGAAATGATTGAAGATGTCCTTGATGAATTAATTCTGCGTTACCTGGATCCGGAAATCAGGGAAGAGGAACGAAACGAGGAAGGATTTAAAACGGCGCTGCATGCTAAATTTGGAATCTCGGCAGAAAAAATATATCTTAATAAAAATGAATTCGATGAGTGGCGCGAAGGGATTTTAGATCAGGTCAAAGCCGCTTACCACACGCGAACTGAAAAATTCGGCGCTGAGCGCATGCATTTTTTGGAACGGTTTCTGATGCTTCAAGTCATTGATTCTAAATGGAAGGAACATTTGCGCTCGATTGATGAACTCCGCGAAGGAATTCATCTTCGGGCTTACGGCCAGCGTGATCCTTTGGTGGAATACAAACAGGAATCTTTTGCCATGTTTGAACAAATGACAGATTCCATTAAAGATGAAGTGGTCGAATTTTTATTTAAGGTTCAAGCCGTTAAAGAAGAAAAAATGACCACGGTAATGAATCCCAGCAAACAGGAATTTATTCATCCGGAAGCAATACGTATGCCTTCAATTCAAGAACCAGGACCAAGAAGCATCGCAGAGCCTGCAGAAGGAGGAATGTTTCCAGGCATAGACCGTGGCGTCAGTTCTCCGCCTGTGAGCATGCGTCCTTCACAGGAATCAGTTCAACCTATTCGTCGCGACCAACCCAAAGTAGGGCGCAACGATCCCTGTCCCTGTGGCAGCGGCAAAAAATACAAAAAATGTCACGGCGCATAAATTAGTTGATGGTTCTCACATTTCTTTCCGCTCTTCTCCTCATTCTTTCGTTCCCTAAATTTTCGTTTTGGCCGCTGGCCTGGTTTTCACTGGTTCCGATTTTTTATGGAGCTCGGCGGCAAACCAAATGGACAACCACATTTTTTTATTTCTATCTGTTTGGTTTTTTATTTTTTCTGGCTTCCGTAGAATGGCTTAGGCATGTGGCTTATTTTGGCTGGATTTTTGTCGCCACAGCCTACGCGCTTTACTTTGGATTGTTTGGGTTGGCCGTTCACTGGCTTTGGCGCCGAAATCATTTTTTTCTGTCTCTGTTCGTCCTTCCCTCTTTGTGGTGTGTGTTGGAATGGATTCGCGCCGAAATCCCCGTCTGGGGATTCGGCTGGAATTTATTGGCCTATAGTCAGGCGTTTAATCCAACGATTGCTGGCATTGGAAGTTTGATTGGCGGCTATGGATTATCTTGGCTGATTGTCTTTGCCAATTTAGCCATTTTTTTTATTCTCGATTTTGAACTCAATCACAAAACCTCAAAAGGTGTCAACGCCCTCGTGGGCGTGATTTCGCTGGCTTTGATTTTTGGAATTTATTTTACCTATGAATTCAAACAGGTTGCCTCAGCGCCAATTCCTGCCGCGCGGCAGGAATTGAAGGCGGCTGTGATTCAAGGCAATATTCCCCAGGAACAAAAATGGGATCCCACTTATAAATTTCCAATTATCCAGACTCATGAACAATTGACGACTTTGATTGCAGGGAAGGGTAAAGACAAAGCCGATTTAATTCTGTGGCCCGAAGCCGCGTATCCGGGATTTTTTAATGTCGATCCAGATCGAAAACGAATTTCCGATTTAGCACGTCAGCTCGAAACTTCGATTTTATTGGGAGGGCTTCATTACATTCGGGATGATTCAGACCATGGCCATTATTTTAACAGCGCTTATTTGGTGACGCCTGAAGATGCAGAACCAGAACGCTACGATAAGGTACGGCTCGTTTCGTTCGGTGAATATGTTCCGTGGCGCAAATTTTTTGGGCTTTTTGGTCTTGAACGTCTCGCTTATTCTTTAGGCGTCAGTGATTTCGAAGCCGGCAAGGAAATCAAAATTTTTGCTCTGGATTCTTCCGTCATTGCGAGCGCCATGCCTGCCGGCAGGCAGGAAGCGAAGCAATCCCAAGATTCCGAGATTGCTTCGCCGGACAGACCGTCCGGCACCGGAAATCCAAGCGGCCGTCCGCCGCTCGATCAACCGGCGTCGGCCTTATGGCCTCCTCGCAATGACGAGTTGGGGAAAAAATTCTCAGTGTTAATTTGTTTTGAAGATACGTTTCCTTATTTGGCACGTCAAGCAGTTCGTGATGGAGCGCAATTTTTGGTTGTGTTGACCAATGACGCCTGGTTTTCACACAGCGCTGCTCCTTATCAGCATTTGCAGGCTTCGATTTTCAGGGCCATTGAAAATGGCGTACCGCTCATTCGGGCTGCGAATACCGGAGTTTCTGCCATTATTACGCGCGAGGGAATTATTCTTGACCGGGTCAAAGATCCGGCCGGTCATGATACGTTTATTGCCGGCGGCATTTTGGGTTCGGTTCCGCTGATTTCGGACCGCACGTTTTATCAAAAGCACGGATACCAGTTTCCAACCTTTTGCTTGCTTTTCGTAATCGTCGGTTTTATTCTGGGAATGCGGATCAAACATGATTAATCATTTTGCAACCCCTGAATTTACAGCAACTTACAAAAAAAGGTTTCCTACCGCACACACTTCCCATTTCAAATCTCAATTGGATTTATCGTTGTCGTCGATCGGAATCGGAACCTATTTGGGAGAAATGGATGACGAAACGGATCAGGATTCTTTTACCGCCATCAAACATTCGGTTTTAAACGGAATCAATGTGATGGATACGGCCATTAATTATCGTGGCCAAAGAAGCGAACGCATGATCGGAAAAGTGCTTTTAGATTTAATGGAGCAGGGCATTTACCGGGAAGAAATATTTGTTTCGACAAAAGGAGGATTCATTCCATTCGATGGAGAATATCCGCAGGACCCCGCTACATTTTTCTCCGAGACTTATGTGAAGCCTGGAATTTTACAAGAAGAAGATGTCATTCAAGGTTGTCACGCGATGACGCCAAAATATTTGGAGGATCAACTTAAACGAAGTCTTCAGAATTTGAATTTGGAAACGATTGATCTTTATTATCTTCACAATCCGGAAATGCAGCTTGAAGAAATCACCGAAGAAGTTTTTTACCAACGTCTAACCGATGCATTCACAATGCTGGAACAAAAAGTCGCTGAAGGGAAAATCAAAAGATACGGGCTGGCTACTTGGAACGGATTTCGCGTCTCCGCAAAAACCAAAGGCCATCTGCGTTTGGATAAAATTATGGACGTAGCCACTCAAGCTGGCGGAAAAGATCATCATTTCAAATCTATTCAATTGCCGTACAACCTAGGCATGCCGGAAGCATTTACCAAACAAAATCAAAATTGGAATGGTGAAGAAATTTCTGCGATTGAATATGCCAGACGAGCGGATTTGGCTGTGTTTACCAGCGCTTCTTTGCTTCAAGGTCGTCTGGCGAAACATTTACCTCCAAAAATCAAATCACTTTTTCCTGGCTGTTCTTCCGAAGCGGCTTGTGCTTTGCAATTTGTGCGTTCCACACCGGGCGTGACAACGGCCTTGGTCGGCATGAAACAAGAAATTCATGTCCAAGAAAACATTTCGCTGATGGGCGTTCCTCGTCTGGAAGCCAATGCCTTCTATAACTTGTTCGTTGAAAGTCCTTAATTTCCCTCCTTTTTTTCATCTAAATCTTTCTCCTTCAAGAACTTAAGCTGCCTGGTTTCGCTTTTGACACCAGGTTTTCTGTGTACTATAATAATCACTTTCAATTGACCCCTATTTTTCAATCGTAAGTCTTTATAACATAAGGAATTTCGGTGGAATCCATATCTGCAGTTCTGAAGGAACGGCTGGAAAAAATAAATCAGCTTAAAGCGCGCGGCACCGTACTTTATCAAGATCAATTCAAACCCGCCGATTTTATTCAAAATCTTTTAGACTCTTTTCAAGACGACAAACAAGTCAAAATTTCAGGCCGTATGATGACTCGGCGCATCCACGGCAAAAGCGCGTTTGCCGACGTGCATGACCACACGGGCAAAATTCAAATTTATGTGAAGCTCGATGTTGTCGGCCAAGATCTCTTTGATCTTTTTCAGCTTTTGGATTTGGGCGATATTCTCGGCGTTGAAGGCAGTTTGTTCGTGACTCATAAAGGCGAAAAAACCATTCAGGTCAGCCGGTTTGTTTTGCTGTCCAAAATCGTTCAAGTCCTTCCCGAAAAATGGCACGGCTTAAAAGATGTTGAAATCCGATATCGCCAGCGATATGTCGATTTAATTATGAACGACGACGCCCGAGATATTTTCATCAAACGCAGTTTGATCGTTCGTTCCATCCGGTCTTTTTTGGATGAACGCGGTTTTATGGAGGTGGAAACGCCGATGATGCAATCCATTCCGGGCGGTGCTCGAGCCAAACCATTTGTCACTCATCATGAAACACTTGATACGGATCTTTACCTACGGGTTGCGCCGGAACTTTATTTGAAGCGGCTTCTGGTCGGTGGTTTCACGAAGGTGTATGAAATTAATCGTAGTTTTAGAAACGAAGGAATTTCAACGCGCCACAATCCTGAATTTACGATGCTTGAAGTTTATGAAGCCTATTCGGATTACGAAGGCATGATGAATTTAACAGAAGAATTGATCACTTCTTTAGTCGAAAAAATTTGTCAGAATGTTTCTATTTCATACGGAGAAGAAACGCTCAATTTTAAAAAGCCGTGGTGCCGCGCTTCCTTTTACGATTTGCTGAAAGAAAAAAGCGGACAAGACTGGAGAACGGGAGATGTCAAAGCGCTGGCTAAAAAATCCGGAATCCCGCTTGAGAAAGAGGCCGAAGATATCGATATTTTAAACGAGGCTTTTGACCGGTTTGTTCAGCCGCATTTGGTGAATCCAACTTTTGTCATCGATTATCCGGCCATTACAACGCCGCTGGCCAAACGCAAAAGCGGTGCACCTGATTTGGTGGCACGGTTTGAACTGTTCATCGGCAAAATGGAGTTGGCCAACGCATTTTCAGAATTAAACGATCCCTTTGAACAAAGAGAACGAATGATGAAGCAGCAGGAAATTATCGGCGCCGGAAAAGAAGTAGATCAAGATTTTCTCAGAGCTTTGGAATACGCCATGCCACCGGCCGGGGGACTCGGCATCGGAATTGACCGGCTCGTGATGGTGCTGACCAATTCTTTATCCATTCGGGACGTGATTTTATTTCCACAGCTCAAACCAGAAAAACAATTAAGTGAAGACAGCGAACCATGATCCCCCACCACTTTTTAATCCAGAGAAATTATACTTATGTTGAAACTACATTAGAAAGTGGTGGGGGATGAAATTCGAATTCTTTATTGCTAAAAAGCATTTACTCAAAAGCAGGCGGCACGGTTTTGTTTCCTTAATCGCCATGATTTCTGTTTTGGGCGTTGCGGTGGGCGTGATGGCGTTGATTGTAGTGCTGGCCGTGATGAGCGGATTTGACCGCGAACTCAAAAGTAAAATTGTAGGCGTTCAGCCTCATATTGTTTTAGAAACCGCCGGCGGAATTGGAAATTTTGAGGAACTAAAAAATCAAATTAAATCATTTGGAATCCCTCAAATTGGATCGGTTGCGCCCTATGTTCAAGGTCAGGGAATTATTCGTTCCGAACAAAATGCGCAAGGCGTTTTGATTAAAGGCGTGGATTCAGCCAACGAGCCGATGGATTTGATTCAAAAACATTTAAAATTTGGAACGATGAATTTGGAGAATTTGAGGATTCCGACGGAAGCTGCGGATAAAACCAAAATTATCGGCCGCGCGATCATTGGTGAGGAGCTTGCTCACCGGCTGCGAATCGGTCTCAATGATGTGGTGACGGTCATTTCACCGGCATTTGATGACGATCCGCTTCAGTCGATCAAACATGCCAAAAATGCGCCTTTTATTGTTTCCGGTATTTTTCGGGTGGGTATGAGTGATTTTGATTCTAATTTGGTTTTGATTGATTTGAAACAGGCGCAAAAACTATATCAGCTGAGTGAGCGCGTCACCGGAGTGAGTATTCGCTTAAGCCGCGTGGAAATGGCAGATGACATCAAATTTCTGATTCAAGGGCAATTGGGTTCCAGCTACATCGTTCGAAGTTGGATTGATCTGAACCGGACTTTCTTTCGCGCCCTTCAGGTGGAAAAAACCGTCATGACCATTTTGCTTTCTCTCATCATTTTCGTGGCTGCGTTTAACATTATTTCAACGCTCATTATGAGTGTGATGGAAAAAACAAAAGACATCGGAATTCTACGTTCATTGGGTGCGACACAAGGTTCAGTCAAACGGATTTTTATGCTTCAGGGTTTTGCCGTTGGGTTTTTTGGCATTTTGGTTGGTGCGGTAGCAGGCCTCACCTTGGCCTTTAATTTAAATCCGGTTTCTGATTTTCTGGAACGCACGTTCGGCATTTCGGTGTTTCCAAGCGACATTTATTATTTCGATCAAATTCCGGCGCAAGTCAATCCGCAGGATGTTTTGTTGATTGTCGGATTTGCTTTTTTGATGTCCCTGATCGCGGGACTTTATCCGGCTCACTATGCGTCCAAGATGGATCCGGTTCAGGCACTCAAATATGAATAAAGCATGTCATTGCGAGCGAACGCAGTGAGCGAAGCAATCTCAGATCGTAGATTGTCCGCCAGAAACCGGCGAGATTCGTCCGGACGGATTCCGCCAGTTTTTGGCGAACTTCGTCGGCCTAGCGGCCTCCTCGCAATGACGGTGATTTGACTATGTTGAAAGTGACGGATTTGCAAAAATATTATGAAGGTGCCAGCGGAAAACTTAAGATTCTTCGCGGAATCAATTTTGATATTCAAACAGGCGATCTTGCGTTCTTAATCGGCCGTTCCGGCGCTGGCAAATCAACCCTTCTTCATTTACTGGGAGGTTTGGATCGACCCACCGGCGGGCACATTGAATTCAAAGGTCAAAATTTAAACGAACTCGGCGAAGGCTCGCTGGCGGAATACCGGAATCAAAAAGTAGGTTTTATTTTTCAATTTTATCACTTGCTGCCGGAACTGACAGTCAAAGAAAATGTGGAGCTTCCGGCTTTGATTGGCCGAAAACGGTGCGGGAAACGTTCAGAAGAATTGTTAAAACGCGTGGGACTTTGGAATCGAAAAGGTCATTTACCCAGCGAACTCTCTGGTGGTGAGCGCCAGCGCGTGGCCATTGCTCGGGCGCTCATCAATACTCCGGAACTGGTTTTTTGTGACGAACCCACCGGAAATTTGGATGACGAGACGGCTGAGACGATTCATCAGCTGATTTTTGAACTCAACCGTGAAGGACAAACATTTTGCATTGTGACGCACGAAGAAAATTTTGCTCAAAAGGGCAACCGTATTTTTAGATTGCACGACGGATTGCTGCAGGCCGTTAAAAATTAGAAAGCACCAGAAAGGAACAACATGGCAACTCGAGGACAAAAATCAAAAAAGACAACTCAAACTTCTCAATCTGATTTACTCATTTATTTAGATGGAGAATTCGTGCCGAAAAACGAGGCGAAGGTTT
>ORMF012012115.1_pt1 | contig 23963 bp, 35 predicted proteins | sample 1779871 | NCBI WGS metagenome assembly ORMF01 (sample SAMEA104232316, study PRJEB22302) | groundwater metagenome | biome: forest; feature: aquifer; material: groundwater | place: USA | collected 2011-08-07 | depth 5.4 m | reverse complement strand
GGTCTGTCGCCGGGCAACCTGAGCGCAATCCCGAAGGACAATATACGCACCTCCCCGCTCAACCGGGTGTTCGGCGTTTTCTTTAACCAAAATCAGTCGGCTGTCCTGCGCGACAAAGCGGTGCGCGCCGCCCTCAATGCCTCGATAAACCGCACCGAGATTGTCTCGCAAATTTTGGGAGGATACGGCACGCCGCTGTTCGGACCGGTCCCGCCTACTATCGACAACAGCGAATCTGCGTCCGACACCAGGGCAACCGCGCAACTCGCGGCGGCGGCGCGGCAATCGCTCATATCCAACGGATGGAAGCCGCGCGAAGACGGCATACTGCAAAAAACAACCGGTGCCGGCAAAAAAGCTTCGACGGTAACGCTGGAGTTTGATATCGCGACAGCCAACGTGCCGGAGCTGCGCGCCGCGGCCGAGTACTTACGCGCGGCATGGAAGCTCGCCGGCGCACAGGTCAATGTAAAGATATTTGAGCAGGGCGACCTCTCTCAAAACATCATAAGACGACGCGCCTACGACGCGCTGCTGTTCGGCGAGGTGGTAGGACGCGAGCTGGACCTCTTTGCGTTTTGGCACTCAAGCCAGCGCAATGACCCGGGACTCAACATCGCCGGCTACGCCAACAGCAAGGCGGACAAGGCTCTCGAGGCGATGCGTATCACCACCGACAAAAAGAAGCGCGGCCAAATGCTCGCCGACTTTCTCGTCGAGTTCAATAAGGACATACCGGCGGTATTTCTCTACGCGCCCGATTTCGTGTATAGTATCCCTAACGAAATCGCAGGGGTTGACCTCGGCTTCATCGAGACGCCCGACGACCGCTTTTTATCGTTGCCGCAGTGGCACCGCGAGACCGATGAGGTGTGGCCCTTCTTTGTGAAACAAAGACAATAAAATAGATTGCGGAGCAAAGACAAATAAAATTAATAAACAATAAACATGCCCGAACAAAAAAAACCATTCAGACACTTCGAAAAACGCGGAGCCAAACAAGGCCCGCGCGGGCGCGGGCGCCTGCGCTCGGGAGGCCCGCGGCCGCATCAAACGCACCCGGTGCGCGAGATACCGGACCACACGCCGATGCAGAGCGGCGACGAGCGGCCTATCCCGCCGCTAGCGCCGGGCAACATACGCATCATCCCGCTCGGAGGAGTCGAGGAAATAGGTAAAAACATGACCATGGTAGAGGTCGGCAACGACATCATTGTCATCGACGCCGGGTTCCAGTTCCGCGAGGACGACACGCCGGGCATCGACTACATTATCCCCAACACCAAGTATCTCGAGGAGCGCCGGGAGAAAATCCGCGGACTCTTTATCACCCACGGACACCTCGACCACATAGGCGCCATTCCCTACATCATCGACCGTATCGGTTACCCGCCGATATACACCCGCGAGCTTACCGCAGTCATGATAAAAAAGCGCCAGGAGGAGTTCCCCAACCTTAAACCTATCGACATACACGAGGTGGAAAAGGACGACACTATTAAGGTCGGCGACATCCGCGTGCGCTTCTTTTCCGTCTACCACACCATCCCCGACTCTATGGGGATAGTCGTCGAAACGCAGTACGGCGACCTGGTGTTTACCGGCGACCTGCGGCTCGACCATGTCGACGGCATACCGACCGAGACGGAGGAAAAAGAGTTTTCCTGGTTTGCAGACCGCAAGGTGCTCTTTCTCGGAGCCGACTCGACCAACGTGGAGCGGCCGGGCTTCTCTTTGCCGGAACGCGTCGTCAGAAAAAACCTCGACGAAATAATCGCCAAGACTCCCGGGCGCCTCATCATCGGCACTTTTTCATCCCAGCTCGAGCGCCTGATGCGCATGATAGAGCAGGCGGAGCGCGTCGGCCGCAAAATCCTGGTGGAGGGCCGCAGCATGAAGGTCAACATCGAGATAGTAAAACAGCTCGGCATGCTTAAGGTTTCGGACAAAACCTTTATCGACGCGGCTCAGCTGGAGAACCTGCCGGACAGCAAGGTGGTGATACTGGCGACTGGCGCGCAGGGTGACGAGTTTGCCGCGCTGATGCGCGTCGCGATGAAGACGCACAAACACGTCAAAATTAAAAAGGGCGACACGGTGGTGCTCTCCTCCTCGGTCGTGCCGGGCAACGAACGGAGCGTGCAAAAACTCAAAGACAACCTCAGCCGGCAGGGCGCGCGCATCATCCACCGCGACACCATGGACGTGCACGCATCCGGCCACGCCAACCGCGACGAAACTTTTTGGATTCACCAAAAAATAAACCCGCGCTTCTTTATGCCGATGCACGGCTACCACTACATGCTCCGGGTACACGCCGACATCGCCAAGGCGTGCGGCCGCGCCGACGACGAAATAGTGATACCGGACAACGGCACGGTCATCGAGATACAGGACGAAGGCCAAAAACTTGTCAGATTAAAAGAGTCCGCGCCGAACTCGTTGCGCCTGGTTGACGGCTTCGCCATCGGCGACCTGCAGGAGGTCGTCATACGCGACCGCACCGTGCTCTCGCAGGAAGGGATGTTCGTCATCATCGCAACGGTAAACCCCAAGACCGGCCGCCTGCGTAAGTCGCCGGACATCATCAGCCGCGGCTTTGTGTACCTGCGCGAGAGCCAGGAGCTCCTCCAGCAGGCGCGCATCATCGTCAAAAAAACAATCGAGGACTCGGCCCGTAAGCAGAACCCAATAAACTTCGATATGATAAAAAATGAGGTCACCGACTCCATCTCCCGCTTTCTCTTCGAAAAAACCAACAAGAGGCCGATTGTCATCCCGGTGGTGCTTGGAGTGTAGGTGTGGTATCGTCTTTTGCAGACGCAAACTCAAGCTCAGGAGTGATAGATGTCTCGCACAAAGCCGCACCTAAAGACAGTAAAACAGGCTAAGAAAGTGTTTCGAAGCATGGTCAGTCAAACAGCCCGAGACGCAGAGAAGCGGAGCATAAGCCGCGAAGCACAAAGCTTCGACCGTGCCCTGCCAGCGCAACTCGAACAGTTTGACCGGCTTGCCAAGCGGCGCAAAAACGCCAAACGAAAGTAGCGGACCATCTGGTCCGCCTTTTTCTTTTTCAAAGTTGTACGGCTTTTGGACACGTGTCTTTTTATTGTACAAGTTTTGAGAGTCTATTCTTTGATTGCAAAGTAGCGGCCGTGGAGAGCCACGAGACCCTCGGCTGCTAGGCGCGCGAGTTCGTGCGCCACCTCCTGCTGGTTGCGCGGGAAGCGGTGCACCAGCATCGAGAGTGTCGCCTGGTGCACCAGAAGCTCGCGGAGGATTGCGCCGCGCAGCTGGCGCACCGAACCTTCAAACTTTGACTGCTTTACGTAATGCTTGCTCTGCTTGTTTAGTTTAATCCCCTGCCGCTTTAAATGCGCACCGTAGTCCATCATCGCCGCATAAAACTCGCGCGGCTCCATATCCGACTCTTTGAGCGCACGCCCGACGAGCGGGAGGAGCTGCTTATCCGTAAGCTTGCGGCGGGTCTTGAGATGATAAAAAAAGACCGTGCGGATGTTTGTTTCGACGAACACTTCCGGCCGGTTGAAAGCAAAGGCTGATACTGCCCGCGCGGTATAATGTCCCACCCCCGGCAAGCTTTCCAAAAATTCGGTAGTTAACTCGGTCGTTTTCTTTTGTACAAGAATCTTTGCCGCTTGATGCAAGAATTTTGCCCGCCGGTTATAGCCCAACCCCTGCCAGACCTGCAGCACGTTTGCGAGAGACACGCGTGCGAGTACGCGCGCGCTCGGGAACGTCCGTATAAATTTTTTATAATACGGGATGACGCGCTCCACCTGCGTCTGTTGGAGCATGACCTCCGAGACAAGTATTTTGTACGGGTCGCGGCTTGCACGCCACGGCAAGTGCGCACGCGCCTCCTCCCGGTAATGCCGGCGTGCTTCCCAAATAAGTCTGCTCAAGTCGGCCTTTTTGTGCCGCATATATAAAAATGGTAGCACGCAAAAGCCCCGCTTTCGCGGGGCTTTTGCTGACTGCCGCTACAAAAGCTTACGCTTTTGCGCGGGCGTCGGAGACCGTGAGCATGCGCCCGGCGAAGTCCTTGCCATTCCACATGGCAATTGCGCCGTCTGCACCTGCATCATCAGCCATCTCCACAAAGCCGAAGCCCCGGGAGCGGCCGGTCTCGCGATCAGTCACGATTGAGGCCGAGGCGACCTCGCCGGCTTTGGCGAAGGCGTCGCGAAGTTCATCACCTGTCGTGCGATACGGAAGACCGCCGACAAAGAGTTTGCGTGCCATTGAATTACGAGAAACAAATAGTATGTATGTTCTATCGTAAGGCGACCCTCCGGCGCCACACAACGGCACAAGGAGACTTACTCGAACATCCCAATTATACTTGCTGAAGCAAGTGTGGCAAGCCGACGTTTCAGTCGGCTCCCCGACCAAAGCGTCGGGGCTAGTACGCAGGCTCCGCAACGACAACCAAACGCTTGTCATAACTGCGCGCCGACGGCACCCAGTCGCCGTCGCAGGTAATGAGTACCAATCGCGACGGTCCCGTGGTAACAAAAAGAGCGTCGGTTGGAGCATCGGATTGGTATATCTCTATCGAGTAAACCCGGTATACCACCGCCTTGCCGGCGGAATCCTCTACCGTAACGTAGTCGCCTTTTTTAATTTGTGCGAGATGCTCGAAAACGCCGGACCGCAGCAGTGCGTTGTTGACGTGTCCGGCAAACACTACACTCCCCTCCCCGCCGGGTTTGGCGCCAAGCGAGTACCATGCCACGTTGTCAAAATTACTCGGCGTTGCCATAGTGCCGTCGGCTTTTACCCCGACAGACTCTATTTTAGCGTTTACGCTCAGAGACGGGATGAGCAAGCGCGACGGAACAATTCCTGCGGGAGTCGTGGTAGCCGCGGACAAAGACGGATTGCCTGCCTGCCCGGGCAAGTTGAGAGCCACCGCCGGTGCAAATGCCAAAAACGTCGCGTCGGGTCCTATGCTTTTGACCAATCGCGAGGTCATGTCCGCCGCGCCGACAAGCACACACACCATACCCACCGCGGTGGCGGCGAGCCTGATATTGTGCGCACGGCGCGAGTCCGCGGACGCTACAAGGATTCCGCTTTTAGCGGATTGCAATAGCAAATGATTTTCTGGCATAGGGGTACACGGCGATAGCGGCACCCACAAGCAGTACAAGAGCAAACGCCAGCTGTGCGGACTGGATCGGCTCCAAGCCGGTGTTCGGGAGGCGCGGGTACGCAGTGGCGGTGTATGTCGGCTGTGCCGTATATACCGGATACGTATTGTAGTTAGGGTAGGTCGGATTGTAAGTAGGATAGGTCGGAGTAACCGTGCTGATAGGCTGCTGGAAATAGCCGGGGGTTACGGTCACGTTGCAGGTGGCTGTCTGTGCCGCATTGGTTACAGCTACCGACTGTACTCCGCTGCCGTCAAGAACGGTAGTGAGCACGGGGCCGCTGTTCGGGAAGTTATTGTACGGAGTCTTCCAGTTGTACGTGCCGCCTACTCCGCCGCTTGCGGTAAAGCGCGCCGGCTGGCCGACACTCACGATAGGAGTGTCAGTGCGGCATACCAACGGAGGCGTTTGGTAGGTGTAAGGATACACATAGGAACGGTTGTAATTATATGAGCCCGCGTTTACCGTGATGACACAGGTTTGCGTGCCGCCCGCAGTGATAGTGCTGTCGCAACCGATCGAGTAGTTGGTTGTAAAGCCGGAGGTATTGGCGATAGTGACGGAGTACGCGCCCGGGTCGAGGTTTACGAGTGTTCCCTGTATAGAACCATGGAACGTCAGCGGGTTCGGATTCTGGCCCGAGACCGCGACGGTAAAATTGCCGGGACCGTAGGAGGTACCGGTCTGGTTAATAACCTGTACGTACACGTTTAAAAGGCCCACAGTTGGGCTTTGTGCAAAGGCAAAAACAGGGATAAAAACACCAACGGCAACCGTTATATAAACAAGTGCTTTTTTCATAGACCGCTATACTACAACGTCATCCTAAATAGCGCAAGTGGTCTACATTCCCGCCATTTTTATCACAACATAGAGCACTCCGGCGCCCAACAGGGTCATGGCGGTGGTCAAAAATGCCGGGTGTGCGTGATGGCTCTCCGGTATCAGGTCGGATGCGCCGATGTAGAGGAAAAAGCCCGCAAAGAGCGACAACACCACCGCAAGATACGCGGCCGAGAGTGTAAAAAATAAAGTGGCTATGATGCCGAGTACGGGAGCGACGGCATCAACCGCCAACCAACGCGCGGCCAGACGGCGGCTTCCGTTATTTTTTGTAATAAAGTTGACCGTGTTTATACCGTCGGCAAAGTCGTGCGCCAATACCGCCACCGCGACGACAACACCAACGGCTGTCGACACCTGGAACGCCAAACCTATTCCCGCGCCGTCTAAAAAACTGTGCAATGAGAGTGTGCCGGCGCTCGCTATCCCCCGGTGCTGGTGTATCCCCGGCTCCTCTCCCGCGTGCGAGTGCATGAGCAGCAACCGGTCGAGCACCAAGTAGATCAAAAAGCCGAGTCCTGTAACAGACAGCAACAAAGAGGAACTGTACGCACCTGAACCAAGCTGGAGCGCCTCGGGCATAAGGTCAAAAAAAGCCACCGCAATCACCGCTCCGGCGCTGAACCCGAGTATCAAATGCAGCCGGTCGCGCAAATGCAACGCAAATACTCCGCCCAGTACGGTAGATATGCACGTCGCTACGGCTATCGCGAGTATCATGTGCTCGACTATATCACAAGAAACCCTCCGCGCTTGGCGGAGGGTTTCTTTTAACTAAGCGATAGTTCTGCTAGTTCCAGAGCAGGTGGAACATGACCTTAAGATTTTTGACCGCGTCGTGCAGGAAGTTGCGCGCCGCGCCGATGTCTACCGTGGCCTGCGCTTTGGCGCTTGCCGCGGCGCTGTTAAGCGCCGAGAACGCCGCCGCAAAAGCAACCGGGTCGGTTGAGCTTGCAGATTTGGCCGATAGAGCCGCACCGACTGAGGTCACTATGTCCGCACGCGCCTGTATGCGCGCGGCAGTGGTGGTGGCGTTTGCATTACGCCTCTCTTCCCCCTTGCCGTCTTTCTTACCCCTATCATCATCGCGGTCGTTATCACGATCGCCGACTTTGGCGTTAGCGTGGACGTTAATTGTGCCATTGCCCTCTACCTGCGTTTTTTCCTTATCACCGCCGGTACCAAGATTGAATCCTATACCGTGAGCAGATGCAGCCATCGGCAGCAACATCGCCGCCATAGCCGAACCGGCGAGAATCTTCTTAAGTGTGTTGTTAGTCATACTATTTTTTATTACCTGGTAAACGGTGCAGGATGTACCCCGCACACCTGTTGTGACGGACGAGACGCGGTTGTCTTTCGCAATATGTGAGTTATAAGTCGGGCTCTATGAGGCCAAGCCGTATGAGGCGGGAGTTTATCGAGCCGCGCTGGCGGCCGAACTTTTTGACCAACACCGGCACTGTGGCACTTTCGCGGAACATGTCGGTTAATTTCGCGTCGTCCTCCTTGCTCCACGGACGGTAAGCATTTGGAAACTTTGTGCGTATCGTTTCTAATTTGGATTTCCCCGACGCCTTGGTCGGGGCCCCGACCTCCTTTGGAGCGTCGGGGTTGCCCGGCTCCGGCTCCCTGCCGCCGCTTTTTTGTACAAATTGTTTATGCAGAGCCTGCAGCTCACTGTTGTCCATAGCGTCGAACGCGTCGCGGGCCGCCGCCGATGCACCGCGGAACTGCCCGTCCTGCTCCAATATCTGCGGGTGCACCGCGAGCGCCCGCTCGTTAAATCCGTTTAAATACAGCCCGCGCAGTGAGCGCACGCGCGACAACGCAACATATCCTTGCCCGTACTCAAACGCCGCCGATAGATCCATCACCGCCGAGTCGAGGCTCATACCCTGGCTTTTGTGTACCGTGATAGCCCACGCGAGCCGCAGCGGCACCTGCACGATTTTGGCGAGCGTACGCGCGCGGTCGTCGATACGCCACTCCTCGGGGACCGCTTCTATCATCGCGCCCTCACCCGCGCCCTTATTAAACAGACGCACGAGCGGGAAACCGCTTTCGGAAAATCCGGTAACCGTGCCGAGCGTGCCATTGACATAGCCGTGCTCAAAGTTGTTGCGGGTAAACATCACCGCCGCACCATCCTTTAACACCAGCGTCTGGGGCGACAGACAGCCGCGTTTGAGCGACTCTACCAGCGCCTTGCCGCCCTCGGAGCGCATTTCAAAAATCTTTGCCGGCGAATCTATTTTGGACAGTGCCTCGTCGTTTATCCTATCGACATCCGCATTGTGCGGGTACAACCTGGTGGAAAGATCTCCCTCTTCAGGAAACTCGGCCCGCGCGCGCAGCATGTCTTTGTGCTTGTCGGTCAGTTTGCCTGCGCGCAGAGCTCCGAGCAGTTCTAAAAAAATGTCGTCATCCTGCCGGTGCTGTTCGTTTAAATAGCAATGCAAAGGGTTAGCCTCCTTCCATGCCGGCGACTCGAACGCAAACTTTGACGGCGCGCCTTTGGAAACAGGCGGAAGCTGAAAGAAGTCGCCGACAAAAATAACCTGCAATCCGCCGAAGGGTTGCTCGTTGCCCCGCAGAGTGCGCACCGCGCTGTCGACCATAGTAAGCGTGTGCGCGTCGAGCATCGACACTTCGTCGATAATAAGCACGTGCGCCAGGCGGACACGGCGCACCAAGGGCTCGCGCTCGAGCAGAGCCTCCATGTCCCAGTCGCCGAGCTCACGCTTGATGCCTATCCCGCTCCACGCGTGGATGGTCATCCCGCCAACGTGCGTGGCGGCTATGCCGGTCGAGGCGGTGATAGACGGCTCTACTCCCCGCTCGCGCAGCCACGCAATATAGTTGTTGATGGTGTGCGTCTTGCCGCTCCCCGGCTCGCCGGTGAGAAAAACATTCGCACCTGTTTTTAATATTTGTAGAGCTTGTTCTTGTGTCATAAACTCCGCAAAACCAAGTCTGCTGGAGGGCAGAAAATTCCCTGCTGATGAATTTTCCTACGATCCGGCGCCGTCGCGCCTCTCGACCCTCCATCACACTTGTTTTGCTCCGTGCCGTAAACTTTCATAAATATAAAAGTTTACTTCTCCCCTTCGCCGAATTCTAAACAAACCGAGTTTAAGCAGTACCGCTTGCCGGTTTTGGTCGGACCGTCGTCAAATAAGTGGCCGAGGTGGCTGCCGCATTGCGTGCACACAACCTCGGTGCGGCGCATCCCGTGCGAAGCATCTTCTACAAACTTAACCGCACCGGGCAGTGCTTCGTCAAAACTCGGCCAACCGGTCCCGTTGTCAAACTTGGCGTCGGAGGCAAAGAGCGGGTTCCCGCACGCGGCGCATTTGTACATGCCGTCGCGATTCTCCTTGAGGAGCTTGCCACTAAACGGCGCTTCGGTGCCCTTCTCCCGCAGTACTTTATATTGTTCGGGAGAGAGCTTGTCTTTCCACTGTGCGTCAGTGTTCGGCATGAATATTAATTTTTTATCGGCACTGGTAAACCAAGTTTCTGAAGAGGTAAGTATTCAAAATAATACTGACAACCAACAGAAATTATATAGTCTAGAACATCTTTGTATTCTTTTTTTCGAAACCAGTCACTTAAAATATAAATATATTCAACTTCTATGTTTAGAGGTGCAAGAAGTTTTGTATATTGTTTTCTTTTAAAATCACAGGTCTGCAACTTTTCGTCCACAGAACCCGCTACTCTTTGAAACTTAACCTCAATAATAAAAAGGGTGTTATTTATAATGACATAAAGCGCTTCGTCTGGAAGAAGCTTTTTTGATATGTATTTTTTATAATCCAGACCCTGGCTCGCCAAAAAAATATAGAGTCCATGTTTTTTATAGCTCCGTGCAACTTCTTTTCCTTTATAAAAAATTATGCTTCCTTTGACAGAATATCCTTTTGTCTTAGCTAAAAGGGCGTTAATATCCGAGGTTTTCTCAAAATTGAGCCCTGTTAAAGTATTTCCTCCTCCCTTACCTCCTCTAATCATTTTAAATCCAAAAGACGTTTTTTTGATAATTCCAGAAAATTCTTCTCCATATCTATGCCGACAAATTTTCTGTCGTGCATTACTGCGGCAATACCAGTTGTAGAGCTACCGGTAAACGGATCGAGTATGATATCTCCTTTCTTAGTACTTGCAAGGACAATCCGTTTTAATAAATCAAGAGGTTTTTGGGTAGGATGTTTACCAAATTTTTTCTCGGAGGGTTTCGGCGTACCCATAGACCAAACTGAGCGCATTTGTAACCCGGGTTTTTTGAGCTTATCTTCCGGCCAATGACCTCCTTTCATCAGATCATAATTGAAAGTGTGTTTAGCTTTTTTTTCTTTACGGGCCCAGATAAGAGTCTCGTGACTTGCAGTAAAAAATCTGCAGCTTAAATTGGGAGAAGCATTTGGCTTAAACCATGCAATGTCATTAAGAATATGGTACCCGAGAGATTGCAGAGCGTGACCACATTGATAAATCGAGTGATAAGTACCGCTTACCCACAAAGTTCCGTGTGGTTTCAAAATCCTCTTACAGGCCTCCATCCATTGATAGTGGAACTCATAGTCGCCCTCAAAACCTTTGCTTCTGTCCCAGTCCCCCTTGTCAACACTAACCATGCGACCCGCGTGTACACTAAAACCTCCATTAGAAAGATTATAAGGAGGATCTGCAAATATCATATCTATGGAGTTCTCAGGTAATTGATTGAGCAGCCATATTGCATCACCATGATAAAGTACTACATTGTTTTTTATAAAGTAGGGTTTGGATTCTACTTTGGCTAGCACTTTTTGTTTTGAAAGAAGCATTGTATCCATACTACAGTAACATTTTTATCGCCACTCTTCGTCCGCCACGGGGACCACCTCGTCCATCTGCGCCACCCCCGCGGGGATGATACACAGCACTCTGCCGGCGATTTTAAAGTTGTCGCGTAGGATTATCGGTTTGTACTTCGGGTCTTTGCTCTCCGGATACAGAATAGTAACACCGTTGCGGCGCTCGAGCCGCTTGACCGTGACCATGTCGCCGATAATCGCCGCCACCCTGTCGCCGCTTTTAACCTTGTCGGTAAACTGCACCAAAATGTAGTCGCCGCTTTTAACGCCGGCATCGGCCATCGAGTCGCCGACCGCGCGCACCGCGACTATCTCGCCGTGCACCTCGTCGACGATTTGTTTGTCCACCTGCAAAAATTCGTCGGTCTGCTCCTGCGCAAAAACCGAGAGGTCGTCGCAACCGACGTTGGCGACCACCGGCACCGACACCAGCATCGCCGAACGGCCCTCGGCATCTACCGCGCGCAACTCTATATTGCGGCGCGAGTATTTACGCCGGACAATGTACCCCTTGCGCTCGAGTGTCTCGATGTATTGCATGACCGTGCGTAGAGACTTAAACCCGAGGTTCTGCCGCAGCTCGTCGAGCGTCGGCGGCTCGCCCTTGGCTCTTATATAGAGCTCGATATTATCCAAAACCCGCTTCTGCTTCCCCGTCAGCGACTTGTTTATAGGTCCCATATACGCACATCATAACACAAATCGTGCGTGCAACTACACAATATACACAAATCTGTGGATATCCTACTCGAGTGTAATCGAGGTGATGACCATCGGGGTCACAGGGCGGTCGTTTTGGCCGGTTGGCGTGTTTTCTATCGCTTTAACCACGTCCATGCCGGCGGTTACCGTACCGAAGACCGTGTGCTTAGTATTGAGGAAAGTGTTGTCCGCCGTGTTGATAAAAAATTGCGAGCCGTTGGTGTTCGGGCCGGCGTTGGCCATCGCGATAGTGCCGGTGACATCGCTGTTGTTGGGGCCTATCTCATCGGCAAACTGGTAGCCCGGGCCGCCGGTCCCCCATTGCGCCTGCTTGGTGTCATCTTTAGACAAAGGGTCGCCGCCTTGGATCATAAAACCCTTGATGACACGGTGGAACTTGGTGCCGTCGTAAAACCCCGCCAACGCCAGCTTGATAAAGTTGGCGACCGTGTTGGGTGTTGCCGCCGCGTTAAACTCGATGACGATATCGCCCTTGGTGGTGTGCAGCGTCGCTTTGGTAACCTCCTTCATATTGTTTGTGGTTTGATTATCGTTTAAATTTTTTGTTTCTCCGGCTGCTACCGCTTCCGGCGCCGGTGTAAGCACCGCTGCCGGCGCAGGCGGCGCAGGCGGCGCGACGTTTTGTCCGCTGACAAATATAAACCAGTAGCCGGCGCCGAACACGCCGAACAAAACAATCAACGCTACCAGTATTCTGGTCATGCAGATGATTATACTATGCAACTACCCGCCGCGATAAGAAGTTTACCGGATACCGGTGTCGCACGACACGGCGACAGTTTTATACTTGGAGGCAACGACCGCCACGTTGGTCGGGTTACACCGCGGCACCGGCACTCCGGCGGGGTCCGACTGTATGACATACTCCCCCGGCGGAAGCGGCGCATCAAATACTCCGCGCTCGTCGCTCCGCGCAAGAAGAAACGGTTTGGCCATATCACTCTTGCGGAAAATATAGACAACCATGCTGTACGGTTTGTCGGCGCACGCAGGGTCGGGCGGGTTGTGCTCTGCCGGGCAGGTCGGACCTATACTGATGGTCCCGTGGATACCGGAGGTATATGGCGCCCCCACGCCGGGGCCCCCGACGGCAAGTTCCGGTTTTGGTGATGCCGAGAGATACCAAGCGCCCGCGCCGACAACAATAAGCGCCGCAATCGCAATAATGGTAAACCTATTCATGACAGGCTTAATTATAGTACAGAAAACGGCTCGACTGTAGTGGTGGTGGCAACCTCGTTGATAACTTTTCTGGTGGTGGTGAGCTCATTTTCGACATCCTTCTTCTCCTGCTTGAGCTTGGAATACCGGAACTCGTCGCGGACAAGGCCGGGGAGGATAAACAGCAGGGTGACAAACACTCCGCTCATCATCGCCAAAAACAGTATGACCGCGAGCGAGCCCTCTATCTGCCAATACAAAAAGGTAACGGTAATAGGGACAATGTTCTGCAGGACAAAAACAACGGATAAAGCGCCGAGCATCGCCCCGACCAAAAGAAAAAATATCATACGGAGTAAGTATCATCCGAGCCACATGAAGATTGGGTGTGGGCCCCGGTCTGCCTACTTACCGCCTTTTGGTTTTTTGACATTGCGCAGACCGGCCTTGCGCACCACCGGCTGCATGCGCGACGCCTGCGGGCGTCGCGCATTAAAATCCATCCTGCCGCCGCCTTTTTTATTACTCATTACTGCACTATACGCTACAAAAACTGAAGCTTGCTTGAAGGCTAGTCGCGATGCTCCACCACAATAGTGCATTTGGTCACCAATGCGGCTATGGCGCCCACCGCCGCAAGCGCCGGCGCAAGGAGCGCGCCGACTGCGCCGATAGTGAGCGGCAGTTCGATAAGCGTCGATCCGTCCTCGCGCTTGATGATAATCCTGCGCGCGTTGCCCTCGGCTATGAGCTTTTTGACTACCTTAATAACCTCATCGCCCGATACTTTAAATTCTTCTGTACTCATGCCTGTATTGTATCAAACCGCCTTTTTCATTCTAATGTTTTGCAAAATGTTAGAATGTTATCGGCGCGAGGTGTGAGTTTGTGGCGGACGCTCCGGCCGTCGCTGCGCTTGAGTAGAAGTCCGGCTATAGCCATGCGGCGGAGGTGGTCGGAGGCGTTTTCGTATCCGATATTCAGTTTGTTTGCTATATCCTCTACCGAGAGCTCCGGCTCGCGCTTGAGCAGTTGCATAATCTGCAAACGGCGGTGGTTGGCGAAGCCTTTTACGATCCTTTCGAGCTTATGAAAATTTACTGAGTTTTGGGCCATATGTATCCAATCTACGACATTCTAATGTTTTGCAAAATGTTAGAATGTGGATAAGGAGGGGGTTATTTGCGCAGGAGGGAGACGCCGGTTTCAAACGCGTCGCGTATCCATTGGAACTGTCCGAACCACGGGCCTAAGATTCCGAAGGCGATGGTGGCGATGATTGCCGAGCCGATAAAAAAACCGATGCCGTAGACAATCCCGACGGTAAACATGCGCCCGAACGAATTTTGGCGCGCAAGCTGGCGATTAATCTTCTCCAAATTTCCGATGATGGTGCTGTCCTGGTCGCCGGGAAACATGCCTCTTATTATATCGCACGCAAAGCGCGGGGCAGGGCGCGGTGGTGCGGGAAGGTGCGCGCCACCTGCGCCCAAAACGCGGGGGAGTGGTTGAACTCGCTCAGGTGGCAGAGCTCGTGGACGATGATATAGTCGCAGAGTTCTTGTGGCAAAAAAGCCACTTTGTAATTAAAATTTAAGTTCCGCCGCGATGAACAGCTCCCCCACCGCGACTTGGTGTTCCGTATAAAAACTTTGTTGTAGGTGTGGCCGTACAGCCGGTTGTAAAGAGCGAGCCGCGAATGAACATGTCTCCGCACCGCCTCGCGGTGTTTTTCATAATGGTCTCTCCTCCCCCGCCGCATTACCAATTGAGCTTAGTGATAGTAAGTTGGAGCACCGTTGCAAACAGCACCCACGCAAGGTACGGGAGGTTGGCGTAGGCAACCCACGGCGCATGCGGCCATATTACATACAGCGCCCAGACAAGCGTGCCGAGTACCAACACAATGTCGGCGGCCGCGAGCACGTTGCTCTTGAGCCCAAACTGCAGAGGTGTAAAAGCGAGATTAAAAATTATGTTGAGTATAAAAGGGAGCAACACGATAAACGGCAACTTCCCCTGCCAGTACAACCAACCGGCGTAGCCGTAGCTGACGATAATAACCGCGTACAGCGCCGTCCACACCGGCCCAAAGAGCCAAGCCGGCGGAGCCCACGAAGGGCGTATAAATTGTGAGTATATCTGCGGTTCGTTCATAGTTTTATAATACTACGCGTTTTTCTAATACAGCTTTTTGCAAAAAGCTAGAATAGACTCGGCGCGGGGAGTGAGTTTGTGATGCACGCGCGGACCATCATTGCGCTTCATCACCAACCCGGCAATAGCCATCCGGCGAACATGGTCGGAAGCGTTCATGTACCCGATGTTCAACCTCTCGGCTATTTGTTCGAGCATCAACTCTGGCTCTTTGCGCAAAAGGTCGAGCATTTGGAGCCTGCGGTGATTAGCAAATCCTTTAACAATGCGCTCCATCCGCCGATAGTCGGTACCTGCCATATCAAAAAGTCTATTACAGCTTTTTGCAAAAAGCTAGAATAAGACTGGGGATAAGACAGTGCAGATTTTTTCGCTTGGCGGACTAGTTAGCTACATTGACTGCAAAATACACGACATCGTTATCAAACAGCGGAGAATACGGCTTTGGAGGCACGCCGTTTATGGTAAATCCTAAAGTACCCGGCGGATACATTTTTTCGATCTCCGGATACTCTTCAAAAACACTCATGAGCAGAAACGTAAAATTTGCACCCTCGCTCATAAAGACGGGGTGTCCGGCGTTGCCGGTCAATTTTTGCAACTCTGCATCAAACTGAATTGATATCGTAATATGCGGAGGCATACCTGACTGATTATATAATACCGATTTCCTTATTACAGCTTTTTGCAAAAAGCTAGAATAGAAATGGGGAAGGTGGGGATATCTCGGTCCGGGCGCTTTATGGTGCGTTTTTTACTGAATCCAGCATATTTTTTATAAGTTTTTTCCTTTCACTCAGATTGACGGGGCCGTCTCCGCTGTATCCGTAACTTTCCAACATATCGATACAGTCGTGAGATATATAAAAGTCTATGCGGGCTGAGATAAGTTCAATAACATTTGTGGATGTCGGCATTGTATCCAGGAACGCAAATAAAGACTGCTCCTGCAGACTTGGCGTCAAATAATATGACGGACACTGCAGATTTTCCGGGTCCAAAGTTATATCAAAACTAAAAGTAGTCAGAATAGTCTCCATCTCATACTGCAACGGTATGGGACCGTCCTTGCCGAGGAGCGCGATACTCACCCGCTCGTCATCATACGGCGAGTTAAACACAACCCACGAGCCTTCTTCAACCGACGCGGCATACTGTCCTCCAACGTACCGCGCCATATGTCCTTGCGATGTGTCATAGCCGGAGTACGGCCCGTACAGCCAATCAACCGCGGACACCGGCGGGTAGTTGAACCGGGAACTGATTATAATCGCCTGCTGTGTCGTGCTTGCCTGTAAGACGGGCGTCACGGCTATAAAATCTGACCCGTCGTCGAGACTTCTGTCAGTCACTTTAAAACCTGTCGAATATTTAAACGAAAAGCCGTATTTGTCGGAAACATAGGTCTGCATGACAATCGATTGTTCCGATTGAGGTACCAGGCGGGTACCAAAATACCCGGCAAAATACACAACAAACAACAGAACCGCGCCGATAGCCAGCTTGCCGGCAACCGATGACGCGACACGCTCCAAAAACCCGTAAAGAGTAGCGTTCCAGCGCCGTTCCCAGTAACTGAGCATAGGGGCTCATATTGTACACCCCAAAAAAAACTACCCCATTTTACTCCTGGGCTGATTCAGGAATCATTTTGTCTTTTTGCAAAAAGCTAGAATAAGAAACTCGAATTATCCGCTTTCCGATTATTCTCCCCCGGCGCTGTAGTCTTGTGCAGTAGGTTCATGAGCCTCTATATTAATCCGTAATTAACTACTGAGCTAATTCAGGAGTTTATTTTAGTCGTTGCAGATTTTTATATCGGTCTTATTTTCGAGACTGTTTCTTTTATTACTGAAAGTATTTCATCCATAGTCCCCTTAGAACCAGAGAGTAAATCCCATAATTCCGGACCAAGTAAAACCTCTTTGGGATCAAAAAACTTTTTAAACTCAATCAAATAATTGAAGAAACGAATTTTATCTGTATCAGTGGCTGAAATGCCGGTAGGATCAAAAGGAAATGCTATAAAAAACTTTATATTTTTATCAGGGTGTAGTTTTTTTAGAGCAGCCTTACCATAAAGAATCTTTTGCTTTTCACCCCTTCCTTCTCCTGAGTTTGGTCTTACGGATTTAAGTTCTATGGCGATAATTTCTGTGTCTTTCTCAATATATGTATCAATAGTGAATGGAAGAGACGGTATTTCTGTATCAACAGAGTTAAAATTTAAAACCAATTCATCTTCCCTGTTCAAATCGGGTGTATGAGTTCCCGCTTTTAAATCTCTGATTATATTTTCTATATCAAATGCCTGTGAATTTTTTACATTTAAGATAAAACCATTTGTAAACGATTTTTTATATCCACCAGATAAAATATGAGAGATTGCCTCAAAACCGGTTCCTAGCGATGTATTAAGTCCATGAAGCCAACTAGCTATGGCAATTAAGTAGGGTGTTTCAACACTTAATGGCGCAAGTTCCTTCTTAAAACATTCCAAAAATGCATCATGAAATGGCGCATTTCTAACTTGTGCCCCTAGTTGTGGAAAATTCTCTATTCGACGTTCGAGAATGACTTTTACAACTTCACTTATTCTATCCTTTTGGTCTTTAGTAAGTGCCATATTACTTAGATTTAAAATGAAATATTATTTCCGAATAAGGTGTTCGGTCTCTCTCTGTTCGATTAAGCACCGGGCGCTTAAATTGATTTACAATTTTCATGCCTGATTTTTCAGCAATTTGAGGATACAGGTTATATTTATCATTTGCAACAAGAAATACATCATAGTTCTGTTTAAAAAACTTTTTACAATTGTTTAGCACATCAGCTATTCCTTGTACATATGATTGGCGCGCCTCTAGACCCTGCCCTTTGTATAATGGACCGATTTCTAAATCGTCATGCCGTTTAAAACCTAACAGGTCATATGCGTAGGCATGTTGCTCATGGTAGTCTATTTGGCCTACATATGGTGGAGAACAGAAGATGCCAGCAATTTTTTGTTTTTTCAAGATTTTTGAAAACTCTTCGTTTGTCTTTTCAGTACCGGCAAAAATATCCACCTTGCGAGAATCCCCTTTTAAAATGGAGAAGTGGGCAGGTTTGCGTAGTTTATTGAACTCCTCAACGCGGCCAGCAGTATCAAGGGCGTAGCGATTAAGCATTGTTTTAATAGAGAAAAGAGGCTTGCAAATCTTTTTGTGCTTAAAACAATAATACGTTGTAACCTGGGGTTCTTTAAGAGTCGCTAAGTCACTATGAGTAGTCGCGCGGCATGAGCGGATTGTTCTGCTCAAAATGAGTCCTAAAATTTTACGTGTTTTGATATCTTTCTCTTTTTTTATAGCCTCGAACACGTGATCTATCTCTCGACGAACATTAAACAGGTACCACCTATCCAAAAAAGAATTAGAATCCTTTTGGTTTAAAACAATTGAGTATTTTTTTACCAGTTTGTTATATGTGGGGAGAAATACTTTCTCCTTCTCTTCGCCCAATACACTTTCCTTTATGTTGCCCTGGTTTAATTTGTATTTAAAATCATGACCTGGAAAATGTTTGTTATTAAACACCGAAAGTTCGGACAGAAGTTCAGTCTCGAATTCCTCAATTTTGTGATCGTCCTCAAAAGACTCCAGAGACTTAAGCATCTTTTGAATCGCCGCACGCAAATAGTCGGAGTCATAATTGGAAGCTTTTACGCTTGCAATCATGCAATTGAATTCAGAAACATCTATACCAACACTATGAATACACATCTCGAGTGACTGGATTACCGTGGTACCCGAACCGAGAAAAGGATCAAGAACAATATCCCCTGCCTTAAAATAAGTTTCTTTTTTAAAGTCGTCTCTTGTTTCCCCCAAAAAATACTCTACGAGCTGAGGGATATACTTTCCTTTGTAGGGGTGCAACCGGTGCACGTGTTTAGTTGTATCTTTTTCTCGTAAATGATCAAAAGATAGCGCCCAATTTAGGTCATTCCCTAATTTATTTTTCCAACTCAACTCTCGTGAGCCTGTATATGAAGCATAGTATTTTCTTAGGTCGTCGAGATGTACCATTGTGGAACCATTTTCGCCATGTTTCTTAACCTTCCCGTATTGGACGAGGTAAGAAATATTAGTAGGAGAAACTTCCCTCTTGAGATGGTCGGATGCCCATTTAGAGGCCTCCGGGATTGAAACGAGCGACATGATGTAATTATCCCCCATATGTGTATTTTACACCTAATATTTGATGTAAATACACAACATACACAAGTTGTGTGGATAACTACCTTATATGCTTGAAACGTCTTCTATTTCCGGTATCTGACAAAAAAAGTCCTCAATGTGTTCGCGGATTGGTCTATCTCTACCATTAAAAACGTATGTATCTCCTATTACGCACGACGCATGGTAATGCATGTCTTTTCTATCATCGCCTACGGTTTGATGTCCATAAAAACATGGTCCCCTATACTTGCCGTAGTAATTTGCAAAGGTGCAAATGGTGCCATTGAAGTTTTGGCATTCTGTTCCACATCTATATCGTCCATTCTCATCCAGCTCGTCCCACAAAGTACCCTTAGCATACTTTTTTATTACAGAGTCGCAATACAAAATATTTGCACCACATTTTGGACACCGGTTATGCATGTGATTTTTTAAGTCCACAGCAAAAGTGGGTATGGATGTCTGCAGAGAAAACTCTCGACTTTGACCCTCTTTTGCATAACCTACCTCTATACCAAACATTTCTTTGTTTCGTTTTAAAACAAGAAAATCAGGAGGTGCCATTTTCTTTCCCCCACCAAAGAGACGCTGGATAAGGAGTAGGGGAATAATTAAACCTTTTTTAAGGCGGATTAGTTCCAGAAAAACCACCAATTCTTTTGGACAACCTAATGTCTTAGGTAGTAGTGAGTCAACAAAAGTATCATATATACCCCAACCGGTTTCCCAGATTCGAACTGTTGATGTTTTTAATGCAGCTGCTAACTCCCTATCCCCCGCTTTTTCGTACAATATGGCTGGATCTATCTTCTCTTCGAGTTTCTCAATATAAGCTCTCCGAATAGCGGGATCGATAGTAATGGTGTCGAGAAGTAAAAGTTGATTTACACAATATAAAACCAGTACAGAAAAATCCTTTCGGTTTTCTTCTGAACGCGCCGCGTAATAATATGCCCTACCCGTAAAGATATATTCGATAACGTCCCCCAGAATCATCTGCCTGTTCATTGCAGAGATTCCTTTTTGTTTTCCACCAGCATACAATTCCTTCCCAATTTTATCTATGGAAGTCCCAAGTTCCCGGAGCATATTTTGCTCCATTTGCTTATAGACGGGAGAATGTGTACGAAATACCTCATCTAAACATCGTAAATGTTCGACAGAGGTTCCAAGTCTTTTTATAAAGAGTTCCATACCTTACGCCAAAGCCTACCAAATATAGAGGATTTAGCTACTTTAGAACTTACTGCACTTCCAATTCAAACTTTATATGTTTTTCAACCGACACTACACCCAATTTCGTTAAACGCGCTGCATTATCGCGATAGTCAATCAAGCCCAGTTTATTTAGCTCTCGTAAGTAACCAAGAAAACGTGGTCTATTTGCCGGATCATATTCAGCCCAATCCAATAATATTTCGTCCCCTATTGCCTCGGGGTATTTCTGGTAAAGAAGGACTAAGACCTTGTCTTGAATTTTGAGCCGGGGATCTAAGACCTTTAGCCGTACTCCTATTTCTTCCACAGTAGGGACTTTCCGTTCAACAATCTTCTTAATTTCCACCTGGGCGTCGTCTGGACTCATTTGGGTTTCGAGGCGAATTAGTTCGGCTACAATCCAATTTGCAGCATTCAACACAAAAGCTGAATCCATTTCATTTACATCGATAGCCCCTAAATGCCCAACATTCCTATTATTACGAAAATCGAGAATGAGAGCCGCTAGGCGAGGAATATGAAAACGAAGCGAATCTGCAAGAGATGTATTTTGCTCAACAGATTTTACTATTTTCAGACGATTCAATTGTTTTCCTATCGTTGTGAACTTTCCCGCATCTTTAAGTTCAATTATACGTAACACAGCCTCCGCAAAGCGGCCGCCATCTAATTGGCTCGGTTCCCAACGACCTAAGAAGTACTGCTGATGCAATTTTTGAAATTCTACTTGCAGAGCACCTACAAGGCCACTTGGTAGATTATTTAGATGCTTGGTTAAGGGGTTCATTTTTTATAAACTTATCAAAGAAATCTTCCCCGCCCTGAGTAAGGTCGCAGGTCTCGTCAGGCTGAATGCGCACAAGTACATTCTTCGCACGAGAGATAAATTCCGATGAAAACTTATTGGTTATCTTAGCAGCAGACCACTCTTCTTTTATTTTATCTTTATTTATTAGACTACCTACAACTTTTTCATAATAACCAACAATAACTGCAATTTGTTCTTGTCCGTTCTTGAACTTCCTCCCTTTAACAACTTCTCGAAGTGTGCGCTGCTTACCAGAATAAGATTTTAGACGAGGAGCTTTGGTCGAGCCTTCTAGTTTCATAAGGCGCTTCTCGTGATTTGCCAGCTGACTGACAATATTATTTATGCCCTCTGTAATTTTATTCTTTTTCATAGTAGTTTTTATAAAAAATTATCCAACGTATAACCAACGTTTGTCATCCTTTACTCGGCGCAATTCTCTTCGACGAATTAAACGGAGAAGGGCGGGTGATAAGGTTGTGACAGGGTAATAATGACCCTGCTCTTCAAGAGCAGATTTGATTTCCCCTAGTCCTTTCGGTTTTTTTAAAAATCCGCCGTCAATCAATTCTGAAATGAGACTGCCAAGAGTGGGTTTGCTTGTTTTTTCTTCACCGACTTTCTTCTTTCTTTTTGGAATCTCTGGGGAAACGCCTTTCAGCTGTGCAATCACAGTCGCCACCTCCGCGGAAGTTCCTTCAACAACGATGGTTGAACCGCTCTTAGTAGTGATGTGCGCTTTTGTCATATGCAAGTATTCAGTAATATGCTAAAAAGAATAGTCGAATATCAATTCGACGTCAACTTGCAGGTCTCGCAAAACTATTTCCCAGTATCTACCTCCCCTTCCAATCCCGTATAACCAACTTTTTGTTTTTTAGGTCGACGGTGACGGTCAGTTTTTGGCGCTCTTTCCACTTAAATTTTCTTATTATTTCCACCGGGAGCGCGAGGCTGTAGGACTTGCCGCCGCCCACCTTGGTGAGCTTGCGGATCGATCTTTTACCGGAGGTTGCTTTCGGCCGAGCCATGCCCCTTATAGTACCCCTAAATATGAAGGGCTCAAACTCAGTACTTAACTCAGTAGTTACCTTCTCGGGCTCATTGACTCTTTAGGTAGGTTGCGATACCCTTTAGATATCACCACGAAAAAGACCCTTGCACGGATACGTCCGTGCCGGGGGCTTTTTTATTCCAGAATTTAGCTACAGCAGGCCGCTGAAGTGGACGCCTAGGTAGTACGGCCAGATGATGATGCCCAACACGCCCTGCCAAAACGTCAGTTTAAGAAAGCCGATGGTAAAGAGCCACAAGGCAATCCAAAACGCTCCGCTGAACGTGTGATTCTCTATTTTTATCCGGTCCATCATATTTATTTTAATTACGCGTGGTGGATGCGGTTCCAGATTGTTGCGCCCGCGTAGCCCACCACATACCCGACACAGGCGGAGACAATAATTACGGTGGCTGCTGCGACAGCATCGAATGGTCCGATGATGACAGGGAGATGGACCATGTGCGCCCAGAGGATAAAGTCGACGAGCGGCTGAGCCAGATTGAGTAACACGAGGATAGACAACACCAGGTGCAAACCTCCCACGAGCGTTCCAAATACGAGACCGACTTTATTTTGGTTAGCCATAAAAATATATGAGCTGTTAAAAGCTGATGAAACCGAACCACACCGCACCGCCCACTACTACTAATGCGAGCGCGACGACGATAAGTAACGTTACCTTGTTCATACCATAAGTATACATAACGAAAACCCGGTAGATGTCTACCGGTTTTCGTCTGACAAGTTAGTAATTTAGTCGTCGATTTCGGAGTCCTGCCCACCTTTGTCTCCCTGCTCATTTTGCTCATTTTGGTCGCCCTGCTCGTTGTCGGTATGTATACCGACCGAGGTGTAAAAATCAATAGAATCGTCGTCATCCACGTTTATGCCGTGGATACTGGGCTTTGCGGACACTGTCGCCGTAGTATCAACCGCGGTTGTGACCGTGTTTTGACCATCCTGCGCATGCGCCTGCATCGCTACCGCCCCCACTCCGCCCGTGCCTACTAGTAATGCGCTCATAAGAACCGCCTTAAGTGTGGTGTTCATACCACCATTGTGACGGGGCTCCGGCCGTGTTCTTACAAAAAATGGTATACTAGAGGTGGTTTTATTTTTATAATTAATTTTATCGTATGCAACCGGATAATCATTGGAGTATCGCAGCGGGGGCGCTTTTAATCGGACTCATACTCGGAGCGGCGGGCGGATACTATTATGCAACCGCGTACGTTCAAAAACCGGCGGCACAAAGTGCCCCGCAAAGCGACGCAACAACCGCTAACTCTTACACAAACGTCCAGACCAACCCATACAAAAACGTTAAAGTTAATCCGTTCCAATAGCCTTACCTGCCATATCTGTATGAAAAAGATTTTTTTCGCGCTTTCGATAGCAGGCGGGCTCCTGGTCGCATCGGCGGCGCTCGCGCAAGGAACCGTGCCGGAGGCGCCTGCGGCGGAGCCCAAGATATCCTTCCCCATTGCGGAGCTCGGCGGATGCAACTCCAAAGACGAGTGCAAAGCGTACTGCGACGACAGTGCTCACGCACAGAGCTGTGTCAGTTTTGCAGAGTCGCACGGCATGATGAGCAAGGAAGAAGCAAAGACCGCGCGCAAGTTCGCAGGGCAAGCCGGCCCCGGCGGATGCATGGGCAGCGCGTGCCGGCAGTACTGCAGCAGCAAAGAGCACTTTGCCGAATGCCGCGCCTTTGCCGAGAAGAATGGGATGATG
>ORMF012154258.1_pt1 | contig 23968 bp, 23 predicted proteins | sample 1779871 | NCBI WGS metagenome assembly ORMF01 (sample SAMEA104232316, study PRJEB22302) | groundwater metagenome | biome: forest; feature: aquifer; material: groundwater | place: USA | collected 2011-08-07 | depth 5.4 m | reverse complement strand
GCTTCTGGGCCAGGAACGTGTCCAGCCGGGTCAGAATCGAGCCGATGGACTTGTTGCCGGAGAGGTGGGGAAAACTTTTCTGCCAGTAATACACGACTTCGGAGTCTTTGACGGATTTCAGGAATTCATTGCGAAAAGACGGTTCAATCAGGAACCGGCGCAGGTCAGCAAGCGTGCCGCGCCGGTCGCTTTCCAGAAACGCGAGGATGGCGTTTTGCAACACGCTGTTCATTTGATCGCCCCAGGAAGTCGAGAGACGTTGGAAAACCGCAACCAGGTCAGAGGCCAGAAGATTCTTCTCTAGGTTGCTGTGGGCCGACAGGATGTTGAATCCGACGGAATGCGATTCATCCGATGGATCAACCAACACCACGTCACCGATACGATCGGGTGGAATGATGCCGCAAATGCGGTCAATCAAATCGCCGTGGGGATCAAGGACCGCCACGCCCTCGCCGTTCTCAATATCCTGCCGGATGAGATTGAAAAGCAGGGTGGATTTTCCAGTGCCACTTGCGCCGATAACATGGCAGTGCTTGGTGCGCTGTTCGGGTGACAACCGGACTTCAACCGTCTTCCCACCCTGCTCGTTAGACCCGAGCAACAAGCCTTGCTGCCGGACAATGGCAGGGGCGGCCTTGGTCTTGGTCGTTTGCCGTTGAAATACCGGCGAGCGGACGGCACTCGACGGCAAATGCACAAAGCCGGTCAACTCATCGCTGTTCAACAACATCCCCGTGCGCCGCGTCTGACGGCGCAACACGTCCTCAATGTGTTCCTCGAACGGGTAATCATCATTGTGAAGCGGGATGAGTTCATTGCTGCATGGGTACGCGAATACGCGCAGGGAACCGGAGAGGTCGCGTGCCAGTTGCAACAAACGGTCAAATTCACCGGCGCGAAGCAGAAGGCGGACAACGGCGGCGTAGAGCGGGCGGGCAACTTTGTTCTCCGCTGCCCCTGCCAGTTCCGGTGAATTCACGAAAAACGGCTTGCCGTCCGTATGAGTGACGGAACGCAGGATGCTTTCCGGCCAAGGATGCTGCACCGGCTGGAACAAGACTTGAAAAAGCCCTAGTTCACCCGGCTGCAACTCGGAAAGCGCGCCCACGATGCCGATGAATGGGTCAAGCCTGCCACTCGCAAGCGGGAGCATGAATTCATGTTTGAGGCCGAATTCCACTGCCAGAACTTCATCGCCTAAACTTCCATCCCACGCCTCTCCCAAGTTGCCTTCACGCGGGACAAACACGGCTTCGGGAAAATACGCCTGCAACTGGCGACGCAGTAACGGGGCGTCGCTTTGACCGGCAACAAACTGTGCCGCCACCTTCTTATGAGTCCCCACCAGTTCAAAGGCGATGGGTTCGCGGCACAGGGACAGGTTCGACAGGAATTGCTCGAACGCCTCTTTGGAGATGTCGAGTTTGTCCGGGAGCGATGCTTCTAATTCCACCAGTGATTCGCGGACCAATGGAATCGGCTCTGGTTCTTTGTCAGGTTCTGGAATAGCCGGCGACACTGCTGCCTCGGTGCTTAACGTGCGGCTCAATTTCTGCACCAGCGAACTCAAGAAAGTCGGCCTGGCTCCGTCGTCAATGGACGGTGCGGCAGGGAGGTAATGACCGTTGAAGGGGACAAAGGGCGGTTCGGGAGAAACTGGTTCGGGAAAAACCTGCCAGCCGCATCCACGCCTCTCCCAAGCGTGGAACTGTTCGCTCAATTGCTCGTCGAGCCGGGACATGAGGCTATGGTTCCTTGGGTAGCGCCACTAGGTTCGGCTTGTAGAGTTCGCCAAGAATGGGGCTGTATTCGTTGAATTGAACCAATTTGATTCCTTTCGCGCCCGTGGTTTCCTCCACCTTGGCTTTGACCACGGCATTCACCGTGTCGCAATACATGAGCCGCGTGTCTTGGCGATAGTAGGTCTCTTTACGAAACCAACGCTCGTAGATCGGACCTAACACGGGCGACTTCACGAGCGTGGCATCAAGGTCCTTCAACCCGAGTGCCACGGCGTTGCGCATCACGTAAATCGCCAGAATGATGAACGCGATCCATCCGACCGGCCAAACGAACGGGGCAAGCATCCCGAAAATCTTGACGCACACCACGAACGACAGCGGAACGCAAATGCCGAATGCGAGCAACAGCACGATGATTTGCCATAGTTCAATCACTGCGGGAATCTCCGCAAAGCGGCAACTGAAAAAATACGCCGTGCCGAATGGCGCGGCACAGATGTCGAACACCAGACGTTCGCGGGTCATGCGCAGATATTCGCGCTTTTGGGACAACACGCCACCTTCGGCGAATTCAACGTGAAAGAGTTCAAGGCCGGGGACTTTGCGTTCTTTCAACTCCTGCTCAACAGCATCGTAAAACTCCTTGGTGGACGTGTTGAAGTCGGGAATGAGCGCATACCAGTGGCTCAGAACGTCAGCTTTTTTCTTTTCAAAAAATCCAAACATGATGTGGAGCGGGTTTTACGATCACTTCAGCCGACGCGACAAAACCTCAAGCCCGGCACCGCAGGCAAGCGCCAGATATGCGCCGTAGCTGAGGTCATTCATCAAATCGCTGCCAAATTTGTTGAACCAATAGATGAGGGCAACAAACGGCATTGCCCCGGCAAGTTGGGCGGCGGTGCGCTGGCTTTGCTTGGTAAGTCCGGCAATGATGACAATCACGGAGAGAAGCGGGATGAGCCAATGCAACTTGTATTCGTCTCCAAGCTTTTGAATGTCGAAGCCGGACGGGTGAGCGCCCAGGAAATTGATCCACGGGAGGAAAAAGCTGACGAGCAATCCGCCAGCGCACAAAGTTACCAAGTGGGAGAGGTCTTGGCTCGTGACTGGTTTTTCGGGCGCCGGTGCGGTGCCGGGTGTTTCAGACGAGGGAGTGGATTCCGTTCTTGGTTTGATGGTGATTTCGTCGGACATATAGGTGTTCCTGATGGTCGTGTTAACAGCCAATCGTTGAACGTCGAACCTTTCGCGTCCGCCAGAGGCCTTGCCCCGTCCGGTGAAGCTTGCGGGAGTGAAGAAAATCTAACCGGCACCGTTTTGGACGCAACAATAAATTAAACGATCGCGCCTAGAAAATCCGTCAAATCGACACATTTCCCCACACCTTGCAGCAAAACTAATCATATGATTAAATTACAATGCGTGCTGTAGATCGAATTCCCCACAGTATTCTCGTCTGGGACTTCAGAGTAGATTCAGCCGCTTCTTCACATGAATCGCTTTTTAATTCTCATTCTTCATGGAGCCGCCGCATTTCAACTGTTGCACGCAGGTGTTGCATTTGGTGTGTTTGATGAGTTGCACGACGAAGGACAATTGTCGTTGCAGAAACTCGAGAAGCGCACAGGCTTGAAGAAGGAACCGCTCCGTTGTTTGCTCTTTGGGTTGTCATCCCTGCGTTTGATCGTAAAGCATCCCAATGGATATTCTAACGCAAGCTGCTTTGAAAACGTGTTTAGAAGAAAAGAATGGAACGTGTTCAGACGCGTTGTTTTGCTCCAAGCGCAGGTCGTTTACGACGGGCAAACAGATTACGTCGAATCTCTCTTGCGGAACAGGAACGTAGGCGTTCGAAGGTATCCGGGAAGCGGTGATACAATTTACGAGAGGTTGTCTGCGAGCGTTCCTTTACAGCGCGTGTTTTACGACTATATGGAGGCGTATTCGGAGTATGCCATGTCGCTTCTGATGCAGAAGGTTGATTTCAGAAGCGACAACCACATTTTGGATATAGGAGGAGGTGCCGGCGGCAACGCCATAATGCTCGCTAGCGAACACCCGCAGTTGAAGATTGCTGTGATGGAACTCTCTTCGGTCAAGCGGTTGGCGGAGGGCCGTATCAGAAAGAAGGGTCTTTCTCAGCAGATCGATTTTCTCGAAGGGGATATTTTCACGGACCTTTTTCCGGGAAATCAGGACAGCATCTTGTTCATGCACCAGCTCGTCATTTGGGGGCCGGCGGAAATGCGACGCCTGCTGGGAAAAGCATACGAGGCGCTTCGCGATGGGGGTCGGGTGATAATTTGCAGCTCGATTTCCGATGACGACGAAAAAGGTCCTTTGATGGCCGGACTCGATACAGTTTATTTCCGGGCTGTCGCGGCTGGCAGAGGAATGGTGTACCCTTGGAAGGATTACAAAAGAATTTTGGCCGCAGTAGGTTTTAAGAATATTGTCTCTAAGCGGCTCGACACATGGACACCGCACGGTGTAATCATTGCGTATAAATAGAATAGAGAACTACCCGTGAAGGGCGGGCGTGCCGGAGCGAACGTTGGTGGTTTTGTCTAGCGGCTGAACTGGAGACAGAGTGTCATTGTCTCCGTTCGGTTCTCTAAACTCGGTTTCGGCTATGAACGTGTGTATGTTCCGGCGCGAAGCACAGTACTCTACGATCATGTTTGGAAGGACATCGGCGATTTCAGGCTCGATAAAGATTGGTGGCACAAGATCATTATTTGGAACGGGGCGCGTGTTCAACATCTTCGCCAGACCAGTGTTCTCGTAAACCTGGATTCCCAAATCAACAAAAACCGGACAATCCAAGCAATCCATGAACTCCAAGGATTCGGTCGCTGTCGCAACAGTTTCCCCTGGCGCACCGAGCAGCATGTGATGCTCGAAGTACAGCCCCACCCCCTTGCACACTTCTGTGGCTCGCCGAATGTGGTCCTTTGTGAAGGGCTTTTGCATAATGGTGAGCATCCTTTCACTAGCGGTGTCTGTGCCAAAGATGACCTTTGAGCAACCGGCTTGCTTGAGAGCGACAGCGAGTTGTTTTGAAAACATTACTGGTGAGCAGTTGACCGTAAAACTGACCGGCACCGGCACCAGGCTAACAATTGATTCACACATGGCGACGGCGTGGGCAACCGGGTTGTTGAAAACGCTATCCACGAATCGAAACCGGGTCACGCCTCCTTGGCTCAATTTTCCGACCAGTCTCGCCACCTCGGCAGGCTCGTGCGTTCTTATCTGGTTGCCTTCGATCAGCGGATAGCTGCAATGGATGCACTTAAAGACGCAGCCGCGTTTGGATTGGATGCTATATTCTCCGTCGGCGACCAAATATGCCGGAATGGCTGTCTCTTGAAAGTCGGGGATTTCTGGCAGTGGTGCTAATTCGAGAGCTTGGAAAGCCGGGTCAGGACTTGTCTGTGTCACTACACCCTTAGTTTTGTGAAAGTCCGCTCCCGTTTCCAAGGCGCTCAGGAGACGTACTATTGAAACCTCTCCAGGGCCGACAATCCCGACACTTCCAGGATACCGCGCAAGGAATTGCCGGGGTAGGAGCGTGAACGCCGCCCCGCCTAACACTAGAGGGACACTTGTTGCGCCATGACATGCACGAATCGTCGCGTCAAAACTGTCGAGGTTTGTAGGACGGGGCTCGCCGATTTCCGAGTATGTGGCCAAGCTGTAGTTGGCGAGGTTGTAGTTCGCCAAATTGTATTTCGCGAAGTTGTAGCGGTGGATTCGATCCGGATCTTCAACGTCAAGGTTGCGAAGGCTAACGCCAATTACGTCTGGACGATAATCTCGGATTCTTTTCGTGATGGTGGCCGACACCTGCGGCGGGGACTCAAAGCAAAGGTCGAGGCAGGCCACTTGGTGGCCAGCCCGAACAACGGCATCCGCCACGTACCGCATTCCGATGGGCATCACGGGTGGGCGAGCTATATTTGGACTGATCAACAACAACTTCATTTTCGATTTCGCTACAACATGAAGGACGAATCCGGCACGAAACCCTCAGCGCTCTTGGTCTTAAAGAGTTCGAAAAGCCCAGCGCCCGTGAGTTTGGCTTTCTCTTCGCCTTTCACGTCCAATACAATCCGACCGTGGGAAAGGCAAATCAAGCGATTCCCATACATAACAGCTTCCCGCAAATCATGCGTGACCATGAGGACTGTGAGATTTCTTTCCCGCCAAAGCCGCACGGTCAATTCCATGATCTTGCTGGCCTTGTCCGGGTCTAATGCGGCGGTGTGTTCGTCAAGCAACAGCACCTTCGGGTTGCGCAACGCCGCCATGTGAACGGCCAACCCCTGTCTTTGTCCGCCGGAAAGATGCCTCACAAGTGCATCTTCCCGTCTTGGCATCCCGATGTCCAATTCGTCCAAAAGCATACGCACGCTGTCCAACCGGGATTTGGTTACAAGCCGGCGCACCGATACTTTACCCGGTGACAGCATCGCGAGGCAAAGATTTTCAGCGACAGTCAATGTCGGGGCGGTGCCTTCAGCAGGATTCTGATGCACCTTGGCTACTATCGTCCTGCGCTCCCGCGAGTTCACGATGGCGACACCGTCCTGATTCCATGTCACACGTCCTACATCCGGCAGAACCGTCCCTTCGATAGCGTTGAGCAACGTGCTTTTTCCCGATCCGTTATTTCCGATAACGATGCAGAACTCGCCGGGCTCAAAAGCAGCGGTCACATTATCCAGGGCGACGATGGATGAGCCGTCGCCCCGATCAAATTTCTTGGTAATGTTCGTTAACTGGAGCATCGCACTTTTCAGTAGCGGTCAATCCCCGCAAACGCGCTCCCGCGCAGCCGGCCGAGGACAACGGCTGCAATGACAAGGAAGGCGGTGATCATCTTCAAATCAGTCGGCGCAATCCCCAATCGGAGCGCAACGTTCACGATAAGCTGATAAAGAACCGCACCCATAATTGCCGATGCTGTCCGCTGCTCGACCAAGGAGCGAAAGCCTGAAACCCGAGGCATGACTCGGACGACCGCTTCACCCAGAATCAAAGACGCTACACCTACGACGATCATACCGATGCCCATGTTCACGTCTGCGAATCCTTGGTGCTGTGATACGAGTGTTCCCGACAAGCCAACCAACGCGTTGGCTATGCCGAGGCCAAGGATCTTCATTCGGTCCTTCGAGTAACCGAGCGACTGGACAAGATTCTCATTGTCGCCAACAGTCCGCAGTACAGTACCCCACTCGGATTTCAGGAGGCCGTCCACAACGAACTTCAAGCCAAACGCGCAAAGTCCGAAAAAAAGGATGACGCCGAAATCTCCGCCCACCAATTCACGAAAGAAGTCCGGTAAAGTTGCGTGTTGAAGTAGCGGCAAATTCGAGGTCCCCATAACCCTGAAGTTGACCGAGTAGAGAATGATCATCATCAAGATGCCGCTCAAAAGCTTGCTGATTTGGAATTTGGTGTGGAGGATTCCCGTGCAACACCCTGCAACAAACCCTGTGAAAAGAGCGCAGAGAGCAGCTGCCGATGCAGGCCAGCCGGCGCTGATTAAGCGAGCGCCGGTTGCCGCACCCAAAACAAACGCACCGTCAACGGTGAGGTCAGGAAAGTCGAGAAAGCGAAAACTGATCGCCAGCCCAAGCACCAAAAGGCTTAAGGCAAACCCCTGAATCAATGTACTCTCTAAAAGCCCGGTCATGGGAAAGGAGGTATTGTTTTGTGGTCATTCTCATCCAATTTGGTCTTGAGATTAAGAATGACATCCTTATCAACGTGCATTCCGTCGATACCGAGACGACCTAACACATCATCTAAAGAGAGGGCTGCGTTACGTAGGAAGTCCAAAGTCTGTTTGTGTCTATCGCAATCCTCTTGGGCTTCCATCGTGTGTGGTGATTCTTGCCGACGCAATCCGTGTTTTTCGCCCCACACCATTCTCAATGCGATGTGTCCGTCATAATTTCGTCTGCAAACCCAGAATTGGTTCTTTGCTTTAACTTGAGCTCTCAATTCATCGGGAAGTTTTCCAATGAGTTGCTGGAACCTTCGGTGCGTTAAGAGGAATGTTCTTAACGGTATCTTAAATTCCTTTTCAAGGAAAAAAAGCATCCTCAGCAGGGCAATGGATTGGCGCTTGTAGAACCATCGTCTGGGCCAGACAACAATCCGGAAGATTTCAAGATTAGCAGAAGATTCTGTGCTAACAATCCCGCCAGTGATGGAGGATTGCATCGCCTTTCGGTCCACCAGTTCCTGTACTTGACGGAAGAGAATTGTAAAATAGTTGTCACCTCCAAACCAGCGCCAGGCGGGCACATGGGTTATTGATCCGAAGTAATCGACGGTCGCTTTTAGGTCCTTAGCGAGGAGTTGAGTGGTTAATTCTTTGACGGGATCGTATGGGAAGAATGTTCGCTCAAGAAAACTTGGGTCGCTGATATCATCTCCGCGTACTTCTTGTAATATCGCTCCTTTCATGTCAACGAGCATTGATGCGACAACAAGGAACAGAAAGACGCCAAACATCAAGAGACCGCCGAAGTAGGCGGGAAGAAGCGCAGAATGTCCCGGCAGCGAGGCTTGATCGTTTTGAGTGAGCGTCCGGAACGCGTCCTGAAGGAATTCATGTGCCAACTTCTCGCCGATCAAGCCAATCCCATAGCTGGCGAGAGCCTCCAAAAGCACGAGGAAAAACCACTTTCTAAGGAACTGACCCGTGTGTTTGATCAATTGGCTTTGCATCGTCAACGCACGCGTTTAGAGAGCATCTTCCTCGGACTCATTTGTATATCTTCGCGGCGCTCTTTAACAATTCCTGCGGAATCGTGACGCCCATTTTTTCTGCGGCCGTGGTGTTCACGTAAAGCAGCCCTTCATTGTACACTTTCACGGGTATTTCAGCAGGCTTTTTGCCTTCAAGGATCTGCTTAACAATGCTCGCTGCATCCTTTGCGGAGCGTTCGTAATCAAGACCGAGAGTCGCTACTGCACCGCGTTGAACGCCATCTTCTGCGCTCACAAAAAACGGGATTCGGCTCTCGACGCATACTTTGACAACTGCTTCGTATGCGGTCGCAATAGTAATATCCGAAGCCGTATAGATCACATCGGCTCGCCCAATGAGGGACTTCGCAGCGTTGTAAACCTCGCTTGAATTCGCTACCGAAACTTTGACTGTCGTTAGCCCTTTTTCCTTGGCGTACTTTTCAATTCGCCTGAGCGTTAGCACTGAGCCCTGTTGTGCGGGATCGAATGGAATGCCAATCGCCTTCGTGCTCGGGACCAACCGCAGGATCAGGTCAATCTGCTTCTCAACCGGGAAAAAGTCGCTGACCCCGGTCACGTTGCCTCCGGGTTGCTCGACGGACTTGATGATGCCAGCTCCAAGGGGGTCGGTAACCGCAACAAAAACGATAGGGATGTTGGTTGTCAGTCGGGCGGCTGCTTGGGCGCACGGCGTCGTCATGGTTACGATGATATCCTTCTTGGAATCCACGAAATACTTCACGATGGACTGCGCTGTCGAAATCTCGCCTTGGGCATTTTTTCGCTCCACTTTCGCGTTTTCTCCATCGCGATAGCCCAATCGTCCCAGTTCCTCCACGAAGGCGTTCTCAATCATGTCCAGTTGTGGATGAGAAACGATTTTCACCAAACCGATCTGAACCTGTGGCTTGGCTTTCTCACCACATGACGCAAGGAGAGTAGCGATGGCACAGAAGGCCAATGCCCGAAGGGTGAGGAATGGAAAATATTTGCTCATAGCTTTGTTATTCATTTCATGGCTGCTTCCGTCTGGGAGCACTTGCCAAAGATTCCAATCGTTCGCCAGCTTTTTCAATTGCTTCGACTGTCTTTGAAAATGTGAATCTAAGGCGATATTGCCCCAATTCAGGCCTTGAGTAAAAGGATTTCCACGGGACCGCAGCACCGCCAACCTGCTTCATAAGGTAGTCACAAAAAGCGACCGAATCCGGGAAATCGTATGCGGACATGTCAGCCAAAAGATAATATGCTCCTTGTGGCGGAGCCCACGTCATACACAGCTTCAAGCTTAATTTGATGTTAATTTTGAAGATTCGAGGTGCAATGTAAAGATCGCAAATTGCCGCAGTGTCCTTTCACCTTGTGCCGTGTATTGAGCATCAGGCCGGCGAGGCATTCGCCGTGTTAAATGACCTCCCCCCGCACTCATAGCTTCGCATCGTACGGGGTTTCCTTTTAAGGCGCTTCGCGTTTACCGAACCTGCCACGCATCGGGCAGTTCGGCCATTCATCCCCGCCCTCCCGGGCGGGCAGTCGGGCGGGGTTTCCTGGTAAGTAAAAAACCTCTCCCGCAAGCGAGAGAGGTTGGTGACTGGCATCAGTCCGTTTCGTCAGCCTTGTATTTGAGTTGTGAAGCCAGACATTGACCCGGCTCGACGTCATCGCGCGAACCGAGATAGACCGGCTGATACAGGGCGTTGCTTTCCCGATGGGCGTAGAGATACCGTACTTCCACAATCGCACCAACTTTGGGGATGTCGTGATTGGCTGGGATGGTGACGTTGCCGCACGGAATCCAGCCCTTGCCTTTGAGCAGGCTCATTTCCACGCTGCGCTTGGCGTTGACTTTGGCAACGACCGCCGACAGGGTGGCGACGAACTTGAATTTCAACTGCGCTCCGCCGCTGTTGGGCCTGCCCGGAGTGTAAGGCGCATCCAATCGTTTGAACACGATGCCCTCGCGGTTTTCCCGGCGCAACCGCTGCCACAGTTCAATCTTCTGCCCGGTCGAGAACGCAGTCTCGACCAGTCTGACATGACGGTGCTTCGCGCCGGACAACAGCAGGTTCACCAGATTGGTGAGCCGGGTCCGATAGGGGAAGGGGCGCAGGTCTTCGCCGTTAAGTTCGAGAAGGTCGAACGTGTGATAGTCATCACCGACGGATTCACCATCGGGGATGAAACTGCCGGGCAGATGGCGGATGTCGTTTGACACGGTCTCCGGCAATCCCACCAGCAATCCTTTCTTGTTGATGCCTTCGAGGGACTCGTCCCGCTTGCGGATCAAGAAATGCCGCCCGTTGTGCTTCTCTTGCGCGCAATAATCATCATCACGCAACAGCCGCTCCACATCGCTTTCTTCGATGGGGTTCAACAATTGGGGCAAAATCCCCGATGACTGTTTATCAGTGTGCTGATACGGCGTGCCGCTTTCGCCTTCGGTATAGCCCTTGGCTTTCTTCCCGTTGACGAGTTTGGTGAAGATGTTCTTCGCCGTGTCATAGTCCACGGATGAAGAAGTCTTTGTCCCGGTCGTCAATGTCGAGCCACGCCGCCCATAGGCGAAGTTGACGACGAACAATTCGCCCGCCGGTTCAATCGCGGCCTGATACACCTTGTCCGATGAACCTTCGCGGTAATACAATGTGACCCGATCTTGTGCTTCCGTAACTGTGTGCATATTTTTCCTTTCTGTGTGTTGGGGGTGAACAAATGACGGTTCGGAATGAACCGCCTCCAATGAGAGATTTTGACGTGACCGCTCATTCCATTACAGGCGGATGAACGGTGCGGATGAAAAAGGAGCGATTCGGAATCTCTTGGCGAATCGCTCCTGTGAACCTGATCAAGCGCTCGCGGCGGAACGCATCAGGGTATTTTGTCGTTGAGCATCAGTCCTGCATCGCTGGCATGAAGTTCAATCACTCCAGAAGCGACGCACTTCACGCTGACATGGTTTCCGTGCTTGAACCCTGCCCGTTCGAGCCAACAACCCATGAGTCGGATTTTCGGTCTGACTTTTCCTTTCCACGGATCGCCGTCCTCCTCGATCTTCAACCTGCGGATTTTCGGACCGGGATTGGGGGAGGTGGACTCCTGCATGTCGGAAGCGGTCATGCGACAGCCTCCGCCGTTTCTGGTAGCGCGGCGGGTTTTGCGCCGTTGACCTGCGATTCGCCGGCATGATTGCCAAGAATGAAGTCCGTGGCTTTCTGTGCCTGCGCCGCTGCCTGGACAATCAGAGTCTTGTCATTTTCTAACTGCTCCAACCAGCCTTTGAGATATGCCGCCGAACCATCAATTGTCCGCTCGACGATCTCCGCCTGGCCACACAGGAATGCCGCCCCCATTTCGGCGACCAATTCCTCTTTGCAGTAGGGATTGGAGCCGTAGCCGCCTCGCTCAGTGAGGGCCAGCCGTTTGAGCCGGGATTCGTGTCCGGTTGAATGGACGAGTTCGTGGAAGAGCGTGGAATAGTAATGATCTTCCGACTCGAACCGCTCCTTGGCTGGCATTCCCACAGTATCGTCATGCGGGGAATAGAAGGCCTTGGTCATGTCGTGCTTGATGACTGGTCGCTGGGGCATGTTGGCGACGATCTCCGCCGGTTTGGTGGCCGCTGTCGGCTCCATACCGTCAGCCGATGTCGGTGACGCCTTCAAATTGTCGCACTGCGCGACATTGAAGACGTAATAGATACGAAGCAAAGGAATGTTCTTTTCCTCGCCTGATTCCTTGTCCTCAATCTTCCTCTGTTTCCAGAAGATGACCGGACACGCCTTCTCACCCTTGCGGATAATGCCGCCAAGCTGATTGGCCTGGCGAAGTGTCAGCCAGCAAGGGGATTCGTAGCTCATAGCATGGAGCAAAAACACATTGATGCCGCGATACTGTTTGTGGGAAACGAAGTTTCGAGGCCAATCCGTCTTTGCTTTCCACGGCTTGTGCCAGGGAACCGTGCCTTGCTCCAGCAAGGCCACGATCCGTTCGGTGATACGCTCATACGCTTGATTTTTCATCTAATTCTCCTGTGGTTATTGGTTTGAAAAGAACCCTGTGAACCCACTGTGAAGCGTATGTCCCCGCGCAGTTTCGCAAAAGACGGTCATTCTTGCCGGACACGGCAATATGAAAAAAGAGCGACCCCTGATGGATCGCCCTTGTGATATCACCCAACCTTCCTGTTCAGGATGGTGACTTCGGATTGTGGTGAGATGCGGAACATTGCGGGTGGCGGTTGGAAATGAACGGGCTTGTCAAAGCGGGTCTTAAAATCCCGGACGGGCCGGTTCATAATGACAACTGCCGCGCACTCGTTGACGCGGATAACGCGGCACAACCGACCGTTGAAACGGATGACATCCCCGGCACGAAGCCGGAACGGAAGTTTCAAGGTCTGCCAGATGATTCCAAACTCAATTTGGTTCGGGTCAACGTAACTGCGTTTCTTGCGCCGCACGGTGCCTAGTGGCAGCTTCCTGGCATTCATGCAACGCCCTCCAGAAGCGGTTCCGTTTCCCGCAGGTTTTGCAGAATCTGATCAACCTCCTGACTGGTCAGCATCCAGTGGCGCCTCGGCAACTCAGCAACCACCGCCCACTTGAAACGGTGGTGAAAGTTGAACGCCTGCTCGTCGTTGCCGCAATGGTCGGCAAGAATTGCCAAAGCCAGTTGCGCGGGGCCGCTGCCGTCATAGCCCCACTCGAATCCGGTCGGACTGTGATTCCACAAGTCGTGCCGGGGATTGAGCCGGCGGCCATTCACCGTGACGATGACGGCATAGCCTTCGCGGCGTCCTTCATACTGTTTCATCAAAGGACGATGAATCTTCTCGATGTAGAGGTCTGCTCCCATAGGTATCTCCTTTCTGGTTGAGTGTTGAATTTCAGAGGTTGAGGCAATGATCCTCGACTTCGTCGCCTTTGACTTTGGTGATGCCCTTGAAACCGATGCCCATTTCCTCGTACTCCAGGAGGAAGATGAGCGTGGGCCACAGCGGGGCGAGTTTTGACAGGAACGGGATGGGCGGCGACCATGCGGTATCGAAGGCATATTCGAGATGGCCTTCCCATTCATCGACGAGTTCACCGTGGCACGCCCCCCATTTGCAGCCCCAATTCTTCAGTTCCCATTCGTAACCGGATGGGTCATACCCGGCGGAGAGGACTTCCGACGGGACGGGAACAAGACTGTGGAAGTTGAAGGCATTTTCCTTTTGCTCTTTGATCTTGGTCCACGGCGAGTAACCGATGGCCTGTTCCTTGAACCGTGTTACGTCTTCCACCGGTCCATAGATTGCGAGTTTGTTATTGCACCAATTGGGCATAGCTATCCTTTCGGTTGTGGGTTTGTTGTGAGACGCGGCCAACGTCCGATGGGAGCGTTGACCGCGCCGGTTCAGTAGTCTTCGGGAAGCAGAACTGTGCTCGCCAACCTGTCGGCTTCGGTGATGATCCAGAACTTGGTGCCGTTGGCAGAGTGATACACCGAGAAAAGCCGGAGGCCATCTTTCAAGGACAACTCGTTTTCCCGGCGATCATCGTCGCTAACATCGCCCCAGTCACCGGCTTGATGCCGCTTGATCCCGAGCAGGATGTCGTCTTGCGTCAGCTGTTCGAGCGCATTCGGAGTGGACACGATCCGGCCAAGCCGGAACCTGGCGATGGGATATGCTGTGGCACTCATAGCCGATAATCCTCGAAGGTTGCAGCCAATCCGTCCTCGTCGTCGCCGAGAAGTTCCTCAAGAGCGGCTTTGGTCTGCACGCGCTCAAGGTTCGGCTTGGCGTCCTTGGGACAGCCGGGGCAACGGATGACGTTCACCACGCCCTGACCGAATTCCCAGCCAACCGCGCGGAACTCGGTCCGGTAGCGGTCGGTCAACTTCTGGTCGCGCGGCAAACTGCACCACGCTTCGGCTTCCTCGTGGCTTAATCCCGTTTCAAACACGGCATCGTGCCAGAGGTGATATACATCCCACGGTTCTCCACAGGTTGAGCAGTGAACATCCATAGTTTTCTCCTTTCAGATGAACAATGCTGAGACTTCCTCGGCACTCAATTGATCAGGCTGCTGTCCGTCCTTCTCAAAGGTGTGAACCTTGACGAAACAGAACTTGGACAAGCGGGTGGCAATGTCCTCGCGGCCCGCCCGTCCGGCCTCATCTTCATCAAGCATGACGATGACTAGGCTGTGGCGGTCGGTGTATTTCTTGATCAACTCCTCCTGCGCGGCTGACATGGTGCTGCCCATGAGGGCGACCACCTTGCGACAGCCGAACTGGTGAAGCTTCATGCAGCCGAAGAACCCCTCAACAATCACCAGTGCCCCCGGTTCTTTGCCGGCACGGTCAATGTTGAACAGCTCCAACGATTTGCGGAAGCCTTGGGGCAGTTTGTATTTGGGCGTCCCCTCGGCTGGCTCACCCGGAAAACGGCCTGCATACGCAACGACGTTTCCTTCGGGGTTGTGAATGGGAATGGCGATGCGCTCGGCCATCATGCCTTTGGCGCAATATCCGATGCCGAAGTCCACGATGGTTTCCTGAGTGAGTCCCCGCTCCGTGAGATACGGATGGCTTCGCTCCAACTTGTCCAAGCGGAATTTGAGCGGCGTGTTAGGTGCGCTCTTTTCTGGCATCGGCACAGGTCTTGATGCGGGCTTTGGTGAAGCTGTGGCACTCTTGGCGGACTCACTCGATCTGGCTTCATCTTCGGCGGAATTTGCCGACACGGCATCGAGATCGAGACGAAACCAATCAATGGCTTTCATGGCGGCGGCGTGAATGCTCGCGTTCTCCATCTTGGCGATGAAGTCCAGGGTGTTGCCGCCGTGTTTGCATTCGCTGAAACAGTTCCAGATGTTTTTGCTCAGGCTCACCCGGAACTGATTCGGACTGCTTCCTTTGTGGATCGGACATGGCCCGTTCAGGCTGTCTCCGCTCCGTTTGAACCGGTCCAAGATCCCGTAATGCTCGAGCACCTGCTCCATGGCGATGGCCGCTTTGACGGCCTTGAAGTCAACGAACTGTGATTTGGGCATATTTCTCCTATGGTTTGTATTGTTAAGGGACTAAATGCGGCTCAAGAATTGAACCGCCTCCGGAGACAATGTTACCGTGCAATAGAGATCGTACTAGACGGCGAGATTTGCCGTTTAGGGCAAGAAACGTTAATCGAGCAAATGACCGGTTTTACCTGGCTTGCCGGTTTGCTTCGATGTCGCCTGAAAAGGCATCGAAGCCCTGATAGACCAATAAGGCGGTAGAACTTGCGCACAAGAACAATCTTGGTACGCACGACATCGGCGCTGGTGAATCCATAAAAATACCCTCTCGGCAAAGAGAGGGTACAATTGACGGCGCTCCGGTAAGACAGGTGTTAATATGGAACGTCATCCTCCGGCTTAGGCGACTCTGCCGGCGGCTGTGTTTTTCGGGGCTGGCTGGCAATCCACTCGAACGCACGCGCGGCGATGAGGCTCACGACCAGGAGGTCCTTTCGGCCGAAGCTCTCCGAATTTTTCCAAGCGTCGCCGTCTCGATATGCGCGTTGAAACGTGACATTGAACATTGGCCCTTTGTCTGTTTCCTGCCGCCAGATGCTTGCGCTTACGGCACCGTGGCGGATTTTGTTGACTGGCTGTGAACTGGTTTTTGTTGGTTTTTTCATGATGTTTTTTTGGTTAAACGACTAAAAGAGCTGCGACGCCACGGTGCTTGGTGTTAAAGAGCAAATAACGAGGTGCGTAACTCCACATTCAATCTTACTGACGGCAAGAAAACCCAAAAGACGGCAAGGTTTGCCGCTTCCGGCAAGACGCTCTCAATCCAGAAAACTCCCGGTTTCAGAGAGCTTGGTTCAGTTCGTCATCACCCATCGTTCTGGCGATGTAATGTCCGACCATGCTACGAAACGGAGGCCGCTTTTTATCAAAACCTCTCGACACGGTTCTGAAATGGGCGTATTCAGCGAACAGTTGGAAAATCCGGGTTTCCAAGTGTCATGTTGTTTCGGCTACTTCTTTTGAAACATGGATCCGCCTTTAATCAAATTATGGCACCAAACAGACAGGACAATCAGCTAACACAACCAAGGCCGACATTATGTGCTTCCAAACTTCGCTGGTAAAATCGTGGGACGACTGGAATTGGAATGGGGATGAGATTGTTCACTTGCCCATCGTACCGGCCTCACGGCCAATTCCTGGCTACAAAGCTAAAAAGCGCTATCCCATAGATATTCGAGAATATCTCACCACCACCAACAACGCTGTCGTGGGGGAAAGGTTGAGTGGCATCATCAAGAAATTGCCATCCGACTGCCAATCGCTATTCCGGTCCCATTCTCAGGGTAGCTTCGATTTCCGGGCTGATATGGTGCTCGAATCTTTCAGGGACCTGCGCTACCAGCCCAAGGCCAACGTAACGGCGGGTTGCCCCGATGCCTGGCTGTATCCGGACGAAACGCTCGCCCAAGGCGGCGGCGACTGCGAAGACCTCGCATTTCTACTGGCCGCTCTACTGATGGCGGCGGGAATCAGCGGCTATTGCGTCCGCGTCGCCCTCGGCTCGTTGCACATCACCGTGCCGGATGGGAAAAAACAGAAACACGACCATTGCTGGGTGATGTACCAGAATGAAGGGGCGGTCTGGGAAATCCTTGAACCCATGACCAAAGTCGGTGGTCGCTCCGGTAAATCCCGGTCCGGCCCCGCCCGGCAACTCGCGCAGAAATTGGAATACATGCCGCACTACGTGTTCAACATTGATCACCTCTGGCAGATTCATTCCCGCGACTTCAACCGGAATGTGCAATTCAAGGAATACTGCCAGGAGCGGCGGTTCTGGAACAAATTCGATCCCAGCTTCGCCGCCGGTGTCCACAACACCATTTACGACCAGGCCCTCGGCGCCAAAATTCCCGCTGCCGCCCTTAGCGCCATCAAACGCAAAAGCCTGTTGCTTGACGTCAACATTCTCACCTACGACCCGCGCGACCATTTCGACAATGGCTACATTCCCGAAGGCTGGGACCGGGTGAACACACGCCTTGCCGCATTCCGCGAAGACAACACCGACTGGGGTAGCTTCGGTGCTGCGGTTCATTCCATCGGTGATTTCTACGCGCACTCATCCTACGTCCATTTTGCAGTGCTTCAGAACGCCGCCTCGCCGCAAGGACAGGCCGAGGTTTACAGCCCCGACGGTGACCTCGTCGCACCGCCGCAATACACCGCCAACCCCGCCGACTCGTCCCTGCCTCCGTTTGATCTCACCTCCGACGCCTTTTCGCTTAACGATAAGGTGTGGAAGGGAACGAAACTACAAGCCGCAGCGCAATGGGCCGGCAAACTCATCTCCGGGAGGTACGCTCAAAAATACGATCCCAAGGCCGGTTTTTTTGAAAACTTTACCAGTCTGCCGTTGGACTTGGCGCAGGCGGTGGATTACAACACCCACGGTGCATTGCCGCATCACAATGAAATTGCCGTGGACGACCAAAACATCAGCGCCGGCCACAAGTTGTATCGTGGGACGGCCAGTGGCCCGGGTGATCGGCAGGCATTTACCAACCAATTCCGCTGGCGCAAGAACACGGCCATTCAACACATCCAACAAGCTCTGCTCGACAACTATCATCCTTAGCCAGCGAACTCGCTCGACAGAAAAATTTGCCGTCCTGGGCGAGAGTCGTTAATCCAACAAACCCCCGTTTTCACCCCGCTTTCCGGTTTTCCACACCGTGGAAAATATATCCTCGGGTTTGTCCAAGACTGTCTGGTCGGCGAATAGGAACAGTCCGTGACCGCGCTCTAATTCTGAGCAGGCATCAATGAGTGATTGGACTCGTTTGGGACTGGTCGTGACCGTGAGCACGCGAAAACGATTGAAACCAAAACGTGTGCGGTGGATGGATTGCGACCAAGTCGCTTCGTAGGCTAGGAGTTTCCGATAGAAAGAGGTCTGGGAAAGAGTGTGGCGTTTGACCGGCATGGTGCCCCGGTCGGCTTCCAGGAAGAAAAAGGCACGCTGGCTGTTGCCGGCCTCACCTGGAAACTCCAAAGCGAACACGCGGTCGGGGATGACACCGAGTCTCTTGCCGCTTTTCAATTTCACTTTCCAATTGAACGGCTGATGTTTTTCGCTGCTCTCACGTGGAAGCGCAATCTCGCGTTCGGTCAGAAGCCGAATGTTAGCCTTACGGCAGGCGAGTTCAATGGTCGCCATAATGTCTGAAATCAAGAGTGTGTGTTCAAGAAATACCCGGCCCACGCCACGATTCTTCTCAGCCCAAGAAAGTTCACGCAATGTTACGCCAAGCTCCTGCTCCAAGAGCAACCCTCCTTTGTCCCCTAAACCGTACACGATGTAGCGAGAACCGCCTTTGTGATATGAGTCAATCTGCGCGCGCGGCCGTTCCAAATACCCGTGATGGTAGAGCAATTGCAACCTTCGTAAAACCTGCTGCGAACTGCCACCTACGAGTGCCGCGATTTGCGGGGAACGAAGAAAACGATGCCGATAGACTAACCGGATGATTTCACGGTCGCGCTCTGTCAGTTCGATGGGGGCGACTGCGGAGGCGCGTTTGAAACGGGGAAGGCGGGAATCCATCGCTCCATCTTATCGGGGAGCGAAGAAGTGGAGTAGGCGTCAAGATTTGCGCTTTGCGGCAAGTTTTTTAGAGTAAATATTTCTTGAGATTATTGAAAATCAGAAGAACCTCTGAGCGCATCTGCCGCTAATATAAATTGTAGACTAGAAAAATAAATGGAGCAAAAAGACGTTTATATCTGTTACAATGCAGCCGATTTAGATTGGGTTCGGGCTTTAGCCGAGCAAATTGAATCAGAAACAATTGATGGGCTTCCATCGTCACGCAAGTTAAGTGCATTCTTCGATAAATGGGATATAGCACCAGGGCAAAGCCTCATTGACAGGATGAATCAGGGGATGCGGGTATCGCGACACGTTATCGTTGTTCTGTCGCCGGAATTCCTGAAAGCTGATTGGCCTCGTTTTGAATGGAAACACATTGTCGCTCAGAATCCAAATAACGCCGGGGAAAGAATTATACCCATACGGCTGCGTGATTTATCAAGAGATGGTCAAGAACGAATTGAATTGTGCGCGCCATTCCGTGATTTTCGATATGTTGACTTTCGGAAGCAATCGGACTTTAAACGTAGTTTCAATGAATTGACTCGAAAAGTAAGGAATCTCCCACCTGAACGCGGGCGCAAACTTTCGCCTATTGCTGGACGGGAACCTATTTTGCCGACCATTCAAACGGCAGACATGTCTTGGTTGCCGGATCGGATTGCTGATTTGCTCTTATCCAATCTTTTCCCAATCAAGGCAATCCCTCAGTATGTTTGGAGAGGTGTAACAGAATATCGTGACGTCAAAGATGTTTGGTCAGTTGTCCCAAACGCAGAGCCATTTATTTTACGAGACGGATGTCTTTTCACATTTTCGGATTTAATTTCAAAAAAAACAGCTTTGCGGGAGGCTGTGAATTTGAATTCAATAAAAAGTGAATCTTGCTATGACTGGCTTCTGCGAGATGACCGAAGAAGCTGGCTCATGGCACTGTTCAATACTTGTTTAAGAACGCATCTACGTCAAAAGAGGATTTTTAAGGACGACAAAGGAAGATATTATTTTGCGCCGAATGAAGACGGTACCGACCGAATTTGTAAAATGCACTCTGGCAAACCTAGAACCGTTGCCGCCAAGAAGGGCGATGCTCAAAATCCTTTTTGGGTTCACTATGCAGCGAAGATAAAATTTCGCCGAATAGGAGAGTCACTCTTTCTGTCAGTTGAGCCAGTATTTCTTTTTACAACTGACGGAGCCGTTTCAGTTAAAGGCAAGAATGCTGGAAAACTTTCATTGCAATGGGGAGGCAAACAGCAGAATCCTGATATACTTCGCAACCTGCTATTTTGGGGATCAGTTTTAGCAAACGTTAAAGGGGAGATTGCGCTTTATACTGGCAACATGAAAAAGATTTTGGTAGATTCGATGCCAGCAACCTCGCGGATGGAACAAGGCATCGCATTCGACACTATCAAAATACGCGCACTATTGGAACAGGCCGATAGCATTTTGAGTGAATTAGATCAGGGCGCAGAAATTGACGATGAAGACTCTGAAGAAAACAATGAGGTGAATTCTGAATAAATCAGAACTTACTACGAGCGCAAAATCCGTGATACCTGCTACGATTGACGACCTCATTCAACAAGTAAAACCCCGATTCCATTCGTTTTATATCGAAGAGCCCAAACTTGTGTTTAGCGACGGAGCATTATCTGTTGACCCCAAGGCCGGTTTAGAAGCTTACGGCCCGTTTGGCTATATCGCCGGGACAACAACCCTTGTCCGTATTGGCGTTATTGGAACGGGAGATGGGGTTCAAGCGTTCCAAAATTTTCTACACCGTTGTCAAAATAAAGTCAGCACGGGCATCAACAAACGAGGGAAGCCGCTTGATCCCCATTGTTTTCCAAGTTTCCCGGGATGCAGCCCCGACCAAACGTTTCGCACTTCATTCTCAGCAGACAATTCGGCACATAGGAGGACGATACCTGAAGAATTTTTTAGTCAAGCTGCTGCGACTACTAACGAACAAGCGCGAATACACGCTGTCGTCGATTTGGTCGTAGAACAATTGACGGCCATCGCCAACTTGGATGAGCCACCGGATGTCGTTGTTATTGTGATGCCAAAAAGCATTGAAGACACTTGTGCTTCGATAGGAGCTTCCCTTGCGCGACAGCGCGCCATTCTTACGCCACAACAAAAATTTCAAAAGAAAACGCTGCGTGAGTCTGCACGCGGGCAGTCTTTCTTTACTCTCGACTTTGATACAGCGAATTCATCCGAATCAAATCAGCCTGACGCCTATTTTAATATTCATCACGCGCTAAAGGCGCATGCTATGAAAACGGGGTTGACCACTCAACTTATTTGGCAAACCACTTTCGACGAATCGAATCTAGCGTCGGTCGCTTGGAACATTTTTACGGCACTTTATTATAAGGCCGGAAATAGTCCGTGGAGAATTCAATCACTACCCGAGAACACCTGCTATGTAGGCATTGCTTTTGTAAAAGAGAGTCCAAAGGCGGGGGCGGACATGCAGACGAGTCTTGCCCAAGTATTTGGGGCTGGAGAAGGACTGGTTCTTCAAGGTGAAAAAGCTGTTAGGGATAAATCCAGAGACAGACAAACCCATCTAACGGAAGTGGGTGCAGAGAGATTGTTAAAGCAGGCAATTGATCTCTATAAAAAGCAACATGATCAACCCCCAAAACGAATCGTTGTTCACAAGACATCGCGTTATTGGCCAGAAGAAATACACGGCCTTCGTAAAGCTCTTGGCTCCATTTATCATTATGATTTTCTTGCCATCGAATCATTTGAAACACGCTTTATGCGTATTGGTAAAAAACCCGTCTTGCGCGGAACAGTCATTCAACTTGCACCACGCCACTATCTTGTTTTCGGCAATGGTTTCGTTCCTTACTTGCGCGCATATCCGGGCAAACGTCTGCCATGTCCTTTGGAGGTAATTGAACATCACGGCGACTCGCCCGCAGCGGTGGTGTGCCAGGAATTATTAGCACTGACAAAGCTCAATTGGAATAGTTGTGCTTTTGGAAGCAGCGTTCCAATCACCATTCGTTTTGCTCGCGACGTTGGAAAGATACTTTGCGAAGTGCCTAAAGGAAATTCGGTGGAAACAAAATATAGATTCTTCATGTAATAATTTCGGATCTCGGAAACTATATGGAAACACAAGCACTGTCACGGGATGGACTCCTTGTGTGAATCTTAGTCCATCCCTGAGTTTTGCGTCAGGGCCATCCACCGGTTCAACTTGCCATCAATCCTCGCACGCGACATTGCAAATCGCTCGCGTGACAGGGCAATGAGCTTGTCCTTCCGGCCAATGCGATTTTCCAAAGGTGGCAGCATCTTCGCTCGAAACGGTTCCCGATTGGTTCCGTCCTCAAGCAACTTCACCACCGCCTCATAACGGTCAAGATCGGCAAGGGCACTGGCCGGGATTGAATTGCCGAATTCCTTCTCCATCACCTCGGCGTCGGTATTTCCGATGCGAAGGGCAATGAGGGTCCCCACGTTGCCAAAAACCGCCTGACGGATCGGCAGCGGAAGCTGGTCAATGTATTGATGCGAGAGCGTGAGGCACAAACGATACTTGCGGGCTTCCGCAAGTATCGAAGCAAAGGCATCGGTTGAAAAGTTCTGGAACTCGTCAATGAACAGGTAAAAGTCCCGGCGTTCATCTTCGGGACGATTTGCCCGCGCTATGGCGCCAAGTTGAAATTGGGTCGTAAGCAGGGAGCCGAGCAGGTTCGCTTTGTCATGACCAAGCCGGCCTTTCGACAGGTTGGCGATAAAGAGACGTTGGTTGTCCATGATGAACGGAATGTTCACTTTCGTTTTGACCTGGCCCAAAATGTTTCGAACCACCGGGTTCAAAAGGAATTGGCCGAGCTTGTTTTGAATTGGAGCGATAGCCTCACGTTTGAAACGTTCATCGTAACCCTCAAACTCCTCTGCCCAAAACGATCGGATGAAGGGGTCTTTGATTTGCCGGACCACCTTGGCCCGGAAGGTGTCATCCGTGAGTATACGGTTGACTCCCAGAAGAGTTGCGTTCCGGCAATCAAGCAGTGCCGACACGGCATTGTAGAGGATGTATTCCAAACGCGGTCCCCAGGAGTCCCGCCAGATTCCTTTGAACGCCCCGACAATGCCGGATGCCACCAAGTGACGGTCGTCCGGCTCAACATTGGCAAGCAAGTTAAGCCCAATGGGAAACTCAATATCACCCGGATTGAAATACACCAGATGATCGGCACGATGCGGGGGAATGTGGTTCAACAGTTCTTCGGCTAAATCTCCATGGGGATCAATGATCCCAACCCCATGTCCAAGGGCGATGTGCTGCAAGATCAAGTTCCGTAGCAGGGTAGTTTTTCCAGAACCAGTCTTTCCAATGACGTAGATATGCTGGCGCAGGTCTTCGGCAGATATACCAAAGGGCTGGGGTTCTCCCCAGCCGTGCCGTTCTCCAATTGTGATGGTGTGGTCATTCATGATGCCAAAACCAGTCACCACTCCTGCCACAGTGAAAACCCGGCGTGTAATGGACTTCCGCTGTGGTCAACGCCGGCAAAATGCTGTTTGGGGCAAGCCGACGAGGTAATGGTGACTGGTTTTGAAATCCGAATGCGCGGGAGCTGCATCATACCACCCGTGGTGAAAACGGACGCGCCTGTCAGCGCGGCTGTGTCAAAAAAGCCCCATTCGGGGCGACTCTTTCTCCAAAAACCGGAGATTTTGTGCGTCTTGACGGTAACGGTCGTGTTCACCAAGTAACACCCGTAGTTAATCCGCCTTCGGGCGAGCCG
>ORMF011190167.1_pt1 | contig 23983 bp, 18 predicted proteins | sample 1779871 | NCBI WGS metagenome assembly ORMF01 (sample SAMEA104232316, study PRJEB22302) | groundwater metagenome | biome: forest; feature: aquifer; material: groundwater | place: USA | collected 2011-08-07 | depth 5.4 m | reverse complement strand
CTGCCGCGGGCTCTTCCGCGGCGTGTACGACTGGGCCCTGCTCGGGCACCTCGGCGTGGTCGTCGGGGTCACGGCGATCTGCTTCCTGCTCGCCGTCAACCTGATCCGCCGGAAGCTCGTGCGCTAAGTTAGGACGCACTAAGTTCCACGGGATACCGGAATGCACGATCGCTGGAGTCGCGCCCGTGAGGGCGCGGTGGATCGTGCCCGTAAGCGCGGGGTCCTGCGGTCGCACGCCCTTACGGGCGTGATCCACCGCGCCCTCACGGGCGCGACTCCAAGTCGAGCTGGTTGGTGTATCCCGGGAAACTTAGTGGACGCTACTTAGCGGTCCTGCGCCGACTCCATGCGCGCGAGAACGGAGGCTCGGAGCAGGAAGGCGCAGACGAGCGCCCCGATCATGTACAGCACACCCGCCGCCACGATGGGGAGGCCCAGCCCAAGCTCGCGCGGCTTGTCTGCCGACGAGAGGTAGATGGTGAGGAAGACCGGGTTGATCGCGAGCGACGTCGGGAAGTCGTTCGATCCCATGCGGGCGAACGACATGAACATGACCTCCAGAATCCAGGGAACCGTGTATGCCAGGAGCGGGACCCCGAACCCGAGCGAGAGCGCGCTGTTGGACTTTTTCGCCCGGAACGAGGCCCACAGGGCCCAGTATCCGTGCAGCACGATGGTCGCCCCGAGGATGGCCCACGCGAGGAGGAGCTGGAGGGTGTGGACCTTGTACGACTCCTCGATGAGCGCCGCGACGCTCGCGACCGCGAGCAGGGCGAGGAGCGGCCACATCATCCGCACGATCGCCGCCCAGCCGCTGTCGACCAGCATGCGCCTCGGGGCCGTCGTGAGGAGCAGCAGCTCGAGCGTCTTTCTCTCCCGCTCCCGCGCGATCCCCACCGAGAGCTGGCTGAGGACGAACAGGAGCGTGACGACCACGGTGCAGCCCATGACCGTTCCGATCAGCTCGTCGTCGGCGTAGGAGCCGCTCTCCCGCGTCACGGCAAGGACGATGAGGAGGCACGCAATCACCGTGAGGTCGGCCCGCCACCTCGGCAGGAACCCCACGAAGTTCGCCTCCTTCCACTGCATCGGGTTGATGCCCGGTGGGAGCGAGGTGCTCCATGCCCGCGCCTCCCCCTGCGTGAGGCCGGCCCGCGCTCGGCGCAGCAGGACAACGACGAACAGGACGGCGATCGCCATCGAGAGGAGCGGCCTATCCGGCAGGTGATTGCGGAAGAAGTACTCCTTCGGTGCGAAGGCGAGCCACAGGCCGAGGACGAAGGCCGCGACCAGGGCGAGCAGGCGCCCGACCGCGGCGATGGACTCCAGGCCCTTCCGCTTCGTGCGGGTGCGTGGATTGAGATGCTCGGGCGGGTTCACGTAGGTCCGGATCGCCACGATCCGCCCCGCAAGGAGCGCGGCCCCGACGCCGACGGCAATCCAGATGGCCGGCAGGATCCACTCCCACTCCCAGAGCTTGAAGGCCCCCGTCATCATCCCGATCGAGGCGTAGAAGGGGTGCACGTACGCCGTCAGGAGCATCGAGGGGCGTACGCCGGTGACGGCCCCGATGATCCCTTCGAGGAAGGGGAGGAGGATCGCCCCGAGGAAGATGAGCATGATCGTCCCACCGCTCGCGTTCCGCGGGTTGCGGTTCGTGGCGGACAGCAGGAACGTGACGCCGCATGCGAGTACGCCATGCGCGATGACATGGACCGTCGCCTTCCACATTTCGTCCGTCCCGACCCCTCCGAGCGCGAGGCCCGCGAAGAGGAACGGCGACGAGTAGGCGATCACGAAAAGGAGGACGGCGATCCGCGAGAGGAACTTGCCGAACAGGATCCGCATCGGCCCCGGCGGCGCCATGAGGAGGAGGTCGAGCGTCCGCTGCTCCCGCTCCGTCGCAATGACGCCCCCCGTCATGGACGCAACGAGCAGCCAGACGAGGATCAGCTCCGTGACGAAAAACGTGATGAAGAACGTATGCCCCAGGTCGGACATCTGGCGGAAGGTCATCCCGCCGCCCATTCCGCTCCACAGGCTGCCGTAGATCGCGAACCCAAGGACGATGGCAAGCAGGCACAGGAGGACGAGTCGGACCACGAACAGCGCGTGGCGCGTCCCAAGCGAGCCCAGCTCCCTGAGGAGGATCGCCCTCACGACACGATGCCCTTCGTCAGGCGCATGAAGGCGTCCTCGAGGTTGATCTCCTCCTCGCGGAGCATGGAGATCCGCGCCCCGGCGCCGACGGCGGCCTCCGCGATGAACCAGGGCCCCTCGGCCTCGGGCTTCAGGTGCACGCGAAGCCCCTGGGCGCTCTCCTCGATTCGCGTCACCCACGGGCTCATCTCGATCGCCCTCCTGCCCGCCTCGGCGTTCGAGGCGAGCTGGACCACGACGACGCGCTCCGTCGCCGCGAGGCGCACCGCCTCCTGGATCGTCCCCGAGAAGACGATCTGCCCGCGCTCGATGATCCCGACGCGGTTGCAGAGGTCCCCGAGCTCGGGGAGGATGTGGCTCGAGATCAGGATCGTCTTCCCCATCCTCCCCATCTCGCGGATGAGCTCCCGGATCTCGACGCGCGCGCGGGGGTCGAGTCCGCTCGCGGGCTCGTCGAGCAGGAGCACCTGCGGGTCGTGGACGAGGACGCGCGCCAGGCCGAGGCGCTGCTGCGTCCCGCGCGAGAGGCCGCCGATGACGTCCTCCCGCTTCGACGTCATGTCGACGAGGGCGAGGATGTCCGCGACGAGCTTCTGTCGCTTCGCCGCGCGGTGGCCGTAGAGCGCCGCGAAGAACTCCAGGTACTCCCCGACGCGCATCTCCTCGTACACGCCGAACGAGTCGGGCATGTACCCGATGAGCTTCCGGACCTCCCGCGGCTGGCGGACCGCGGAGAACCCGCCGACGAAGGCGTCCCCCGCGGTCGGCGTGAGGAGCGTCGCGAGCGTGCGGATCGTCGTCGTCTTCCCCGCGCCGTTCGGGCCGATGAAGCCGAAGATGTCCCCCTTCTCGATGCGGAAGGAGACGTCCCGCACGGCGGGGAACGTCCCGTACATCTTCGTCAGGTTCCTGACCTCGATCACTTCGGCGTCTCCTCGTCCAGCCAGATCCGGACCGCGGTCACCGTGACGCGCTCCCCCTCGAACGGGTCGATCGAGACACCGGAGGGCCCGCCGTTCGCCACGAGCAGGAGGCACGGCTCCGTGAGGTCGTCCGGCACGAACCCGCCGGGCCGGCCGTCCCACCTCCGGTGCTCGCTCCAGGGGTCGAGGAGGAGTTGCAGGGCGTGGATGTGCCCGCGTGTCGCCTCGAAGTCCGTGCGGTTCTCGTAGTAGTCGCCGTACCGCGGACCGTAGTAGTTCGCCTCGACCGGGAAGGTCAGCGTCACGCGCGCCTGGTCGCGCGCGTTTTCCGCCGTCATCCAGTGCTGCGTGGAGTCGTCCACGACCTCAGTCGCGCCGGCCACGATGGGCGTCAACTTGCAGAAGCGCTTGCCGCGGAGGAGCCACCCGTCGGCCCACCCGATGGGCGTCTTGTTCTCGATCGTCATCCGCTCCCCCGCGACGGTCACGCGGAGGCCGGACAGCTCCGGGACGTCGCCCCGCCCCTCGCACAGGAACGAGACCATCGACGCGCTGTACATCTTCAGGTCGCGGGCCTCGGTCCCGGCCGGGGTCTGGAGCATCCGGATCTTGGGCCTCCCCAGCGAGGAGCCCTCGTTGCGCCCCGCGGTGGGCCAGAGGACGCCGGGGGCGGGGGAGGGGACGAACGAGAGCCTCTGCCCCGATCCAACGTAGGCCGTGGCGCCCCCATGGTAGGTCCACACCTTGTCGGCAACGCCCCGGTCGTAGACGGTCACCGCCCGCAGGAGCTCCGTGTCCCGCCTCCCCGCGGTCCCAGCCTGAAAGCTCAGATAGCCGAAGAGGGCCACCCAGACCGGAGTCGCCAACCAGAGCCCGAGCGGCTTCCCCTTGCGCTTCCACCAGACGTAGTCGCCGACACCGACGATGAGCACGTACGAGACGAAGAGGAGGATGAACACGCTGGCGTCGACCATCTTGCCGAGCGGGGCGGACTCCATCCGCTGGACCCAGACCTGCGCGGCGGGAGCGGAGTCAGGCTGGCTGACCTCGTACCCGTAGTAGTCTCCGTCGTTGACGACCGGTTTCTTCGCATCCTCGGGCGAGGGGAGGCCGAGCAGTTTGAGCCACATCGCCTCCCGGCCATTCCACTGCGAGAACGGCTCGGTCAGCGGGTCGAAGGCGAGGATGACGACCTCGCCGAGGCCGAAGCGCCTGCGGACGGCGAGGGGGCGGCCGTCCTGCTCGAGGAGGACCTTCCCCTGGGGACGTATCCCCGCGACGAGAGTCGCCTCGAACGCCGGGAGGGGGACCTTGGTCAGCGTCTTCAGCGCCTCGAGGTCGGCCGTCGGCTGCGCGCGCTCGAGTGTCCCCGGGAGGAGGGCGGCGAAGGGGGATGCATTGACGAGGTCGACGTTCTTCGCGACGCAGAGGCAGAGGCGGCCCCCGGAGCGGACCCACTCGACGATCGCCTCGGCCTGCTCGGGGAGGAGCTTCTGAGGATCGGGCTCGGGCCAGAGGAGCCAGTCGAGGGCATCGAGGCCCCACGACTTCCTCGGCAGGTCTTCGACGCGGAGTCCGAGGGAGGCGAGGTCGTTGTTGCCGACCTGGCTGAACTTCTCGAGGCCGGCGAGCGTCGGGCCGAGGACGCCCACGAGCCAGGTGGCGCTCGCGGGGGAGTCCTTGAGGGGCTCGTCGTAGACCTTGTTCCCGTCGGCATCGAAGATGCGCACGTCGATCGACGTGCTCCCCTGGGCGCGGTGGTAGAGCTCGAAGCGCTTGCGGGACTTCCTGGGGACCTGGATGCCGAGGAGGGTCTCGGCCTCGGATCCGTCCCAGGCCGAGCTCGCGACGACGGCGTCGCCCTCGAGGTCCTCGTCGCCGCCGCGGGCGTCGATGCGCGCGTAGGTCCAGCGGTCCTCACGGACGTATCCGCCGAGGCCGCCCTCGACCCGGAAGGCGGCGTCCTCCGCGGCGAGCGGCAGGGCGAGGAGCGTGGCGAGGAGGAGGGGGCGACCCAACGGCATGCGAGAGAGTCTAAGGGACCGGCGTGGTTGGATGCAATCCTACTTCTTGTACTCGCCCCGGCGGAGTTTGCGGTAGAGCTCGAGGGCCTCGTGGATGATCTTGAGCGCCTCGTCGGGGCCGATGAAGTCCTCGACGACGACCTGCTTCTGCTCGAGGACCTTGTAGTCCTGGAAGAAGCGGCGGATCTCCCGCTCGAGGTGCTTGGGGAGCTGCGCGTGGTCGGTGTAGTCGGCGTACGCGGGGTCGAGCGTGGACACCGCGATGATCTTGTCGTCGATCCCCTTGTCGTCCCGCATCCGCATGACGCCGATCGCGCGCGCCTGGACGATGGTGAGCGGGAAGACCGGCTCCTGCGAGAGCACCAGCGCGTCGAGGGGGTCCCCGTCGTCGCAGAAGCTCCGTGGGATGAAGCCGTAGTCGGCGGGGTAATGCACCGCGCTGTAGAGGACGCGGTCGAGCTTGAGCAGCCCCGTCTCCTTGTCCAGCTCGTACTTGTTCTTGCTCCCCTTGGGGACCTCGATGACCACGGGGAAGGCCTTCGAGATCAGCGCGTCGTCGACGTAGATGTCGTGCCAGGGGTGCATGGCGTCCTCCCTTCGAGCGGGGGGATTGTACACGACATCGGCTCGGTTGCCGACCCCTGTGCGCGCGCGGAAGGTCCGGGAGGGCGCTCGTTCGTATGTCGCTGGCGACCCGGCCGTGACCGTCGCGGTGGAGCTCGTGGCCGGGCTGGGCGAGCACCACTATCGCGTCGTCGTACGGCGGGCGGACCGCCGGGATCGCGCGGACATCTACCCGGTCCACGTGCGAGAGCGCCTGCCCCGAATGCCTCGCACTCGGTCGTCACGATCACCTTGTCCCTAGGAGGGGTGGGGCGATAGGATGACATCATGAAGAAGCGCACAGGGAAGTCGAGGGGCAGGACTGCCTACGAGCTGCGCATCGGGCGACGCGTCGTCTGGCGCGGGCGCGACCTCGTACCTGCGTTGAAGCGGCTGGAACGCCGCCATGGTCGAGGCTCTCTGGACATCCACGTCATCTTCCACGAAGGACTGCTGATTGCGGTTCTCCTGTAGACGCGAACGGTCCATCGTGGGCTGGACTCGTCGCCCACGCGTCGTCCTCGAGGTCTATTCACCCGTGGCCCGAGTCTGGTATCGCATCCCCGGGGTGCTGGCCGACACGGGCGCCGACGTGTCCCTCTTTCCCAGATCCCTGGGCGTGGCGATCCTGGGGCGCCTGCGGTCGGGGAGACCCGTGACCCTGGGCGGTGTGGCGCCGGGAGCCCGCATCCGCGGCTATCTCCACCGGATCCGCATCCGATTCGGGCGGAAGGTGTTGCGTTCCTCCGTCGTTGTGGCTTCGGTCGACGACGTCCCGGCGATCCTCGGCCGGCATCTTGGGCTCGACCAGACGGATGCGCGTTTCCTGCGTGGCCGGGTGGTCGACCTGCGGACCTGATCCAGTGCGCCTCGGCGCGGTTGCCGACCGCTTCGCACGGACATACAATGCGGTCGATGGCTTCGAAACGGACATATCGCTTCCCGGGCATGGACCCGTGGCTGGAACACCCGGTCGAGTGGCCGGGGATCCACGATCCACTCATCACCCACATGGCCGACGAGCTCAACCGAACGCTCGCTCCGCGGTACTTCGCGAGGTCCGCTCATCGGACCGTCCTCGAGATCCCCGAGTGGGGGATCAAGCCCGATGTAGCTGTCTTGGCCCGCGCGAAGAGGGTCCGTGAGGGGACGCGTTCGTACGTTGCCGGCGACCCGCCCGTGACCGTCGCCGTGGAGCCGATCGAGGTCGAAGAGACGTTCATCGAAGTCCGCGCCGCGCAGCTCGGCAGGAAGGTGATCGCCGTCATCGAGATCCTATCCCGATCGAACAAGCGACCGGGTTCGGACTCCCGCAAGAAGTACCTGAAGAAACAGGCGGAAGTCCTCGCGTCGAACATCCACCTCGTCGAGATCGACCTTCTCCGTTGGGGAGCGCACACGGTCGCAGTGCCGGAGGAGCGGCTGGAGGAGCTTGACGAGCACGACTATCGCGTCGTCGTGCGGCGTGCCGACCGACGGAGTTGCGCGGACATCTACCCGGTCCACCTGCGAGAGCGCCTGCCCCGCATCTCGGTTCCTCTCTTGAAGCCCGACCCCGACGCCGTCGTCGACCTGCAAGCGCTCGTCGAGGGTGTGTACGAGTCGGGGCGGTATGGAGACGACTTGGAATACGACCGTCCGCCCGTGCCGCCCCTGGAGCCGAAGGACATGGAGTGGGCCCGCGGCGTCCTCAAGGGGCGCGGCAAGAACGGGCGGCGTTGACGAGCCGTCCATCCGGCCCTACTTCCCCTCCAGCCCCATGCGCTCCCGCAGCTTGGCGATCAGGGCGTCGAAGGGATTGGCGGCGTCCTCCCGGACGAGGAGAGCCACCGCGAGGATCGGACCGCGCCGAAGGAGAACCTGCGTCCGTCCGAGGGATGGGCTCTCGGTCTCCAGACTAGCCTCGACTTCCTGGGCTTTGGAGTCGCTTCGGAACAACATTAGGAGGAACGTCACCTTGACGGCCTGGTTCTGCAGCATCTCGGTTCGCCAGACCTCCGAAACCTCCTTGGCCGAGATCCCCTTGAGCCCGGTCCCGTTGGACAGGGTGCAGTCGATCTCGTGGTCGCTGACTCCCCAGGCAGGACCGGAGCCGCCTCCCATGGCGCCGCGAAGAACCCAGTCGCTCGGCACGTCACCCTGGTCGAAGAAGAGGGGCTCGAGCGGCGTCCGCGGCGGGCCTCCCGCCACCGACAGGAGGAGGCCCTTGGCTGGCGTCTCGGACAGGTCGAAGTCGCAGGTTGTGGCCAGGGCCTCGAGCGCGTCCCTCCACGGCACGTCGACGAGCCGCGCCGTGACCTTCCCCTTCACGTCCGGCGAGAACTCGATCGAGACCCCGCCTGACTGGGCGATGCGGAGGGCCGTCCTGCGGAAGTCGGTCTCCCAGACGTCCACGCTCACGCGCGGCGATGGGGCCGTGGGGACGACGGCGGGCGCGGCCAGGGAGGCCTTCAGCCGGGCGATTCGCTTCCGTTCTCCGAACCTCAGGATGCCGTTGGCCTCGTACACAGCCCAGGCCGGTCTTCCCTCGAACAGCTCTGAGAGCTTCTCCTGCCAGCGACCGCCGAAGGTCCCCCTGTCGTACGTTCCTTGCACCTCCGGTGGGATGACGATGTTCGCGCCGCCGGTGTGAGCGGCCCATGAGATGGCGTCGCGGAAGTTCGCGGAGTGCGTATTGGCGTACTCATTCCCCGTAGAACTCCCCCGGGCAAGCGTCCATCCGCTGTACGTCGAGAAGATCCGCAGCCCGCTCTTGGGGAGGCGGAATTCGGCGACATTGCCCCGAACCATGCCGAATCCAACGCTGAGGCGGACACAACCCGGTACGTTTACGTCCACGGTTTCCTCCGAGACGGACTCGATGAACGGCGGCGAGAGGATCGAAGCGCCGCTCGGGAGGGCATGGCGTTCTAGGTGATCGAGGAGCGTGCCGGGCGTCGCCCCTGGGGCCCACTCCATGTCAGCGGAGGCCATCCCTGACAGCACCACGGCCGTCAGGAAGGGGCTGTCGAGGTCCTCCGGTCGCGCCGGCGTCGGCGTCGCGACGAGCGATCGCGCCGTGCCGAGGTCGATGCTCGAAACCCGCGCCAACTCGCTCCTCCTCCAGTCTGCCCGGGGCTCCGTACCGCCCAGCCTCGCGTTTACGCGTCCCGAAACCTCCTCTCCCTCGGGACTCCACCCTGCCCCCCACGTCGTGACCACCACGAGTGGACCATACCACAGCACCATGACGTCCGCTTTGCGACCCGACGGGGACGTGGCGCCCTGGAGTTCGTTGACGAGCCCCCTGCGGACGAAGGCCCGGGGGATCTCGAGCCCGGCGACGAAGATGTGTCCCGGTTCGATTGCGTACAGCGAGGCCGCGGAGCACTCTTTCGGGTCGAATCGGGCGAGCGGCCAGAAGGCGAAGCCTGCGAATCCCTCCCGGTCGATTCGGTCGTACCGCTTGACGACCGAGCACCCCATCGGCAGGTCGTCCTCCTCCAAGAGGACGCTCGGCGCGGTCTGAAGCGCGAAGGGCAGGGAGAGGCCCATCCGCCCGCTGAGCCAGTTGACCATCTGCCGCCAGGCGACTTGGTTCTGCAGGCCGTCCACGGGGCCGAACGCGATGAGGACGCCGGTACCGTCCTGGCGCGTCCATCCATCGAGTCCGCTCGGAGGTGTGAGCGTGGCGTGGAAGGTCCGTGCCTGCTCCTCGCTGTCGGCCACGAGCGCGGCGTAGCCCATCTTGAGGGGATTCATCAGGACGAGCGCGGCCTGTCGGAAGCGGGGCGGGGTTCGCCAGCCGACGCCCGCCTTCTGGAGGGCCTCCAGCACGAGGTTTACGTCGTCGGGCGTGGTCGCGCGAAGCGGTCCGGCCGCGAAGGCTCGACCGGGCGACTGGAACTCGTACAGCCCCGGCAGGTCGTCGTCGCTCATGACGATGCGCTCGAACCAGGCGGGTGCCTCGGCGACGCGGCTGCCTGCGGGGCCAAACGCACGGTACGCGAGGAAACCGGTCACCGACAGGGCCGCGAGGGCGACGATCCACGCCACGCGCCGCAAGGGGCTGCGCCGCGGCGCAACGAAGGTCCTCGACGGGGGCGCGAGCCGCGTCATCTGCGTGACGTCCTCCTTCACCTCGCTGGCATGCTGGTAGCGGCGCTCGGGCTCCTTCGCGAGCGTCTTCAGGACCACCTCGTCGAGCCGAACGTCCACCTGCACCTTCTGCGACGGGGGCGCGAAGCTCCCGAGCGGCAGCTCCCCGGTGAGCATCTCGTAGAAGACCACGCCCATCGAGTAGATGTCCGCACGGTGGTCCACCCGCTTCGAGTCCTCGAGCTGCTCCGGCGCCATGTAGCTCGGCGTCCCCATGACGACATCGGTCCGCGTGATCGAGCGGAGCTGCGTCGCCTCCCCGCCGACGATCTTCGCCAGGCCGAAGTCCGCGACCTTCACTCGCCCCTTCTTGTCGATCAGGATGTTCTCGGGCTTGATGTCGCGGTGGACGATCCCCTCGCCGTGGGCGTACTCGAGCGCGTCGCAGAGCTGCGGGACGATGCGGATCGCCTCCTCGGGCGTGAGCCGCTTCTCGCGCAGGATGGAGCGGAGGTTGACGCCGTCGACGTACTCCATCACGAGGTAGGAGACGCCGTCCGCGATGCCGAAGTCGTGCACGCCGACGATGTTCGCGTGGGAGAGCGACGCGAGGGCCTTCGCCTCGCGGCGGAAGCGCTCCTCGAAGTCGGGCTGATCGGCGAGGTGGCGGGGGAGGACCTTGAGCGCCACGAAGCGGTCGAGGTGGGCCTGGCGCGCCTTGTAGACGACGCCCATCCCGCCCGCGCCGATCGGTTCGACGACCTCGTAGCCGCCGATCGTGCGCCCGGGCTCGATGGGCTCGTGACCGCCGTGCGCCGTTGGGTCTGCCGTGCTCTCCGCGAGGAGCGCGTTCGCGAGGCACTTGGGGCACGTGCCCTGGAATCGTCCGTCGACCTCGGACTGGGGAAAGGCCCCCCCGCAGCGGTTGCAGACGACGTCCATCGGTCCTCCCTCCTGCTCGTTCGCCTCCGGAAGCAGGAGCGCCGCGGCGGAGTTTAAGGGATTCCTACAGGAACGCGAAGAGATCCCGGACCTCGGCATCCACCTCCGAGTCCTCGCGGACCCCCGCGCGGACCTCCGCCCGGATGAGCTCCCGGTACCGCTTCCGCGCGCGGTGGAGGAGGTTCTTCACGTCCGTGACGGTCGTCGCCAGCCGCCGGGAGGTCTCCTCGTAGGAGGGCGCCTCCCCGGGCGAGAGGTGGGCGCGGACGACGTCGAAACGGTCCCTGGGCATCTCGCGGGCGAGCGCCTGGAGGGCCAGCTCGAGGACGGTGAGGGCCCACTCGCGGTGGAAGACAGCCTCGGGGGCCTCCTTGGAGACGCGGTATCGCCCCTCGGCCTCGGCGAAGTCGAGCGAGAGCGCCGCCTTCCCGCCGCCCCGCTTCTTCGCCCGCGCGGCCTCGGCCTCGTTGACGAGGTGGTGGCGGAGGGCCGTGAGCAGGAACGTGCGGAACCGTCCCCGCTCGCGCGCGACGTCCTTCAGGAAGTCCCTGCGGAGGAACTCGCCGAAGAACCCCTGCGTGAGGTCCTTCGCGTCCTCGACGCCCGCGCCCCAGCGGCGCACGTAGAAGTAGGCCGGCTTCCAATAGGCCGCCACCAGGTCGGAGAGGGCCGTCTTGGAGCCCCGCCTGGCGTCCAGGATCACGGACCAGCGCGTCGGTTCGAACGCGCGCCGCTCGCCTCCCATCGAGGTCTCGGTCGCCATGGGGGCCATCCTACCACGAGGGCTCTCCCTCGGCGCTGCGTCCCGCCTACACCAGCGTCCCGAGCGTCGCCAGGAGCCGCGTGAGCCCGCGCGCGAGGCTCGCGGAGGCCTCCTTCATCCGGGCGCCGTCGGTCGAGAGGGCGGTCCAGAGCCAGGGACGTACGAGGGCGTGGAAGAGGATCCCGATTGCGCTCACCGTGCCGTCGGCCCGGATGAAGCGGCTGTAGTCCATCGCGGGCGGGCGGTCCGCCTCGTCCAGCACTGCGCGCACGCCGAGCCAGGGGATGCCCGCCTGATCCGCCGCCTCCGCCACCCACGCGCTCTCCATGTCGATCCCGGTCGTGTCCGTCTCCTTCGCCAGGCGCGCCTTGTCGCCGGGGGAGCAGACCAGGCGGGGGGCGGAGAACATCGAGGCGAGGTGCAGCGGGATGGCGGCCTCCGAGAGCGCCGCAGCGGCCGGTCCGACGAGCTGGCGCGAAGCGGAGCGGGGCGCGGAGTCGCCCTCGCGGCGGGCCGAGTCGACGAAGAGGAGGTGACCCGTCCGCGGGCCGGGGACAAGCGCGCCGCAGACGCCCGTCGAGACGATGCAGGCGGGCTCGAGCTCCTGGATCAGGGCGCCGAGCACGGCCGTGGTCGGGCCAGGGCCGCACCCCGTCGCGACGAGGACGACCGTGCGCGCGGAGAGCGTTGCCTGCCACGCGGCCAGGCCTGCCATCCCGCGGACCTGGACGCCCATCAGGCGGCGGGCGAGAGGGGCGATCTCGCGGGGGAGGGCGGAAATGACGAGAAGAGGTGCGGCCACGGTGCTTCGATATCTGACATCTGATATCTGACATCTGATATCAGATATGATCAGCAACACCGACGGATCCCAGGCATATCTGATGTCAGATATCAGATATCAGATATCAGATATCGAACGCGCCCCCGCTCGCGTCCCGTCCTACACGATGCTCGCGATCCCGCCCGCGATCTGCATCTTGAGCGGGATCCCGCGTCCCGTGGCGACCGTCGGCTCGAATCCGCAGTGCATCAGGCAGTTCGTGCACTTCGGATTTCCGCTCTTCGGCCCGTAGTTCTCCCACGTGATCGCGTTCACCATCTCGCCGTACGACTTGTAGAACCCGTCCGCGATCATGTAGCACGGCCCCTGCCACCCCTTCGGCGTCCGCGTCGGGTTCCCCCACGCCGTGCAGTCGAGGTCGATGTCCCCCTTCAGGAACTGCAGGTAGAGCGAGCTGTTCCCGTACCACCGCTCGTTCGTCAGCGAGAGCAGCTTCCGGAACCGCTCGTGCACCATCTGCTTCTTCATGAACAGGTCGCTGCCCGTGTGGTCGTAGTCGTACCCGGCGCTCACCAGGATCCCGTCGACCTTCAGCGTCTGCACGTAGCGGAACAGCTCCACCAGCTCGTCGATGCTGCTCTGCGCGTAGACCGTGCAGTTGATCATCGTCCGCCAGCCCGCCTTCTTCGCGAGCTTCGTCGCCTCGATCGCCTTCTTCCAGCACCCGGGGCTCTTCGTGATCCAGTCGTGCGTCTTCTCCATCCCGTCGATGTGGACCGCGAACGAGAGCTTCGGCGTGTAGGGCATCTTCTTGAGGAACGCAGGCATGCAGATCGCGTTCGTGCAGACGATCGCGTACTTCCCCCGCTTCACGATCCCCTGGCAGAGCGGGACGATGTCCTTGTAGATGAGCGGCTCGCCCCCGCAGATGCTGACGATCGGCGCCCCGCACTCGTCCACGGACTCGAAGCACTCCTCGAGCGACATCCAGTCCGACTTCGGCCCGGCCCAGCGCTCCGGGGGGCAGCCGATGCACGACAGGTTGCACGTGTGGAGCGGCTCCAGCATCATCACGACCGCGTACTTGTCGATTCCGGCCAGCTTCTTGCCGATCACGTACGACGCGAGCTTGAGCGGCAGGCCGACGGGCTGGCGCATGAGATCCTCCGACCAACGCCCTTACGGGCGTCACTCCTCGCGCGCCCTTACGGGCGCGACTCCAGGGCTTCCTTACGGGCGCGACTCCAGCGTGCGCAGCCGTGCGCGGTACATCGACAGGGCCATGAGCGGGAAGTAGTCCCGGTACATCGTGTAGACCAGGTAGAAGACCCCCGGGAACCCCGTCCCCGTCGTCGCCTGCTCGTCCCAGTCGCCGTCCGGCCGCTGGTTGAGGAGCAGGTACCGGATCCCCCGCACCACCGCCGGGTCGTGCGGGCCGGCGGCGGAAAGGAGGCCCATCACGCCCCACGCGGTCTGCGACGGCGTGCTCGGCCCCTTCCCCTTCATCGTGTCGTCTTCGTACGTCGCGCAGGTCTCTCCCCAGCCTCCGTCCTCGCGCTGCGCCGAGCGCAGCCACGCCGCGCCGCGGTCCATCTCCGCGCGCATCGCCGACGAGGCGCCGACCTCGTCGATCCCGCGCAGGACCGCCCACGTCCCGTAGACGTAGTTCACGCCCCAGCGGCCGTACCACGACCCGTCCGTCCCCTGCTCGCGGCGGATGAACTCCAGCGCACGCTTCACCTCGGGCCGGTCCGCCGTGAACCCCACCTTGCCCAGCGCCTCGAGGATGCGCCCGGTGAGGTCGACCGTCGGCGGGTCGATCAGCGCGTTGTGGTCCGCGTACGGAAGCCACGTCAGGAACTCGTTGTCGTTGTTCTTGTCGAAGGCCCCCCAGCCGCCGTTGTCGCTCTGCATCGAGAGCAGCCAGTCGAGCCCGCGGCGCTGGACCACCTGCAGCCGCTGGTCGGCGGGGTCGGCCGCCCCCGCAAGCGCCATGAGCACCGCGCAGGTGTCGTCCGTGTCGGGGAAGAGGTCGTTGTCGAACTCGAAGAACCACCCGCCCGGCGCCCCGTCGGGGTTCCGTCGCTTCCAGTCCCCCTCTCGGCGGACTTCCTTGGAGGCCAGCCACTCCACGGCGCGCGCGAGCGCGGGGTGCCCCTTGTCGATGCCCGCGTCCACCAGCGAAACCACGCCCCACGCGGTGTCCCACACCGCCGAGAAGCACGGCTGGATCCGCATGACCTCGCCGTCGGGGACCTCGAGCTTCGCCAGCTCGCCGCGGGCCTTCACGACCAGCGCGTCGCCCTTCGGCGTCCCCAGCGCGAGGAGCGCGTAGAGGGAGTTCAGGATCCCCGGGAAGATCGCGCCAAGCCCCCCCTCGGTCATCCGCTCCTTCATCCAGGCCGCGGCGTGCGAGATCGCCTTCTTCCGGAGGTTCCGGAGCGGCTTCCCGGCGTGGCGCAGGATGAGGTGCTTCGCCTTCCTGAGGCCCGCCTTCCAGAGGCTTCGCTGGTGGTGCGGCGCGGTCCCCAGGAGCCATAGCGACTCCACGTCGATCTCGGGCGGGAGCGGGAAGACCGGCTGCTTCGCGTAGATGATGCAGAGCGGCACGATGATCGCCCGGCTCCAGGAAGAGATCTCGTTGACGTTCAGGTAGAACCAGTCGGGCAGGAGGAGCAGCTCGGGGAGGGGGGCGATGATGTCCTCCCAGTGCACCTGGCCGAGCATGGCGAGCAGGAAGAAGAGGTAGCTGTTCCCCCTCGCGATCCCGCCGAGCGAGAGGACCTTGTTCCTGGCCCGCACGAGCCTCGGGTCGGTCGCCGCGTACCCCGCGACGCGGAGCGCGAGCCACGCCTTGATGGTCGCGTTCAGCTCGCTCGGCCCGTCGACGTAGATGCTCCACCCGCCGTCAGGGAGCTGGCGGGAGAGGATGTACCTCGCGAGGCGCTCGACCTTGTCCGGGTCGCGCTCCCCCAGGATGTGCATCAACAGAATGTAGTCGCCCTCGAGCGTCGTGTCGGCGATCAGCTCGCCGACCCAGCCGCCCCAGGGGGTCTGGAGGCCGAGCATGCGGTCGCGCGAGCGCTCGACGGCGACCTGGACCTCCGCGTTCGTCGGCGGCGCGGGGGGAGGGGTGGCCTGGACGGGGTGCGAGGGGGCCTTCGGGCCGCGGGAGACGAGCCCCGACAGCGAGAGCTTCCGCCGGAGCCGCGCGAGCCTCGTGAAGACCGCGCGCGAGCGTTCCGACCGGGCGCCCCCGATTCCGAAAACGCGAGCCATTCCTACCGTACCGCCGCGGGCACTTCGAGGAGGGCCCTGCGGAACTCCAGGAGCCTCGTGATGGTCTCGCCGACCGTGAAGTTCGAGGTGCTCGCGCCGGCCGTGATCCCGATCCGGAGAGCCCCGCGCGGCAGCCACCCCTTCGTGACGACCTCCTTCTTGGCCCCCACGGGGAGGTGGCGGATCGTGTCCACGTCCATCAGGCAGCTCGAGTCCTCGATGTGGTACGACGGGACCGGCTTCACAGCGATCTCGGCCAGATGGGTCGTGTTGCTGGAGTTGTATCCGCCGATGACGAGGATCATGTCCGGCTGCTCGGCGACGAGCTTGTACATCGCGTCCTGCCGCTCCTGCGTCGCGGAGCAGATCGTGTCGAACGCGCGGAACCGCGCGGGCAGCTCCGCCTCGCCGTACCGCTTCCCGATCGCCTCGCGGAACATCTCGCCGATCCGCAGCGACTCGCTCGAAAGCATCGTCGTCTGGTTCGCGCACCCGACGTGTCCGAGGTGGATGTCGGGGTCGAAATCACGGGAGATGGCCTGGCCGAAGTGCTTGTAGAACTCCTCCTTGCTCCCGCCCTCGACGAGGTAGCGGCAGGCCAGCTCGGCCTCTTCCACGTCGCGGACGACGAGGTAGTGGGCGCCGGGGTAGGTGGAGACGCGGCTCACCGTCGCGATCGTCTCTTCGTGGTAGATCTTGCCGTGCACGATCGAGGTGATCTGCTCGCGGGCGTACCGCTCGACGTTCTTCCAGACGTTGACCACGGAGCCGCAGGTCGTGTCGACGAGGACGGCCTCCTTCTTCTTCAGCTCCTCGATGGCGGGGATGCTCGCGCCGAAAGCGGGGAGGAGGACGATGTCGCCGGCCTGGACATCCTCCATCTCGGAGCCGCCGCGCTCGCGGCCGATCAGGAAGCGGACGCCCATCTCCTGCAGTTTCCGGTTCACGAACGGGTTGTGGATGATCTCGTTCGTGATGTAGATCGTCTTGTCCGGGAACTTGTTGCGCGTCTCGTAGGCGTACTGCACCGCCCGGTCGACGCCGTAGCAGAAGCCGAACGCCTCGGCGAGGAGGACGGTCGTATCCCCGTCCTCGAGGCGGTGCCCGTTCTTGACGATCTCGGCAACGAGGGTGGAGTGGTAGGCGTCCTTGAGGAGCGGCTCCACGGACTTCTTCATCCCGAAACCGGCGCGATAGAATTCGGCCATGTCGCTTCCTTTTTTTGGGTCGAGCCGTTCATGCTAGCAGGAATCCGGGTCCTGCCAAGGGGTTACTGCGCGGCGACCTTCTCGGGGGCGGGGGCCGGGAGCACGCCCGTCCTCGGCTCCTCCAGGCCCGGACCCGGGGAGATCAGCTTCCCCAGGTACTGGACGTGGCAGGCCAGCTTCATCACCCAACGCAGGTAGAAGGGGTATCCGAGGATGCGCGTGATCCGATCGATGAACGCGACGGAGACGTTGCGGTAGGCCTTGGCCTCGAGGCGGCGATGCCGCTTGAGCATGCGGTCGATCCGCACGGCGTGCCCCTTGGCGGCGAGGCGCTGCAGCTCCTCGGTGGCGTAGGTCACGTGGCGGACCTCGTCCTCCATGACCTCGTCCATGGTCTGGAGCAAATCGAGGTCCGATTCGAAGCCGCGCCGCAGGGTCGGCATGTCGCGGTTGGCGGTCTCCTCGGTCACCTTGGAGCCGACGAAGAAGAGGATCCAGTCCTCCTCGTCGAACGGCCTGGGGTCGTCGATGCGGGCAACGGACGTCCCGAAGTCGAGCGCCTGCAACTGCTTGTCGTAATCGAGCGCCGAGTCGAGCGGGGTTGGCTCGTGGCCCTGGGCGCGGAGGTGCTTGGCGAAAAGGACGCCGTGCTTGATCTCATCGCGGTAGTGGCGCTCCACCTTGACCTTGAGCTCGGGGTCGACGCAGTGCTCGGAGACGCGGTGGAGGTCCTTGCCCCCTTCCGTCTCACCGGTGGAGAGGGAGTTGAGCATGAAGCGCTTGGCTTCGGGGTTCGCCAGGATGTCCTTGAAGAACTGATCCTCGCTGAACACGTCACGCCCTCCTGTGCTCGAAGATTAAGCGAGCCATTATACGGGCGGGGCCGTCCACGGCAATCGGAATCCGTGGGCGTGGCGGAGGAAACGCTTGCCGCGCAGGTGGGGGTGGGGCAAGATCCGTCCCTCCATGGACACCGAGAAGCCCCACATTCTCGTGGTCGACGACGACGAGGCGAACCGCGACTTGCTCGGGCGGCGGCTCGAGCGGAAGGGGTTTCGCGTGACCGTGGCGGAAGGGGGGCGCCAGGCCCTCGGCCTGCTCGCCGGCGGCGCGGCGGACCTCGTCGTGCTCGACGTCATGATGCCAGGCATGAGCGGACTGCAGGTCCTCAAGGTCATCCGCGAGACGCCCGAACTGGCCGAACTGCCGGTCATCCTCGCGACGGCGAGGTTCGAGAGCCAGGACGTCGTCGACGGCCTGGACAGCGGGGCGGACGACTACATCACGAAGCCGATCGACTTCCCCGTCCTCCTGGCGCGGATCGAGGTCCTGCTCAGGGCAAGGAAGAGCCCGTCCGCCCAGGCGGCCCGGGAGCCATCCCCTGGAAGCGTCGACGTGGGGATGGTCATCGCCGGGCAGTATCGCCTGGACCGCGAGCTGGGGTCCGGGAACATCGGCACCGTCTTCGCGGCCCGGGACCTGAAGCTGTGCCGCGATGTGGCGGTCAAGGTCCTCAAGGGCTCCGTGGCGAGCGACCCGCAGGCCGTCGAGCGCTTTCAGCGGGAGGCGGTCGCCTCCTGCCGCGTGCGCCACCCGAACGCGGTGACCGTCTACGATTTCGCCGTCAGCCCCTCGGGCCTTCCCTACCTCGTCATGGAGCTGCTGCAGGGATGGACCGTCGACGCGCTCCTGGCCGTCGAGGAGCGCCTCCCGCCCGCCCGCTGCGCCGGGATCCTGGTCCCCGTCTGCCATGCCCTCCAGGAGGTGCACTCGGCCGGGATGGTGCACCGGGACCTCAAGCCCGCCAATCTCTACCTGGAGACAGTCGGCGGGCGGGAGACCGTGAAGGTGCTCGACTTCGGGATCGCGAAGCTTGTCGAGGCGTCCGCCTCGGAGGCCGCGCTCACGATCGAGGGGATGGTCCTGGGCACGCCGGCGTACATGGCGCCCGAGCGGTTCGGGCCGGCCCCGGTCGATCCCAAGGCGGACATCTACTCGCTGGGCGTCATCCTCTACCAGATGCTGGAAGGGCGGAGGCCGTTCGTGCCGACGGGGCCGGACCTCGTTGCGTTCGCGATGATGCACGCCACGGCCCCGCCCCCGCCGCTCGTCGCTGCCCGCGAGGAGGCCGGCCCGGGCCTCGCGGCGCTGATCGAGGACGCGCTGGCGAAGGACCCCGCGCGGAGGCCGACGGCCGCCGAGTTCGCGCGGAGGCTCCTCGAGTCCGTCCCGTCGACGGGGGGCGCGCGATGACCGGCGAGTCCTCTTCCAACCCGCCCGTCGTCCCCTGGCTCACCACCGCCCTGGGGCTCGCCATCAGCCGCAAGCTGTGACGGATGATGGGGGGGGACCTGACGGCGCGGAGCGAGCCGGGGAGGGGATCGACCTTCACGACGGAGGTTCCGGCGAGGATGGGAGGCCCCCGTTCCTCGGCCGATGCGACGCGGGGCGGCTGGGACGAGCCCACGCAGACCTGAGGGCCGCTACGGAGCGAGGTGCGCGATGTCGGAAGCGAGCGGAAAGCTCCTGCTGGAGTTCACCCGCAAGGAGCGGCACGACCTATTCAACCCCCTCAACCAGATCATCGGGTACGTCGAGCTGCTGCGCGAGGAGGCGGAGGACGCCGGCCACAAGGAGACCCTGCCCACGCTCGACAAGGTGCACGCGGCCGCCCACGCGCTCAACCGGATGCTCGGCGAGATGCTGGCGCGGGCGAAGGAGTCCCCGGGCGGCTAGCCGGGCGTCCCCTTTTTCAGGAGCGCCTCGATCTTCTCCAGCAGGCGGGGCAGCTCGATCGGCTTCGTGTCGAAGTCGTCGCAGCCGGCCTGCATTGCCCTCTCCTTGTCCCCGGCCATCGCGTGGGCCGTCAGGGCGATCACGGGGATCGCGCGGGTCTGCTCCTTCGCCTTGATCTGCTGCGTCGCCGCCCACCCGTCCAGGACCGGCAGGCTCATGTCCATGAGGATGATGTCCGGCTTCTCGGACTCGGCCATGCTGACGCCGATGGCGCCGTCCTCCGCCATGACGACCTCGTACCCCTTGCGAATGAGGCGGCGGGAGAGCATGTCACGATTGTCGGGGTTGTCCTCGACGATCAGGATCTTCGCCATGGCAGCCTCGATCGGGTAGCAAACCTCGTCGTGGAATCACGTCCGCTCGGCGCCGGTCGACGGCCTCGCCGCGCGCGGCCCGACGTCCTTGCGCCATGCGCGCGTGGCCGCCCGGACCTGCTGGCTGATGTCGGCCGACAGGTTCTCGATCCCGCTCGCGTCCTTCTGGAGGATCCCCCGGACCCTCCCGTCCAGGAACGCGCGCTCGGAGGCGGAGAGGTCCTTCGCCGTCACCACGACGACCGGCAGCGACCTCCACTCCTCGCGGTCGCGGAGGCGCCGCACGAACTCGAACCCGTCCATCTCGGGCATCATCAGGTCGAGGAAGATCAGCCCAGGCGTGCGCAGGGCGACTTTCTCCAGCGCGACCCGTCCGTTCTCGGCCAGCACGACGCGCAGCCCCTCCTTCTCGAGGATCCGCTTCATGATGTCGCTCGTCGCGGGGTCGTCCTCGACGACCAGGATTTCAGTCCCCGTGTCCAGGGTCCGGTACTTCTCCAGGAGCTGGAGGAGGCGCTCGCGGTCGATCGGCTTGACGAGGTAGTCCGTCACGCCGAGCGTGAAGCCCATCTCCCGGCTGTCGATCATCGTCACCATGATCACCGGGATCGAGGCCAGCTCCGGGACCTCCTTGAGGCGGGTCAGGACGGCCCAGCCGTCCATGACCGGCATGACGACGTCCAGCGTGATGGCGATCGGCTTCACCTCCCGCGCCAGGCGGAGGCCCTCCTCGCCCGATTCGGCCGTGATGACGCGGTATCCCTCCTTCGAGAGGAGCCGGCGCATCAGGTCGCGCACGATCGGGTCGTCGTCGATGACGAGCACGGGGTCCCCGGCCTCCGCCCCTGCCGTCGCGGACTGCACGGCCTCCACCACCGCCTCCCGGGGGGCCTGGCCGGCCTTCGGGTCCCGCACCGTCCTGGGCACCTCGATGACGAACGTCGAGCCCTTCCCGAACTCGCTCTCCACGCGGATATCGCCGCTCATCATCTGGCAGAACTTCCGGCTGATCGCGAGGCCGAGCCCGGTCCCGCCGTACTTCTTCGTCGTGGTCGCGTCCGCCTGCGAGAACGCCTGGAAGAGCTTCTTCATCTGCTCCGGGGTCAGGCCGATCCCGGAGTCCTTCACGGACATTCGCACCCACTCCGCCCCGCCGCGATCGAAGCGCTCCACCCGCAGGTGGATGGAGCCGTTCGACGTGAACTTCGACGCGTTGCTGAGGAGGTTGAACAGGCACTGCCGGAGGCGCGTCTGATCGGCGTGCATCGTCCCGATGTCGTCCGGGCAGGCCACCTCCAGCGCATTGTGGTTCTTCTGGACCAGCGGCTGGATCGTGCTGACGACGTCGCGCGTCAACTGGGCGACGTCGAAGGTCTCCAGGAACAGGTCCATCTTCCCCGCCTCGATCTTGGAGAGGTCGAGGACGTGGTTGATGAGCGACAGCAGGTGCTTTCCGGCGGCGTTGATGCGCCCCAGGTCGTTGACGAACGAGGGCTGCCCCAGGTCGGTGGCCTCCTCCGAGAGCATCTCGCTGTATCCGATGATGGCGTTGAGCGGCGTCCGCAGCTCGTGGCTCATCGTCGCGAGGAACTGGCTCTTCGCGCGGTTGGCCGCCTCCGCGGCGTCCATCGCTACGCGCAGCTCCTCCTCCGAGCGCGTCCGCTCGAAGACGCGCCCGAGCTGGGTGCCGATGTGCATCATCGCCTTCGTCAGCGCCTCGTCCGGCTGGACCGGCTCGTGGCAGAAGAACTCCAGGCACGCCACCACATCGGAGCCGACCATCACCGGGATCGCAATCCCGCCGCGGATGCCGAGGCGGATCATCAGCCGGGCGCGAGGCAGGCTCGTGTCCATCGTCGCTTCCTGGATCCACTGCCACGTCTTGGTCGCCAGGACCCGCCCGGGCATCCCCGTCCCTCGCAGGTAGGGCGTCGTCTCCGTCAGCGAGCGCAGCTCCGCGTACCTCGCCGGATCGGTCATGTGCCAGATCCGCGTCGGGAGCATCTCGTCGGGGATCTCCTGCGACAGGATGTACGCGTGGCCGATGGGCCAGCCCGAGTTCTCGCAGATCCGGTCGATGCAGACCTGCAGGGCCTCCTCCACGCTCCGCGCCTCGTTCGCCGAGACCGCCACGAGCTGGAGGAGCTTCACCAGGCTCGACTGGTGGGCCAGCTCGCGCTCCGCCTTCCTCCGCTCCGTGATGTCCCGGATGAACGCGCTGAACATCCAGGCCTCGCCGGTCCTGCAGTGGGATACGCTCAGCTCGATCGGGAGCTCGCGCCCGTCCTTGTGCAACCCCGTGATCTCGACCCGTTTTCCCAGGATCCCGAGCGCGCCCTCCTTGAGGAACCGGAAGAGCCCGGTCTCGTGTCTCTCGCGATACTGCGTCGGGATGATCAGGTCCGAGACCTTCTGTCCGACGGCCTCCGCGCGCGACCAGCCGAAGATCGCCTCCGCCTGCGGATTCCACCAGGTGACCCGCCCGTCGCTCCCCATCGTGACCACCGCGTCGATCGCCCCGTCGACAATGGACCTCGTCTGCGCCTCCTGGTCCCGGACCCTCGCCTCCGCCGCTCGCGCCCGCTTGCTCTCGTCCTGCGCCTGCTGCCACTCCACGCGCACCCGCGTCGCCACGCTGTTGAAGGAGCGGGCCACCTGACCGAGCTCGTCCCTCGTGTCCAGCGTCACCTCGTGGCCGATGTCGCCGCTCGACATTCGCTCCGAGGCCTCCTCCAGACTCCGGATCGTCGCCTTCACCCCGTAGTAGAACCCGATGAACAGGTAGACGATCAGGCCGAGGAACACCGCAAGCACGACCAGGGCGACCCTCAGCCGTCCCGCGAACCCGTCGATCCTCGTCTTCACGAGTTCGTCCAGCTCGATGACGCTCCGGTCCCACAGGTCGTACGTCAGCCACAGCGACTGGTCGGCCCCCTTCGCCAGCCCCGACCCCTCGATCCGCCCCTCCGACGATGTCGCCCTCCCGATGGCCTCCAGCCAGTTCCGCACCCCGCTCAGGCACTCCTCGACCGGCTTCCCCAGGCGGGGCTTGAGCGTCCCCGACGGGTTGTTGCGGAACCCGACCTCCAGCCCGAGCGCGAGGTTGTCGTAGTTCGACCGGACGAGCCCCAGGAGGCGGATCAGCTCGGCCCGGTCCGCCGGCGTCAGCGTGCCCGCCGTCTGCGCCTTCGCGAGGAACATGCGGAGCTGGGCGAGCAGGTCGGCCCCCTCGGGGAGCTTCAGGAGCACGCTGTCCATGAGGTAGTAGGAGTCGAGGTCGGGGTCGAGGATCAGGTTCGAGGTGTCGCCGACCTTGGACATGAGCGAGCGCACGTCTGCCACGAGGCTGCCGTAGAGCTCGTCCGTCGCGGTGGCGTCGATCTCCAGCGTCTTCTTGTGCAGGAATTCCCAACCGTTTCGGAGCGACTTGTAGGCGTCCCCCGTCGCGAGCCGTTCCCCCAGGTCTCGCTCGACGGCCTCCAGCGCGCGGAAGTCCTCATTGATCTCGGCCTGCTTGCGGAGCAGCTCGGGCCTCGCCACGGCACTCCCGCCCGAGAACTCGCGCGCGATCTGACGAGCCTGAGGGATGTGCTCCAGCAGGAGCCGGAGGGGCCGGAGGTACGCGTCTCCCTGGATCTCCTTGTCGCCGAAGTCGTAGCGGATCTTCAGCTCGGTCACCATGAAGTAGGTGGCGAGCGCGAGGGGGAGGGCGAAGAGGAAGCTGATGAGGGCGAACTTCTGGGGGTATTTCAGGCGGTTCATCACCCCGGTCGCGGGGCGGAGGAGCCAGTTCCTTCGTTTGGGAACGGAGGGAGTGTGTTCCGGCATGGCGGGGCTTCGCTCCAGCGGGGCGTTGGGCGGTCTCCCGTCCCCGATGGGCGGGGCCGGGCCCGGGTGGCTACTTTCCATCCCGGCCCGCGATGTGTCCAACAAATCCGACTCGGCCGCCCTGTGGGGCCGGGCGCGACGCGCTAGCCCAACTTCCGCAGTTGGGCCAGTCGATTCGTTGATTCTCAACGACTTACGTCGCGAAGTTGGCACTACATTTTGTCCGGGGTCGGCGCGGGGCGGAGGCGCTTCGGCAGCGTCAGCCCCAGCCGATCCAAGAGG
>ORMF010118711.1_pt1 | contig 24012 bp, 25 predicted proteins | sample 1779871 | NCBI WGS metagenome assembly ORMF01 (sample SAMEA104232316, study PRJEB22302) | groundwater metagenome | biome: forest; feature: aquifer; material: groundwater | place: USA | collected 2011-08-07 | depth 5.4 m | reverse complement strand
TGGGTCTCGCTCACGTCGGTGTGAGACGTCACCTGCAACCGCAAACCCCAATGATACGGACGGTTCCCGCGAGTGTCAACTCTTGAGACGTTCGTTCAGCTTTGCGGTCGCGATCGGGCGTCCCGGGACGCGCAGAACCACCTAACTGGTGATGTGGCGACGGAAAAGGGCCGATAAGTAGCACGTCAGCAATTTTTGAAACACCCCGTTCTTACGAATGTGTGAGCCGCTTGCACATCTGTAACAGGCGGGACTCGGCGCGCTCAATGGAAATCGCGCCGATACACGGAAATTCAGATGGCACATCCGTTGCCGAGCTTACGCGAACACAGAGGACGAATGCAGTTTTTCGGAAAAGCCAAGACAATCATCGGCCTCGACATCGGATCGAGCGCGGTCAAGGCAGTGGAGCTGAAGGCCTCGGGGAAGAGCTATCGCGTGACGGCCTATGGCATTGAGCCGGTGCCGCCCGATGCCATTGTCGACGGAGCCATCATCGACGCCGGTTCGGTGTCCGACGCGATCCGCCGCGTCTTCGACGGCAACAAGGCCTTCAAGACGAAGGAAGTCTGCGCCTCGCTCTCGGGCAACGCGGTCATCGTCAAGAAGATCACGCTGCCGGTCATGACGGAGAACGAGCTGTCGGAATCGATTTACTGGGAGGCGGAGCAGTACATCCCGTTCGACATCCAGGACGTCAACCTCGATTACCAGATTCTCGACCCCGGCACCGGCGCCAACGCGCGGGGCAGCATGGACGTGCTGCTGGTGGCGGCGAAGAAGGAAAAGATCGCCGACTACACGAGCGTCATCACGCAGTCGGGCCGGACGCCGATCATCGTTGACGTCGATGCGTTCGCATTGCAGAACGCGTACGAGGTGAACTACGGCCTCGACGCCGGTCGCGTCGTCGTGCTCCTGAACGCAGGTGCCAGCGCGATCAACATCAACATCCTCCAGGGCGACCAGTCGGTGTTCACGAGAGATATCTCGATGGGCGGCAATGCCTACACCGAGGCGGTCCAGAAAGAGCTCGATCTTCCGTTTGAATCGGCCGAGCAGCTCAAGAAGGGGATTCCGGTGGATGGCGCCACGTTCGAGGAGGCGCAGCCGGTTCTCCGTGCGGTGACCGAGAACGTCCTCCTCGAAATCCAGAAGACGTTCGATTTCTTCAAGGCAACCGCGTCCTCCGATCAGATCGACCGGATCATGCTGAGTGGCGGCGCGTCGCGCGTCGACGGCTTCCGCGAGATGGTGCAGGAGCGGTTCAACGCGCCGGTCGAGGAATTCGATCCATTCCGCGCAGTGACGTGGGATGCGAAGAAGCTTGGCGGAGACTCCGCCGAACTGGCGGCGACGGCGGCGGTAGCTGTCGGTCTCGCGCTGCGCACGATGGGCGACCGATGATTCGTATCAACCTTCTCGGCGGCGAGCGCCAGGTCAAGAAGCGCGCGGTCGCGTTCGACCTCGGCAAGCGTCTCACGCTCGCCTGCAGTCTGCTGCTCGTGTTGACCGCGGCTGGTGTCGGGTATTGGTACTACTCGCTCAACCAGCGGTCGGCGCAGGTCGACGCGGATATTGCGTCCGCCCAGCAGGAACAGACGCGCCTTCAGTCAATCATCCGCGAGGTCGCGGCGTTCAATCAGCAGCGGGCGCAGTTGCAGCAGCGCGTGGGCCTGATCGAGCAGCTTCGCAGCGGCCAGAGTATTCCGGTGCAGCTGCTCGACGCGGTCAGCAAGAGCGTCCCCGACATGCTGTGGCTGACCGACCTCGAGCAGAAGGGGAACGACATCACCATCCAGGGACAGAGCACGACGCTCATCTCGCTCTCCGATTTCGTCGGCAACCTCGGGAGCACGTCGCTCCTCCTGAAGCCGATCGAGATCGTCGACAGCAAGGTCGAAACCGTCAGTGGCTCGGGCTCGGGAAGCGGCGTCGACTTGATCAGATTCACCGTGAAAGCGCAGCTCGCGCCCTCGGCCAAGGCTGCGTCACCCACACCGACCCCTGGAGGGGCGCGCTAAAGCGGCCTCCGTGCCGCCCGATACGCAGAAATGGCTATGAACCTCAGTTTCAGCAAGATGCCATGGTACGGCCAGCTTGGCGCGTTCGCCACGGTCTCGCTTCTTGGCGCGGGCGTTTTCTGGAACTGGTACGCGAAACCGGTGCAGGACACCATCGACCAGCGCCAGGCGCAATTGGCGACGATCCGCGCCGACATCGACCGTGGTCTGGCGACCGCACGCAGCCTCCCCGAGTTCCGCCGCGAGGTCGCGGCGCTCGAAGCACAGCTCGAACGGCTGCGGCCCGTGCTGCCCGACGAAAAAGACGTGGGCGATCTGCTGCGCCGCATCCAGGGGATGGCGACCCAGTCCGACCTCACCATCCGCGGCTTTGCGCCGCAGGCGGTGGCGACCAAGCAGATGTACGCCGAATGGCCCATCGGGCTCCAGCTCGATGGCACGTACCACAACCTGGGCAGCTTCCTGGAGCGCGTGAGCAAGTTCCCGCGCATCATCAACGTCACCAGCATTCACATCAAGGCGAAGGACGGCGCGAATTCGGGCAACACGATCACCGCTGACTGCACGGCGACGACGTTCGTGCTCATCGAGCCGAAGAAGCCCGCGGTACCCGCCGCGGCGCCCGCCGCGGCGCCAAGGACGGAATAGCGATGGAAATCGCACCGCGCCTCCTGTCGCTCGCCGTTGCGGTCGTGTTCGTGTTCGCGAACCCGTACGTGGTGCGCACGGCACCTCAGGCGTCCGCGCCCACAGCGCCGCCGCCTCCGGCGTCCGCCGCCGCGCCTGCGTCAGCTCCTAAAGTGACATCGGGGGCATCCGCTGCGACTGTTCCGCCAGTGGCGCCCGCGACAACGACGCCCCCTCGGGCTGCCCCCGCGGCAGTGGGGCCCGAGCTCGAGCCCCAGGGATACACGTACCGCCCGGACGGCCGGCGCGATCCGTTCACCAGCCTCCTGCTGCGCGGCAGTCAGACTCAGAAGCCGACCCTCGGCGCTCGCGCCGCCGGTCTTTCGGGCCTGGAGACAAGTGAAGTGACGCTGAAGGGAACCATCGCGAGCCAGGGCGGCTACGTGGGGATCCTGCAGGGCGCCGACAACAAGACCTACATCGTCAGGGCGGGCGACCGGCTACTCGACGGGACGATCCGAACGATTACCCAGGACGGCATGGTGGTGAGTCAGCAGGTGACCGATCCACTGTCTCTGGAAAAACAGCGCGAGGTGCGCAAGGTGCTCCGACAGACCGAAGAGGCCAAGTGATGGCGTGTCTACCGAGAAACGCAATTCCGTGGATACTGTGCGCCGCGCTTGGCATTGGCGTCATGGTGCCGCTGCGCGCCAGCAGCACGGATCTGGCAGTCCTGAAGCGGATCAGCTCCCGTGTGGACAACCGCGCGGGCGTGATCTCGATTGAGGCCTCCGACCCGGTGCCGTACGTCGCGTCGCAACCCGACCCGAGGACGTTCGTCATCGAGATGCGCGATGTCGTCGCTGCCGGCTTTGCCGACAATTTCATGGTCGATCCGCGCGTGCCGATTGCCGGCGTACGGGTCGAGAATTCACGGGCGTTCGACGGCGCTACTGTTGCCCGCGTCAGCCTGACGCTCGCGCAGCCGATCCGCCCGCGCGTCCGCAGCTCCCGGAATGTGATCTACGTCGAAGCCGATCGCATCGACCGAGTAGCGGCAGGTGTCATCGGCGCTGCCGGGCCGTCGTCAGTCATCCGCGATCTGCTGGTGGCACGCCGCGGCGCAGCCACGGCCATCACACTGCACGGCACCGGACCTCTGGTTACGACCAACGTCGAGGAATCGAAGGAGGGGCCGGCGCGGCTTTACATCGATCTTGCAAACGTGACGTCGGCGCTTCCGGGTCTCACACCGGTGGGCCAGGGTGCGGTACAGAACGTTCGTATCGGGCTGAGCGAGAAGAGTGCGCTCAGCACGCGTGTGGCGGTGGAGCTGCAGCGACGCTCGGCCTATCACCTCGAGCCGTCAGCCGACGGGCAGGCCCTGACGGTCATTTTCGATGATGCCGCTCCCGCGTCACCGCAGACGCGCGCGGCCGTACTCACGTCGCCGCCTTCGCAGGCGCCGGCGCCGGTGTCGGCTGCCCAGGCCCCGCAACCGGCTGCCACGATGGCGCAGGCGCAAACACTTCCACCGGCAGTTGTGGTGCCGCGGGTGCAGGCCGCCCCGGCGCAAACGCCGGCTGCCACGCAGACGGTGCCGCCGACCGGGAGCGTCCCGGCGACGCAGATTGGGGGCGCCGGCGCGCCTCGTTACACAGGACACCCGGTCAGTCTCGATTTCCAGGGGGCGGACCTTCGCGCGGTGCTGCGCACGTTCGCCGAGATCAGCGCGCTCAACATCGTCATCGATCCGACGATCCAGGGCACTGTGGACGTGTCCCTGCGCGACGTGCCGTGGGACCAGGCGCTCGACATCATCCTGCGCGCGAACAAGCTCGGATACGTCGTCGACGGCACGATCGTCCGGGTTGCACCACTCGGCGTGCTCGCCGACGAGGAAACATCGCGACGCAAGCTGACCGACGAGCAGGCCCTTTCGGGCGAGCTCCGGGTGTTGACGCGCGCATTGAGCTACGCGAAAGCCGAGGACCTTCGTCCATTGCTCGTGGCCACCATCTTGTCGCCGCGCGGATCGATCCAGACCGACGCGCGAACCAACACGCTGATCATCAACGACCTTCCGGACCGTCTCCAGCGCGCGTCCGATCTGATTTCCACGCTCGATTCACCGCAGCCCCAGGTGGAGATCGAAGCGCGCATCGTTCAGACGACGCGCCAGTTCGCCCGGACGATCGGCGTGCAGTGGGGCGTCACCGGCCGAGCGAGCAACACGATTGGCAACACGACGGGCCTCTCGTTCCCGAACCAGGGCAGTCTGACCGGCCGCACGGGAGCCACGCAGGGTCCGCCGTCGCCTGACCTGGGGCTCGATACGGCTGCAACCGGCGTCAACCTGGGCGTCAATGCCGCGACGACCGCGGTGGGCCTTGCGCTCGGCTCGATCAACGGAGCGCTGAACCTCGACCTCGCGCTGTCAGCGCTCGAGAAACAGGGCCAGGGACGCCTGTTGTCGACGCCGCGCGTGACGACGCAGAACAACGTCGAAGCCGAAATGACGCAGGGTGTGCAGATTCCGATTCAGACCGTGGCGAACAACACCATTACGGTCACGTTCAAGGACGCCGCGTTGACGCTCAAGGTGACGCCGCAGATCACTGCGGCGAACACGGTCATCATGCGCATCTCGCTGGAGAATGCCTCTCCCGACTACAGCAAGGCGATCGCCGGCATTCCGCCGATCGATACGCAGCGCGCGATCACGCAGGTGCTCGTCAACAACGGCGCCACGACGGTGATCGGCGGTATCTACGTCAGCAGCGAACAGACGAACAAGGACAGTACCCCTGGCCTTTCACGAATCCCGCTGCTGGGCTGGTTGTTCAGGCGCGACGCCGTCAACGACGAAAGCCGTGAGCTGCTGATCTTCATCACGCCCCGAATCATCACGTTGTAGGAGTGAACTGTGAGTACGAAGTCGATATCACTCGCGTTGCTGACGGCGCTGTCGATGCTGACGGCGGGTTGTGGCGTCTATGAGCAGGGCTCCGCGTCGTCTGTGGTCCGCATCATCACGCTCGAAGCCGCATCCGGTGCGAAGCCCGACCTGTTCAGCGGGACGCTCCGGTCCGACGTCATAACGGTCGTGAAGGTGGACAGCGTGAACACGCCCACCATCTTCAACGACAGCGGGCGAGTGTCGATGGGGCTTTCGTTGAAGGATCCCGGAGCGCCAGGCGTGCCGAGCCAGCCGAGCGCGCTGAACGCCGTCACCTTCACGCACTACCGCGTCGTGTACAGCCGTGCCGACGGCCGCAACGTGCAGGGTGTCGACGTGCCGTACGCCTTCGATTCCGGGTTGACGTTTACCGTCCCCCCCGACGGAACGATACAGGTGGGATTTGAGATCGTGCGTCACTCCGCGAAGCAGGACGCGCCGCTGAGGGCTCTCCAGGTATCCGGTCAAATTATCAACACGGTGACCGAGATCACGTTCTACGGCAAAGACCAAGGCGGAAGAAGCGTCGAGGTCACGGGAACCATTGGGATCAGTTTCGGCGACTTCGGGGATCCGACGTCTTAGGTATGAAGACTATGTGCACAAATGATCTCCGCGGGTCGACAACGCACGCCGCGATTGCGCTGCTGGTCGTCGTAGTCGCCGCCGCGTGTTCACTCGAAAACCAGGAGCGGCCGGCCCTCTCGGGACCGTCGGAGCTCGGGCTGTCAATCTCGATGACGGCCACTCCCGATCAGTTGCCGCGCGACGGCAGCTCACAATCGGTGGTCACGCTGACCGCGCGTGATCCACAGGGACGGCCAGTCGCCGGGCAGCGCCTGACCCTGTCGCTCCCGGTGAATTCACCCACCGGTGCGACGTTGTCGGCAACCGACGTTGTGACCAACGAGGGCGGCCAGGTGAGCGTCGCTGTCACCGCCCCCGCTGCGGGGTCGCTCGGGAATATCGCGATCCTCGCCGTCCCATTCGGAACCGACTCCAACAACGCCTCGACGAGGACGATCGCGATTACCGCGCTCCCGTTGAACAACACGGTGCCCGTGCCGTCATTCATCTTCACGCCCAACGGTCCGGAGGTCGGACAGGTTGTCACGTTCGACGCGTCCGGAACGCAGGATGAAGGCCGCTCCTGCACGGACCAGTGCACGTTTGTCTGGGACTTCGGCACCGAGGGCACGGCAACTGGCCGCATCGTCACGCACACGTTCCAGGCCGGCGGCACTATTGTCGTCACGTTGAAGGTCACTGACAGCGCGAATAGCGTCGGGGTAAGTGAGCGGACGATTTCCATCGTGGCGCCGGGACCGGCGACGGTGGCGTTCACGGTTGCCCCCCTGTCGCCAATCGCAGGACAGACGGCGACGTTCACCTCTGTCACCACACCGGCGGCGAATCATCGCATCGTAAGCTTCGTGTGGACGTGGGGCGATGGCGCGTCAAGCACCGCCACCGCGTCGACCATTCAGCACGTATACGACCAGGCCGGGACATATCCCGTTACGCTGGCGGTCAGAGACGATCTGGGACAGTCGGCAAGCGTTACCAACGGCGTCATCGTAGGAAGTGGTCTCACCGCGGTGCTCACGAAGTCGCCTGCGACGGTTGCCGTTGGCCAGACGGGGTTCTTCGATGGTTCTGGATCGACCAGCAGTACTGGGACGAAGATCGTGACCTACCTGTTCGACTTCGGTGACGGCAACTCACAGTCGAGCTCGTCCTCGACTGCGAAGCACGAATATGCCCTGGCGGGTTCATATATCGCGAAGCTGACGATTACCGACGATAAGGGGCGGACCGCGTCGACGACGACCGTGGGTGCCGGCGCCGGATTTGGGAACGTTACGGTAACGCCATAGGGAGACACACCAACAAAGGCTTGTCGAACAACGACGCGCCGGGACCCATGGGGGTCCCGGCGTTTTCATTACGCGCCGGACTATCGCCCGCCGCACGTGACACACGTAGAATCTGATGGACGTGACAAGTAGACCGCGTATCGAAGAGCTGCGCCGGCGGGGGCAGAAGGATCCGACCTCGATTGCCTTTGCGCAGCTCGCCGAGGAATACCGGCGCACGGGCAGCTTTGAGGAAGCGATCACCACGTGCCGCGCCGGCCTGGCGCACCATCCGTCGTACCTCTCCGCCCGCGTGACGCTCGGTCGTGCGCTGATGGAGCTCCACCGGTACAAAGACGCCCGGACCGAGCTCGAGGCGGTGCTCGATCTGGCGCCGGACAACCTGGCCGCTATTCGCGGGCTCGCCGAAATCCATCAGCATCGCGGCGAAGCCGGTGACACGTCGCCCATTGACCATCCTCCGACCCCGGCACCACAGCTGCTCGAAGCGCTCAACGCACTCGACGCGCTCACGCTCGATCTGCCGCCGGCACCGGACTTCAGCCCGTTGGGCCTCGAGACGCCGTTCACGCGTTCGGACGAGCCACACGTGCCGCAACCGGGTCCGGACGAATCGTTCGACGTCACAGTTTCGAATCCGGTGATCTCGGAGCTCGAGCGATGGCTCGCGGCGATCGTCGAGGATCGCTCCCATCAGCAGTGACGACGCGTGGGCTTGCCCTCCACCTCCACGCTGGCGCACCGGCACGCCGGTATTCACGAAGCGCTCGACACGCTCAGTCTTGACGCGCTGATCGTCACGCCGCCTGCCAACATCCGCTATCTTTCCAATCACGTCGGGACAGCCGGGATCCTCGTGCTGACGCGCGAGGCGCTGCATCTGCTGGTGGATTTCCGGTATCACGAATCGGTGCGCGCACTGCAGGAGTCGGCCGCGGCGTGTCCAGGCCTGCGCGTGTGGGAGGTGCCTTCGAGCTACGAAGAGGCGCTCGTCGCGTGCCTCGCCGAGATTGGCGCGACGACCGTCGGCTTCGAGGCCCCGCATGTCAGCGTTGCGCGGCATGAATGGTGGCGAGACACGATCGCGGCGCGCCGTCTCGACATCGCGCTGAGACCGACGGAACGGATCGTCGAACAGGCACGCATGATTAAGGACGCCTCCGAGATCGCGACGCTGCGTGACGCGGCGGCGCGGCTCGACCAGGTGATGCCGGCAGTGCTTCCGTTGGTGCGCGCCGGGGAAACCGAGCGGCGGATTGCAGGGGCGATCGAAGCGGCGATCCGCGAGGCGGGGTACGAGCGCATGGCCTTCGACACGATTGTCGCCTCCGGTCCGCACTCCGCGATGCCGCACTACCGCGCGGGCGCGCGCGCGCTGGCGACCGGGGACCTGCTCGTGCTGGACTTTGGCGGCGTCTTGGACGGATACTGCTGTGATTTGACGCGTACGGTGTCGATCGGTGCGCCCTCGCATGAGGCGCGGCGGGTGTACGACGCGGTGCGGGATGCACACGCGGCGGCAATCGCTGCGGTCAAACCGGGCGTCGAGGCGTCTGCCGTTGATGCGGCGGCGCGAAACGTCATGTTCGAACGCGGGCTCGGTGAGGCGTTCGGGCATGGGACGGGACACGGTCTCGGCCTCGACGTGCACGAGGAGCCGCGGATCGGGAAGCCGCGAACGGATATGCCGTCCGTGATCCTCGCGCCCGGAATGGTCTTCACAATCGAGCCCGGCGCGTACCTGCCGGGATTCGGCGGCGTCCGAATCGAGGATGACGTGCTCGTGACCGCGACCGGTTGCGACGTGCTCACCCGGCTCCCGCGCGAACTGCTCTCCCTGTAAATTGATGAATTTCGACGAAATCAAACAGATCCTCGAGATGATGCGCGAGCACGAACTGTCGGAGTTCGAGCTCGAGCGCGATGACTTCAAGCTGCGTCTCCGGAAAAACACCGCCGGGACGTGGAACGCGACGTCGGTCGGGCCAAATGGCCAGTTCGCACCGCCTGCTGGTCCGCCCGCTTCGACGGCGGCGTCCGCAGGCGAGGCGACAGCGCCAGTTCTTACACCTGCAGACGAGGCGCTCGACCTCGCAGTGCTCAAGTCGCCGATTGTCGGGACGTTCTATCGGGCCTCGGAGCCTGGCGCGAAGCCGTTCGCCGACGTCGGCGACATGGTCAAAAAGGGACAGGTCCTCTGCATCATCGAGGCGATGAAGCTGATGAACGAGATCAACGCCGAGTGTGATGGCGAAGTCGTGAAGGTGTACGTCGAGAACGGCCAGGCCGTGCAGTACGGGGAGCGGCTCTTTGCGCTCAAACCGGCGTAGCGATGTTCACAGTCACGGGCCACGGAGACACGGATACTCGGAGATCCGATATGTGTGTGCTCGCTGCGTGCCTTCGCGCCTCCGTGGCTCGTCTCAGGGAATGGCGCTTCGAATCGAATGTTTAAGAAGATCCTGATCGCGAATCGTGGAGAGGTCGCGCTCCGCGTGATCGTGGCGTGCCGCGAGCTCGGCATCAAGACGGTCGCGGTCTATTCCGAGGCCGATGAAAACTCGCTGCACGTGCGCTTTGCGGACGAGGACGTGTGCATCGGCCCGCCTCGCAGCACGGACAGCTATCTGAACGTGCCAGCGATCATCAGCGCCGCGGAAATCACCGGTGTCGACGCGATTCATCCCGGTTACGGGTTTCTCTCCGAGAGCGCGTATCTCGCGGAGGTGTGCGAGGCCTGCCACATTCGGTTCATTGGTCCGGACCCAAAGGTCATCAAGCTGATGGGCGACAAGGCGCGCGCGCGCCGCGCCATGAGGAAGGCGGGTCTGCCGCTGCTGCCCGGAAGCGAGGGCCTCGTGGACAGCGACGAGAAGGCCCTGAAGGTTGCCAAGGATATTGGGCTTCCTGTGATCATCAAGGCGGTGGCCGGCGGCGGCGGCCGCGGAATGCGGGTCGTGCGCGCTCTTGGCGATTTGCCGCATGCGCTCCGGACGGCCCAACGGGAGGCGGAAGCGGCCTTTGGCGTCGGCGACGTCTACATCGAGAAGTATCTGGAGAATCCGCGACATATCGAGTTTCAGATCCTCGGCGATCATCACGGGAACGTTGTTCATCTCGGTGAACGGGAGTGCTCGATTCAGCGTCGGCACCAGAAGCTGCTCGAGGAGTCGCCGTCACCCGCGCTCACCGACAAGATCCGCCGGAAGATGGGCAGCCTGGTCGTCGATGCCGCTCGCGCCGTCCAGTACACGAATGCTGGCACGTTCGAGTTTCTGATGGGGCCCGACGGAAAGTTCTACTTCATGGAGACGAACACACGCCTTCAGGTCGAGCATCCGGTGACGGAGATGGTGACGGGTGTCGATATCGTGAAAGAGCAGATCCGGATCGCTGCCGGGGAGCGCCTCTCGTTCAAGCAGAGTGAGGTCACCTTTACCGGCCATTCGATCGAATGCCGCGTCAACGCCGAGGACCCAGTGACATTCACCCCCTCCCCGGGCGTGATAAAAGTGTTCAGCATGCCGGGCGGGCCCGGCGTCCGCATCGACACGGCGGCGCACAGTGAATGTACTGTTTCGCCGTACTACGACTCGATGATTGCCAAGATCATCGTTCACGGACGCGATCGACACGAAGCCATTGCCCGCATGCGCCGCACGCTCGAGATGAGCGTCGTCGAGGGCATCAAAACCACCATTCCCCTCCACCTCAAGATCCTGGCGGAGCCCGATTTCATTGCAGGGCAGCTCAACACCGCGTTCATGGAGCGATTCGCGACCCTGCCTTCCGCCGGCAATAACCTCGCAGCGGCCGTCTAACATCTTGAAACCACGAAGGCCACGAAACGAGTGGCGCTCCAAGCCTTCGTGCTCTTCGTGATCCTCGTGGTTACCCCTCGACGTGCAGCATTCCCCTCTGATTGCCATCGTTGACGTCGACGTCGCGACCCGGGCGGCCTGGCCGCCGCTGGATCTCGCGCGGGCGTACATGGACGGCGGCGCCCGTCTTCTCCAGGTGCGCGCGAAGCAAGTGGCCTCCGCGCCTTTCCTCGAGCTGTGCGAGGCCGTGGTGGCAAGCGCGAGGCCGTACGACGCGAGCGTCATTATCAATGACAGGGTAGACGTGGCGCGGCTCAGCGGGGCGGCTGGTGTTCATCTGGGCCAAGAGGATCTGCCAGCGACAGCGGCGCGGCAGCAGCTCGGGGCGCAATCGATCGTGGGGCTGTCCACGCACACCGTGGAGCAAATCGAGGACGCAAGGCGAGAGCCTATTAGCTACGTTGCCGTTGGACCGATCTTCGGGACCGCCACGAAGGATACGGGCTACGACGCGGTCGGACTGGAATTGGTGAAGCAAGCCGTCGCGCGCGTTGGCGCCGGACTGCCGGTCGTGGCGATTGGTGGAATTACCCTCGAGCGCGTCCGACTGGTCACCGATGCCGGCGCCACGTCAGTGGCGGTTATCTCCGATCTGCTTACCGGCGGAAGTCCCATGAAGCGAGTCCAGCAGTACCTGCGCGCCCTGGGCTGACACATCACCGTTACAACACCAGCAGCTGGCGGTGAAGGCCGGACTCCGGTGTTTACTCGCCGAGGTAGGCCTCGCGCACACGCGGGTCGCTGGTCAGCGCCGCCGCGCTGCCGGAAAAGCTCACCGCCCCCGTTTCGAGCACGTAGCCGCGGTCGGAGTGCTTCAACGCGGCGCTCGCGTTCTGTTCCACCAGCAGCACAGTGGTTCCGGCAGCCTTAATCTCGTCAATCGTCGCGAAGATCGTCTGGCAGACCAGCGGCGCGAGCCCGAGCGATGGCTCGTCGAGCAGCAGCAGCTTCGGGCGCGACATCAGTGCCCGGCCGATTGCGAGCATCTGCTGTTCACCGCCCGACAGCGTTCCGGCACGCTGCTTCATCCGCTCCTTGAGTCGGGGGAAGAGGACGAACACTCGCTCCAGGTCCCGCTGTACTCGGGCTGTGTCCTTCGAGAGATAGGCACCCATCTCGAGGTTTTCAAGGACCGTGAGGTTCGCAAAGATGCCGCGTCCTTCGGGGCACATGGAGATGCCGCGTGCCACGAGCTTGTGGGCAGGGAATCCGGCTATCGACTCGTCCTCGAAGACGATGCGGCCGCTCTTGGGCGTGAGCAGCCCCGACACCGCCCTGAGCGTCGTCGACTTGCCGGCGCCGTTGGCCCCAATCAGCGTCACGACCTCGCCCGCGTTGACTGTGAGGGACACGTCGCGAAGCGCATGGATGGCGCCGTAGAAGACGTTGACGTTCTCGAGGATCAGCATGGATATCAAGCCAGTCGGCGAGCGCTACCCACCCCCGAGGTAGGCTTCTATGACCTTGGGATCGGACTGAATCTGCTTTGGCGTTCCGAGGGCGATGGCTTCCCCGTGATCGAGCACCTGAATGGTTTCACAGATGCCCATCACGACCTTCATGTTGTGCTCGACGAGGAGGATCGTGAGCTTGAACTCGTCGCGGAGCCACTGGATGAGGCGCATGAGATCCCGCGATTCTTGCGGGTTCATGCCTGCCGCCGGCTCGTCAAGCAGCAGGAGCTTCGGCTCCGTCGCCAGCGCGCGGGCGATTTCTAGCCGTCGTTGGCTGCCGTAGGACAAGCTCGTCGCCGGTTCGTTCGCGGCGGAATACAGACCGAAAATCGTCAACAGTTTGGCCGCTCGTTCGCGCGCCTCGCGTTCTTCCGCGTGGTGGCGCCGTGTTCCGAAGACGGCGTCGGCGATCGTTTGGTGGCCGCGAAGGTGCCTGGCGGCCATGACGTTCTCAATGACCGTCAAGTCGGCAAACAGGCGGATGTTCTGGAACGTTCGGGCAATGCCCAGCTTGGTGATGCTGTACGGCTTGTGACCGTTGATGCGAGCTCCATCGAACTCGATTTCGCCCTCGGTCGGCATATACACCCCGGTCAAGAGGTTGAAGATGGTTGTCTTGCCCGCGCCGTTGGGCCCGATCACTCCGTAGAGGGCTCCGATCGGGACGTGCATCGAGACCTCTTTAACGGCCGTCAGACCGCCAAAGCGCTTCGTGACTCCAGTCACCCGAAGCAGCGGAGGGACAGGCCTATCTCCACTCATTCGTCCGGCTCTCCCAGGGTCGACCGTCGATCGATGGGGCGGTCAGGCGGATGTTCCAGGGCGTCGGTGGCGTCGGTCAGCGCCACCGCGACCTTGGTGCGACTCGGGAAACGCAGCCATGTCAGCCCCAACTCCCGCCGTCCCAGCAGTCCCTGCGGGCGGAAAATCATCAAAAGGATCAGCAGCAGCGCGTAGACAACCATGCGAAGCCCCGGAAACTGCTGGTCCAACGTGCGGAGCCCTTCCGGCAGCACCGTCAGGATCGTCGCACCGACTGCCGCACCGGTGATCGAGCCGATTCCGCCGAGGACGATCATCACGATCACTTCGATCGACTTTACGAAATTGAGGTTCTGTGGATTTAGCGGGTTGGCGAAGAGTTGTCCCGAAAGGCCTCCAGCCACGCCGGCCAGCGCGGCGCTGATCACGAAGGCCAGCACTTTGTATCGTGTCGTGCTAATGCCCATGGCCTCCGCCGCGATCTCGTCCCCGCGGATAGTCGCCAGCGTTCGGCCAAAGGTCGACGCCGCGATGTTCCGGACCACGATGACGGTGAGCGCGGCCATCGAGAAGATCCAGAAGAAGTTGGTGATGGGAATGGCGTCGGTGAAGCCCGTTGCCCCTCCCACTGCTGGAATGTTCAGGATAATCACCCGGATGATCTCGGAGAATCCGAGCGTCACGATGGCGAGATAGTCGCCGCGCAATCGCAGCGAAGGCACGCCGACGACGAGCCCGGCCGCGGCGGCCGCGAGCGCGCCAGCCGTCAGGCTAAGGATCATCACGAGCGACGCGCCAACACCGTCGTCGAGTGTGCTTCCGACAAGAGAAGCCAGCGGCCCGCCGTGGTAGACGGTCAGATAGGTCGCCGTGTAGCCCCCGACCGCCATGAAGCCGGCATGGCCGATCGAAAACTGGCCGGCCAGGCCGTTGATCAGGTTCAGGCTCACGGCCAGCGTGATGTTGATCCCGATAAGGTTGATGAGCCGTGCGTAGTACGGATTGATCTGAAAGTCGCCGAAGCCGTGTTCGAAGATCTGATTGAGCCCTACGAGGAGCGCCACTCCGACCGCCAGGAAGGTGATCTTCGTCGCGAACCGCACGCAGCTAGACCTTCTCGGTCGCGGCAGTGCCCATGATCCCGGCGGGCCGCAGCAGAAGGATGAGAATCAGGACGGCGAAGGCGACCGCGTCCCGGTACGTCGAGTACGACGTCGCGCTGATCCAGGTTTCCATCAACCCGATCAGCACGCCTCCCACCATCGCTCCCGGAATATTGCCGATCCCGCCCAGCACCGCTGCCACGAATGCCTTGAGACCCGTCATCAGTCCCATCAGGGGATCGATCCTGGGGATCGCCAGTGCCACCATGACGCCGCCGGCGGCCGCGAGCGCCGATCCGAGCGCGAAGGTGAACGCGATGATGAAGTCCGTGTTGATTCCCATCAGCTTGGCGACCGCGAGATTGTAGGACGTCGCGCGCATGGCTTTGCCAATCTTGGTCCGGTGCACGATGAACTCGAGCCCGAACATCACCACCACGGCGACAACGATGATCAGCAGGTTTTGATTGGTGATCTGGACCCCGCCGAGCGAGTAGGTCTCCGAGCGGATCATCTGGGGAAAGAAGCGCGGGGTGGCACCGAACACGACCTGTCCGCCGTATTCGAGGAGCAGAGACACCCCAATCGCGGTGATGAGCGACGTCAGACGCGAATGATGCCGTACGGGACGATAGGCGAGTCGCTCGATCAGCACGCCGATGATCGCGCAGACGCCCATCGCGCCGATCGTGACCAGGATGGTGCCGAGAATGGACGGATTCCTGTCGAGGTTCAGCGCGTTCGCGATGAAGTACCCCGCGAACGCTCCCAGCATGTAGACGTCCCCGTGGGCAAAGTTGATGAGGCGCAGCACCCCATACACCATGGTGTAACCCAGGGCGATCAACGCGTAGATCGCCCCGAGTGAAAGGCCGTTGATGACCTGCTGGAGGAGGGTGTCCACGAGGCCTAGCCGGGATTGATCGTCGTCCTGTAGATGAACTTGACCTCACCGTTGGCGTAGGTGACTTCCTGGATGACCGCCGGCTTGTCGACGTTTCGCTTGGCGTTCATCTTGAGCCGACCCGTGATCCCCGGCAGATCCGTGCGGGCGAGGGCGTCGCGGATCTTCGGGCCTTCGGTGCCGTTGGCACGCGTGATCGCGTCGGTGAGCACCTTGACCGCGTCGTACGCGAGGGCGGCGATGGAATCCGGATCGCGTCCGAACTTCTCACGGTACGTCCGCACGAAATCCTGAACGATCGGGTCTGGATTGTCGCCCGAGTAGTGATTGGAGATGTAGGTGTTGTTGAGCGCCTCGCGGCCGTTCTTCAGCGCGTCGCCCACCCAGCCGTCGCCGCCCAGCAACGGGACGTTCAGGCCAAGCTCTCGCGCCTGGCGCGTGATGATGGCGGCTTCCGGGTAGTAGCCTGTGACAAAGACCGCGTCGGGTTTCTGGCTGCGAACCTGCGTGAGGATCGCCTTGAAGTCGGCGTCACCGCTCGTGTAGCTCACCGGTGGGAGGACCTGGCCTCCAAGCGCCGCGAAGTGCTTCGAAATCGAATCTGTCAGCCCAACGGAGTAGTCCTGCTGGATATCCTTCAAAATCGCGACCTTTCGTGCTTTCAGGTCGTTGAAGGCGAACTTGGCGAGCACCTCGCCCTGGAAGGGATCGATGAAACAGACACGAAAGATGTAGTCACCGACCTCGGTGACGCGCTCGTTCGTCGAGGAGGGTGTGATCATCGGCACTTGATACCGCTGCGCGATTGGCGCCGCGGCGAGAGAGCGCCGGCTTGCGACCTCGCCAAGAACCGCGATGACCTTGTCCTGTGTAATCAGCTTCGTGACCGCGTTCGACGCTTCCTCCGGCCGGCTCTGATCGTCTTCGACGAGGAGGCGATACATGCGCCCTCCCAACAGGCCTCCGGCCGCGTTGATGTGCTCGACGGCGAGTTCGGTCCCTTCCTTGGATGACTGACCGAAGGACGCTCCATCTCCGGTGAGCGATCCATACATGCCGATGAGGATCTCACCGCCGGCGTCCTCAGCCGCACCGGGCCGGCGCTCACACGCACCGGTTGCCAGTCCGGTTGCCGCGATCACCAGCAGCGCCGCGAGCGTGGCGACTGTGCTTCTTGCAGGTCGTTCGGTGTGCGTGCTGCTCTCCATGATGTCCTCGGTCTGAGATTGTGTCACGGACTCCCGCCGCTGTGGGAGCGCCACGGAGCCCGACTACAATGTCCGCATGAATGCGGCGGCAGGATGGTAGCAGCTTGAGTGCGCGTCTGCTCGACGGGCAGGGCCTCGCCAAACGGATGCAGGATGAGATCAAGCCGGAGGTCGCGGCGTTTGCCGGCACATACGGTCGCCCGCCGGGGCTGGGCATCGTGCTGGTCGGGGCCGATCCGGCATCCGAAGTCTACGTGCGCAACAAGCTTCGCGCGGCCGGTGAGGTTGGGTTTCGCGCGGACTTGGAGAGGCTTCCTGCAACGGCAACCCTGGCGGACACTCTGGCGCTCGTCGAGCGCTTGAACGGAAGCGCCGTTCATGCCGGCATCCTCGTGCAGTCACCGCTGCCTCAGGCCATGGGGGCCGGCGCCGAGCAGCAGGTGTTCGATGCCATCGATGCCGCCAAGGACGTCGACGGGTTTTCGCCGGTCAGCGTCGGGCGCTTAGTCCAGAATCGGGCGACGGTAGCTGCCGGCACGCCGAGCGGCATCATTGCGCTGCTGGTCAATGAGGGTATTCCGATCGCCGGGCGCCACGCCGTCGTGATCGGACGGAGTGACATCGTCGGGAAACCGATGGCCCTACTGCTCCTGCATCGCGATGCCACCGTCACGATGTGCCACTCGAAAACGTCCGATCTGAGGGGTATCTGCCGCCAGGCAGACATCCTTATCGCCGCAGTCGGCCGACCGGGTCTCGTGACGCCCGACTTCGTCAAACCCGGGGCGACCGTGATCGACGTCGGTGTCAACAAGATCACTGACGAGGGCATCGCCATCACACTGTTCGGCGAAGGGCATCCAAGACTGGAGCTGTTCCGAAGGAACGGCTCGGTTCTGGTAGGAGACGTACACCCTCGAGTGGTTGAGGTCGCCGGCGCGCTGACGCCTGTGCCTGGGGGAGTGGGGCCGCTGACCGTCACGATGCTTCTGATGAACACGCTTCGTGCCGCCCGGGCCCGAGTGGGCGCGTGAAACGGGTTGCGTTGACCGGCGGCATCGCCACTGGCAAGAGCCATATCCTGAAGCATTTCGAACAGCTCGGCGTCCCGACGATTGATGCCGACGTGCTGGCCAGAGAGGCCGTTGCGCCTGGAAGTGATGGCCTCGACGCCGTCGTCCGCTCATTCGGGGCGGACGTCCTCGACTCGTCAGGCGCGCTCGATCGCCGCAAACTGGCGACGATTGTGTTCAACGATCCTGAACGCCGGGTGACGCTCGAGCACATCGTGCATCCAGAGGTCAGGCGCCGGATGGACGCCTGGTTTCGGACGGTGGCGCCGGGGGTGCCGTTCGCCATCGCGGACATTCCATTGCTCTACGAGACGGGCCGCGAGGCGGAGTTCGACGCGGTGATCGTGGCCGCTGCCGATCCGGAAACGCAGGTTCGGCGCATGGTCGAGCGGGATGCCCTCAGCGAGACCGATGCCAAACAGCGGCTTGCCGCCCAGCTCCCGATTCAGGACAAGGAACGGCGGGCTGACTATGTCATCCGCACGGCTGGTTCATTCGTCGAGACCGAGCGCCAAGTCGAGGACGTGTTCCACGCCCTGACGGCGGACGTCATCGACTGACGGTAGGTGGTTCGTGGTTATGGGTCGTCACAGATACCGGCTCGACTGCCTTACGAGGTCCGGCCGCCAATTACCCGCCTTGTAATCATCTGCGGGCCGTAAATGGAATTACGAGCGATTTCTGGAGTCATTCGGTCCCGATCGCAGGCACCGCCTTTGCTCGCTACGTTCTGATCCGCGCGATATCCATGTTCATGTATCCACGGCGCGCCATCAGAATCGCCATAGCCGCCACCACGCTTGCGCTCAGCGCGGGCGCGCCGCCGGCCGACGCGGTGTCGGCCCGGCAATCGTCGCAGCCACGGGTCATCGAGGTCGTGGCGAGGCGCTACGCTTTCGAGCCCGCGCAGGTCGAGGTCGTGGCGGGTGAGCCCGTCCGCATCATGGTGAGATCGGGCGACGGCCTTCACGGCTTCAGCGTTCCGAAGCTCAGGATCAAGAAGGAAATTCCGCGCGGCGAGACGGTCGCTATTGAGCTCACCGCCGACACGCCGGGCGAGTTCCCGATCCTGTGTTCAGAGTTCTGCGGCGATGGTCACGAAGAGATGAAGGGGTTGTTGATTGTCAAGACCCGCCCCGCTAAAGGCCAGTAGGAGCAGATAGCAGATGCGTATCGACCGTGCGACGAGGATCATTGTCCTGGCGGGAGCGATGGCGGGCATCTCGTGCGATGAGAAGCTCTCCAGCATCGCCGGCCCGACGCCGAACCTGGAGCCGACTCTCTCGAGTATTGAACGGGAGATATTCAACACAACGGACTCGAGGGGTCGCCAGGCGTGTACCAACTGCCACACGGACGCCGGCGGGCGCGTTCCTCCGGTGGGCATGGTACTTCTGCCAGGCAGGGCTTACGACTTCATCGTCAATGTGGCCGCCAGGGGTAAGCCTGGCGCCATTCGTATCATCCCTGGCGATCCCGAGAACAGTTATCTCGTCCACAAGATCGAGGGTCGACCCGACATCGCCGGACTGCGTATGCCTCGCAGCGGACCGCCGTACCTGACGGATGGACAGATCCTGATTATCAGACGCTGGATCGAGCTTGGTGCCCGTAGAGATTAGGAGACGATCTGATGACCGAGTCCAGATGGCTCGTCGCGATGGCGACGCTTGTGCTGCTCCTGCACGGGATCGCCTTCGCGGAACAGGCAACGACCACACCGGCTCTGTCGGGGGGACAGCAGGTCGAGGACGATCCCGATCTCGACTTCAACCCCGCGCAGCCTGATTTCACGATAATCACGCTGCCGACCACGCTCCGACTCCCTCGATACAAGAGCGCGTTTCGCGTCACACACCGATTCAGACGGCCGCTCGGCGCCGGTAATTTCGGCGACCTCGCCGAGGATCTCTTCGGCCTCGATTCCGGGGCAGCCATCGGTCTCGAGTACCGGTTCGGCCTGATGCGGGGCCTGCAGGTCGGGTTCCACCGCACCAGCAATCGGACGATCGAGCTGTTCAGCGAGTACAACGTTCTGCAGGAGAGCGCCACACGGCCTTTCGGGTTGAACGTGATCGCCTCGATCGATGGGACGAACAACTTCCGGGACAGCTATTCTCCTACGCTGGGCGTGGCGCTCTCGCGAACGTTGGGCAGGAACGGCGCCGTCTATCTCGAGCCCATCTGGGTCAACAACAGCTATCTGCTGCCGAGCGCCCTTGCGGATGACAACGACACGGTGCTGATTGGCGTGGGCGCGCGCATCCGCGTCCGCCCGACCGTATACCTGGTGGGCGAGATCATCCCGAGGGCCGGCCACGACCCGGGCGTCAACCACGCTACGTTCGGCATAGAAAAGCGGGCGGGCGGGCATTCATTCCAGCTGAACTTCTCGAACGGATTCGGGACCACCATGGGACAGATCGCCCGCGGAGGCACGGCGAACGACGACTGGTACCTCGGCTTCAACATTTCGAGGAAGTTCTTCTGATGTAAGAACGCATGGCCAGTTCGGGCATCGCTGCGGCATCTTTGCAATCCTGTACAGACCCAGTACCTCGTCACCTTCGCGGACGGGCAGGACGCCGGACGGCGACCTCAGGACAGCCGTCCGCGCGATGCGCTCCCTGCCTGGATACTCGGCAATGCCTGACAGCGTCACGAGCGGAGCCGGCGGTGCCGGGGTGATCGTCTCGACAGGCGATGGATCCGGTGACCGGTTGTCAATGGTCTTTGGGCGGACCGCGAAGGCGGCGGACAACCGAGGGCGCTTCGACGACGAGTCACTCTGATATTCGCTGATTACTCCGCCTGAGCGGAGCAGCGCACACAGGACAGTGGTTCGTCGGGAGGACGCGCAGTCTAACAGGCGCGAATCCGGGATGGTGGTCCCTGTCGCAAATTTAGATCGCCGGTCCTCCGCTCGTGCCTCTGTTTATCCGCCGGCTTCGCGGTTCGCCCTCCTGGCGCCCGCGCAACGCGCGGCCGACCCCGGGACGATGCTGGTAGTGCCAGGCGGCTTCGATCAGGACTCGCCGGACGAAGGCATTGCTCGCCTTCGTGATGCCGCCCCGGCGGGCGTGCTCGCCACTCGAGTGCTGGCTGGGCACAAGTCCCAGGTACGCCATGAGCGCCCGAGCGCTCTGAAACCGCCGGAAGTCATGGAGCTCGGCGATGATGATCATCGCCGTCAGCGTGTCGATGCCGCGAAAGCAGCGCAGCCACGCGACCGAAATGCACGCCGCGGCGTAACAGTAGCTTACTCAGACGATGACGCGCGCGCAGGAGATCTTCGCGCGCATCATCACGAGCCCGAGTGAGATCCCGGACCGCTTCATCAGCAGGTGTGGGTGGGGCGACTTCGGTGAGTGAGCCCGCGCGGAGGAGCTCCGCCAGCTTGCGCGCGTCAGGTCGATTCGTCTTGATGTGATCGCCGGGTTTCCGCGGAATGAGCGCGGGCGCCACCACTTGGCAACTCACGCGCTCGGTCGTGAGCTGGCATTGCACGGCGTACCCGCAGGGTCCCGCCTCGTAACAGCACCCCACCGGCCCCCCGCTTCGCGCTCGAGCTTGCGGACCAACCGCCGGACGGCGTTCGGCTCGTTCGCCAGCTGCCAGGTGACGGGCAACCGTTCGTGGCCCATCAGCATCGCCACGTAGATATCTTTCTTGTGCGCGTCCAGGCCGACGTACGTGATAGCGTTCTTCATGACCGGCTCCTTTCGCGTGCGGCTCTGACGCCGCAGGGCGTTAACCCGCGATTCGGTGGCGTCGAACCACCATGTCGAGTGTCTCGCGGCACTACGACGATAGCGATCGCGGGCCGGTCATTCCATATTGTCTAGCCTGTCACATCCGCCGTCTCGAGATCCTTCGCGGGGGCGATGCGCTCTTCCACGAACGTATTCCACTCATGACATTGCGGGCACTGCCACAGGAGCTCAGTGCTCCGGTAGCGGCAGCGTACACAGATGTGCGGATCGAGGTAGAAGACGGCCGCCCGCGTCAGCTCGACGTACCGATTGACGAGTGCCGCCTCCAATCCAAGGATCGATAGCGTGTGCCATATCTCCTGGTGGATGGTCAGGTTGTGCGGGTTGTGGGGAAGGGCCTCGACCAGCAGCTCGAACCCGTCTCGATGTCGTCCGGACGCGGCCAGGTGCCGCGCCAGCGCAAGGCGCGCCCGCCATTCCTGCGGATTTCGAGCGATCACGCTGTGACACAGGTCGCTGAAGCGCTTCGGCGTGCCGAGCGTTCGATAGGCGCGCTCCAATCGTTCGAAGGGGAGATACGCGCGGTCAGGTGACGTGTCAACTATCTGCTCCCAGGCGGTCACGGCGCCGGTGAGGTTGCCCTGCCGCTCGCGGACGTCGCCGAGGTTCAAATGGGCGGGCGCCGCGCTGGCGTCCACATCAATAGCCGCCTCGAAGCTGCGTGCTGCCGCGGCAAGGTCGTCGCCCTTGGCCTGGCCCGCGCCAATCTCATTTCGCAGGAACGCGAGGATCTGCTGGTTTTCCGGTCGTCGGCGCGCGTCGATGGCGGCGATCTGCTCTCGTGTCCGCAGGGCCTCAGGCCATTGGTGCTGCTCCTCGAAGAGCTTCTGGAGATTCACCAGCGCGTACCGGTTCTTCGGGTCGAAGCGCAGCACTTCGCGAAACGCCTCAGCCGCGCGGTCGATGAAGCCGCCGTGACGGAAGTCGAGCCCGAGGCAGAGCAGGACGTACGCGTGTTCGAGTTTTGTCAGATTCGGACGCTGGAGGAGCGCCTGATGCACGTTGATTGCGCGTGCCACCTGTCCCTTCTGGCGGTACAAGTTGCCCAGGATCATCTGGATCTCGAGGGCGTCAGTGGCAGAACTCGCTGCCTGCGTGAGCTCGTCAATCGCCTGATCGACCTGGTTGTCGGCCAGGAAGTTCAGGCCCAGCATGTAATGCGGTGTTTCGCGAAGCCTGCGGCGATCGATCCAGCGGCCATCCCGCAGCTTGTAGCGCTCCCACCCCTTGCCCACGACGACACCGAGGAGGAGCGCGAAAAGAGCGAACAGGAGATACAGCTCTGGGCTCACCGAATCTCTCGACTAGAACATCTCGGTGCGCCAGAGGTCGTGGATCTGCAGCACGCCGGCGACCCGCCGATCGTCGTCCACTACCACAAGAGCGGTGATTTTGCGCTGTTCCATGATGTTCAGCGCTTCGACGGCAAGCAGATCGCGCAGGATCGTGACGGGGTCGGGAGTCATGACATCCCCGGCTGTCCGATCCTGGATATCACGGGTATCGGTCAGGTGGCGCCGGAGGTCGCCGTCCGTGATGATGCCAACGAGTCGCGCCTCATCGTTCACCACAGTCGTCATCCCGAAGCCTTTGCGGGACATCTCGTAAATCACGTCCGGCATGCGCGTGACCGAGCGAACCGACGGCGCGTCATCGCCGGCATGCATCAGCTGCTCGACCCGCATCAATCGCTTGCCGAGGCGTCCGCCGGGATGAAGGTTCGCGAAGTCCTCCTGCTTGAAGCCTTTGGCGACCAGCAGCGTCATGGCCAGCGCGTCTCCCAGCGCCAGAGCCGCCGTTGTGCTCGCCGTGGGCGCGAGATTCATCGGGCAGGCTTCCTTGGAAACGCTGCAGTCGAGCACCACATCGGCGGCGTGGCCCAGGGGCGAGTCGCCGTCGCCCGTCAGCGCGATTAGCCGTGCCCCGAGCCGTTTGACGGCCTCGACCACACGCAGGATCTCTCCCGTGTGGCCGCTCAGCGACAACGCGATCACGACGTCGTCCGCCTGAATGACGCCGAGGTCACCGTGGATCGCTTCGGCCGGGTGAAGAAAGAACGCCGGTGTTCCGGTGCTGGAGAGCGTGGCGGCAATCTTGCGGCAGATAATCCCTGACTTGCCCATCCCCGTCACGATCACCCGTCCCTGGCATCGGAGCAGCAGCTCGATCGCCTGCTCGAAGCGATCGTCGAGGCGATCGATCAGGGCGAGGATGGCGTCCGCCTCGGTCTGCAGAACCTTGCGCGCCAGGGCCAGATCGGCCGAGGTGATACGGGTCACGCGCGTGCGCGCTCCTGAAGCGTGGCGGCGGGCGGCCGGGGGGCGGGGTCCCCCCCAACGAGCTTGCGGGTCCAGCCTTCAAGCGCGT